>ERZ1026886.237-NODE-237-length-30184-cov-5.224966_pt1 | contig 30184 bp, 22 predicted proteins | sample MGYA00380173_ERZ1026886 | MGnify/ENA primary metagenome ERZ1026886 (study PRJEB33269, sample SAMEA4719809) | human gut metagenome | biome: human-associated habitat; feature: organic feature; material: feces | place: Cameroon | collected 2013-10 ... | reverse complement strand
CTTTGAGGTCGTCAAAGAGGCTTAATGAGCTCCTCAAAGAGCCTCTTTGACAACGTCATTAAGCCACTTTCATTTTGTCATTTTTATGAGTTGAGAATTGCATACCGAAAATGTATATTTATGCAAAAGCCATACTTCGTTAACGGAAGAATTGTAAGCGTTTTTGTGTTAAATTGTCACTTTGTACCCCTTCTAATGGCGTTTTTTCTCGCAATTTGTTAAAAAACAGTCTATTATTGTAACTTGGCTGCATATTTATTTTGTTATGTTGAGAAAATTTGTTAATTTTGCACCCGTATTTTAAAAAAATTATAGTCTTTAGAAGATTTATGAAGAGAAGATTTCTTTTGTTTTTGACTGTAATGCTGATTAATGTTATGGCAGCATTCGGTCAAACCAAGATTTCCGGAACAGTAATCTTTCAGGATGACGGAGAGCCTGTTATTGGCGCTACCGTGCTTGTTGATGGAAGCAAGTCGGGAACAGTAACCAATATCGATGGCCAGTTCACATTGGAAGTGCCAGCCGGAAAGAAAATTCAGGTTAGCTATGTGGGTATGGAGACACAGGTCCTTACTCCTAAGCCAGGTATGAAAATCGCTTTGAAGAGCAACACCACCATCGACGAGGTCGTTGTGACCGGTATGTCTAAGATGGACCGTCGTACCTTTACAGGTGCTACCGACAAGGTGGATGCTAAGGATGCCCTCATTGGAGGTGTGGCCGACGTGAGTCGCTCGCTCGAGGGACGTTCTGCCGGTGTGTCTGTGCAGAACGTGTCAGGTACCTTCGGTACCGCTCCTAAGATTCGTGTGCGTGGTGCCACCTCTATCTACGGTAGCTCTAAGCCGCTGTGGGTTGTTGACGGTGTGATCATGGAAGACGTGAGCGACGTGAGCGCCGACGACCTGTCGTCAGGTGATGCCGAGACTCTTGTGTCTTCTGCCATCGCAGGTCTTAACTCAGACGATATCGAGAGCTTCCAGATCCTGAAGGATGGTTCGGCTACCTCTATCTACGGTGCCCGCGCCATGGCTGGTGTGATTGTTGTTACCACAAAGAAAGGTCGCAACGGTCAGGCCCATATCAACTATTCTGGTGAGTTTACCACACGTCTGAAGCCCAGCTACAGCAACTTCAACATCCTGAACTCTCAGGATCAGATGGGTATCTATAAGGAAATGCGCGAGAAAGGCTGGCTCAGCCTTACTGACGTGCTCAACGGCAGCGACTACGGTGTCTATGGTAAGATGTTCGAGCTTATCAACACTTACAACGCCGCAACAGGCCAGTTTGCTCTTCCCAACACACAGGAGGCACAGTATGCCTACCTCCAGGAGGCAGAGATGCGCAACACCAACTGGTTCGACAAGCTGTTCAACAGCAACCTCGTACAGAACCACTCTGTAAGCCTTAGCGGCGGTACAGAGAAGTCAAACTATTATGCTTCTGTATCGGCAATGGTCGATCCGGGATGGTACAAGGACAGCAAGGTTAACCGTTACACCGCTAACCTCAACGTTACACACCACATCATCGACAACCTGTCGTTGAACATCATCAGCAGCGCTTCTTACCGTAAGCAGCAGGCTCCTGGCACTCTGAGCCAGAGCGTTAACGCCGCTTCAGGTGAGGTGAGCCGCGACTTTGATATCAACCCCTACTCATACGCTTTGAACTCATCGCGTGCGCTTGATCCCAACACTTACTATCAGGCAAACTACGCGCCGTTCAACATCTTCAACGAGCTGGAGAACAACAAGATCGACCTCAACGTGGTTGACACCAAGTTCCAGGCTGAGTTGAAATACAAGCCCATCCGTGACCTTGAGCTGTCGGCCATCGGTGCCATCAAGTATGCTTCTACATCACAGGAGCACAAGATCACAGAAAACTCTAACCAGGCCAATGCTTATCGCGCAATGAAGAACACAACAGTGCGCGACAACAACAACCTGCTCTACACAGACCCCGACAACGCTTACGCGCTGCCTATCACTGTGCTGCCTCAGGGTGGTTTCTACAAGCGTACAGACAACCGCATGCTCAGCTACGACTTCCGTGCTACCGCCAACTATAACCACACCTTCAACCGCGATCACATCGTGAACCTGTTCGGAGGTATGGAGTCGACCAATATCGAGCGTTCACGTTCTTGGTTCAACGGTGTAGGTATGCAGTATTATGCTTCAGAGGTTCCCTTCTACATCTACCAGTTCTTCAAGAAGAGCCAGGAGGAGAATATGGACTATTACACTCTGAGCAACACCAACTCGCGCAGTGCTGCCTTCTTCGCTAACGGCACCTATTCTTATCAGGGCAAGTACAACTTCAACGGAACCATCCGTTATGAGGGTACCAACATGCTCGGCCGCAGCCGCAGCGCACGCTGGTTGCCTACATGGAACATCTCTGGATCGTGGAACATGCACGAGGAGAACTTCTTCAAGCCTCTGCAGCCCACATTCTCTCACTTGACGCTGAAGGCTTCTTACAGTCTTACCGCTGACCGTGGTCCTTCAAGCATCACCAACTCGACCTCTATCTTCCAGGCATACAACCCCTACCGTCCTTTCTCAAGCGACAAGGAGAGCGGTATCGCACTGTACCAGACTGGTAATGACGAGCTTACATACGAGAAGAAGCACGAGCTCAACCTCGGTATCGACGCTGGCTTCCTCAACAACCGCATCAACGTGACGTTCGACGTTTATCGTCGTAACAACTACGACCTGATCGGTGTTGTAACAACCCAGGGTATCAACCGCGAGGTTTCTTCATACGGTAACGTGGCTTCAATGAAGTCGCACGGTGAGGAGCTCAGCATCTCTACAACAAACATCAAGAACAAGGATTTCTCTTGGACAACCAACTTCATCTACTCACACGCTGTGAACGAGGTTACTGACCTTATGTCAAAGGCTTCTACAATGGATTACATCCAGGGCAGCGGTTTCGCTAAGAAGGGTTATCCCGTGCGTGCCCTCTTCTCTATCCCCTTCGTGGGCCTGAGCGAGGACGGCTATCCTATGTTCATCAACGACAAGGGCAACGTAACTGTTGGCGACATCAACTTCCAGGAGCGTGAGAACAACGACTACCTTAAGTATGAGGGCCCGACAGATCCCGTTTACACTGGATCACTCGGTAACATCTTCACATACAAAGGCTTCCGTCTGAACCTGTTCATCACCTATTCTTTCGGCAACGTTGTGCGTCTTGACCCTGTGTTCAGCTACCGTTACACAGACCTCTCTTCACTGACCAAGGAGTTTAAGAACCGTTGGGTGCTCCCCGGTGACGAGAAGATCACTAACGTGCCTGTGCTGATCAGCAAGCGTGAGCTGCAGGACAATTCAGACCTGATCTACGCCTATAACGCATACAACTACTCTACAGAGCGTATCGCTAAGGGCGACTTCATCCGCATGAAGGAGATCTCACTGGGTTACGACTTCCCCTCAAAGTGGTTCAAGAACATGGCTCTCAACAGCCTCTCTCTCAAGATTCAGGGTACCGACCTGTTCCTTATCTACGCTGACAAGAAGCTCAACGGACAGGATCCTGAGTTCTTCCGCGCCGGTGGTGTGTCTGCACCTATGCCTAAGCAGTTCACTCTTACCGTTAAGGCTGGATTCTAATTATTGCAAAAGGAAAGATTAGAAAGAAAAAAATGAAAAAAGCAAAATTATATATAGCATTATCGATGATGGCTGCCACCGTGGGATTCACATCTTGCGACAGCTATCTCGACAAACTGCCCGACAATCGTATGGAGCTTTCGTCTCCCGACGATGTGAGCAAACTGCTCGTAAGTGCTTACTCTGAGACATCGCCAGTGTATCTGCTGGAGATGTATTCGGACAACACTAACGAGTATAACAACACTGCTTGGACAGCAATGAACCGCTTCCAGGACCAGGCTTACGCTTGGAAGGACATCACAGAGACCGACAACGAGTCGGTAAAGAACATCTGGGATAGCTACTACAGCGCTGTTCGTACCTGCAACGAGGCCATCGGCTTCATCGAGAAGCAGGCCGACCAGAGCCAGTACAAGGCACAGCTGGGTGAGGCTCTCGTAGCACGCGCTTATGCAGAGTTTGTTCTCTCTACCGTGTTCTGCCGTGCTTACAATCCCCAGACCGCTGCCACTGATCTCGGTCTGCCTTACCCCACAGAGCCCGACTACACGCTGCTCGTGAAGTATGAGCGTGGCACACTGGCTGAGCTGTATGACAAGATCGACAAGGACCTGCAGAGAGGCATGCCCTTGCTGTCTAACACATACGACCATCCCAAGTTCCACTTCACACCTGCTGCTGCCAACGCTTTCGCAGCTCGTTTCTACCTCTTCTATCAGAAGTATGACGAGGCAATCAAGTGTGCCAATGTGGTGCTCGGAACACAGCCCAAGACCAAGCTTCGCGACTGGGCTACATGGAACGCTTTGTCACCTAACTATCAGGTGCAGCCTAACGCTTATGTAAGCACAAGCAACTCTGCAAACCTTCTGTTGCAGGTTACCTATTCTTACTGGGGCGCTATCAGCGGTCCTTACATGGCTGGTAAAAAATATGCCCACGGCTCACGCATCAGCACAACAGAGACTTTGGAGAGCACCGGTCCTTGGGGCAAGAGCGACACAAAGGCCGGTTACACTCTCTTCAAGAACAACGACCTCGCTAACATCTGTCTGCGTAAGATTCCTATGATGCAGGAGTTCAACGCTGACCACACAGCATATTATCCTCACACAGAGTTTTCTGTATTCAACACCGACGAGACTCTTCTCGTGCGTGCTGAGGCTTATGCTCTGAAGGGTGACTATGCTAACGCTCTGGCTGACGTCAATACCGAGCTGTCTAAGTTTATGCCTTCGGCAACTGCTCTGACAATCGATGGCATCAAGGAGTTCTACAACGGCCGCATCAACGCCGCCGGCAAGCCTGTTGGTGGTCTCGACTATTACACTCCTGAGGATCCTACCATCCGTCATGAGCTGCATCCTATGGGCTTCACTCTGGAGAGCGACACCCAGGAGCCTATGATCCAGACAATCCTTCAGCTCCGTCGTCTCGTGACCATGCATGAGGGTCTGCGTATGCAGGATGTGAAGCGTTATGGCATGACCATCTACCGCATTCGTCTGAACAAGAGCAACGAGCTCGAGGCCATTACAGACACAATGGATGCCGACGATCCACGTAGCGCCATTCAGCTGCCTACAGAGGTATTGAGTGCTGGCATGCAGGCTAACCCCCGTAACACTACAACAAAATAAAAAATGTAAGTGAGATGAAAAATAAGTTTTATATCATATTGCTTGCCTTCGTCGCCAGCTTCGCACTGATGTCTTGCTCCGACGATGATCCAAGCTCAGACACCATCTTCCCCACCACTTCGCCCACACGCGACGCGTTTGACAAGTGGTTGCTTAACAACTACACTTATCCTTACAATGTGGATGTGAAGTATAAGATGGAAGATATCGAGAGCGACCACAAGTACACTCTTGTGCCCGCCGACTCGGCAAAGAGCGCCAAGCTCGCCATCATCATGAAGTATCTGTGGTTCGATGCCTACACTGAGGTTATCGGTCCCGACTTCATCAAGGAGAACATGCCGCGTATGATCCACTTCATCGGATCGGCTGCATACAACAGCGAGGGTACAATCGTGCTCGGTACCGCTGAGGGTGGTCTTAAGATCACGCTCTACATGGTAAACAGCCTCACCGACAAGATGCTGACCGACTACAACACGATGAACGAGTATTATTTCCATACGCTTCATCACGAGTTTACCCACATCCTCAACCAGAAGATTCCTTACGACCGTAGTTATGACCTCATCACAGAGAGCGGTTATGTAAGCGGAAACTGGTATATGAAATCAGATAAAACCGCACATCAGGCTGGTTTCGTGACACCTTACGCCATGGCAGAGCCTGTTGAGGACTTCGCCGAGATGCTGTCTAAGTATGTCACCGTTTCTGAGTCAGAGTGGCAGGCAATTATCGACGATGCCAAGAACCCTGACAAGAAAGAGGGTGAGCAGGATGGTGCCGACTACATCAACGCTAAGCTCGATATCGTGCGCTCTTACATGCAGGACGCATGGAACATCAATATCGATGATCTCCGCGATGCTGTGTTGCGCCGTGCTTCTGAGTTGAACACTATCGACTTGGATCATCTCAATTAATTTCTCGCGTGGGCTTCGCCTTTCTTCAGAAAAGCAATGCTGCCAAGCATGCAGGGCTTGATCTATGAAAACAAAGAACAAGCGAAGCCACGCCCGACTTTAGTTTGGAAAACAAATTTTTTAAAGAGAACAAAACAATGAAAAAGATAATTTTAGGAGCAGCACTCGCCTTCGTTTCTATGTCGCTGACTTCTTGTCTGCACGACAACGAGGACCTGTTCGACAAACCAGCTGCTGAGCGCATGGAAGAGGCTGTAAAGGCAGACAAGGAACTGCTCGAGTCGGCTTCAAACGGTTGGCAGATGCACTTTTACACTGGCGAGCAGTATACCGGTGGCGGCTACACCATGTTCATGAAGTTTAAGAGCGGAAAGGCTTATGTGTCTTCTGACATCGCTCCAGGTAGCATGGTTACATCATCAAGCTATGACGTGATAAGCGACCGTGGTCCTGTGATCACGTTCAACACTTATAACATGATCATGCATTACCTCGCTTCTCCTTCAATGAGCAACGTTGAAGGCGAGCAGGGCGACTATGAGTTCGTAATCACCAAGACCACTCAAGACTCTATCTATGTGAAGGGTAAGAAGTGGGGCAACAAGTTTGTCATGACTCGTGTTCCCGCTGACGTGTCTTGGGAGGAGAGCATCAACAAGATGCACGCTATCGTTAACTCAATGCGTTTCGCATACCTCCCCGAGGGTGCAGCATCTGCTAATGATGCCGTGATGTTTGATCCTTCACTGCGCCGCGTTTATGTAGGTAGCGATATCGCAGGTGTGCCTTTCTATTTTAACCCTGATGGTATCGGCTTCAAAGATCCTGTAACCATCGCCGGCAAGGAGGTTAGCGAGCTGAAGTATGATTCTGAGACTCTGGGCTTCAGCTCTGACGACAACGCTCTGAAGCTCAATGCTTACACACCCGAAGGCTACCGTCCGCTTGACGATTACCTCGGATCATGGAACATGAGCTATCAGGTTTATAACAAAAACACTGGTGCTATGGTTGACGCTGTTCAGACATTCACACTCTCACCCATGGCTGACCTTATCAATCAGAAGTCGCAGACTCAGATGCTCGGTCAGTTCCAGATCGGCGATTACGACTTTAATCTTGCGTTCTTCTATTCACCCATCTACGGTTATGCTTACATCAACGCCAACATGATGTATCGTTCTCCGCTGAGCAGTGTGCCTTACATCTGCATCATTCCTGGAAAAATCATAGAGAAGGACGGCGCGCAGTATTACGGTTTGTGCGATGGAAACATCAACTTCGTTCCTAACGGTGATGGCTCTTGCGCTGTGGCGTTCGATGATCCTGACGCAACAATGATCTTGATGCTCGGTATCGACAGCAGCGGTGATGTTGCAGGTATCGTCTACTCATGGGAGAATCCTACCGACTTCGTTTCTGCTGCAACAGGTGCTAAACCCGTAAACCCAGCAAAGCTTTTTCTTAACAAAAACATTAAATTGAAGTACTAAGATGAAAAAGATATATGGATTAATGGCTCTCGCCATGGGCGTTGCCACTCTGTTCTCTTGCAGCGACGACGACAAGTCGGCTGCAGCTACAGGTGTGCAGGTAACATCTGCCGAGTCAACAATCAAGGCTGCTGGTGGCGCTGCCAATGTAGAGGTTGACAAGAACATCGTTTCTGCCTATTCTACAGAAGGCTGGCTGACAGTAGATTTCGACGGCAACAAGGTAAGCGCCTCTGCTGAGCGTAACAACTCGCGTGAGAGCCGTTACTCAACATTGGTTATCAAGGCTTCAGATAACGACTCTACCATCGTTAGCGTGTCACAGCTCGGAACCGTGTTCGGCTATTCTGACCCCGCAGGTAACGTGGTTGTGGACAACGCAGGTGGTAAGGCTCAGCGTTATGTGCAGCACAACGCAGAGTTTCATGTTGCCAAGGCTCCTGAGTGGGTTACCACTTCTGTGAAGGGCGACAGCGTTTATCTCGATATCGCTCCCAACACCACTGGTGACATGCGTAAGGGTCAGGTGTGCATGGAGAGCGGCAACTATGCCGACACGCTCTATGTAACACAGGCTTCGTTCGAGGAGGGTATCGCAGGCGACTATAAACTCTACTTCTACAACGCCGTGTTTGACCAGCAATCAGGTCAGATCACTGGCTTCCAGAATGTTTATGTGGGTGCTTCAATCTACTCGTTCGGAAAATCATGCACAATCTCTCTGCCTCAGGCTGGCTTCTCATGGGATTGCGTATACGACAAGGACAATCTGGCTCTGACCTTCAACAGCGCAAAGCAGATTGGCGTGTACTCTAAATATTATCCCGTCTACATGGTGCTCTTCTGGGAGGACAATACAATAAAATATGACTGGAGCACAGAGCATCAGGCTTCTTTTGCTTTCGATATGGATGAGATGAACGGTCAGATGATAAAGTATGGAACTCTTAAGGGCACTGTGCTCGGCTCGCCTGTACTGGGTTGGTTGTCAATGATTGCTCAGGGTAAGCCTCTGTCTGCCAACACCGCTTTGAGTGTGCAATACCTCTGGCTTGATCCTATGCTCATCGAGGATACTACTTCTGAGCAGGAAGCTAAGGCTTTGACACAGCTCACTCCTCTCAAGGAGGCTCGCCTCATGAAGCAGGCTAAGGCTATGATCTTCAAGAAGCACCTCTCTGGAAATTTTGACGGTGAGTACCCCGTCATCAATTTCATGAAGTAAAAAGAAATCTTTCTCTATAATAGACTATTAATGTTCGGTTTAAGCTTTGGCCCTTGGGCCTTCGCTTAAACCACATTTATAAGGATACAAAAAATCCCTTGCAGCTTTTGTTGGCTGCAAGGGATTTTTTTATTTAAGGAAGTTAACGGGAGTTAGAAGGAAGTTAGAAGGAAGTTAACGGGAGTTAGAAGGAAGTTAACGGGAGATTGAAGGAAGATAACGGGAGTTAGAAGGAAGTTAACGGAAGTTATCGGACATATGCTTTGTTTCTTGAGTTCTAAAGCTATTGTCCGTTATCTTCCGTTAACTTCTTTCTAAATCCCGTTATCTTCCGTTATCTATCTTCCGTTAACTTCTTTCTAAATCCCGTTAACTTCTCTCGCGAAGCGAGTTTCTTAGTTATGAACAAGTGTGCCGATGGGCTCGCCGTCCATAACCTTCTTCAGGTTGCCCACAACGTCCATGTTGAACACATAGATGGGGAGGTTGTTCTCCTTACACATGGTGGTGGCGGTGAGGTCCATGACCTTAAGACCACGGGTGTAGATCTCGTCGTAGGTAATGTCGCTGAACTTTGTCGCTGTGGGGTCCTTCTCAGGGTCGGCGGTGTAGATGCCGTCGACGCGTGTGCCCTTAAGCATAACGTCGGCCTCGATCTCTATGCCGCGAAGTGATGAGCCGGTGTCGGTGGTGAAATAGGGTGAGCCTGTGCCGGCAGAGAAGATGCACACATAGCCTGCCTCCATTGCCTCGATGGCTTTCCACTTGCTGTAGAACTCGCCGATAGGCTCCATTCGGATGGCGGTGAGCACCTTGGTCTTCACGCCTACAGCCTCAAGAGCCGAACTGAGAGCCAGTGAGTTGATGACGGTTGCACACATGCCCATCTGGTCGCCCTTCACACGGTCAAAACCTTTTGATGCGCCGCTGAGACCGCGGAAGATGTTGCCACCGCCGATGACGATGCCTATCTGCACGCCCATCTCGCTAACCTCTTTAATCTGGTCGGCATACTGTGAAAGACGCTCTGGGTCGATGCCAAAGCTCTGTTTGCCCATAAGGCTCTCGCCGCTGAGCTTTAAAAGGATTCTCTTGAATTTTGTCATGTCTTTTATCGTTTGCTTTTTGCTTTTTGTTTATATTTCTTTCAATCAATTATTTTCTCAAGAAAGCGTCGCCAAAGGCGGCGAATATCCATAACCGCTGGTTGAGCTGCCGAAGGCAGCGAAGCCTGCGGTTCCATGAATGATGATAAAATCGTCCTCGAAGAGGGCGAACATGGGGGTGATTTTTTATAAGACGTAATGCACTTCTTTGAACATGTATTTTCGTTCCTCGCCCTCTTTGGTTACGAGCGTCAGTGTGCCGTCAAGGTCAACGCTCTTGATGGAGGCTTCAAAGGTGCCGTTCTTGTCGCTGTAGGTGTGAAGGCCTTCGCGACGGTAAAGGGCGTTGTGATACATCTCGCTGATGGTGTCGTAGCGGCCGTCGAGCACCATCTGATAGTAGCGCTCAAAGGCTTGCAGCACCTTGTCGAGTACCTCGTCTTTTGAGAACGTGCGCCCTGTTATCAGGCAGAGCGATGTGGGGTTGGGTGCCGAACTGAGGAACAGCGTCTGGTTAACGTTTATGCCTGTGCCGAAGATGCACTGCTTAACTGTCTTTCCAGAGAGAACGGTCTCTATGAGGGTGCCGCTGATCTTATAGTCGCGCCAATAGACATCGTTGGGCCATTTCAGCGTGATGTCTGACACGCATGCACCGAGCGCTTCTCTAAGGGCGAGTGCCTCTGCCATGGACAGGACAAACTGCTTGTCGGCAGCCACAACGGTGGGCTTTGTGAGCAGGGAGAACAGGAGGTTCTGTCCGCTCTCGCTCTCCCATGTGTTGGTGCCTTGACCTCGTCCGCTGGTTTGATATTCGGCTGTTACGACTACGAGGTCGCTGTCTGTACAGTCGGTATACTGACTCATGAAATTGTTGGTTGAGTCGGTCTCTCTCAATCTGATGATGTTTGTCTTCATATTCATTTTTTTTGTGCGGCTAACATTTCTGCCTCCGCGTCATCCTGAAATGTTTTTAGAGCTTCTTTACTTGCTCTTCTCCTCCTTTTTTATCTCTCTCTTGTTTTTATTCTTTCTTTCTCCTCTCTTTCTCCTCTCTTTCTCCTCTCTTTCATTTTCTTCCTTCCTTCTCTCCTTTTTCTTTCCTCCTTATTTTATATAGAAGGTTTTTATCTAAATGCGAGCAGAGGCCGGAAGGCGTCTTCGATATGTTCTATCGACTTTAGCTTTTCGGGGCTGCCCACGATGGACACCACATCGAAGCGTAGCCAGTCGTCGATATTGTTTTTCTTTACATAATGGTTGGCGGCATGAGCAATGTTTTTTATCTTTTTCATATCCACGGCATCGGTGGGGCGTGTCACATCGTCCTTAGTTCGGGTTTTAACCTCCACAAACACGAGGGTGGCTCCATCGGGGGTGCGTGCTATGATGTCGATGTCGCGATGTCCGCTGCGCCAGTCGCGGTCTACGATGGTGTAGCCCTTATCGCGAAGCAGTTGGGTTGCCGTTTCCTCGCCCCATTTTCCAAGCTCATTATGTGCTGCCATTTTTCTCCTTTCTTTTTTTATTTCAAACAACCGTTCTTTCAAGCAAGCTGTTCTTTCAACCAATCCGTTTTTCAAACGTCTTGTTTTTATACATTATTATTAAAACCAAAATAGCGCAACCCGACTGACAAATCTTTTTTGTAGTATGGTTGCGCTATAGGTTTGTGGGTGTTTTGTTTAAATGATTTTATTTCTCCTCAACAAAGTCGACATATTCGCCTTCGTCTTTAGGGATGATCTTTTTGTTGCGGTCAGCGTGTGACCGTGAGTCGCTTATGCCTTCAGCGTTATAAGAGCTGTTGCCGTAAGCGTTATTGCCGTAAGAGCTGTTAGCGTTGTTGCCGTTAGCCTTTCTATGGCCTTGTTGTCCTTGTCTTCCGGCGTTGTTAAACTGTTGTTTGATGTCCTGTATTCTTCTTAACACCTTGAAGACGGTCAAGCCTCCAAGCAGAAAGACGATGCCGAAGATCATCAACACAAACAATAGAAAAAATTTTATCATATTATTCTCACACAGCAAGTTTTACAAACAAAGATCTCTTAGGTAATGGCGATGCCTTTTCCATTTTATCTCAGCAAAGCCTCTATCTCAGCAAAGCCTCTATGTCAGCAAAGCCTCTATCTCAGCAAAGCCTCTATCTCAGCAAAGCCTCAATCTCGGCGAAGCCTTTTTTTTACCTTTTTACCTTTTTACTTTTTTACCTTTAAAACTCCCGACACCACGATATAAGCCAAGATGATGCCCCAGAAACTGGTGAGCGGTCCAAAGACGATGATGGCGAGGAGCGAAGCGATGGCGAAGCTATACTTCACCTCGTTGCCTTTCCATCCCCAGTGTTTGAACTTGAGGGCAAACATCGGAAGCTCGCAGATCAAGAGCCAGCTCGACAGCACAATCATGACGAGCATGACGGGCAGCATGTAAGCGGAGCCTTCAAACCAGTCGTTATGTGTGGCAAGCAGTGAGCCCCAGAAGAGGGCGTTGGCAGGTGTCGGCAAGCCTATGAACGAGGTCGTCTGGCGTTCATCGAGGTTAAACTTTGCCAGTCGCAAGGCAGAGAATGCTGCCACGACAAAGGCGAAGAAGGGTAGGATAGGGCGCAGACACTCTATGGCTGCGGGATATTCCATGACGCTCAACTGGGCAAAGATTATTGTTGCAGGTGCCACGCCGAAGGTCACATCGTCAGCAAGCGAGTCGAGCTCCTTGCCTATGGGCGACGACACCTTAAGCAGGCGTGCGCTCATGCCGTCGAAGAAGTCGAACGCTGCACCTACGATAATCCACAGCAAGGCCATTTGTGCTTCGCCTTGGAAAGCGAAGTAGGTGGCCACGCACCCCGACATGAGGTTTAGACATGTTAGGGTGTTGGGAATAATTTTCTTAATTGCGTTGAACATTTTTTTCTTTATTTTTTACTTCAGTTTGGCAATGACCGTCTGGTCGCCTGTTGTGGCCTGGCCCATCTTCACGCACACCTCGGTGCCGAGAGGCAGGTACACATCGACGCGTGAGCCAAACTTGATGAAGCCCAGGTGCTCGTCAATGTAACAGTCTTCGCCGTCCTTGGCGTAGGTCACGATGCGGCGTGCCACGGCTCCTGCAATCTGTCGGCATAGGATGTCGACACCATCGGGCGTGGTGATCATCACATCGGCATGCTCGTTCTCCTCGCTGGCCTTGGGCAGCCATGCCTTATGGAAATTGCCGTTCTTGTGATGCACAAACTTTACCTTGCCGTCAACGGGGAACCAGTTGGCATGAACGTTGAACAGGCTCATGAAAATACTTACCATCAGACGCTTGTCGTGGAAATATTCGTTCTCCTCTACCTCTTCTATCACAACCACGCGTCCGTCGGCAGGCGCCACGACAATCTTGTCGGTGTCCTCTTGCGGGAAATAGCGCACAGGACAGCGGAAGAAGTTGATAACAATGGCGTACACCGTGCCCATCACAGCCATGAAACACCAGAAAGGCACTTTGTTGTCGATGAAACGCCAAAGAAGCAGAGCAATGGCTGCTATGACAATGAAGCCGTAGACAAGTGTGTCGGTTCCTTCACGATGTAGGCGTATCTTCTTAAATTTCTTTATATTTTTAATCATAGTAGTCGGTTAGGATTATTCTTTTGCAAAGGTAAAGGTTTTTTGCTTATCTCGCAAAAAAAAGCATGGCTTCTTTTGCATATATCGAATATTAAGTATAACTTTGAAAGCCCAAACGCACTTTTTTTTATTACACTTTTCATTTAATGGAAGATTTTGTTCATTTGCATGTGCACACCTACTACTCGTTACTGGACGGACAGTCGAGTGTGCAGAAACTCGTCGACAAGGCCATTGCCGACGGCATGAAAGGCATGGCCATAACCGATCATGGCAACATGTTCGGCATAAAAGAGTTTTTCAATTATTGCAATAAGGTGAACGGCAAACTCAAGAAAGAGGGTAAGGAGCCGTTTAAACCTATATTTGGCTGCGAGATGTATGTGGCTCACCACCGCAAGGAGGATAAGGTGAAGGAGCATGGCGACATGGGTGGCTACCACCTCATTGTGCTCGCCAAAAACTATCATGGCTATAAGAACCTTATAAAACTGGTGTCGCGTGCGTGGGTCGACGGCTATTACATGCGTCCGCGTACGGATCGTGAGGACCTGGAGAAATATCATGAGGATCTCATTGTGTGCTCTGCCTGCATCGCGGGTGAGGTGCCCAAGAAGATTCTCAACGGCGACATTGAGGGTGCGCGCGAGGCGATAGAGTGGTACCACCGCGTGTTTGGCGACGACTATTATCTGGAGCTTCAGCGACATGAGGTGAAAGACCCCACGCTGCGTGCCAACCGCGAGACGTTCCCCCTGCAACAGAAGGCCAACAAGGTGCTCATTGAGCTGGCGAAGGAGTATGGCATCAAGCTGGTGTGTACGAACGACTCCCACTTCGTGGACAAGGATAACGCCGAGGCCCACGACCATCTGTTGTGTCTTGCCACGGGCAAGGACCTTGACGATCCCACGCGTATGCTCTACTCAAAGCAGGAGTGGTTCAAGACGCGTCAGGAGATGAACGAGGTGTTTGCCGATGTGCCTGAGGCGCTTAGCAACACGCTCGACGTCTTGAACAAGGTGGAGACCTACAGCATTGACCACCCGCCAATAATGCCGTTCTTCCCCATCCCTGCTGAGTTTGGAACGGAGGAAGACACCCGCCGCACCCACTCGCCAGAGGATCTCTACCGCGAGTTTACGACCGATGAGAACGGCGAAAACCCGCTGCCAAAGGAGGAGGCAGACAAGAAGATCAAGCACCTGGGTGGCATCGACAAGCTGTACCGCATAAAGTTTGAGGCCGACTATCTGGCGAAGCTTGCCTATGACGGTGCCAGGAGGCTTTATGGCGACCCCATACCCCAAGATGTGGCTGACCGCGTTAAGTTTGAGCTGCACATCATGAAGACCATGGGTTTCCCCGGCTACTTCCTTATCGTGCAAGACTTTATCAACTCGGCACGGGATGAGCTGGGCGTGATGGTGGGTCCGGGACGTGGCTCTGCCGCCGGCTCGGTGGTGGCCTACTGTCTGGGCATCACGAAGATCGACCCGATGAAATATGACCTGCTGTTCGAACGTTTCCTTAACCCTGACCGTATCTCGCTCCCTGATATCGACACCGACTTTGACGACGATGGTCGCGGACGTGTGCTCGAATGGGTGGAGGACAAGTATGGTCACGATAAGGTGGCGCACATCATCACCTATGGCACCATGGCGACGAAAAACTCGATAAAGGATGTGGCGCGTGTGGAGAAGCTGGAACTGTCTGTCTCCAACGCTCTCTGCAAGGCCATCCCCGACAAGCTGCCCGACGGCTTGAAGATGAACCTGCCCAACGCCATAAAGTGTGTGCCTGAGCTGCGTGACGCCGAGGCAAGCAGTGACACAAAGCTCGCCAACACCATAAAATATGCCAAGATGCTTGAGGGCACGGTGCGCGGAACGGGCATACACGCCTGCGGCACCATCATCTGCCGCGACGCCATCAGCGACTGGGTGCCGGTGTCGACAGCCGACGACAAGAGTGACCCCGGTCACAAGCTGCTCGCCACACAATATGACGGACACGTCATTGAGGAGACGGGTCTTATCAAGATGGACTTCCTCGGTCTCTCAACGCTCTCTATCATGAAGGAGACGGTGGAGAACATCAAGATAACGCATGGCTTCACCCTTGACCTCGACACCATACCTATAGATGATGAGATGACGTTCAAGCTCTATCAGGAGGGACGGACGGTGGGAACGTTCCAGTTTGAGTCGGCGGGCATGCAGAAATATCTGCGTGAGCTGCACCCCACGGTCTTCGAGGATCTCATTGCCATGAACGCCCTCTACCGTCCGGGACCAATGGACTATATCCCGCAGTTTATTGCGCGTAAGAACGGCAAGGAGGAAATTAAATATGACATCCCCTGCATGGAGAAATATCTGAAGGACACCTACGGCATCACGGTCTATCAGGAGCAGGTGATGCTCTTGTCGCGACAGCTTGCCAACTTCACCCGTGGCGAGAGCGATGCCTTGCGTAAGGCCATGGGTAAGAAGAAGAAAGACATCGTTGATGCCATGAAGCCTAAGTTTATTGCGGGCGGACAGGCCAACGGTCATGACCCGAAGGTGCTGGCGAAGATATGGGCCGACTGGGAGAAGTTTGCTTCCTACGCCTTCAACAAGTCGCACGCCACCTGCTATTCGTGGGTGTCTTACCAGACCGCCTATCTCAAGGCCCATTATCCTGCCGAGTTTATGGCTGGCAACATGAGCCGATGCCTTAACGACATCGGCAAGATCACGAAGCTCATGAGCGAGTGTAAGAACATGGGCATAAAATGTCTTGGTCCTGACGTGAACGAGAGTTGGCAGAAGTTTAGTGCCAACAAGAAGGGTGAGGTGCGCTTCGGACTCGCTGCCATCAAGGGCATGGGCGACGCTGCGGCACAGGCCATCATCAACGAGCGAGAGAAGAACGGCCCTTACAAGACCATCTTCGAGTTTGCCCAGCGTGTCAACCTGTCAGCCGTCAACCGTAAGGCGTTTGAGAGCTTGGCGCTCAGCGGCGGTTTCGACAACTTCGGCATAAAGCGCGAGCAATATTTTGGTGTCAACAGCAAGGGCGACGTGTTCCTCGACACGCTGATACGCTACGGACAGCTCTACCAGGCAGAGCAGGCGGAGGCACGCAATTCGCTCTTCGGCGATCTCGATTCTGTCATCGTGTCCACGCCGCCTGTGCCTCAGGCTGAAGGGTGGAGCGCCATAGAGCGTCTGAACAAGGAGCGTGACCTCGTGGGCATCTACATCTCGGGACATCCGCTCGACGATTACCGCATTGTGCTCGCCAATCTCTGCAACACCCATTGCAAGGAGCTGGGCGACAAGCAGGAGCTGTTCAAGAAAGGTGGCCGTGTGACCGTGGGTGGCGTTGTGACAGGCGTGCGTAGCGGCTTCTCAAAGAACGGCAACGCTTATGGCATTGTAACCATTGAAGATTATGAAGGCCCTGGTGAGCTCGCTATCTTTGGCGACGACTGGGGTAAGGTTAACAGCAAGTTCTTGATGGGAAGCTCGGTCTTTGTTGAGATATTGCTGTCGCAGAGATATCAGGGCAGCAGCTACATCGACTTTGTCGTAGACAAGGTGTCGTATCTTAATGATGTGAAGGAGAAAAACCTGCGTAGCATAACGATAAACATCGACCCTACAGCGCTGTCAGAGGTCACTGTAGAGAACCTGACAACGCTTATAAACGAAAACCCCGGCAACACCGAACTGCTCTTTAGAGTGAAGCAGCCCGACGGTCGCGGCTATATGGGCTTGCATGCCAAGACCAAGGGCGTGAACATCGTCAACGACCTCGTGATGCTTCTTGAGGAGGAGGAGGCGCTGAGCTATGTCATCAATGAGTAGGTGGCAGAGCGTAGGGCGGCAGAGGTCTGCCAATATGCCACGCTTTCGTTTGTGGTATGACATTTGCTCGTAGATGAATGAAAGTTATTTCATGCAAGCGTTGCCGCCTTCGGCAATGACTCTTGCTTGAGATAATTGTCATTTGAAAACTTGTTTATAATGCACTTGCAAAAGTTTAGTAAAAAAAACAATAAAAATAAGAAAAAATGGAAGTAACAATTACAGCAGAGAACTTTGAGAGTTTGAAAAATGGTGAGTTGCCCTTGGTCGTTGACTTCTGGGCTACATGGTGTGGTCCCTGCCGTGCGTTGGGTCCTGTAGTGTCAGAGCTTGCAAAAGAGTATGACGGCAAGATCGTTGTAGGCAAGTGTGACGTTGAGGAGAATGACGACATAGCCGCCGCCTATGGCGTGATGTCTGTGCCCACACTGCTGTTCTTCAAGAACGGTGAGCCGGTAGAGAAGAAGGTGGGTGCCCTGCCTAAAAACAAGCTGAAGGAACTGTTCGAGAGCTTGCTTTAAGAAGCTCCTGAAAAGACTTTTGAGCTGCAAAGCAGCAAAAAATAGAGACAAGAGCTGCAAAGCAGCAAAAAATAGAGACAAGAGCTGCAAAGCAGCAAAAAAAAAGAGACAATAAAGACAATTTCTTGACCACATGTTTTGGCCTAAGAAATTGTCTCTATTGTCTCTATTGTCTTTAAACCCTTGTCTTTAAGCGTTCTGTCTTTAAGCGTTCCGTCTTAAACCCTTCCGTCTTTAAGCCTTTTGTCTTTAAGCCTTCCGTCTTAAAGCGTTTTGTCTTAAAGCGTTTTGTCTTAAAGCTCTGTTGGCTTTTAAAACTCGATAAGTCGTGAGCCGTCGGGTTGTTCGCTGATGCTCACCTTGACGGCATCCTCGGGCAGCAGTTGTTCGATAAGCTCAGGCCATTCTATGAGGCACAGTCCGCCGTTATAGAAATAGTCTTCGTAGCCCATGTCATAAACCTCTTCGAGCTTCTTTATGCGATAGAAGTCGAAGTGGTAGATGGGGTCGCCCTGGCCATCGGTATATTCGTTAACGATGGCAAAAGTGGGCGATGTGATGACATCCTCAACGCCCAGTTCGGTGCACAGAGCCTTGATGAATGTTGTCTTGCCTGCGCCCATCTTTCCGTAGAAAGCAAACACTCTACTGTCGCCCATTGCGGCAACAAATTGTTTTGCGGCATCACGAATGGTGTCTAATGATTCAATTTTTATTTCCATAGTCTTTATTTACCCTTTTCCTTTAAAACGGGATATTTCATTTTTCTCTTTTCACTTTTCTCTTTTCCCTTTTCCCTTAGGTGTCAGCGTTATGAGCGGTATGAGCATCTCTTCCATTGAGATGCCTCCATGCTGGAAAGTGTCTTTATAATAAGACACATAATAGTTATAGTTGTTGGGGTATGCGAAGAAATCTTCGCCCGTAGCAAACACATAACTGGTGCTGAGGTTTGGCGAGGGAAGCTGTGCCTTGCGCGGCTCTTTTATGACGAAGACGTCGCGCGACGAGTAGTTGAGGTTCTTGCCGAGCTTGTAGCGCAGGTTCGTGTTCGTGTTGCGGTCGCCCACAATCTTCACAGGCTTAGAGCAGCGTATGCTGCCGTGGTCGGTGGTTATGATCACGCGACAATCGTGGTTGGCGAGCGTGCGCAACAGGTCTGCCATCACCGAGTGGCGGAACCAGCTGAGCGTCAGACTGCGGTATGCCGACTCGTTGTTTGCCAGCTCACGCACCATCTTCGACTCTGTTCGTGCGTGCGACAGCATGTCTATGAAATTGACGACGATGACGTTAAGGTCGTTCTTCAACATGTCGTTGAAATGTTCGAGCATCTTCTCGCCAGCCATAGAGTCGTTGATCTTGTGATAGCTGAACGTGTCGTGGCGTCGGAACCGTTCTATCTGCGTCTTCACCAGCGGCTCCTCGTTGAGGTTCTTGCCCTCCTCCTCGTCCTCATCGACCCACAGGTCAGGAAACATCTCTGCTATCTTGTTGGGCATCAGTCCGCTGAAGATAGCGTTGCGTGCATATTGTGTGGCGGTGGGCAGGATGCTGGTGTAGATGTCGTCGTCGATGTCGAAGAGCGGTGCTATCTCAGACGACACCATGCGCCACTGGTCATATCTGAAATTGTCGACCACGATGAGGAACACCTTATGTCCCTCGTTGAGCAACGGAAACACCTTTTTCTTAAAGATGTCTGTGCTCATGAGCGGACGGTCCGCGGGTGCTGGCGTGTCTACCCAGTCGAGATAGTTCTTGCGTATATATTTGGCGAAGGCGTTGTTGGCTTCCTCTTTCTGCATCTGTAGCATCTCCGTCATCGGACTGTCTGTTCCGCTCAGCTCCATCTCCCAGTGAACGATCCGTCGGTAGGTGTCTTTCCAGTCGTCTATGGTGCGACACGAGTCGATCTGTGCCGCTATGTCTTGGAAGTTTTGCTGATAACCAGTCTGCGTCACCTCGCTCACGATCTGTCGTTGGTGAATGTTCTTCTTCAGCGAGAGCAGAATCTGCACGGGGTTAACAGGCTTGATGAGGTAGTCGGCAATCTTTGAACCGATGGCCTGGTCCATGATGTTTTCCTCCTCGCTCTTTGTCACCATCACGATGGGCGTGGCCGGCTGAATCTCCTTTATCTTCTGAAGCGTCTCCAACCCCGTAAGACCCGGCATCATCTCGTCGAGCAAGATGAGGTCGTAGGTGGTGTTGGCACACTTGTCAATGGCGTCGGTGCCGTTGCTCACGGTGTCCACCTCATAGCCTTTTTTCTGTAGGAAGATGATGTGGGCTTTCAGCAGCTCAATCTCGTCATCTACCCAAAGTAACAATCCGTTGCTCATATTGCTTTTTATGATGTTCTTGTTTGTTAAAAACCGTCGAGGTCGTAATATTCGTCCTCAAGGTCTATCTTGTTCTCTTTGTTCTTGTTCTGTTTGTTTGACGTTGGGGTGTCGTCAAAATAGATATCGTCCTCACGCGGCTTGGTTTCAACAGGCTTAGACTGCTGAGGCTGCTGCTGAACTTGCTGCTGAGGCTGCTGTTGAGGCTTGGCTTGCTGCTGAACCTTCGTTTTTTCCTCAGCTTTTGGCCGCTCTTGAACCTTCGGCCGCTCTTGGGCTTTAGGCTCCTCCAATGTTACGATGGTCTCGCCTCTGTTCTCCACAGTCTCCTCCTTCTTCGGCTCCTCCATCGGTATGACGGTAGCACCGTTCTCCACAGGCTCCTCCTTCTTCGGCTCCTCCATCGGTATGACGGTAGCGCCGTTCTCCGCAGGCTCGTCCTTCTTCGGCTCTTCCATCGGAATGACGGTAGCTCCGTTCTCCACAGGCTCCTCCTTCTTCGGCTCTTCCATCGGAATGACGGTAGCGCCGTTCTCCTCAGGTGCCGCGTTCTTCGGATCGTCAAATGGTATGATTGTTGAGCCGTTGTTGTCTATCGGCTGTTCCTCGTCGTTGCTTGGAGCTTTGCTCGGCACATCGTCAGGATTGAGAATCTCTACATCCTCGAACAGAGGTGTGGCTGCCGTCTTCAGCGGTGCGAAATGCTTGTCGTAGAAGCGGTCGTAATCGTCGAAGCTATACTGTCGTCCGAGCAATGGCAGGTTCTCCTCGCTCACGATGATGCAGCGGCCCTTGCGAGCCTGTTGCATGACAGCCTTCTGAGCGTACAGGTTGCGGGCATATTGTAACGCCTCGTCATAGTTGCGGAATCCGCTCACCGTCATGCGTTGCAATGCGCCGTCGCCCTCTGTGCTGATGTCGAAGTTGCGCACAAGATAACTGGTGAAGTTGTAACGCGCCATCTCAAACAGCAGGCGGTTTGCGTCGAGCGAGTCGGGCTGATAGGCGATCATAAACACGAAGTTGGTGTTGCGCTCTGCTGACAGCTGTCGTGTTGCTGTCGTGTCGTTGTCGTTGAGCGTCATGGTGCGGCGCTCCCACACGTTGCCGATGTCAAACTGTCCACCGCGCAGCTGTCGGCCTTCGCCCACACCGCGCACAATCATGCCTGCCATCTCTGCCAGGCCGCTCTGCGGATATTTCTCCAGCATCTTCTTCAGGTCTGCCACGCACGAGTCGGCACGGCCCTCGTTGAGCTTTGTCAGAGCGCCGATGAACATGAACTTGTCGCGGTTGGCACCTAAGGGGAACCGTTGTGCCGACATCTTGGCGTTGGTGCTCACCACGTCATATTTTGCTGCCTTGAAGGCATCGTATGTCACGGCGTAGAGCGAGTCTTCATGATGAACGCCGAGCGCAGCGTTCTCCTTGAAGAACGGGTCGGTGACGAGCGTTGTCCACTCGTTGTCGGGATATTTTTCTTTCAGCATGTTAACATACTGCTGCGCTGTTGCCGTGTCGCCCTTGCGCGAGTAGAGCAGGAACAGATGGTAGAAGGCATCTGCCATGTTGTTGTAGTCGGGATATTGTGTCTCCAGACGACGCAGCGCCTTCTCGCTGAGCTGCAGGTTGTCGAGCTTGTCCTTGAAGATCACGCCCGCGTTGAACAGTCCGTCCATGATTGTCTGGTTGCTTGCTTCTATCTGCTCTTCGGTGAAAGGAATCTGCGCAAGATAATACTCGCGTTTGTGCGGGTCGTTCTGTGCGCTGTCCTTGACCTGTTCGAGCGAGTCGGCAAGCGCCTCGGCGCGGGCAATAGAGTCGGCTTGCTGCTCTGTGAGCTGCGGTTGTGTGTCAGGGCTGCCAATGGCCACCACCGTCTTGTTTATGCGTTGCCAGTTGTCGACGTTCTCACGCTTTCCCCACCGCTTCTGGAAGTCTTGCTTTCCTTGGTTCACGGTCATCTGGTTATAGAAATACCACAGACCGTTTCCTTGTTGCGAAGCGTTGTTCTGCTGCGTGTTGTTCTTGCGGTTGGCGTTGTTGTTGCCTGTGCCGCCGTTCTTTGCTATTGTCTCCTCGGCGTTCTTTTCAGCCTGCTTGCGGCGTTCCTCTTTCTCCTTCTTTTTCAGAGCTTCTATGACGCGGTCTATCGCCTCGTTGCGCGTCTTCTCGTCGGCTTTGGCAAGCCATTGCAGCGAGTCTTGCAGATGCACGGCATCGGTGTAAGGCACCAGCTCATCGAGCACCTTTGAGCGTTGCGATAGCTGTTCATAGTCGGGGCGTTCCTTGTCGAGCAGACCAATGGCTTCGCCGTAGCAGCGTTGTGCGTCGCTATATTTTTCTTTCGCCCAATAGATGTCGCCGAGCTTCAGCAGGAGCACGCCCTTCTCTATGCCGGCGCGTGTTGCCTTGCTGTTGCCCTTCTCGTAGGCATCGATGGCTTTTGCTGTGTCGCGTTGTGCGAGGTAGATGTTGCCAATGGCATAATAGACCTGATCGAGATATTCCTTGTTCTTGTCTGATGCTGCCATGCGCTTAAGGCGCGAGACCATCTTCTTTGCCTGGCCACCGGTCGAGAGCACCTCGGTGAGGGCTATGCGTGCGTTAAACTCCACCTCGTAGGGCGGGCTGAGGCGTATGACGTGCTTGAACGCCTTGCTCGCGTTCTGCTTGTTGCCGAGAGCAGCCTCCAGCTGTCCTAACAGATACCACTCGCGTGCCTTCTGCTTGCGTCGCATCTCGTGCTTGATGACACGTCGCAGGTAAGGTATGGCTTTGGCATAGTCGGCGGTGTGTATGTAATAGTCGGCGTAGGTGTAGTCCCACTCCTTCTGTGCGCGCCAGTGAATGGAATCGCGCTTCATGTTGCGTATCACGTCTTCAGCATCATAGAGCCATCCCTCCTCTATGTAACATTTTGCCAACCAGGCGCGTGCACGTCCGTAGATGGCGGGTTGCGTGTGGTACAGGCGGCTCATGTAAGAGAAGGTTGAGGCTGCCTCGTCGAAGGCACCCTTATGAAACTGTGACCGTCCCATGAGCATCCATGCCTTCCACAGGAACGGGTTATACTCCTTGCGTTGCAGCCACTCAAGGTCGCGCTCCGTCTTCTTGCGCTTCTTTGTCCATTCGGGTCTGCGCTTAATGCTGTGCAGCTTAATGGCTTTCTGACATTTCTCTATTGCGCGGTCAAAGTTGGCCTTGCCCGTTTCGCGTGTGCCTTTGTTGCTTACGGTGTAGAGCGGAATAAGTTCGGTGAAATTGTCTTTGTTGCCGTTCTCCTTCTCCAGCGAGCCGTCAATGTAGGCGAGCGTTCCGTTATAATAAGTGTTGTAACGGGCGTTGAAGGAGTGCCACCAACGTGTCTTTGCTGTGTTTTTTTGCGTGGAGCATCCCATCGCCGCCGTCAGCACGACAGCGGCAACAACAGAAAGGAGGGCTATATGTAGATGATGAAGCTTTCTCACATCTATTTAAACTTAAAAACCACCGCTTTTATTGTTCTGAGCAGGGCATAAATGATGATGCTGGCAAAAATTATCGATGCTCCCGACGGCACGTTGAACCAATAGGATATGAAAAGGCCGGCGAGGCAGTCGACCCATCCAATGACGATGCTGAGGAAGATGATGCGTCGGAAACTGTAGGTGAACAGGTTGGCGGTCATCTGCGGAACGGTGAGCAGACTGATGGCCAGCACAATGCCCACGAGGCGCAGCGTTGAGACGATAGTCACGGCGATGAGCCCCATCATGACATATTCGACCGTGTCGACAGGCAAGCGCTGTGAGCGTGCGAAGGTGGGGTCGAAGGCTATGCTCACGATGGTAGAATAGAGCAGGGTGAAGACCGCCGCCACAACCGTTGTGACCACGGTGAGCAGCACCAGGTCAGGCGTGCCCACGGTGAGGATGCTGCCAAAGAGGAACGATGGCAGGTCGGGCATGAACCCCGGTGTGAGGAAGCTGCACAAGATGCCTATGCTCATGCCGAAGGTCCAGAAGAGGGCTATGGCAGAGTCTTCGCGCACCTTCACATGATGCGACATCCACTGCACGCCAAAGGCGCTGAGCACAGCATAGACCATGGCAGAGAGGATGGGGTTGATGCCAAAGAACACGCCAAGGCCGATGCCACCGAACGAGGCATGCGTTATGCCGCCACTTATAAACACCAGTCGGCGGCTCACAATGTAGGTGCCTATAATGCCGCACACGATGCTTGCAAGCAGCGACCCTATAAGGGCGTTTTGGAAAAATGAATATTCTAATATGCTCATTGGCTCATCTTCTCATTTACTTGTCATCTCGAAACCTCGTCAACTTGTCAACTCGTCAACCCGTCAACTGACAAACGCATACACCTCGTCCTTAAGCTGGTCCGGCAGGTTGATGCCTCTGAGGTGCAAACTGCGGCACCATCCTGCCACCTCTTCCTCGCGCATGGTGTAGAGCACATCGGCAAACTGCTCCACCTCCTCGTCGCTATATTGGTCGGCAGGTCGTCCGATGAAGGTGTCGAGCTCCTCGTCGTCATAATATTCTATCGGCTTTGTCGCAGCTTCCATCATACATTCCTGCTCACATTTCTGGTTCTCGCCGTTACAGGTTGAGCATGTGGCTTTCTCCACAATGGTGTCATCGCCGTGTTTTGAGCACAAGGCAATAATGGCTGCCACGATGCCGAGAGCTACGAGCAGAAGGATAAGGATGTACATCTTTGTTCTCTGGTTTTGTCAAACTTCTGCAAAAGAACAGTCTTTTTTGCGCCATGCGCATTTTGTAAACATTGAATTCTTGCGCGAAGCGCTAATTAATGATAATTAATGGACCATTAATGGAAATTAATGTTTAACAAAAAAACGTGCGCGAAGCGCAATTTGATTATTCTTCTGTCAAAGAAAGTTCAATGTCTTTTTTTTATGTTGCTTTGTTCTCTTCAGTTGTTGATCTCGCGAATCTCGAAGCCCGCCTGTTTAAGATCCTCCCAGAAGTGGGGATACGATTTTGACACCACCTCGGGGTTGTTGATCTTCAGTCCAGGATACTTTATGGCAGCTGGCGCGAAGGCCATGGCCATGCGGTGATCCTCGTAGGTGTCGATAGGCTCGAAGGTCGGCTCACAGCGTGCACCGTCCCAGATGAGCGTGTCGTCGTTCTCGTCGTGAAGGACGTAGCCAAGCTTGCGAAGCTCACGCTTGAGCGCTTCTATGCGGTCGGTCTCCTTGATCTTCAGACTTGCCAACCCCGTAAACTTAAACGGTATCTCAAGCACGGCGCAAGCCACCACAATGGTTTGTGCGAGGTCGGGCGAACTGATAAAGTCGTAGTCGAGGCGTGGCAGGTGGCATGGCAACTTCTGCTGTATGCGCACCGTGGTGGGCACATCATCGTTCTTGTCGTGGAATGTCGACTTTATGCCCATGAGCGAGAAGATGTAACGCACCACAGAGTCGCCTTGCTTTGAGCCGTCCATCAGTCCGTCGAGGTTGAAGCACGACTCGCTGTCGCCGCACAGCGCCAGTATCTCATACCAATAGCTGGCGGCGCTCCAGTCGCTCTCGATGAAATAGTCGTGTTGGCGATAGGGCGTGGGCTTCACCGTCACGGTGTCTATGTCGCTCCATTCGGCTTCTGCGCCAAACTCGCGCATCATCCACAGCGTGAGGTCAATGTATGGTCTTGAGGCGATGTTGCCTGTCATCTTCAGCTCCAGTCCGTTCTTCAGCGCGGGACCGATCATCAGCAGGGCCGAGATATATTGCGAGCTCACGCTTCCTGTGATCTCCAGATGTCCGCCCTCCAGAGCCTTGCCCTTGATGCGTAGGGGAGGGTAGCCCTCCTCGCCTTCATAGCTTATGTCGGCGCCGAGGTATCGCAGCGCGTCTACAAGGATGGCTATTGGCCGGTGCTTCATGCGTTCTGTTCCTGTTATGACATGCTCCTCACCCTCTGCCACGCTGAGATAGGCTGTGAGGAAGCGCATGGCTGTTCCTGCCGCCTTGATGTCGATGGTGTCGGGCATGTCGCGCAGGGCGTTGATCATCACCTCCGTGTCGTCACAGTCGGACAGGTGACGGGGCATGATGCTACCGTGAGACAGGGCGTGTATGATCAGCGCTCTGTTGCTTATACTTTTTGAAGCCGGCAACGTTATTGTTGCGTCAAACTTCTTTGGTGCTGTTATTTCGTATCGCATTTTTTTCCTATATAATGCAAAGGTAGTGCAAAAAATCCGATTACGCGAAGCCATTGCCCATTTATTTGCATTCGTTAGCATGAGTGTTTCTTTCGTTTTGAATACTTAACTAAACATGTTTAATTCTTTCTCTTCGTTTTTGTGTCATGTCTTCTTTCTTGTCATGCCCCTTATATATTATTAAGGTGAAGGCGCGTAAAGGTCGATAAAAACAGGAGTCAAGGCATGAAATTAAGGAAAAACGCAAGTTTTTTTGCAAAAAGTTTCGTTTTTGTTTGGTCAATTCAGAATAAGTAGCTATCTTTGCACTCGCTTTTAAGAAGTACGGGATGTAGCGCAGTTGGTTAGCGCACGCGTCTGGGGGGCGTGAGGTCGCAAGTTCGAGTCTTGTCATCCCGACCTACAAAGGGTTAGAATGTTGGTAAACAACGTTTTAACCCTTTGTGCTTATATATACTTTTTGAAACATCGACAACAGCTCTTTTAAACATCCGGCGTTTCTTCTGAAGCATCCAATGCTTCTTCTGAAGCACCAAGCGTTTCTTCTGAATCATCCAATGTTTCTTCTGAAGCCCCCGACGTTTCTTTTGAAACCGTTACATGTCTCTCGAAAAAGAAAAATATGAACATCAAAACATTAGGCAACAAGATTAAGGGAAACCCGTCGGTGGCGGGAGGAACCGTGTTCTCCATTCTTATAATAATAGGTATAGGCCATTTCCTGAACGACATGATCCAGTCGGTTGTGCCGTCAATCTATCCCATCCTGAAAGACAAGTTTGGGTTCTCCTTCGCACAGATAGGCATCATCACCTTTGTCTTCCAGATCTCGTCGTCGATCTTGCAACCGCTCACAGGCCTCTATGCCGACCGTCATCCGCGCCCTTACTCGCTGTCTGTGGGCATGTGCTTCACGCTGGTCGGTCTGCTCCTTCTTGCTGTCGCCTCAAGCTATGCCCTCATCCTTCTGTCTGTCGCTGTGATAGGCATAGGTTCCTCTGTGTTCCATCCTGAGGCGTCGCGTGTGGCGCAGATGGCATCGGGCGGCAGGAAGAGTCTTGCCCAAAGCATATTCCAGGTGGGCGGCAACGGTGGCTCCGCCCTCGGTCCTCTGCTCGCTGCAGCCATAGTGTTGCCCTTCGGTCAGGGTGCCATCTCGTGGTTTGCCCTTGCTGCCATCCTCGCCGCCGTTCTCTTGCTGCGTGTGGGCTACTGGTACAGCGCCCGTCTGGCCTACCAGATGCGTAACAACATACCTGCTCCACAGCCCAACACGTCGATCTCGCGCCGCCGCAAATACTGGGCGCTTCTCATCTTGGTGCTCCTCATCTTCTCCAAATATTTCTACACGGCGTGCATGACGAGCTATTTCACCTTCTTCCTCATCGACAAGTTTCATGTCTCGGTGGCCACCTCGCAGCTCTGTCTCTTCGCTTTCCTCGCTGCCTTTGCCATAGGTGTTGTGGCAGGAGGAATGTTTGGCGACCGCTTCGGGCGCAAATATGTGATCTGGGTGAGCATCCTCGGTGCTGCCCCCTTTGCCTTGGCCATGCCTTATGTGGGGTTTGCAGCCACCGTGGTCTGCGCGTTCCTCGCCAGCCTTATCATCGCCTCGGCGTTCTCGTCAATCGTTGTCTATGCCACAGACCTGTTGCCCGACAAGGTAGGACTGGTGTGTGGCGTGTTCTTCGGACTGATGTTTGGTCTTGGTGGCCTCGGTTCAGCCTTCTTTGGATGGCTTGCCGACCGCACCAGTGTGCAGTTCATTTTCGAAGTTAGCGCCTTTTTGCCGCTTTTTGGCATGATAGCCGCTTTCTTGCCGAACATGCAGAAAAGAAAATAGGGAAAAAGGTTCCATTTTGATAAGAATGGCCGCAATGTGCTTTCAGCTTGAGAAAAACTGACACGTTGCGGCTTTTTTCTTGCTTTAAAAAAATGTTTTTAATTTCGTTTTGGTTCACAAAACAGACATTATGTAAGCATCGGCGCTGTTTTCTGTATATTGTTAGAAAGTGGCGTTTACAAAGTGTAAGTAAAACGGGCGGGTTTTGTAAAACTTTAAATCGTAAGCAAACTTGTAAATTACAATCGAAAAAAGCATGAAAAATATGTGCAAAATAGTGTTAACGGATGATACAACTTACGAATTATTACATTATCTTTGCAGTAGAAAAAAAGAAAAAATAAAAACAATAAACCTACATATTTAAAAACACTACAGCTATGAAGAAGATATTACTTGTTGCCATTATGGCAATGTTGACAGTTGCATCTTATGCACACAAACGTGTCTTGAACGCCGTTCCGGTTTCTAACGACACCATCTATTATAACGTTGACAACATCCGTGTCGACGACAAGAGCGATGCCGCTTACGGCCGTCTGCTTCTCACCGCCGGAAAGGGCGTTGACAAGCGCGACATCTTCCGCGACTTCTATCCCAACGGCACTCTCAAAGCAGAGGGTGGCTACAGCTTCATTGATCTCTCCAACGACAACAACACACAGCTCGAAGGCGAGGTTACAGCTTTCTATCCCAACGGCAAGGAGAAATGGCAGGGCAAGTTTGTGAACGGCAAGGCCAATGGTTATTTCACCGTGATGATGCGTGACGGAAGCATCGCAACCGCTCAGTTTGTCAACGGCAAGTCGAAGCTCGACTATTTCGTTGTGACTGCTGCCGACGGCACCATTTCAAAGCGTGACGTTAAGGACCTTAAGCATCTGTTGAAGAAATAATTCTACGGATACTACGGTTAGGTGACAATAAAAAAAGAAAACGAATAAGTAACGTTGTTCTATCGTTTCACCGTGAGGTGTGACATGAATAGTTTTAACATATAAGCAAAAGTTTTTTAGATCTCTCTTTTAATAAATACTATACAGTAAGAATTGCTAAAGATTATGAATTTATAACAAAGGGCGCGCTTCGTGAGAAACACGCCCTTTTTGCTGTTCTTAATATTTAGCTCACATGATGGTTGCTGACAACCAACGGTTATGGCTTCATCTCCAGGTGGCGCTTTGCCCACTCCTCACGCAGGGCGTACAGGTAGAAGCTACGCTCCTGTGTCCACCCTTTGCTTCGGCTCTCTTTCTCCATTGTCTGACGCAGCTCCTCGTCACTGCTCTTTGCGAACATTACAGCATAGTGGGCCATGCGCTTCTTGGCATAGTCGGTGAGGTTTCCTCCAGACAGCTTGTCTTGGTTCCCTCCAAATTGTTTGTCTTGATTCATAAAGATAAATATTTTAAGCATTAATAAAAAAACTGTCGCTTACACATCGTTTTACCACCGTGGTTATCTTTATTGTCAAACTCGGTTGGTGTGCCACAACATTCGGGCAACTCTTGATGTTTCGTTGGCAAAAGTATTAAGAAAAATCCGAACCTGCAAATTTTAGAGTTGTTTTCTCACCAGATAGTCGTCTTATTAATGCTTCAATGTCATCGTACCTCGACCGAGGTACATGCGTACCCCGACCGAAAGACATGTGTACCCCGACCGAGGTACACACATATCTCGGTCGGGGTACGATAACTTAAATATGTGAAAACAGGGCAGACGCATCAAATTGAACTTCCCGTCAACAGCCTATCTAAGTAGTC
>ERZ1026886.234-NODE-234-length-30385-cov-81.196472_pt1 | contig 30385 bp, 30 predicted proteins | sample MGYA00380173_ERZ1026886 | MGnify/ENA primary metagenome ERZ1026886 (study PRJEB33269, sample SAMEA4719809) | human gut metagenome | biome: human-associated habitat; feature: organic feature; material: feces | place: Cameroon | collected 2013-10 ... | reverse complement strand
AGTATCCCGATCGAACCGACACGACCCTTATATCTTTGTCGAATAGACATAGCATAGGCTATCATCTATTGATAGAAGTCTTTGGGTTTTCTATACTGCAAAGATAATGCAATCTTTTGAAACTACCAAATCTTTCTGCTGATTTTTTCGAAAAATCTTCTTTATCAAAAGTCAGAACTCCCTTTTCCTTGTTTCTCTCAAGGGTCAAGACTTCTTTTTCCTGAGCTCTTCGTATATTCCTTCGAAATATTTCCTGAGTTCTGTCTTGTCTTCAATGATATTCCGCAGCTCTTTCAGAGCCTTCTCATTGGGTGAGTTAGGAATCCAGAGCTTGATGTAGCCGTTGCGGGAATATTTCTCGTCCATGTGGTCGGCGAACCGCTGCCATTGCTCTTCCTTTTCTTTTCCGGGATAGTTCTCCTCTCCGTATTCGATGGCACGAAGAAAGATTTCGTGAACATCGATGTCGCGGTCGGCTTCGGCAACAATCTTGCCATAGATGCTTCGGGGCTGGCGACTGGAGGAGGCGCGGTGATCCTCCACGGCTTCTTTCATGATTTTAATCTGCTCGGGAGTGAACCAGCGCTTCAGTCTGGCATCAGCCTGGAGGATTTTGCCACTGGTGAGGTGGTGGATGGCGCGCGGACCGCTCATTCCCAGGTCGTGATAGGCGGCAACGATATAAACCATGTCGATGTCGGCACCTGTTACAGGTACGAGTTTCAGGGCGTTTCTGATCACACGGGTCACGTGGCGCAATCCGTGGCTCTCGCCAAACTCGGTATATTTGGGCAGAATCTGTGTTTCCACAAACTGCATGATTTCGAGATTTACTTGTTGCTTCATACTTTTTCTTCTTTATATATAATGTACGCGCGTACATTATATAATTATTATTCCTGAATGTTATCTTCTCATTCTAGAATCTTATTATGACATTCTAAAAGGGGCGGGGTATCTTCTGGGATTACCACATCATTCCAAGGATGATGAAGGTAGAGATCATACCAAAGGTAAAGATGTTGAGAGCCGTGTAGCCCAGTACCTTGTTCAGCATTCTGCCTTCTCCTATCTTCCTCATCTTGGCGAATGTTCGGTTGTGCACCACGAGATATGTGGCGGCGAAAGGCAAAAACTTAGTATCTGCATCGTAGGCAAGTGCACCATAGATGTTGATTCCAATCATGATGAGGATACCGATGTTGCCCAGTGCGCAGTAGAGACGCTCGCCGTTTTTCTTGCCGATGTGAACGATCAGTGTCTTCTTGCCCGCCTTAATATCGTTGTCGTGGTCGCGATAGTTGTTCAGGATGAGTAGCGTATCTACTACCAGACCGCAGGCGATGGAAGTAAGTATGGCTTCCGTTGATACTCTCTGCATTCCTTCAGGCATCACAAGGTAGTAGGTGCAGCAGACCGGTACGATGCCGAAAAAGAGAAGTACCAGTAGGTCGCCCAATCCCAGGTAACTCAACTTGGTGGTATAGAGGAAGCAGAAGAGTACGCAGCAGATACCCACGATGATCATCTCCTTTCCTCCGTAGAAGGCGAGGGGCAAACCGATGGCGCATCCCAGAAGGGTGGTGAAGATGATGCCCCATTTCATGGCTTTCATCGTAATCCAGCCTTCGGCGCAGGCTCTCTTTGGCCCCAATCGGGTTTCGTCGTCGTTGCCATGCTTGAAGTCGAAGAAGTCGTTTACCAGGTTTGAGTCTATCTGCATTATCCAAGCAAAGAGCAGACAGAGCAGGGCAGGAACCCATTGGCAGTTGGCACTTGAATCCTTGTATGCTAGGGCTACTCCCAGCATCACCGGTACTGCCGCTGCCGAAAGGGTGACGGGGCGGGCGGCGAGAAACCACGCCTTGATAGAATTTGTCTTTATCATCATATTGTTGCTTTTAAATTATAAGGAGCGAGGTTTTGGGGGAACCTCGCTCCTTGTTGTTATTCATTAAGAAAAGATTCGCTTCTATTTTATTTCAGAAGAATCTCTTGTGGAAAAGATTCGCTTCCTAGTTGAAGAAGTTCCAGCTTACACCCATTCTGAAAACTCGCTGGTTCATCGGATAGTGAGGGGTGAAGAAGTAGTTCTTGTCGCCTTGTCCTGCATTCAGATGGCTCATCATCACGAAGAAGCGGGTGTGCTTGATGTGAACATTGGCGTAGGCATTGACGATAGGGTAGTTGCCCACCTTCACGTTCTTCTCGCCGTTGCCCTGCACGGTATATTGACCGATGTAAGGAGAATAATCAGGAGCCTCGTAGCTTGTAAAGTATCTGGCGTCTGCACCCAACTCGATATTCAGTACCTTTACCACCTTGAATTTGATGAAGAGGTTGGTATATACGTTGAGGTCTGGCACTGGCAGGGCACTCTTGCTGCTGGTATGCTGGTAGGTAATCATGTTCTGCCAGTTGAAAATACCGAACTTGAAGTCCTGCTGCAGCTGCGCTGTAATCAGATTGATGGCGTCGCCGCTCTGCATTGGTGTCACTGTCACGCCTGTGCGCAGACCATTTTCTGTAATCGTATATTGCTGTGAGAAATAAGTATAGTTCTTGATTTCATCCACAGCCACACGCAGCGTGGTGTTGGTCTTGCCGAATCTCAGAGTTCCCATGATGCGGGTATGGATAATCTTGCTCAGATCATCATCCCACCAGAGATGTCGGGCATGATACTTGCGATAGTAGAACGATGGCGTTTCGTGATGGATGAAAGCATCGCCTCTTACCTGTACGGTGTCACCCAGGAATGGCAGGTTGATGTCTGCGCTTCCATCAATGGCAAAGGTGCCGGCATCCACTCCGGTGAGTCCTACCTCGCCCACTACATTATAGTGAAGGGTCTTGCCCTGAGTCTTACTCAGCTGACCGCCTACGCTCAGCGCATGCTCGTTGAATTTCTCGAATCCGCCTTCTGTATTCGGCAGTTCGTAGTGGCGGAGGTCATAGCTGGCGAAAGCTTTCAGACCAGCCTTTGCCCACTTGCTGAATCCTTCGAGCGTTCCCATTGCCACGGTGTTCTTGATGCGCCAGTGGCGGGTCTGGTCGTAGATAGAATCGCCTGTAAACTTGCCGGCATTGTAGTACTCCTTGAGATAGTAGTCCTGTGGAGTCTGGTAAGCCTGGTAGATGCGTTTGTAGTTGTCAAACTGCACGGTGTGGATGAAGCTGGTTACAGGAACATACTCTGTCTTGTAGAAGAGTGAGTCCTGCGCTTTCTTCTTCTCAACGGCGAGCAGACTGTCTGCCATTGCCTTGCTGTTTACTGCGATTCGAGTACTGTCGCCCTTGAAGTCCTGAGCTGCCTTGTTCGCAGCTATCGCCTTGTTGTTCTTGGCTGGTTCATCACCGGCAATCTTGGCATCAGTAGGGCGACCTGAAAACTGCTTCTTCTGGTTTTTGTCGAAAGCCTTCTCATCAAACTCCTTGCCTTGTTCTCTTGCTTTCTTTCTAGCCTCCTCCTTGGCTTCCTCGGCTGCATTGTCCTTTGCTGACTCCATGGCGAATTTCTTGGCCTTGATTTCTTCCTCGGTCATCTTCACCTTGCGGCTGAAGCCCACGTTGTAGCGGTGGGTGAAGAAGATGTGCTGGTTGTCGTTGCGATTCCAGTTCTGCTGCAGCACGGTAGGAATTTCGTTGGTGGCGAAACTCTCGGTAAAGAGCTCAGGATGTTTGATGTAGTCATCGTTGGTGATACCTCCGTTTTCCGTCACCTTCTGGTGATTGGTGCTGAAAAGGAAGTGCGCCTGGTAGCGGTCGCCCAGATAAGAGGTCCACATCGTATATTTGAAGTGCGCCGTGCTCTGTGCATCGTAGTAACCGCGACCATATTTGTAGTCGAATCGGAATCCGCCGCCCAGCTGCTTGTTGGCATTCACCGCAAAGATTGCCTTGAAGTCGTCCTCACCGTTGGTTCTGTCACCGCAGCTGTTCAGCGTGATGTTGGTGATAGGCGAGTAGGTGTTGGTGAAGTGGAAGTCGCTCACCGGGGTAACGATGTTGTCGTATGGCTCGGTGAAGATGAAGTTGCCCTGCGTGTGGCGTCGGTCGATGAAGATGCGGTTGATGCGGGCGGTACCCATGTTGCCCAGGGTGTTGTACTCTCCGCGCAGTCCTTCGGTGAAGGTGGTATTCTGGTACATTGCCTGCATGGTGTCCACCACGGCAGCCCGGGTATCTCCAAATCTCTCATCCACAGTCCATACCCTGATGCCCTTCGGAATCTCCTTGTCGGTGCCCAGCGAGTCGGTGTTGATTCGGTTGCCGGTCTGTGGGCGGAACTGTGAGTCTTCGTTATTGTTGAAATCCGTAAAATCACGTTGTGCCGCAACTGGTAGAGTTGCAGCACAAGCTAGGATTGTAGAGAATAATATTTTCTTCATTTCTTGTTTTTTGAATAAGCGGATGCAAACCTTTTTGGATAGTCAGATGCAAACCTTTCTTATTTTTTGAATAGTCGGATGCAAACCTCGGCAATTTTCAAGACTACGCCGATGATCAGCAGTACATTGGCAATCGTGCGGTCGTCCATCTGAGTCCAGAGGATGACGCCTACGATGGCGAAGAGCATGAATCCTATGTTGAGCCAGTTTCTGGCTGCGAGCATGTTGCTCTTGTCTGCATACTCCAATCTTCTGTGGTGGCGACGGTTTGGGCGCACGGCATAGCTGGTCTGTGGCTGTGCCTCAGTCGCCTCATGGCTCTGGCTCTCGCTCTGTGGCTGTGCCTTTGCGGTTTCCTCGCTCTGTGGGGTGTTTGTTATGTTGTTATCTTTTGTCTGATCCATATTATATAAGATGATTTTTATTTTCGAACAAGTTTTGTCAGATCATTGAAAATCTGGTCCTTGCGGTCGATGGTTCCGCGGCGGAACTTACCGTAGATCTTGGCCAAGTCGTTTTTCTTTTTGGTCAAGGCATATTTGTCGGTAATCACATTCTCTGCAGGCTCCTTGAAACCGGTACTTCTGCCTTCCTCGTAGTTGAATACGATGCGGGTCATCGAGAGGTGGAGATGGTTGTCGCTGATGGTTGCCACCAGCTGGTACTTGGTCTCCGAGCGGTCGAGGGAAATGAACGACTGGTTGAAGACAAACCATTCGTCCATGATGCAGGCGATGATCTGCTCGTTCTTGTTGTTTCTGTTCACCAGTGCGATGCGGCTGTTGATGTTCTGTTCATTCTTGATGAGCTTGCTCATATAATGGAAAACGATGTTGTAGATTTCGTCTGCACTCTTTCCGTTAGCCTGGGTGTCGAGAACAAATTCCACCTTTCCCTCGGCATTGAGCTGGATGGCTCCCGCCAGGTACTTCGGATCTTCCTTGAGCACCACGCCCTCAGCAGTCTTTTCCACCTTTTTCTCTTCTACCTCCTCTGTCACGGTTGGCACAACCCATCCCGCACCTTCAGAAGTTCCGGTAGTGTTCTGCTTCTTGGTGGCAGGCACCAGCTTTGTAGCAGGCACCGAATTCTCGGCATCCTTCTTCAGCTTTTCTGCCTCTTGCTTCATTCTTTCTGCTTCAGCCTTCAATCTCGCAGCCTCCGCTTTCGTTTTCTCGGCTTCCGCTTTTACTTTCTCAGCTTCCGCCTTCACCTTGGCAGCTTCTGCCTGAGCCTTGGCTGCTTCCAGTGCCTTTTTGGCTTCCTCTAACTCTTTTTGCGCCTTTTCCAACTGCTGCTCAGGGGTAAGCACATTCTGCGCCTGCATGGTGAGAGTAGGAATCAGCATCAGTATTGAGATGAATATCTTTTTCATGATCTGTTGTTTAAATGTTTAATGTCTCTGCCTCCTCGTCCGAACATAGGAACACGGAGGCGCTTCTAACATACAAAGGTATAAAAATAACTTGATATATTTCTATAAGGAAGCGATTATTTATACATTCTTTTGCTAAGTTAACAATATTTTTTAGGGAAAACGCTCCTAGTTTCAAATATTTTCGTATCTTTGCAAAAAATTATAGCTATAATTATGGGATTATTCGGATTATTTAGCAACAAAAAAAAGGAAACTCTCGATAAAGGCCTCGAAAAGACCAAGGAGAGCGTGTTTGGAAAATTGGCGCGTGCGGTGGCTGGTAAGTCAACCGTAGATGATGACGTGCTCGATGATTTGGAGGAGGTGCTCATCACATCCGATGTGGGTGTGGAGACTACCGTGAAGATCATCCGTCGAATCGAAGAGCGCGTGGCAAGAGATAAGTATGTTTCTACCTCAGAACTCAACAGAATACTGAGAGAGGAGATTGCAAGCCTGCTGGAGGAAAACCATACCGATGATAATGAAAACTGGGATTTGCCTTCCGACCATAAACCTTACGTGATTCTCGTAGTGGGTGTGAATGGTGTGGGCAAGACAACCACCATCGGAAAACTCGCCTATCAGTTTAAGAAGGCCGGCAAAAAAGTATATCTCGGTGCTGCCGATACTTTCCGTGCCGCTGCCGTGGAGCAGATCAGCATCTGGGGCGAGCGAGTTGGGGTGCCTGTGGTGAAGCAGCAGATGGGTTCCGACCCTGCCAGCGTGGCCTTCGATACCCTGCAGAGCGCCAAGGCGAACGGTGCCGACGTGGTGCTGATTGATACTGCCGGACGCCTTCATAATAAGGTGAACCTGATGAATGAGTTGAAGAAGATCAAGGAGGTGATGAAGAAGGTGATGCCTGAGGCTCCGGATGAGGTGATGCTCGTACTGGATGGAAGTACCGGACAGAACGCCTTCGAGCAGGCTAAGCAGTTTGCTGCCGTTACCAATATCTCTTCGCTCGCCATCACCAAGCTCGATGGTACGGCTAAGGGTGGTGTGGTAATCGGAATCTCTGACCAGCTCAAGGTGCCTGTGAAGTATATCGGACTGGGCGAGGGTATGGAGGATCTCCAGCTCTTCAATAAGTCAGAATTTGTTGACTCCCTCTTTAAGCACTAGAATACAAGTGCTTAGAAAATTTGAAGAAAGAAGTAGATGAAGCTCGATGTGAAAAATGTCGAGGAAAGAATTAGATTAAGATTATTATAGGATAAGTAGGATAAGAATGAAGAAAAATCAGATAGATATAGTAACTATGGGTTGCTCCAAGAACCTGGTGGACAGCGAGACCTTGATGAAACTTTTCGAGGACAATGGCTACCACTGCGTTCACGACCCGAAACGCCCACAGGGTGAAATTGCCGTCATCAATACTTGCGGTTTTATCGAGGATGCCAAGCAGGAGAGCATCGATACCATCCTGGAGTTCATCCAGGCTAAGGAAGAGGGCCGACTCCGCAAACTCTATGTGATGGGTTGCCTCTCGCAGCGTTATCAGAAGGAGCTTGAGGCTGAAATGCCAGAGGTGGATAAATTTTATGGTAAGTTCAATTATAAGGAATTGCTCAAGGAACTGGGCAAGGCTGATGTGCCTGCTTGCAGCGGAACTCGCCATCTCACTACTCCTCATCATTACGCCTATATCAAGATTTCTGAAGGTTGCAACCGCCGCTGTGCGTATTGCGCCATTCCTATTATCACCGGCAAGCACGTTTCCCGTCCGATGGATGAAATCCTCGATGAGGTGCGCCAGCTGGTAGCCGACGGCGTGAAAGAATTCCAGATCATCGCTCAGGAGCTCACCTATTATGGTGTGGACCTGGATGGCAAGCATCACATCACCGAACTCATCAGCCGCATGGCGGATATTCCGGGTGTGAAGTGGATCCGTCTGCACTATGCTTATCCTAACCAGTTTCCGCTCGATCTGCTCGATGTGATGCGCGAGAAGCCAAACGTATGCAAGTATCTCGACATCGCCCTGCAGCATATCAGCGACAATATGCTCAACAGAATGCATCGCCACGTGAGCAAGCAGGAAACCATCGATCTGCTCAAGACCATCCGTGAGCGTGTGCCAGGCATCCATATCCGCACCACTCTGATGGTTGGATTCCCTGGTGAGACTCAGGAAGACTTCCACGAGTTGCTCGAATTTGTTCGTACTCAGCGCTTTGAACGTATGGGTGCCTTTGCTTATTCAGAAGAGGAGGGTACGTACAGCGCCAATAACTACGAGGATGATGTTCCTGCCGAGGTGAAGCAGCGCCGTCTTGACGAATTGATGATTCTGCAGCAGGAAATCAGCGCCGAGGTAGAGGCTGAGAAAGTGGGCAAGGTGCTGAAGGTGATCATCGACCGCAAGGAGGGTGATTACTATATCGGAAGAACCGAATTCTGCTCACCTGAGGTGGATCCTGAGGTGCTGATCAAGGCTGGAGAGAAGCGCCTGCGCGTGGGTTGTTTCTACAATGTAAAGATAACCCAGAGCGAGGAGTTTGATCTCTACGGCGAAGTGGTAAAGTGATATTAGATATTGAAACGTCAGAATGAATAACAAGGAGTATATTGCAGAACTTGCTCAGCAGACTGGCTATTCGCAGGACGACACCCAGAAGATGGTGCGCAAGGTGATAGATGCCATGATTGCTGAATTTGAGGATGGGGAGGCTGTCTCCATCCCCAACTTTGGTACGTTTGAGGTAAAGAAGCGCTTGGAGCGTGTGGTTGTCAATCCTACTACCAAGAAGCGCCAGCTTGTTCCGCCTAAGCTCGTACTCGGTTTCCGCCCTGTGGCTAGTGTCAAGGAAAAACTGAAGAATGGAGGTGAAGACTATGAGTAAGATTAGTTTAAGCGACTTGGCGCAGCGCCTGGCAGAGAAGTCGGGAATCAGTCAGCAGGATGCCGAACTGTTTATGAGAAAGATGTTTGATGTTGCCAACGAGGGTCTTCAGTCTGATAAGCTCGTGAAGATGAAGTGGCTGGGTACCTTCAAGGTAATGGCGGTGAAGGATCGTGAGAGCGTGGATGTGAACACGGGCGAGCGTATCATCATTGAGGGACGTGACAAGATTTCCTTCACGCCCGATAATATCCTGAAGGAGATTGTAAACAAGCCTTTCGCCCAGTTTGAGACCGTTGTGGTGAATGATGGCGTGGATTTCGATGAAATAGACAGAAAATTCGAGAATGCTGAAGAGGTTTCATCGCCTGAGGAGGTTTTTGAGTCAAAGAATGATTCTGTTTCAGAAAATGTTTCTGCTACAGCAGATTCTTCTGGGGTGGCTTTTGGTGAGCAGGAATCTCTGGAAACAAGCGGTGTTATTGATTTCCTTGATGAAGAAAACGATGCTCCTGTTAGCGATGAAATGATAGTAATAGGAGAGAAACTGCCTCTGGAAAATGTAGCTGAACCGGAAGAAAAGAAACCGGAAGTTTCTGAACCTGCAACTTCTGAATCGGAAGATAGGGAATCTGAAGTTCCTGCTCAGGATGAGGTTGAGCCTGTTGTTTCTGATGAAGCAAAAGAATCGACTTTAACAGAGGAAACTCCTATTGCAGAGAAAGTTCCTTCTGATGAGGAAAACTCTGTTACAGAAACTCCTATTGTAGAGGAAACTCCTGTTGAAGAGGAAGCTCCTGTTGAAGTTAAGACTTCTGTTGCAGAGAAGGCTTCTGTTGAAGAGAAGAGTTCTTTAGACGAGGAAGCTTCTTCTTCAGATGAGGAAACTGATAAGCGACATATTGTATTGCCTCGTTCTCTAGTTATTGCAGCGAGCGTAGTATTCCTGGCAATGATAGGAGGCATCGGTTGGTTTGCTTTCAATTATGGCAAAATGGCTGCCCAGCGTGATCATCTCGCAATGCAATTGGATAATTACCAGCAGACTCCGACAGAGAAGAAGGTACCAGCCAAGTCTGCCCCAACTCAGGAAGAGATTCTTCGCAAGAAGGCTATCGAGGATAGCGTAAGAATGGCGCAGGCAAGCGAAGCCGTCAAGAAAGCCGAAAATGCCGAGCAGAATATGGATGTGGCAGCAGATAAGCAATCAATTGATGCAAAATCGGCTGATGCAAAGAAGAATTTGGAAGCCAAGAAGCTGGCTGAAGCTAAAAAACTTGCTGAGGTAAATAAGCAGGCAGAGGCCAAGAAGAAATTGGAAGAAGCCAAGAAACAGCAGGAAGCTAAAAAGCTTGCAGAAGCCAAGAAGAAAGAAGAAGACAGAAAGCAGGCTGAGAAGCTTTCTTCCAAGGCAAGCAGCAAATACGACCTGGATGCCCGTGTTCGAACCGGAGCCTATCGTATCATTGGCGTTTCCGAGGTTGTAACGGCAAAAGAAGGACAATCCATCAAGTCGCTCAGTCAAAAGTATTTAGGGCCAGGAATGGAATGCTATGTAGAAGCCCTGAATGGTACTTCCCAGTTGAAGCCAGGTCAGAAAGTCAAGATTCCGAAGTTGGAATTGAAGAAAAAGAAATAGGGGGTGTATCATAAGTCTAGATACTAGATAATGGTAGCCGAGGACGGGCTGAAAGCCCAAAAGCTCTTAGCCCAGGGCAGCGCCCTGGGTAATATTGGCAAAATGCAAAGTCGCCCTGAAAGGGCAAAAGCTTTGAAATTGAAAGCTTTTGCCCTTTCAGGGCGTCTTGTTTACTGCTCTTACCCCCAGGGTGTTACCCTGGGCTAGGAGCTTTTGCCCTTTCAGGGCGTTCTTAAACCACCTGCGAAGTTGGGGGCCGTTTGCCCCGTAAGGCGTTCCTTGGTATTTTATTTCTTCTCCAATTCCTGAATGCGTTCCTTGGTATTTTATTTCTTTTCCAGTTCCTGAAGACTTTCCATTTTCTTTGTCTCCAGGAACTCGTAGATTCCGCAGAGATGCTCGCGGACGCGACCATGGCCGAATTCATATACCTTGCTAACCAGACCATCCAGGAAGTCACGGTCGTGGCTTACCACAATCAGCGTGCCATCGAAATCCAGCAGCGCCTGCTTCAACACATCCTTCGTCTTGAGATCCAGGTGGTTGGTAGGCTCATCGAGAATCAGCAGATTCACCGGCTCCAGCAGCAGCTTCAGGATAGCCAGACGGGTTCTTTCGCCACCCGACAAAACCTTCACCTTCTTGGTAGAATCCTCGCCGCCAAACATGAATGCACCCAGCAAATCGCGAATCTTATTTCTGATTTCACCCTTTGCAACATCATCTATCGTCTGGAAAATCGTAAGCTCGCCATCAAGCAAAGAAGCCTGATTCTGAGCGAAATAGCCAATCTGAACATTATGTCCCAATTCCAGCTTACCCTCGTTCTGAAGCTGTCCCATGATGCACTTCACGAGTGTAGATTTACCCTCACCGTTTCTTCCCACGAAGGCAATCTTGTCGCCACGCTCCACGGTAAGATTCACGCCGCTGAAAATCTGCTTGTCATCAAACGACATCGCCACATCGCTCATCTGGACCGGATACGCACCGCTTCTCGGACTTGGAGGGAACTTCAGTCTCAGTCGGCTGGTATCCTCCTCATCCACCTCGATCAGCTCCAGCTTTTCGAGCATCTTCACGCGGCTCTGCACCTGGAATGTCTTCGAATAGGTACCCTTGAATCGCTCGATGAAGTCCTTGGTCTCGGCAATCATCTTCTGCTGTTCCTCATACTTCTTCATCTGCTGTTCGCGGCGCTCCTTGCGCAGTTCCAGATACTGGCTGTAGGTAGCCTTGTAGTCGTAGATTCTGCCCATGGTAACCTCGATGGTTCTTGTTGTAATGTCGTCCACGAATTTTCGGTCGTGACTGATCACTACCACCGCCTTCGAACTGTTGATGATGAAGTCTTCGAGCCATCCGATAGATTCGATGTCGAGATGGTTGGTTGGCTCATCCAAGAGCAGTACGTCAGGCGATTTCAGCAGTAGCTTGGCAAGCTCGATACGCATGCGCCAGCCTCCCGAAAACTCGCTGGTAGGGCGGTTGAAGTCAGAGCGCTCAAAGCCCAGACCGAGCAGCGTCTTCTCTACATCCTCCTCGAAGTGGGTCATGTCGATGGCATAGAATTTCTCTGACAAGGAAGATACCTTTTCGATGAGCTGCATATAGTCGTCGCTGTCATAATCCGTACGGGTAGTGAGCTCGTTGTTGATGCGGTCGATCTCCGCCTGCATCTCGTGGAGATGGGCGAACGCCTGGCAGGTTTCCTCGAACACGGTTCTTCCGTCTTCGGTCATCAGATGCTGAGGCAGATAGGCGATGACGCAGTCTTTAGGAGCGGAAACGGAGCCACGTGTGGCTGTTCTCACGCCTGCGATGATCTTGAGCAGGGTACTCTTTCCTGCGCCATTCTTGCCCATCAGGGCTATACGGTCCTTCTCGTTGATCTGGAAGGAAATGTCTTTGAATAGGGTGGTGCCGCCGAATTCTACGGTCAATCCATCAACTGTAATCATATTATTTCTTTCTTATTCTTTATATTATAAATCGCTTGAATGTATAAGCTTTTGTTTACAAATCTAATTTGTCTCCGAATGCCACACGGCGATGCTCCCTGATAGAAATCTCAGACAGGAGGGTTACCGATGTCCAGAGGGCAAGATCGCTTAGCGTGGCAGGATAGTGGATGCTTCCCATAGGATCAGCGCTTGCGGTTTCTGTCAGATCAGCAGCAACGCTTCTCAGCATGATGTAATCCATACCCTGGTGGTGGCTGTCGTGCTTCAGGGCTTCCTCGCCCCAGAGCTGCCATTCGCGACTTTCGTATTGTGAAAGGATGTCGTGGTCGTCTTGCCAGGTTTCCGAGTTCATTTTTTCCAGGTAGATGCGTCGGTTCACTCCGTCCCAGATGCCCAGCGAACCCTGTACCTCAAAATCGAGACTTCTTGGGCGGGGCAGGGTGGTGTCATGGGTGAGGGAGATGAGCGTTCCGCCCTGGGTTTCAATCTGCGTAGAGATGATGTCGCCCAGGGTGATGGGAGTGGTATCATCTTTTGACATTCGCTGGCGAAGTCCCATCGCCTTGGTGGCGAAGGATGTGAGCCAGGCGAGATGGTCGGTTTTCCCGATGCCTAGAATCATACAGAGCGGTCCGAGCCCATGGGTGGGATAGATGTCGGCGTTGTGGTGTGTGTAGAAACGGCTTCTCCACACGCTTTCCGTACCTTTTCGTCCGCCCAGCACCCCGTTGTCATCGAGTAGCAGGTCGCGCAGGTCGTGGCGGTAACCGCCTCTCATATAGATGATTTCTCCCAGTACTCCCTCATCCGCCATTCTCTTTACGGCAAGGATTTCTCGCATAAAGAGAGTGTTTTCGAGCGGAAAAACCTTTACTCCTTTCTGATTAGCGATTTCCAGTAGCGGGGCATATTCATCCTGGCAGAGTCCGCCCTTGATTTCGAGAGCCACGTGGCAGTTTCGTTGAATGCATTCCGTGGCGTGGGGAATGTGAAGGTGCCAGGGGGTGGTGATGAAAACCAGGTCGGGCTGCTGCTCGTCGAGCATCATCTTGTAGGCTTCCTCGCCTTGATAGAAGGATGCGCCCGGAGATTCCGAATCCCCGCAGCCGTTGATGTCGGCGATACCGACAATCTCGAAGCTCTCAATCGTGCGCAGCAGTTGCAGCAATTGTTTGCCCCGATATCCGAATCCTATCAATGCAGTCTTTATATGTTTCATCTGAATTTTGATTTTTGAAACCTAATAGCTTTATTCTCAATCTTTTTTTATTCTATTGTTGACTTCCGGTTCAGCAGCCATCATTGGCTGATTTTCTTCTGGCAGAACATACGGCTTGCTGATGTGGAGTGGAGAAGAATTGGTTGCTTCTATCTCTCCACGCAGCCGTTCTTTCAATTTCGTGTTTCTGTTGCTTACGGTCAGATTTCTTACTGCATAGGCGAGGGCTTTGGGCTGACCGATGAGCACGCAGATCTTCTTGGCTCTCGTGATTCCGGTGTAGATGAGGTTGCGCTGAAGCATTACGAAATGAGTCATCAGGATAGGGATAACCACGATGGGGTATTCCGAACCCTGACTCTTGTGGATGGTGGTGGCGTAGGCCAATGTCAACTCATCCAGTTCGGTAGCCTCGTATTCAGCCAAATGGTCCTCGAAACTCACGGAAATGGTGCGGTCTTCCATATTCACCTTTTCTACGATTCCTATGTCGCCATTGAATACATTCTTGTCGTAATTATTTCTAATCTGCATTACGCGGTCGCCCAGTTTGTAGGTGGTTCCGCCACGGCTGATTCCCAGATTGGATGTGTTGAGTGCCTGCTGCAGCATCATGTTCAGATTGGCTGCACCTACCACGCTTCTCTGCATCGGGGTAAGCACCTGGATGTTACTCTTCGGCTGATTGTAAGCTTTTGGCAGACGATATTTTACAAGATTCACGATTTCCGTAGCCACTTGCTCTGGATCTTCATTCTTGATAAAGAAGAAATCGGTCTGCTTGCCGTTGCTCGTGTCTGGATAATATCCCTGGTTGATGGCGTGGGCACTCATGATGATTCGGCTCGACTGCGCCTGTCGGAAGATGCGGGTGAGTCGGATGACCGGAATCTTCTCTGAGTCGATGATGTCGCGCAGAACGTTTCCGGCTCCCACACTCGGCAGCTGGTCAATGTCGCCCACCAACACCAGGCGCATGTGCTCCGGAATCGCCTTCATCAGATTATACATCAGGATGATGTCTATCATCGAACACTCATCCACGATCAGCGCATCACCCTCCAGCGGGTTCTCCTCGTTGCGCTTGTATCCGTCCTGCGGATTAAACTCCAGCAGCCGGTGGATGGTCTTGGCTTCCATGCCCGTGGCCTCGCTCATTCGCTTGGAAGCTCTGCCCGTAGGAGCCGCCAGCAGAATCCTCATCCCTGCCGTTTTGTAAGCAGAAATGATACCTTGCGTCGTCGTGGTTTTTCCTGTTCCAGGGCCACCTGTCAGCACCATCACTTTAGAGCGTACTGCCTGCTCAATGGCGGCGATCTGCACCTCGTCGTATCTGATGCCTGAAGCCTTTTCTATTGCCTGGATATCGGCCTGCATATTGAAGAGGGTAGGTCCCTGACCGTGCATCAACTCCAGCAGTTTCTTTGCCGTTCCACGTTCAGAATGATAGAAGGGAGGCAGATAGATGGCTTCGTTCTCACGGATGAGATTTTCTGATATGATCATTTCCGCTATGGCTTGTCTGATAGGTTCTTCATCGGCTTCGAGCAGTTTCTTTGCGGCTTCTATAAGTTGTTCTTCTACAGCATAAACGTGACCTTCGTTGGAGAGTTCATTTAGGGTGTAGCTGATTCCGCTCTTGCATCTTCTCAGATCGTTCTTTTCATAACCCATCTTGCTGGCTATTCCGTCGGCGGTCTTGAATCCAATGCCCCAGATGTCATCGGCAAGACGGTAGGGATTCTCCTTCACGTTGTCGATGCTTTCCTTGCCATACTGTCGGTAGATCTTGGCGGCGTAAGCAGTGCTCACGCCATACTGCTGCAGGAAGATCATCACGTTCTTGATGTCCTTCTGCTTCTCCCAGCTGTCTCGGATTTTCTCCACGCGTTTCTTGCCGATTCCGGCAACCTCGTAGAGTCGTTCGATGTCATCTTCTATTACCTCGATGGTTTCCGTTCCGAATCTCTCTACTATCAGATGTGCAAACTTCGGACCGATGCCTTTCACCAGTCCGCTGCCCAGGTATTTCTCGATTCCATACACGGTAGCAGGCATTACCTCTTCCCAGGTTTCGCAGGCAAACTGCTGTCCGTATCGCTTGTCCATCTTCCAGTCGCCATTGCACAGCAGTACCGCTCCCACTGGAACATCCAGCAGGTTTCCCACCAGGGTAACCAGGTCGGAATATCCCTTCACCTTGACTTTCATCACGGAATATCCGTTCTCCTGATTCTGGTAGGTAATCCGTTCTACCACGCAGCGTATCTTGATCATACCTTCTTCAAAATATTATCTTTCGATGATGTGATTGATAACGATTCCTGCTATAGCCATTCCGAATGTAGCGGTGATGTGGCAGAGTGAGCCGTTGATCTGCGGCTTCGTAGATGTCCATTCGTCCTCTACGAGTCGCTGGTCGCTCATGTTCTGCATCGGCTTTTCCTCGCTGAACACGCACTGGAATTTGCGGCGTGGGAAGGTCTTGTTCTTCTTGAATTTCTTGCGCAGGGCTCTTGCCAGCGGATCGCCATCAACCTTCCAGAACTCAGCCTTCCTCACCATGAAAGGGTCGCGGCGGAGGGCTGCTCCCATCGAAGATACGAAGGTGATTTCCTTCGGAAGGGCAGTGGCACGCAGAATCAGGTCGGCCTTGTCCTTCAGCGAGTCTATGGCGTCGATGATGTAGTCGTATTCCTCCATGTGGAACTCTTCTGCAGTTTCTGCCTGGTAGATTTTCTGATAGGCCGTGATGTTGGCTTCAGGGTTGATTTCAAGCAGGCGGTCGCGCAGCGCATCTACCTTTACCTGTCCGATGGTGCGGCTTGTTGCCATCAGCTGGCGGTTGCAGTTGCTCATGCATATGCGGTCGCTATCCACGATGGTGATGTTGCGCACGCCGCTGCGCACCAATCCCTCTGCGCACCATGAACCCACGCCTCCGATTCCGAAGATGAGCACTCGTGCTTGCTGAATTTTTTCAAGATTATCTTTTCCCAGGAGCAGTTCTGTGCGTCGCTGCATTCCCTGCTCCATTGTTGTGATTTGATTTCCCATTCAATTATCTTTTTTATTATCTTTCAACTTTGCTTTGCGCAATTCAGGTGCAAAGATACAAATAATAATTCGAAAAGTAATCATCCGACTGTTTTTTTGTTTAGAAAAATCTTCCTATTCTTCCACAATCTGCATGATGCGCCTGATGTTTCTGTTGCAATGGTTGATGATGAGCGGAACACGTTCTACCACCACCATAGATGTGTCGAGGCCCAAAGCCTTAGGCTCGTCAATGCCTATCTTGCCGATAAGGGCATAGATGGTCATCAGCAGGTTCTGTTGACGGTTGTCGGAACTCTCCGGGTAATATACGCGGTGGATGATGATGAAGCGGAAGTCGCCAGGAATTCCGTTTTTGCGGAGCGAAGGATAGGTACTTCTCAGATCTACCTTCTTGCTTGCCACCAGGTCTTCTACCACTTGTCGCAGATAGAGGCTCACCCTAGGCTCAATGCGGAAACCTATGCGCATGGTTACACTGTAGAGGGTGTCGGGAACCAGGGTCTCGCAACTGTACTCCAGCGTGTCAGGAGTATCAGCAAATTCCAGATTGATAAGCCAGTAATGGTCAGCACGCTTGGGCTGCTTGTTGATGATGGAATAGAGCAGCTTGTCATCCACCGCACCTTCCTTGTCGGCATGGTTCACATAAACCAGATTGGATGCGTACTTGGGGATGCTCTCGTCGGCCTTGATATCGGAGATAATCTGATAATACTCATTCAGCGGTTTGGTGCTGATGTAATGATGGCGGATCTTGATGGCGCGGACCCATACATACATCATCAGGAACAGGATTCCGCCTATGAGCATCGTACACCATCCTCCTGCGAGGAATTTTGACAGGTTGGCGGCAAGGAAAATGCCCTCGATAACGCAATATGCGCCCATAAAGAGCAGGATGAAGATGCGCGCCACACCCTTGGTGCGCAGGTAGAAACCGAGCAGCAGGGTGGTCATCAGCATGGTGATGGTGATGGCGAGTCCGTAGGCTGCCTCCATGTGCGAGGAGTCGCGGAAGAGCAGGATGATGAGAACCACGCCGATGTACATGGCAAGGTTGATTACCGGGATATAGAGCTGTCCCTTTACATGGGTAGGATGCTTGATTCGCATGCGTGGCCAGAAGTGCAGGTTCATGGCTTCGCTCAATATGGAGAAGGTGCCGCTGATAAGTGCCTGACTGGCAACGATTGCCGCACCCGTGGCCATGATGATGGCAAAAATCAGCATGCTCTGCGGCATGATGGAAAAGAACGGATTCACGGAGGAGGCAGTCTGGATATGGTTCAGCACCCATGCTCCCTGACCCAGATAGTTGAGGATGAGCATGGCCTTTACGAAAAGCCAGCTGATGGTGATGTTCTTTCTGCCGCAGTGACCCAGGTCGGAGTAAAGAGCCTCAGCACCGGTGGTACAGAGGAACACGGCACCCAGAATCAGGAACCACTCTGGCGATTTTGCCAGCAGCATGGCAGCATAGTAGGGGTTGAAGGCCTTCAGAATCAATGGGTAAGAGGTGATGCTGAAAGCTCCCGTTACGCCCAGCAGCAGGAACCATATCAGCATGAATACTCCGAACGACTTGCCAATACTCTCTGTGCCAAAGCGTTGCACAAAGAAGATGATGGTGATGATGCCCAGTGTGATGGGGATGACTGGCAGGTGGGGACTGATGCTTTCGAGTCCTTCGATGGCTGTGGTAACCGTGATGGCAGGGGTGATGATGCCATCTGCCAGCAGGGTGCTGGCACCGATGATGGCCAACAGGTAAATCCACTTTCTCTTCATCTTGCGCAACAGGGCGTAGAGGGCGAGAATGCCTCCTTCGCCATTGTTGTCGGCACGCAGCGCCACACATACGTATTTGATGGTGGTCTGCAGGGTGAGTGTCCAGATGATGCACGACAATGCACCCAGGATGGTGCTCTCGTTGATGGCTTCACCCGTGTGCAGGATGGCCTTCATCACGTAGAGTGGGGATGTACCTATATCTCCAAACACAATGCCCAGAGTGATGAGCAATCCCAGGAAGCCTACTCGATGATGGCAGGCTACTGAACTTTCCGAATTTTCTCTCATATAACTTCTCTTATTTAATTAAAATATTATCCTTCTTTACATTAAGGAATTATCCTTTGTATTATCCTTTTTACATTAAGGAATTATCCTTATGTGAACATAAAATATCCCTTTTTTGATTATAAATTTGGGTGCAAAGGTATGAACATAAGTGGTAAAAGATGATTTGTTTAACAAGATTTATCCGTTTTAACTTTCGTTTTAATCGACTGTAAGTGACTGTTTGGAAGATGTAAAAAAGTGATATTTTTTCGGAGTCAAAAAGAAGCCCCATCTACTATCCGAATCTTCATTCATGCTGAAATCGGAAAGTTGGTGGGGGCCATCTGATGAAGGTCATCCAAGTAGGTGGGGATCATCAGATGAATGGATTTAGTTTAAATCAGTCAATATCAATTAATTGGAAATGCTTGTTGAAGGTCAAATCCAATCCGTTAGCCAGTTCTACCTCATATTCATTCTTATTCATTTCAATCTTTTTTACTGATAGTCCTGCATAATTATCTTTCAGGTAATTTCTGATGGCTTGCGGAATCAGTTGGGCTGGCACGATGTCCTGCTTGCAGTCGATTTCTGTAAGATTTCCCTTTTTGTCGAACTCCAGCTTCGTGCCATTCTGTAGAACCACATCATAGCTTCTGCTGACAACGCCCGACTCAATCGTAGCAAGCATCACCTTCTGACCATTGAAATGCTGGCTGAGCAAGGTCTGGACCTTGGCAGGAAGTGCATTTACAGAGATAGGCTTGTTGTTGCCCGCATTCGCCACCATATTGCATGAAACCATGCAGCAAATGGCAATCATTAAAATTCGCAAAATTCTTTTCATAAGCTACAAATTAAAACTTTATAATACCTAAATTGCGATGGGTGCTTAAACACCATCATCTAAGAATTAGACGCAAATCGTGCCTGAAGGTTTAACTCTATCTTCTTTATAATTGTGAAATCCTTAAGGTTTCATCATCAAGCAGCTGGCGGGAAGCCGAAAGCAGTCGGTCGTTGATCATACTCTTAGCGGTTTTGCCTGTCTCTGTCTTGACTAATTCACCGAAATATTTAGGCGAATAGCAGCATTTGTCGGCAAAGTAGGTTACGGTAGGCAGCCCTTCATGCTCCGCTTTCCGGGCAATGTATTCATCGAGCATGGTTTTCGGAAGAAATTACCATTATCGGAGATTTATTCCATTCTTCCATATTTCATTTCCACGCCCTCTTTATCATACTGCTTGCGCTTGCCGGTTGGTGGTTCAGTAAGCGTGATGCGAACTACAGCCGTGCGCGATAGGGAACGGGCGATGCTCTGGTCGAAAGCATCCATGTGGTGAGGAAGGAAACGTTCACTGATTAGTCGGAGACCATGAATCTTCTCTGCATACTCGGTCACGATTTCTGCCTTTCCGAATGCGACGGCTGATTTGTATTGCAGGGTGAAACTGCCGTCCTTCGGACCAACCGTAGGCGCACAACGGGTTACAGCTGAAAGGCAGACCTCGGGATGAGCCTTGATTGCCTCCAGTTTCTTGCCTTCCAGGGCACCATGAAAATACCAGTTCACATCATCATCTGATGCGAGCGAAAGAGGTAAACCGTAAGGTTTGCCTTCTTCGTCTATAAAACTTACAGTTATATACGGAGCCTTGTGCATTACTTCCAAAGCCCACTCACTATCCATTGCTCTTGATTCCTTTCTCATTTTTTACCCTTTGTACTTAAAAACTTTAACCATATCCTTGTCGCCACCTACGAGCTGGCTACATTTATTCAACATACCAGTATCGACGAAACCGCATTTCTCCATGACTCTTCCCGATGCAGGATTTCCGGTGAAGTGGTCTGCCCAGATGTTTTCGAAATGCTTTACTTGGATGCAGTAGTCAAGCATCAGTTTCAAGGCTTCGGTGCAGATACCCTTGTTCCAGTAAGGTTTTCCTACCCAGTAGCCCACCTCACAGTCGTTTTTTCCGATAGGAATGTTGCTGGTTTCATGGGTGTAGTAGCCGATGCAGCCGATAGCCTCGCCAGTCTCTTTCAACACAATCGCCCATGTCGTTTCATTATGGAAGAATGTGCGGATAATCTCCCGACTTTCCTCTTCAGACTTATGTGCCGGCCATCCTGCATGTGGTCCAACATCAGGGTCCGAGGCGTACTTGAAGAGCGACTCTGCATCCGATTCCTGCCAATATCGAAGTAAAATTCTTTCTGTTTCCATCAGATTATATTAATGTTTTGCTGTCTATTTACTTTGTGTGCTTACCCCAGCCAGTCGGTGAAGATAAGTATACATTCGTGCACCTTCTCAAAGAATCTCCCTATTCTTTTCATCTTTTTATTTCAAGAAAGGATCAAGCGTAGCCAGCAGTTCGGCTTTATCTACCACACCGCTTGTGCGCCACAATACTTCTCCGTTGCGGAAGAGCATCAGCGTAGGCACGGATTGGATGCGGTATTGGCTTGCTGTTACGCCGTACTTGTCCACATCCACCTTGATGATTCGGATGCGGTCGCCCAATACACTCTTTACCTGCTCCAGAATGGGGTGCATCGCCTTGCAAGGTTGGCACCATGTAGCAAAGAAATCGACCAGAACAAGCTGGCCACTGTTTATTACATTATTGAATGTCTCCATAATTAATTTGTCTATTTCCGTGAAACGATTAAAAGTTCTTTGAAATCACAACTGCCCGGAAAACCCTCGATTCAGCCCCGATTCTGGGTCTTCATAGATGACCGGCGCCTGCCATCATTTAAGCCCCGCTCCGGTCTTCATAGATGACCGGTTTTCGGCACGATAGGCTGTTCCTTCGATTGCAGGTGCAAAGATACGAAGATTTTCTGTATCTACCAAATTTTTGCATGTGATAAGGAGCGATTTTCTGCAAAACACTTACGATTTGAAACTTCGTTAAAAAACGGACTCTGTTTCTTATGGGGCGCATCTCTATGTTTTTGCGATATCGAAAACTATGTTTTGCGATATAAATCAGCATATTACGAAGTAATACCCGATTATAGGGGGACGTATTCAGTATTCAGTATTCAGTTTTTTTCGGGATAGTTACCATCCTCTATATAGATAGTATATTATATATATATATTATAATATATATATATAATATAAAATAATTACTTATAATTTGTAACCACAGTAAGGGTAACTATCCCGAAAAAAACTGAATACTGAATACTGAACACCCTCTTAGATACCTCGCACCCTGGGTATCATGGCAGCATCAGGGAAGATACTACTAGTACGCGTACATAGTACGTACTAGGTAAATACAAAAATATTTTCGTACCTTTGCACCCGTAATCAGGCAAGTAAAGTCTGGTTGCGGGCGTGACTACTTTTTTCACTATTATTCTGCAGAGCAGATGGAAAAGCCTAAATCGTGTGAAAGTGCAATAAAAATCGTCGGTAATGAACTTTTAACACTTAATATGCTGACAACTCAGAAAAAATGTTTATTTTTGCATTTATATTTTAGCTATTTAAAGGAGAATTTATGAAAAAGTATTTAATATTAATACTATGCCTGCTTTCTTTGAGGGGTACAGCTCAGAATAGATACGAGGACTTGGGCAATGGTACGGTTCTCGTACACAGGAATATTCCTTCATCAACATCTTCTTCCAAGAATACGGAGGTAACTTCAGTACAGCATTTGCATTTTCAGGGAATCTCGTTGAATACCTCATTTCGAAATTTCCTCAAGTATTTGCGTGCCAAGCATTTCTATGTCGATGTTCGTGATGAGTCTGATTATTGCTATATATCGGGGACTGTATGCGGTATCCCGGATTTCGACATTTCTCTTGTGGGAGACTACAGTGATGATGGCATAATCCATGGCGTGACGGCCAGTAAGTCGTTTCCTGATGTTGAGTCGATGTATGCGGCATCGGAGTGTATTTTTGACAAGTTGACCAAAGCCTATCCTCGCCATGAAGGTGCAGCTGTTTCCATGGTGGATGAAAACCGCAACGCGATAGATTTGTGGAACGTTGATGTTTTTAACGAGGAAGGCGCTTGTATCGGTATGCTTTATGTTTTTGCCCAGGAACCTGATGGTGCAGGAAACTGTAAGATTACCATAGAGTATAACGATTTTGTTAATTCTTTGGCTTCGGATGCTTATGACTATAATGTGATTGGCTACGGCAGACCGATAGATATTAGCGAGTACGTAAAGCCCACACTTGATGCATGCACGATGGAAGTAGGCAGTGCATTCTTGAAGTTCACCTGCCGTAGGGGCAACAATGTTTATGAAATGGTAGCCTTTGGTGAAGACAGAAGCAGCATCTTGTATAATTTGTTTGTAGATAGTAGTAGTCGTGAACTCAACAGAAAGATTATGAATGCCTATTTTGCCGAGAATCTCAGAGTCTATAATGGCAATGTAATGGCATGTACCAACAGTGCTTTCGATGATATTAGTTATAAGGTAGTGAGTGCGAACTTTAGCACCAACAATAGTCTGAAGAAAGAACCATCAAAGGGAGACTTTAACGAGTTTAACGAAAAGATATTAAATAGTAAGACGAATGCCGATATGGGTTGGACGCTCTTGGAGTATTTGCTCAAGCATAAGGCTACTCGTTCAGGTTCATCTACAAGCCAGAAGTATCATTGCAATGGCTTGGAGTTTGACAATCCTGCCGATATGGAGGACTACAAGAACGCTCAAGGTTTGAAATAGTTTTTGCAATATGTTGTAGTAAGACGGCTACACTAAAAATGAACAGAAGAGATGGGCGGCTCGTCAGGTATATGCTTTCCATCTCTTCTATATTGCTTGTATTTATTTTTCTGATGAAATTCCTTCCTTGTCTTAGCCATTGCTGCCGTAGCCCTATCGTGGGTTTCTATCAGCAATGGGCTTTTGTGGTATTGCACAATCTTGACCCCGACGCCACCTATCCAAACGTAATATGTAGAAGTATCTTGTGTCATAATTATTTTATCTTCAATGTCCGCAGATATTCCTTCTGCTCGGGCGTGATTCTGTAGCTCTCGATGGCCTTCTGGATGGTCTTGTTGTGCGTCCAGGGAGCAAGGCGGTGTTGCTCGATGTAGGGAATCGTTGCGTCCCATTGCTTGGCAAGAGCCGTGGCGAAGAACCAGGCTACCATCATCTTTACGTAATACTCTTCGCTCCTTACTGATGCAGGAATTTCAAGATATTCTGCCTTGAAGTCTTTATCCAGGTAATGAGACATAAGTGTCTCTATTCCAAAGCGACAAGTATAAACGTGTGACGATTTACTCCAAGTCTTGATCTTCGCCAATAGCTCCTCCTTGTGTTTGCCAAACACCTTCGGAGACATGATGTCGCAAACTGCCCAGTTATCCACGAAAGGCAGGAATTTCTCAGTAAGACGAATGCATTCCTCGTAGTCCTTCACCTCGGAAATGAGGAGACCATGAAGCATATTCTCATCGTAGTATTTGTGAGGAAGCTGATGAAGGAAATCCTCACATTCTGCCTCCTTTATAAAATCTTTTGCAAACTTGCGAAGCACAGGAACACGAATGCCTATGAAACTCTCCACAGGCACTCCCGGTGTCAGTTTGGCCTGGAAAGCAGCATACTGCTTATCCTGCATGGCGAACAGTCTTTCTTGAAGTGAAGTCATTTTTATCCAATTAATTTAATAATCTGTTTATCTGAAGCATCAGGCAGGATTTCTTTCAGATGCTCGAAAATTCTTTGGTAAGATTCCTGGGGAGTGCGGTTGCATTGGCAAGCCTCTCTGCCATAGAGATCTTCGGGAGTATTGAGCAGCGACCATCCCCAGCCATATTCATGATTATGCTTGTCACGAGGATAGATGAAATCCTCGGTCACGATGTAAGTCGCCATTTCCAGTCGGGTGAGATAACCGTCAAACTTGCTTCTCATTCCCTTACCCGTGAAACCGCAGGCTGCCCGAAGTTCTCTCGTGATGAGACTGCCAGTAGATTGAAGCGTGCAGAGAATGGCTCCTTCTATTGACTCATCATCTGGGCGAGGGTATTTGCTTCTTCTATAGTTACAGAAGTCCGGCCACCATTCCTGGCTGATGAATCCTGCTTTCTTGTTAAAGAACTTTCCGTACATACACGGCATTTCCTGCACAATCTCGCCCTTCCATTTCCATAGCGGCCAGTCCCAACCGCCTTCAGGAAGTCTTACGTAACTGCAATCCTCCGCCACGATGTCTTCGGCAGAGAATCCTTCAATGCCACTATCAAGAAGGGGGAGGAAGCCGATCTGCTGAATCAGCTCCATCATGCCTGTTGCTGAATATATTTCTGGAAAATTCATAAGCTTCGTTCTTTATATTTTTATCAATTCATTCAGTTTATCCTCTCTGATAATCTTCGGCAGAGCCTTGCCAGCGAGAATGAGAATCTTTTTACCATTACGATAAATATGAAGCTGTCTTTTTGTTAATTTCTTGCCATTCCAGATGCTCTTCCAGATGATTGGACTTTACTAGTACACTCTGGAAACCAAAACGCTTGCCTGCTTCGGCATTCTCGGCACGGTCATCGAAATAGAGGGTCGTGGCAGGATTCAAGCCTGTCTGTTGCGTCATCTCTTCATAGATTTCAAAGGATGGCTTCTCCTTTCGCATGGCGTATGAGAGGAACACTTCATCAAACAGCTCGTCTGTGGAATATCCCAGCTGATTCATCAGACTGACTGATTTCTGCCAAAGCGTGTCGTTGATGTTGCTGAGCAGATAGACTTTGTACCGCTTCCGAAGCTTGACCAATGCCTCCAGTCTTTCCACGGGCAGATTGCCACACAACTCTTCAAGGACTTTCTCAATATCCTCGGTTGTGGTTCCTTTACGGCAAAGGCTCCGCATCTCTTTCAATGTTTCTGCTTCTGCCACCAGACCATTGATATATTGGTGCATCAGTCTCTTGATCTTGCGGACATGGATTAGTCGCTTGAACGCCGTAACGCCCAGGCTCTCCATGGCTTTTACAACAGAGGCATCATCAATGTTCACGATGACACCTCCATAATCAAAGACGAGTGTTTCTATCTGTTTCATGCTCATTTTCCTATTGTTAGAATTTATCTATTTCCGTGAAACGATTGAAAGTTTGCCGAAAACTCCATCATCATTTTCTGGGCAAGGGGAGCGTACCAGGTCTTCACCTCCTGCTCTGTTGGCGTATGACCACCAGGGAAATGGAAGGCTTGGTTGTAATGCTGCAGGAAGAGAGGGGAGAAGTGAGCCAGGGTGTCCTGCTCACCAAAAAGTCCCCACACACGATCCTTATAATAGGGGTTGCAATGGTCAAACTGCACGGCTTCCAGTTCCGCAAACTCCTCAATCAGCGCCTCGTCAATCACCAGCCGCTGATTGCCGTCCCTTCTCGGCGCCTTGTATTCATGCTCGCCGATTCGCTCCTTCAGAAACTCCGTCATCATGAAATACGGATTGCCCAGCAGGGCAGGAATGCCCACCACCGGAGCCAGCATCTGGGCGAGGAAAGAGCCGCAGCTGTTGCCCAGAAGCAAGTCGGGCTGCTCCCGGTCGATGATGGAGCGAATCTCCTTCAGTGCCTCCTTGGGGTGCAAAGGGAGGTCGGGAGTCAGCACCACCGCCGTCCCCTCAAACGCCTCTTTCAAGGCTCTCGCCATCGGACAGCTGCCCGTAGCGAAGAATCCGTGTAGGAATAATATCTTCTTCATGCTCTAATCTTCAATGTCTTGTCTTGTTTACTTTGTGTCTCTTTATCCGTTTTTTATCATTTTTGAGAGGTCGGCTTTTATCTGAATAAATCTGCCATCGTCAGCTGGCATTGGATGTCATCAGAATAGCCGCCCGGCGCAAGTCCATAGGAGGTGATCATCGTGATGAGTACCGTTTTCTCGGTGCCTGTTTCCCTGATGAAGGTCTCCCTTCGGTTGCGGATGCGGTTGTCCTCTTCTTCTGTAATAACGTAAGGGATGCTGGATTATTGCATCGTCTTGAAATGTATCTCACGACTTATCTGTACGGTCATTATCTGTCCATGATGCTTTTTGCGAGTAAATATACTCTGGTTCCAGTAGTCTGTGGCCATCTGTCTTTTGGGTTTATATCCAGCTTTTCTGCTCTACATATAGCCTCTTCGACATGTGGAAGTAAGATGGATGGATCATAGTCTGATTCCTGATAATGTCCCATCAGTTTTCGAAGATGATATTTCGTCCATGTACCATGAGTTGACAAGCGAGGATTTTCAAAGAGGTTTTTCTTGTCCTCTTCCGAATAATCTTCGATGTCTTCAAGGTGCAATATCAACCAAAGTTCGAAACATGGATTGCTCATGCAAAATCTGAGATTGCTGTTTTGCTGACATAGCTGTGCAATGTCGGCAAGCATCTTTTCCTTCCAGTCGTCACGATCGATAACAATCCACAGTTGGTCATCGTCCAAGATGTTGTATTCATCCATGAAATCCTTAATCTGGCGATGGACATTGGCAGGATTAGAATTGTCATCTTCTCGGTTAAGAACAACCAGCTGTACATTAGTTGCACATAGTTCCTGGCGCATAGCCTCGAAGTAAATGTTCTCGGTTGCTCTTCCTTCGGCAGCTATGACGATGAGTCGAGAAGATTTAACTCCTTCTATTCGTTGAAAGTCTTTTCTTTGTCTCATAGCTGTTACCATTTTAATTGACTTATAGGCGCAAAGAACGGAATGGCTCCATAGCGTCCTAATAGATAACCCTTGCGGACATCTTCACGAGGCTTGAATTCTGCCAAGGATGTAAGATGAGACGCTCCATCCTTTCCCTTCTCGACAAACCAGACTTCATCAGCTCTGATAAGGTCGAGGTTGAGCAGGTTACATTCATGGGTGGAGAAGATGAGCTGAGTGTCTCTTCCTGACTCCAGTCCTGAGAAATAGCACTCTAAGATTTTCTGCGAGAGCATCGGGTGCATACTGCGGTCAATCTCGTCGATGAGATAGTCAACTTCATTTTGCTTCAAATCGATGAGCATTGGGATGAAGTCGAGCAATCGGATGCTGCCATCAGATTCTTCGCTCAGATCAAAAACAACCTCTGTGCCGGAAGTAAGATTCCGGTGAACAGCCTTCTGCTTGTAAATCTCATATCCTCCGTTGGCATTTACCTCGAAAAGAAGCATTTCGCCTCCAACTGTGGCAGCCATGCTGTACGCCTTGCCGTTCTTGGCCTTGCTGAGTATGTTGTCAAGTAAATCGGAAGACAAGTTCACATCTTCCTTCTTGATTTTATACAGGCGCACGTCAGAAATGCCCGTGTTGAAATAGGCAAGAAGCGAGCGTGTCGTTTCCTGCAGCTCATCATTGTTTTCAGTAAGGAAAGAAATTCCCTGCAGGCGTGTGCTTGGGAAGATGATCTTCAAGCCGTCAGCAAACCAGTTCTTGGCCATGCGTATGGTTTCAAGTCCCTTGCCGTTTCTGCGCACATACTCTGAAAGGAAGCTGGAATCGGAAGGAGTACTGTGGGCGATGAACTTCAATAGCATGGATGTTTCTTCATTTCCATCCACCTTGCCAAACGTGAACTCGTTGCCGTCAGCTGTAACCTTTCTTGTGAAAACTTCCTTGTCGGTACGGCTGTTGATTTCAAACAGCCATTCCTCCTTGATTCCTCCGATGGTGAACTCCATGCCATAGGCAAAGCACTTACCCTTGGTCTTGAACTCGATTTCTACCTTGGAGTTTTTCTCTTCGGTATCAGCAAGCTTGAAAGGTTCCACCTTGCTTTGCGGAAAGTTTCCGTTGGCAATCTGCTGGAGCAGTGCAATGGCCTTGATGACGTTGCTCTTTCCGGAAGCATTGGCACCATACACGATACCAGCCTTCAGCACAGAAATGTCGTCACGCTTCTCTGCACGGGAAACATGAGACGGATGTGCGTTGCTCTTACCTGCCACAAAGCTGATTTGAGTCTCATCCTTGATGGAATATATATTTTCAAATGTAGCTCTAAGTATCATAACAATGTCATTTTCTTATTAATACTGATGCAAAGATAAGCTTTTTCTTTGAAAAATGCATAGCTTAATGTCGAATACTTGCAAAAGCGTTGCATAATTAACACAAATTAGCTGATTTACGACCTTTTGCTTGTCAAAAGCTGTCGCTATTTGCAGAAGTTACTTGTTGTAAAAAAATCTTTTATCCTGTAAAAACCTCCAAAATGTGTCGATAAGTCGTGGAAATCTATTGAATACTGATAGATTTCCACGACTTATCGGCATGTTTTTGCGATTTTCATCCTAGTATGGATGAGTTTACCCTCTCCATTTTGTATAATTATCCGTGCATTTCAGCAAGGAAAAATAGATTCTCCCAAAATCCTTGACTATATGTTATAAACAAGTTTATTTCGGCATATATACATATATGGTTTTCTTAAACTTGTAAACTTCCTGGTTTGAGTGGTTAAAAATCGGTAGAGGTTTACTATTTGAGTTTTAAAGAACATGTATAATACATGGGTAAACTTAAACCTTAAACTTGTATGCGCCCTAAGCTTTGCCTTGGTTGCTCTTTAGCTGGTTCAGGGCTTTGCCTTCTTCTCCTTGCTGAAATTTCGACGTTCTTCTCTTCAACTTCGCTTGTTGCCAGGAGATTTGGTTGAACTTGCCTCTTGTCTCAGGCATCATGCTTCTCTGCTCAGCTTCCCTCTACATGCCGATGCTTACCCTTGGCAGTCATAGGCCTGATTGTTCTGTCCTTGGCTTAACCTTATTCATGTTCATGATGAAGTGTGAGTTTTCCTGCCTGTCTCTTGAACTTATAAGCCGTATTGCTCAATCAGTTTGCTTGAACAACATCGAGGAGGATGCAGCTTTCCTTTACCCAACCAACTGCAGATATTTTCTATTCATCCTTTTCATTCATATTTTTGGACGAAGCATCCACACTTACTTTTTCCGCTGCAAAGTTAGTGCAAGCCACATTTCTGCAAGTACCAGGTGCCTTATTCTCAGAATTTTTTCAAAAACTTTTCCGTCTGCTGCTCATCCAAAAAACTTTTCCTGCCCAAGGGTGAAATAATTCGATAATTCCTTGCTTCCTATGTTTCCCTTGCCAACTCTGATAGCATCGTAAAAAATAAATGTTTCACTTCTAAAAATATTGAATTATGAAAAAGATGGAAAATTCTTTCGCAGTAACTGGTTTCGTAGGTAAGGATGCAAGCATCCATCAGTTTACAACCGCAAGCGTAGCTCGCTTCTCACTGGCCATCAGTCGCAATGAGAAGAATGGCGATGAAAACTCTCGCACTTCTGCCTTCATGAATGTAGAGGCTTGGCGCAAGAACGAGAACACCTCTTCATTCGACCGATTGGTCAAGGGAGCACTCCTCACAGTAGAGGGCTACTTCAAGCCAGAGGAATGGCAGGATGCCGAGGGAGTCAAGCACAACCGAGTGATTCTCGTTGCCACCAAGTTCTACGAAGCTGTAGAAAAGGAGAACGCTCCTGATTCTCAGCAGGGCAAGACCCAGAAGGATAAGTAAATCCTTCTCTCCGTGATAAAGAGCGGCCTTCGGGTCGCTTTTTTTGTGCTTATACTTCTTGTCATTTTAATCATTCTGCTTCATTTTAATACCCTATTAAAACGATGCAAAACCGTCAATAACCAACAGATATACAACAGATTTTTCTATTTTATGCTTATACTTTTCCTTGCTGAAAGGATAGTCCTGTTATAGGAGGATTTCATTCATCGACTTCTGGGAATCGGTAAGAATTCTGTTGCG
>ERZ1026886.228-NODE-228-length-30862-cov-5.566852_pt1 | contig 30862 bp, 22 predicted proteins | sample MGYA00380173_ERZ1026886 | MGnify/ENA primary metagenome ERZ1026886 (study PRJEB33269, sample SAMEA4719809) | human gut metagenome | biome: human-associated habitat; feature: organic feature; material: feces | place: Cameroon | collected 2013-10 ... | reverse complement strand
GAAAAATCCTATAGCCTCTTTTAAGTGAAGAACGAAGAGTGATGAGTGAAGAATTCGATAGCCTTTTAAAAAGGAAAAATCAAAATTCGAAAATTCGACATCGGCTGAAAGCCGACAATTCAACATTCAAAATTCAAAAATCAACATTTCTAAGCCGCAAAGCGGATAGGTTGGTGGGGCTTTAAATTTTATTTTTATGACAACACAACTTCTACAAACAATGTGCACCGACAGCATGGCGATAAACATCGTGCTGTTGGTGCTTGGAGTGATTATTGTATTGAAAGGAGCCGACTGGCTTACCGATGGCGCGGTGAACATCGCGACACGCTTCGGTGTCAGTCAGATGGTCATCGGACTGACCATCGTGGCCATGGGCACATCGATGCCTGAGTTTTGCGTGAGCATGGTGTCGGCGCTGAAAGGCACGCCCGACCTTGCCGTGGGTAACGTGGTGGGCTCAAACACCCTTAACACGCTGCTCATTGTGGGCTGCTCAGCCCTGGTGGCACCCATCATGGTGAAACGGTCGAGCGTGAAACGCGACATCCCGTTTGCTGTGGTGGCTTCTCTGCTTATGCTCCTCTTCTGCCTCGATGGAGCGATAGGAAGAGTTGATGCTGCCGTGTTCTTCGCCGGCTTTTGTCTCTTCATGTTTGTGACGCTGAAATATGCGAAAACAACAGATGAACACGCAGCAACCGTGGCGACAATGGGCGCAGCAATGGCAACAGCGGCTGCAGCATCGACCTCTGTTTCTGAAGCATCTACGTCTCATACCTCAGCCCCTAAAGCATCAACGTCTCAGCCCTCTGCTCCTGAAGCATCCGTAGCATCTATGCTTAAAGCGGTCGTAATGCTCGTTGTCGGTCTGTTGTGCCTCATCGCCGGCTCCAACATGTTTGTCGACAACGCCTCGTTCGTGGCATCCAGCCTCGGTGTGTCGGATGCTGTGATTGGCTTGACCATCGTGGCAGGTGGCACCTCGCTGCCAGAACTCGCCACCAGTATGGTGTCGGCAAAGAAGGGCAACAGCGACATAGCCATAGGCAACGTGATAGGCTCCAACGTGTTTAACATCCTCATGATCATCGGCATAACGGGCCTCGTCAAGCCCATGCACATAGCTGGCATAACCACGCTCGACCTCATCATGATGCTCGCCAGCATGCTGCTCATGTGGTTCTTCTGCCGCACGACCTATAAGGTGAAACGCTGGGAAGGTGCCGTGCTCACCATCGTCTACCTTGCTTATCTGACATGGCTCATCATGAACGCCGTTTAAAGGATTTTTTAAAAGGTAAAAAAGTAAAAAGGTAAAAAGGTAAAAAAAGGCTGACGCCGTTGGAAGGGAAAAGTGAAAAGCGAAAAGTGAAAAATCATATAGCCGTTTAAAGGTAAAAAGGTAAAAAAAGGCTGACGTTTTTCTCTTCCAACGGCGTCAGCCCTTTTTTACCTTTTTACCTTTTTACTTTTTTACCTTTAAAAAGCCTTTTTACTTTTTTACCTTTAAAAAGCCTTTTTACTTTTTATTCTCCTCAATGTTTGAAGGAATGAGTTCGAAAATCTCCTTTATGCGGTTTGTGTCGAACTTAGGAGTGCGGTCATAGTTATAGATGCCATTTTGCTCTTGCTCCACATCCGTAATCTGCGTGTAACAGAAACCTGTGATATGCTTTAATGCCTTGATCGACTCCACCTCACTGCGAAGTATGCGGTAGAACTCCTCGGCATCCTTAATCATGCCGCCATAGCCCCATGTGTCGTTGCCATGGCGTTTCTCAGGCACCACATAGCCCAGGCCACCCCACTCGTCGAGCATGTAAGGCTGGCCCTCATACTTAGCGAGCCACTGCCAATGGTCGCCACGCATGTTGCGATATGGCTCCTTACCAGGCTCAAGGGCAAAATCGCGTTTAAACTCCTCAGGCGTACGGCAATAGTTGTGCACGCTCCATATGTCGGTTTTTATATGCGAGTCGCCACTGGCATCGTTTACAGGGCGAGTGCCGTCAATGGCCTTTGTCATGTCATAAAGGTTCTGCACAAAGCGCGTGTAGACGCCTGTGTTCTCAGCGTTCCAAGTTTCGTTGAGCGGTGTCCATGTAACAAGCGACGGGTGGTTGCGGTCACGCTCCACCAGCTCAGCCCATTCTGATATGAAGTTGCGGCAAGCTTCCTCGTTGTTGATATTCAGTCCCCAACTGGCGCTCTCGCCCCATGTCAAGTATCCGAGCTTGTCGGCCCAATAATAGTAGCGCTCCTCAAAGCTCTTCTGGTGAAGGCGTGCCCCATTAAAGCCAACAGCCTTTGCCATCTCTATGTCCTTCTTCAGAGCCTCGTCTGAGGGAGCTGTCCAGATGCCGTCGGGATAATAGCCTTGATCGAGCACAAGACGTTGATAGTAAGGTTTGTTGTTGAGATAGAAATAGCCGTCATGAAGATGCACCTTGCGCATGCCAGCATATGAGCTTACTTCGTCAACGACCTTGCCGTCTTTCACTACCTGATATTTGAGGCCATAAAGGAACGGACTCTCTGGGCTCCACAGCTTCATGCCCTTGACGGGCAGCACCACCACAGAGCCATCGCCACACGGCACACTCTTACGCGCTACCTCTTTCTTGCCGTCATACAACGTGACAACGAGTTTATTGGCAGCGTTCTGGCCATAGAACTGTGGGCGTATGACGAGCTGCTGTTGGTCAATATCTGGCGTGGCAAACACACTCTTTAGGCCCTCCTCATCAACGGCTTCCATCCACACCGTCTGCCAGATACCAGTGACGCGAGTATACATACATCCCTCTGAGTGGAGGTTAAAACACTGCTTGCCGCCAGGCTGCATGCCGCTACGCAGGTTGTCATTCACCTGAACCACAAGGTTATGGGTGTGGCCAGGCTTTACATAGCGCGTGATGTCGCAACTAAAGGATGATCCTGTGCCTTTGTGCTGCATGGCGAGCTGTCCGTCCACATAGATGTGGGCCTCATAATCAACAGCCCCGAAGTTAAGCATTATTTTCTTTCCGCTCCAAACTGACGGGATATTAAGTTGACGCTGATACCAAATGCTGTTGATGAAGTCGGTGTGGTGTACACCCGAGAGCGAACTTTCTGGACAGAAGGGCACTGTTATGTGGCCATCAAAGCCCTTTGAGTTTTTCCATCCCTTCTGTTCCCCTGTCTTACCGAAATCGAAAGAATAAGTCCATGTTCCGTTGAGGTTCATCCACTCTGAACGTTCAAACTGCGGGCGCGGATACTCTGGTCGCGGAGTTTGCCCATTGGCCTTGCCTGTTGATGCCAGCATCATGGCAGCGAGAGCTATGGCCGAAGCTAATCTTTTAAATGTCATAGAATTGTGTTTTTTAGGATTTTTATTTCTGCTTTACAAATTACAAAGAGGCAAATTATTTTCTGCAAAGATAGCCTATAAAACAGATAGAGCCAAACAGTTATGCCATAAACACAAAAATGGCCGCAACTTTGAACAGCTGCGGCCATTTCATGAACAGAAGGTTATATTTTCTGTTATGCCTTTTTACTCTTTTTCCTTGTAAATAACATTATTCGCCCCACTCGTAATCTTCAGAGCTTCAGGGTGTTCTTTAATGAACGAGTCGATATGTCGCACACGCTTCTCATCGAGAATCTCGTCGACAGCGATGAGGATGCCCGTCTCCTCGACGTCACCAAACCCATAGTTGATGGCGGTGCCGAAGAGCTTCATCGTGGGTGAGAGCCCCATGTAGGCGTTCACCAACGGCGGGATGTTATAACCCAGCTTGCGCACCTCGCGGTTAAGGATGCGATAATCGTCCTTGAAGCTGTCCTCACAGAACAGTTCGTGCAGCTCCTCCTCAGGCGTCTCTATCTTAAGAGGCTTGAGAGGAATGACGAGGTTTTCCTTGTCATCAAAATGTTTCTTGAGGAAATAGAGAATCATGTCGCGGCCACGACGGATGTAAGAAGGATACATCGTCATCTTTCCGAAGAAATATTTGACGTTAGGTTTGATGACGGTGAGCGCTCCCAAGCCGTCCCACAGGTTGTCGAGGGCGAACAGGCTCTTGGCTCCCATGCGCGAGCTTTGATAGGGCAACGACACGAACGAACGTCCAAGCTCAATGGTGTAGGGCATGTAGTCGGTCAGAAACTTGTCAGAAAAATGGAACATGTGGCTTGTTGCCAGCTTGGGCTGACCGTTGGTGTCCATCTCCCAATCGGTGCCTAAGAGGTAACGGTAGCCGCCGATAATCTCCTCTGCCTCAGGGTTCCACACGATGAGCTGCTTGTAGCAGTTGTCGCATGTATCAAACTCGTCGATGTCCATCGACTTGCCTGTGCCGCCTCCCGCCTCGCGGAAAGCGATCTCGCGAAGACGTCCAATCTCGCGCATCACGTTGGGCGCGTTGTGGGCGGTCACCACATAAATCTCGTTATGACTCTTGTTGGTCATTCGCAGTTGCCGTTCGGGCGTCAGTTCACTCTTAAGCAGCTCCTTACTCACTGGTTCGATTATTGGCTCTTCCATCTCTCTCTGTTTTCTCTTATGGTTTTCAAAAAATCCAGAACTTTTTTTCCGATTTTATGTCTATGCTGTCAAATTATTGTTTTTCAGACTTGCCGTTCTCTCTTGGCAAATCATACACGCGGTCCTCCACCCACTGTGCCCACTGCTGCGCCGTGCGACTCTTGTCGAAGGTCTGCCAGGGAATGGGCTTGCCGATGTGAATGGTGAAATGTTTTCCGACGTTACGGTACATCTCGTCAACGAGGAACATCATGGCGAGGTTGAACGGCAGGAAACGGTCGCTGAAGGCGGCTATGCGATAGAAACGTTTTGAGTTGCTGCCGCTGAAGTGGATAGGCACCACATCGCGCTGACACTCAACGCTCTTCTTCACAAACGTCTTCTTCCACGGAATGTCGTGTATGGACCCGTCTTTCTGCTTACGGCTGTTCAGACCGGCGGGGAACATGAGCATGTGGCAATCGCTCTTGAAGCCTGCCTCAACCATGCGCGGGAAGTCGCGACTGTTGCGTCCTGTCTTGTTGATGCCGATGCTCACGGGCTTGAGGCCCGGCAGGTTGAGCAACAGGTCGTTGACGAGGTAGCGGAAACGACCGTCATAGTGGCGTCCGATGATGGAGCCGAGACACACGCCATCCTGTCCTCCCAACGGGTGGTTCGACACGAAGGTGTAAAGGCGGCCGTCGTTCTTGTCGGGCAGGTTCTCCTCACCCACAATCTCAACGTCCATCTTAAGATAGCGCACACACTCGCTGAGCCACTCTGTGCCCGACAAGTTGCGGCTCTCCCACAGGAAGCGGTTCACCTCATCTTGATGGATGATGTGCTTTAGCCATTTAACAAGAAAGCGCGGCACATACTTGACCTTTGCGCCCATCTTGCCAGCCAAAATTTTGTCTATGTCTATGGTTTTCTCTATTGATTCACTCATGTTTGTGTAAATGTGATGCAAAAATAACATTTCTTTTTCTAATATTGTAGAAAATCAAGAAAAAATATGCTTTTTTATTGCCTTTGTAACGTTTTGAGGCACAATGTGAGCAAAGAGAAGCCAAAGACTTTTCTGACGCACGAACAGAGCAAAATCAGAAAAATGAAGCATAAAACAAAATTTGTGGTGAAAAGTGGCAGAAAGTGGAGGATTTTATGTAACTTTGGGCACTAATTGCTCTTATTAAGGTACGCATGAGATTTATAGGTACGATAGAAGCCAAAGTAGACACCAAAGGGCGCACAATAGTGCCCGCCGTGTTCCGCAAAGTTCTGCAAGAACTGGGCGAGGAACGTGTGGTGCTGCGCAAGGACGATTTTCAGCCTTGTCTTGTGATCTACCCCGAGAGCACATGGTCATGCCTCGTCGACACCATGCGGTCACGCCTGAACCGCTGGGACCCGCAACAGCAGATGATGTTCCGACAGTTTGTGGCAGACGTGGAGGTGCAGCAGCCCGACTCGATGGGCCGTATCCTCATACCGCGCCGTTACCAACAGATGACGGGCATAGAGCGAAGCGTCAAGGTCATAGGCATGGACGACTGCATTGAGCTGTGGCCCTATGACGGCACAGACAAACCGTTCATGCAGCCCGACGAGTTTGCGAAGGCCATACAGGCAGTAATGAAAACCGACAACAACGAAAAAAAATGACAAACAAAGATACCGAAAAAATTGTTACAGCCGATGGCTATCATGTGCCAGTGCTCCTTAACGAAAGCATCGACGCTCTATGTCTGAAGCCCAGTGGCGTGTATGTGGACGTCACCTTTGGCGGCGGTGGCCACTCGCGCGAGATCCTGCGACGCTTAGACCCCACGGCACGCCTCTTCAGTTTTGACCAGGATGCCGACGCAGAGCGCAATGTGCCCGAGGGATGCGACGGCTTCACCTTCGTGCGCAGCAATTTCAGGTATCTGAAAAACTGGATGCGCTATTATGACATCGACCACATTGACGGGTTGCTCGCCGACCTCGGCGTGTCGTCACACCATTTTGACGATGCCGAGCGCGGATTCTCTTTCCGCTTCGACGCTCCCCTCGACATGCGCATGAACAAACGCGCCGGCAAGACAGCCGCCGACATCGTCAACACATACAGCGAGGAGCAGCTTGCCGACGTGTTCTATCTCTACGGCGAACTGAAAAACTCGCGACGCATAGCTGCCGCGCTCGCCAAGGCACGCACAGCAGAGCCCATAGCCACCACGCAGCAGTTTATGAAAGCCGTGGAGCCGCTCTTCCGCCGTGAACGCGAGAAGAAGGAGATGGCAAAGCTCTTTCAGGCGTTGCGCATAGAAGTGAACCACGAGATGACGGCGCTGAAGCAGATGCTCGCTGCTGCCACCGAACTGTTAGCGCCTGGCGGCCGACTGAGCGTCATAACATACCACTCGCTCGAAGACCGCATCGTGAAGAACGTCATGAAGACAGGCAACGCGGAGGGCAAGACAGAACAAGACTTCTTCGGGCGCATAAACTCGCCGTTCACCTTGGTCAACAACAAGGTTATCGTTCCTTCTGATGACGAACAACAAAGAAACCCGCGCAGCAGAAGCGCGAAACTTAGAATAGCAGAAAAGAAATGACACCACACAAAGACAACAATCAACACGACAAACAGCTGGAGGCTCTGCTGAAAGCCGCCATGGCCGGATATGACGACCCTGCACCTGAAGAGGGGCAGCAGAGCAAAACGGCAAATGGCAACGCTGGAACGAGCGGCAGCACTGACGCTAAAGGCGGTGCTGGAACAAGCGGCGGCGCAAGCTCAGCAAGCAAAGACCGTGACAACAGCAAGGGCCATGACAGCAAGAGCCACGACTCTAACGCCCAAAAGCCAGCTGACCCAAAGAAAGAGAAGGACGGCAACAAACCACAAGACGACGACAAACCACAAGACGACGACAACGAGACCGGACCGCTGAAGTCGTTCGCCGAGATGGTGAAGGAGCGTGCCACCGAGGGCGACAGCAAGCCCAACGCAGCAACAAACCTGAGGAGCATCATCAACGGCGACATGCTCAACGCCAAGGTTGTGAGAAACCAGATTGGCGTGTTCTTCCTCATCACATTCTTCGTCTTCATCTACATCTCCAACCGTTACGCCTGCCAACGCAATCTCGTGAAGATAAACAAGCTGACGAAGGAGCTGACAGACGCTAAGTTCAGAGCGCTTTCAAGCACCAGCGAGCTGACAGAGAAGAGCCGCGAGAGCCGTGTGCTCGACATGCTAAGGGCCTGTCAGGACAGCACGCTCCACATCGCCTCGCAACCGCCATACATCATAACGGTGCCGAAGGAGGAATAAAGACAACGCTGAGTTACCAATTAGGAAAAAGAAAAGGAATTTTAAAGTTGAAAAAAAAGTGAGTAGCAGTAAGTTTGATCATAAAAAAACCCCACAGCGTTTCAGCTGCTTGGCCATCGTAATAACGTTAGCCACATTGGTCATGCTCGGAAAGGCGACATACATGATGACCGCACAGCGCGACTACTGGATGGCGGTGGCCAAGCGCGTCAAGTTTGACAGTCTGCCCATTCAGCCCGCACGAGGCAACATTCTCAGTTGCGACGGACAGCTCATGGTGTCGTCACTGCCCGAATATAAGCTGTTCATCGACTTCCAGGCCATGCACGACTCAAAGACGGACACGCTGTGGCCAAAGAAGGTCGATTCTATAGCCGCCGGTCTGAACGCCATCTTCCCGGAGATGCCCGCGGCGAAGTTTAAAGAGCATCTGGAGGAGGGACGCAAGAAGATGAGCCGCCACTGGCAGATCTGGCCGGCGCGTGTCAACTATAACACCTATGCCGACGTGCGCCTGCTGCCTATCTTCAACATAGGCAACAAATACAAGAGCGGATTCTACACCGAAGACAACAACGCGCGAAAGCATGCCTATGGCTCTCTCGCCGAACGCACACTGGGCGACATGTACAAAGGCAAGGACACGGCACGTTGCGGTCTGGAGCAATATTACGACTCGGTGCTGCGCGGAAAGAAAGGCATAAAGCACCGCCGCAAGGTGCTGCGCTCGTTCCTCGACATCATTGACGAGCCAGCCATCGACGGCGCCGACATCGTGACAACCATCGATGTTGGCATACAGGACCTCGCCGAGCGAGCACTGCTGCAGGAGCTACGCGAGCCCGACGTCAACGGCAACTGGGGCGTGGCCATCGTCATGGAGGTGAAGACAGGCGATGTGAAAGCCATCGTGAACATGGAGAAATGTGGCGACGGACAGTATCGCGAGCGACAGAACCGCGCCGTGAGCAACCTCATGGAGCCGGGCTCGGTGTTCAAGACAGCAAGCATAATGGTTGCGCTCGACGACGGCGTGGTCGACACCACCTACCGCGTAAACACAGCAGGTGGCGTGTGGCCCATGTATGGCCGTGAGATGCGTGACCACAACTGGCGACGCGGCGGCTACGGCATGCTCACCTTGCCACAGACACTCATGGTGAGCTCCAACATCGGCGTCAGCAGAATTATCGACGACCACTACCGTAACAACCCCACCAAGTTTGTGGAGGGCATACACCGTCTGGGCCTCACCGACGACCTGCACCTGCCCTTCTACGGTTCGTCACCGGCAAAGGTGCGCTTCCCGCAGCTCGACAAGCGCGGAAAGCAGTACGTCAACTGGAGCAAGACCACGCTGCCCTGGATGAGCATCGGCTATGAGACCCAGGTGCCGCCCATCAGCACCCTTACCTTCTACAACGCCATCGCCAACAACGGCAAGATGGTGCAGCCGCGCTTTGTGAAGGCAGCAATGAAAGACGGCAAGGTGGTGAAAGAATATCCCACTGTGGTTCTGCGCCAGAGCATCTGCAAGAAGAAGACGCTTGGTGAGATACAGACCATCCTTGAGCACGTCGTGAGCCGAGGTCTTGGAAAGAAGGCTGGCTCGCCATCGTTTAAGGTGGCAGGAAAGACCGGCACGGCACAGGTGTCGCAAGGCAAGGGCGGATACAAGTCGGGCGGCGTGAGCTACCTGCTCAGTTTCGCTGGCTTCTTCCCTGCAGACAACCCACGCTACAGTTGCATCGTCTGCATACAGAAGCGCGGTCTGCCTGCCTCGGGAGGCGGCATGAGCGGCAAGGTGTTCCACGACATTGCCGAGGGTGTGATGGCACAGAGCCTGAAGCTCGACATCAAGGACGCTCACGACGAGACATCAGTAGTTCAGCCCGAGGTGAAGAGCGGCAACATCCTGGCTGCCGACTATGTGCTCAGCCAGCTTGGATACAACCCGCGCCCCGACTGGAACGGCTCTTACGCCAACGGCAACCCTATATGGGGCAAGGCGGTGAACGGCAACGGACACATTGCCTTGAAGCGTGAAAAGATAGCAGTACGCGGACAGATGCCCGATGTCACGGGCATGGGAGCACGCGATGCCGTGTTCCTCATTGAGAGCAGGGGCGTGCGCACCAAACTCTATGGACGAGGAAAAGTAGAGAAGCAGAGCATAGCACCGGGAACGCACATACGAAAGGGCCAATGGTGTACGCTCAACCTTCGATAAAGAAGGCACCTTTGAAGAAGGCACCTTTGGCAACAAAGCGCAAGCTTATATAAAAAGCGCAAGCTTATATAAAAAAGGTGCAAGCCAAAGCTTATATATAAAAAAGGTGTAGACACTGCCCTCATAAGAAAAAAGAAAAAAGAAAAAAGAAGAAAGGTAAAAGAAATAAACAGTTTCGCCGAACCATCATCCTTGGAAAGAAGCATCTTCTTTAAAAAGGAGCATCTTCCTTAGAAAGGATCATCTTTCTTTCATAAAGGAAATGATTATAAAGGAAGCGTTGGGGAGGAGCTAAAAAAAAATATACGAATATGGTATTATCACAATTGCTCAAAAACATCAAACCGACACAAGTGGTCGGTTCCACTGACGTTGACATTACGGGAGTGAACATCGACTCACGCCGCATAAAGCCCGGCCACCTGTTCGTCGCCATGAAAGGCACACAGGTCGACGGACACAAGTTTATTGACAAAGCGATAGAGCTTGGCGCAAAGGCCGTGCTCTGTGAAGACATGCCCGCAACCCTTGCTGACGGTGTGACCTATGTGCAGGTGACATCGACAGAAAATGCCGTGGGAAAGGTCGCCACTATGTTCTACGGTGACCCGTCAACAAAACTGAAGTTGGTGGGCGTGACAGGAACGAACGGCAAAACGACCATCGCCACCTTATTATATAACATGTTCTCGCGCATGGGCCACAAGTGTGGTCTGCTCTCTACCGTGTGCAACTATGTGGTGGACGAGGCCATACCCGCTGACCACACCACACCCGACCCGATAGAGCTGAACGCGCTGTTGGCAAAGATGGTCGAGGCGAAGTGTGAGTATGCTTTCATGGAGTGCTCGTCACACGCCATAGCACAGAAGCGCATCGGCGGACTGACCTTCACGGGCGGCATCTTCACCAACCTCACACGCGACCATCTCGACTACCACAAGACGTTCGAGAACTACCGCAACGCCAAGAAGGCGTTCTTCGACGGTCTGCCCAAGACAGCGTTCGCCATAACCAACGCCGACGACAAGAACGGCATGGTGATGGTGCAGAACACCAAAGCCACGGTGAAGACCTACTCTACCCGCTCTATGGCCGACTTCAAGGGCAAGATCATTGAGTGTCATTTCGAAGGAATGTATCTCGACATCGACGGACATGAGGTTGGTGTCAACTTCATCGGCAAGTTTAACGTCAGCAACCTGTTGGCTGTCTACGGTGCTGCCGTGATGCTGGGCAAAAAGCCTGAGGATGTGCTCGTGGTCATGAGCACGCTGCACAGCGTGAACGGCCGACTGGACCCCATACAGACCCCTGGTGGATTCACCGCCATCATCGACTACGCCCACACGCCCGACGCTCTGGAGAACGTGCTCAACGCCATCCATGAGGTGCTCAACGGCAAGGGACAGGTCATCACCGTTTGTGGAGCAGGCGGCAACCGCGACAAGGGCAAGCGTCCGCTCATGGCACAGGAGGCTGTGAAGCAGAGCGACAAGGTGATCATAACATCCGACAACCCACGCTTCGAGGAGCCCCAAGACATCATCAACGACATGCTCGCCGGCCTTAACGCTCAGCAGATGAAGAAGGTCATCTCTATCGTTGACCGCCGCGAGGCCATCCGCACAGCCTGTATGATGGCACAGAAGGGCGACGTGGTGCTCATAGCTGGCAAGGGTCATGAGAACTACCAAGATGTGAAAGGCGTGAAACACCACTTCGACGACCACGAGGTTGTGAGAGAGGTATGTTCTTAATTTTGAATTTTGAGTTTTGAATTTTGAATTATCGGCTTCGCCGATGAAGAATTTAACAATTAAGAATTGGGAAATTATTTTTTCAACATTCAATAATCGATGTTCAATCATCAACGTTAAATCATCGATGTTTAATCATCAACGTTCAATCATCGATGTTCAATAATCTTCACTCAATATTGCGCCAACGGCACAATAAATCTGAATTCAAAAATTCAAAATTGCGGCTCTGCCGCAACAATTCAAAATTCAAAATTCAAAATTCAAAATTGCGGCTCTGCCGCAACAATTCAAAAATCAAAATTCAAAAATCAAAAATCAAAAAATGCTATACTATCTCTTCCGGTTCTTAGAGCAATACGGCATCAGCGGTTCCCACATGTGGGGATACATCTCGTTCCGATCGCTGCTGGCCCTCATCTTCTCCCTCGTCATCTCAGCATGGTTGGGCGAAAAGTTCATCAAGTTTCTTAAGAAGAAGCAGATCACCGAGACACAGCGCGACGCGAGCATAGACCCGTTCGGCGTGCAGAAGATTGGTGTGCCCTCGATGGGTGGCGTCATCATCATCGTCGCCATCCTGCTACCCGTCATCCTGCTTGGCCGTCTGCGCAACATCTACCTGTTGCTCATGATTGTGACCACCGTGTGGCTCGGCTTTCTCGGCGGCATGGACGACTACATCAAGATTTTCCGTCGCAACAAAGAAGGTCTGAAAGGCCGTTACAAGATTGTCGGCCAGGTGGGCATTGGCCTCATCGTGGGTCTCACGCTGTGGATGTCGCCCGATGTGAAGATGAACGAGAACCTCGCCATCGAGCGCCAAGGACAAGAGATGGTCATCAAGCACAGGGCACAAGCCACCAAGTCGCTGAAGACCACCATACCGTTCGTCAAAGGCCATAACCTCGACTATTCGAGCATCATGTCGTTCTGCGGCAAGTATAAGACGGCGGCAGGCTGGATCCTGTTCGTCATCATGACCATCTTTGTTGTCACGGCGGTGTCGAACGGCGCCAACCTCAACGACGGCATGGACGGCATGTGTGCCGGCAACTCGGCGATAATAGGCGTGGCGATAGGCATCCTGGCTTATGTGAGCAGCCATATCGAATATGCCAACTACCTGAACATCATGTACATCCCGCAATCGGAGGAGCTTGTGGTGTTCATGTGTGCCTTCATCGGATCGCTCATCGGCTTCCTGTGGTACAACGCCTATCCAGCCCAGGTGTTCATGGGCGACACAGGCTCGCTGACCATCGGCGGCATCATCGCCGTGTCGGCAATAATAATCCACAAAGAGCTGATGCTACCCATCCTCTGCGGCATCTTCTTCGTTGAGAGCCTCAGCGTCATTCTGCAAGTCTACTACTTTAAGCTCGGCAAGCGCCGTGGCGTGAAGCAGCGCATCTTCAAGCGCACACCTATCCATGACAACTTCCGCACACAGCAGTGTCAGCTCGACCCAGAGTGTAAATATCTCATCCGCAAGCCCGAGGGAGCCATCCACGAGTCGAAGATCACCATACGCTTCTGGATCATCACCATCATTCTGGCTGCCATGACCATCATCACGCTGAAGATAAGATAAAAAGCTGACGGCGAGGCAAAAAGCGAAAGACGAAGATAAGACCAAGGCTAAGATAAGGTAGAGGCAAAGCTAAAGATAAGGTTAGAGGCCTAAGATAAGGTTAAGGCCTAAGATAAGGTTAAGACCAAAGCCAAGGTCTAGGCCTAAGCTAAGGTTAAGGCCAAGCCAAAGAAAAGGCTAAAAGCTGAAGCCAAAGAAAAGCCGAAACCAAGAAACAAAAGCAATTGTAAAACAACAAAACATAAATCCCGAACACCTCCCCCACGGGAGAGGCCACAAGGGGCTTTCCATTATGAAAAAGATTGTAATATTGGGTGCTGGCGAGAGCGGTGCAGGTGCCGCCGTGCTGGCCAAGAAAGAAGGATTCGACGTGTTCGTGAGCGACATGTCAGCAATAAAGGACAAATATAAGAAGATGCTTGACGACCACAACATAGAGTGGGAGGAGAAGCACCACAGCGAGGAGCGCATCCTCGCTGCCGACGAGATCATAAAGAGTCCAGGCATACCCAAGGAGGCACCTATGATCCAGAAAGCCATGGCCAAGGGCATCAACATCATCAGCGAGATCGAGTTTGCAGGCCGTTACACCGACGCCAAGATGGTGTGCATAACGGGCAGCAACGGAAAGACCACGACCACCTCGCTCATCTACCACATCTTCAAGAAGGCGGGCATAGACGCCGGTCTGGCTGGCAACATCGGCAACTCGCTCGCCCTCCAGGTGGCAGAGCAGCCCCACAAGGTCTACATCATCGAGCTCAGCTCGTTCCAGCTCGACAACATGTACAGTTTCAAGGCCGACATCGCCATCTTGCTCAACATCACCCCCGACCACCTCGACCGTTACGACTTCTGCATGCAACACTACGTCGACGCCAAGTTCCGCATCATTCAGAACATGACGGCAGACGATGCGTTCATCTATTGGAACGACGACCCCATCATTCGTCGCGAACTGCCAAAATATGACATCAAGGCCCGCCAGCTGCCGTTCGCCGAGAACATGGAAGAAGGCTGCGAGGGTGCCATCGTCGACGGCATGTACAAGTTGCTCGCCCCCACCTTCTTCGAGCTGAAGCGTGAGGAGCTGTCGCTCGCAGGAAAGCACAACATCTACAACCAGTTGGCTGCCGGCTTGGCTGCCAACGTCTACGGCATCAGCCACGACGCCATAGCAGCCGGACTGGAAGATTTCCCCGGTGTGGAGCACCGTCTGGAGAAGGTGGCAACAGTAGACGGCGTGCGTTACATCAACGACTCGAAAGCCACCAACGTCGACGCTTGCTGGTATGCCCTGGAGAGCATGACAACCCCCACGGTCCTCATCATCGGAGGCAAGGACAAGGGCAACGACTATAACGAGATTAAGGAGATGGTGCAGAAGAAATGTTCAGCCCTCGTTTATCTCGGTGCCGACAACACCAAGCTCCACAACTTCTTCGACCAGCTCGGCCTGCCCGTGCGCGACACCCACTCGATGAACGACTGTGTGGCTGCCTGCCGCGAGCTGGCAAAGTCCGGCGACACCGTGCTGCTCAGTCCCTGTTGCGCCAGCTTCGACCTGTTCAAGAACATGGAAGACCGTGGAGAACAGTTTAAGCAGCTCGTAAGAGACATGAAAAAATAGACACATGAACAAAACTCTAAACAACATATTCAAAGGCGACAAGGTCATCTGGATGGTGTTCCTGTTCCTCTGCATCATCAGCGTCATCGAGGTCTACTCGGCCTCGTCGCAGCTGACCTATAACAGCAACTACATGGCGCCGGTGCTCAAGCATGTGGGGTTGCTGATCTTGGGTCTGTTCTGCATGATCGTGACGATGAACATACCGTGCCGCTATTTCAAGGTGGCCCTACCCTTCCTCCTGGCCTTCTCCATAGCCACCCTGGTGGGCGTGTTCTTCATGGGAGCTGTCAACGACGGCCACCGATGGATCAAGATCATGGGCATACAGTTTCAGCCGTCAGAGATAGCCAAGGGCACCTATGTGCTCGCCACGGCACAGATTCTCAGTGCCATGCAGACCGGACGGGGAGCCGACAAGAACGCATTCAGGTATATCTTGTTCATCGGCATGCTCATCGTGCCCCTGATCTTCTTCGAGAACCTGTCTACGGCAGCGCTCCTCTGCCTCGTCATCTGCATGATGATGATCATCGGCCGCGTGCCTTTCTCACAGATAGGCAAGCTGCTCGGCATCGTGGCGCTCGTCGTGGGTCTCGCCTTCATGTCGATCATGTGCTTCGGCAAGGACGAGAAGAAGCTGCCTGAAGGCAAGCAGAAAGTGGAGACCGTGCAGACCGACAAAGGGAAAGAGGGCGAGTCGAAAGGCAGGAACAGCGGTGTGCTGCACCGTCTGGACACATGGAAGTCGCGCATCGACAAATTCATCGACAACAAGGATGTGAAACCAGAAGATGTTGACATCATCAACGACGACGCGCAGCGCTCACATGCCAACATCGCCATCGTGTCGTCAGGAATAACAGGCAAGGGACCGGGCAACTCGGAAGAGCGCGACTTCCTGTCGCAGGCGTTCTCCGACTTTATCTATGCCATCATCATTGAGGAGATGGGCCTGCCAGGCGCCATCTTCGTGTCGCTGCTTTACATCATCCTGCTCTTCAGGGCGGGCATCATAGCCAACAGGTGCGAGAACAATTTCCCCGCCTATCTTGCCATGGGCCTGGCACTCATGCTCGTGTCACAGGCTCTCTTCAACATGTGCGTGGCTGTGGGTCTGGCACCCATCACGGGCCAGCCGCTGCCACTCATCAGTAAGGGCGGAACGTCAACCATCATCAACTGCATGTATCTCGGAGCCATCCTGAGCATCAGCCGAACGGCACAGAAACGCTCCGACCTCATGACAAACAACACGCCGACAGCGACAGCAGCCGTGCAGCCAGCGTGACGACAAAGAAACAAAAACGAGGCGTTGGCAGGTAGGCAAATGGCTTCAGCTACACCTTATATATAATAAGAAGAGACAAAAAGGAAAAAATTATTTTGTCTTTCACGTTATTTGCACTAACTTTGCATAAGTTAGGCGGCACTCGGCAATTTGAAAACAAGTTTTCATTGCGCTCGTTGGCACTAACTTTGCATAAGTTAGGCGGCACTCGGCAATTTGAAAACAAGTTTTCAAGATAAAGAGAACCTGTTTTCATAAGAAGAGTTGCCGTTACACGATAAAAGAACAATAAAGAAAAGATGGACAAGGAACTTAGAATTATTGTCAGCGGTGGCGGCACGGGAGGTCACATTTTTCCTGCCGTGTCAATAGCCAACGCCATTAAGGCAAAACGCCCCGACGCACAGATACTGTTCGTAGGAGCCCAGGGACGTATGGAGATGCAACGTGTGCCTGCTGCAGGCTACGAGATTATCGGTCTGCCCGTAAGGGGATTTATACGTCCTTTGTGGTCACCTCGCAACATCGGCGTGGCTCTCGACTTTCTGAAAAGCAAACGCATGGTGCGCAAGACCATCAAAGAGTTTAAGCCCGATGTGGCTGTGGGCGTAGGCGGCTATGCCAGCGGCGCCACCCTCGACGCGGCAAGCGCCATGGGCATTCCTTGTCTCATACAAGAACAAAACTCTTATGCCGGCGTCACCAACAAAATGCTGGCAAAGAAGGCATCAAAGATATGCGTGGCATACGACGGCATGGAACGCTTCTTCCCCGCCGACAAGATCATAAAGACCGGCAACCCCGTGCGTCAGGCTCTCCTTGAGACCACAGTCTCACGCGAGGAAGCCATCAAGAGCTTCGGCCTCGACCCCTCGAAGAAGACCATCTTGCTTGTGGGAGGCAGTCTGGGCGCACGAACCGTCAACGAGAGTGTGCTCCAACACCTCGACATCGTCGAGAACAGCGGTGTGCAGTTTATCTGGCAGACAGGCAAATATTACAGCGCCGCCATTGCCGAGAAGATGAAAGACCACAAGGCGCTGCCCATGCTTAAGGTCATGGACTTCATCTCCGACATGGGTGCCGCCTACAAGGCTGCCGACCTCGTGATCAGCCGCGCCGGCGCCAGCTCCATCAGCGAGTTCTGCCTCATAGGCAAACCCGTCATCCTCGTGCCGTCGCCCAACGTGGCTGAGGACCACCAGACAAAGAACGCCATGGCGCTCGTCAACAAAGACGCTGCCCTCTACATCAAAGATGCCGACGCACCCGACACGCTGCTCGAGACAGCCGTGAAGACGGTGAAAGACAGCGAACTGCTCTCACAGCTCGCCACCAACATCAAGGAGCTTGGCAAGCCCGCCTCTGCCGACATCATTGCCGATGAGGTGTTGAAGCTGGCTGGAAAATAAAGCGGAAAGCCAAAAGCGCTTCACAGCCCGCACAGCTCTGAGAAGGAGAGAACGGTGAACAGAAAAAATTAATGAACAGGAGAACCAAAGAAAAAGAGTAAAGAGAAACAACAATGGAACTCAAAGACATCAAGTCAGTATATTTTGTCGGTGCCGGTGGCATCGGCATGAGCGCTATAGCTCGCTATTTTATAAGAAAAGGTCTCGTGGTGGCAGGTTACGACAAGACACCGTCAGACCTCACTCACCAGCTGGAGAAAGAGGGCATGCTCATCCACTATGAAGAGAACGTGGACGAGATACCCCACGCATGCCGCGACCCAAAGTCGTGCCTCGTTATCTACACACCTGCCATTCCCAAAGAGCACAAAGAGCTTGTGTTCTTCAACGAAGGCGGGTTCACCGTAGAGAAGCGTGCACAGGTGCTCGGCACGCTCACACGCACACACAAAGGTCTGTGCGTGGCTGGCACACACGGCAAGACCTCTACATCGACCATGTGCGCACACATCATGCACCAAAGCCATATCGACTGCAACGCCTTCCTCGGCGGCATATCAAAAAATTATGGCACCAACTACATTCTCTCTGACCATAGCGACTATGTGGTGATAGAAGCCGACGAGTTTGACCGCTCTTTCCATTGGCTGCGCCCCTGGATGACCGTCATCACCGCTACCGACCCCGACCACCTCGACATCTATGGCACCAAGGAGGCTTATCTTGAGAGCTTCCGCCATTACACCACGCTCATCCAGCCGGGCGGAGCACTCATCATCCACAAGAACCTGGAGATGAAAGCCGACGTGCAGCCGGGAGTGAAGGTCTACGAGTATAGCCGCGACGAGGGCGACTTCCACGCCGAGAACATCATCATCGACAACGGCGAGATAACCTTCGATTTCGTCTCACCCATAGAGACGGTCAAAGGCATTGAGCTTGGACAGCCCGTGCCCATCAACATCGACAACAGCATAGCAGCCATGGCCATGGCACAGCTCAACGGATGCACAGCCGAGGAGCTTCGCTACGGCATGAAGACATATCACGGCGTGGTGCGCCGCTTCGACTTCAAGATCAAGAACAAGAAGCATGTGTTCCTGTCCGACTATGCCCACCACCCCAAGGAGATCTACCAGAGCGCAAAGAGCCTGCGCGAACTGTATAAGGACCGCAAGATCACAGCCATCTTCCAGCCACACCTCTACACCCGCACACGCGACTTCTACAACGATTTCGCCAACGCGCTCAGTCAGCTCGACGAGGTCATTCTCTGCGACATCTACCCCGCACGCGAGCAACCCATCCCCGGCGTCACCAGCAAGCTCATCTACGACAACCTGAAGCCAGGCGTAGAGAAGAGCCTCATCAGCAAGGACGACGTGCTCGACCTCGTGAAGAAGCGCAACTTTGACGTGCTTGTGGTGCTCGGTGCCGGTGACCTCGACAACCTCTGCCCGCAGATAACGAAGATCATCGAAAGCAAGGAGCAGAGCGAGGCGTAACATGCTGTGAAGGCGTGGCAAGCCAACAAAGACACGAGCTGCCCACAAAGGCACGAGCTGTCTACAAAGGCACGAGCTGTCTACAAAGGCTCGCCCCGCCCCGACAGCCTGGCATGCTGAAGACGCCACAAGGCTAAAAACAAGACAAGACAAAAAACCACAAAGGTTTTATAACAACAAAGCATCAAGAAAGAAACGTGAGAATCAACTGGAAGAAATCGCTGCTCGTCACCGTAGACATCGTGCTCGCTGTCTACCTGTTATGTGCGTTCACCGTGTTCAACAAACCCGATGAAACGGCACGGGTATGCACCAAAGCCAAGATCGTGGTGGCTGACGAGAGCTCCAACGGATTCATCAACGCCAACGAGATAACGAAACGTCTGAAGAGCGCCGGCCTCTACCCTCTCGGCAAACTGATGCGCGACATCAACGCGCGAGAGATCGAGGAGAAGCTGAAGAAGAGTCCGTTTGTCAAGACAGCCCAATGTTACAAGACCGAAGACGGCGAGGTGAACGTGAGCATAACGCAGCTGCTGCCCGTGATAAGAGTGAAGGCCGACAACGGTGACGACTATTATCTTGACGACAAAGACTGCATCATGCCCAACTCGCTCTACACCAGCGACCTCATCATCGCCACGGGCAACATACCGCGTTGGTTCGCACGCCGTTACATCTCGCCCTTGGGCAAGGCCATCATGGGCAACGACATGTGGAAGAACCTCGTGGTTCAGGTCAACGTTCTGCCCGACCGCAGCATAGAGATCGTGCCACGTGTCGGCGACCACATCGTTCACCTCGGCACACTGCCCGAAGCCAACAGCAAGGAGAAGCGTCAGGAGCTCATAAACCAGTTTGTCGACCGCAAGCTCACACGCTTGGAGAAGTTCTACAAATATGGCCTCGCTCAGGCAGGATGGAACAAATATTCTTACATCGACATCGAGTTTGACAACCAGATCATCTGCCGCAAGACGAAAGAGACTGCCCTTGCCGACAAGGCCGCTCTCATGGCCATTGACCGTGCACCCTCGTCTGTGCAAAAGCAGATTGAGGAGCAGCAGGCCACCATGCTCACCGAGAGCAAGCCGCGCAACGTCATTCCTGCACCTGCCAACGGCCAGCAGCCCGCAGAGGCCAAGAAAACAGATGCAAAGAAGGCTAACGTGAAGAAGGCTGACAGCAAGAAGACGGAAGCCAAAACCAAGGAAGAGAAAAAGGCCGAGGAGAAAAGGGCTAAGGCTGAAGCAAAGAAAGCCAAAGCCGATGCCAAGAAAGCCAAGGCTGAAGCCAAACGATTAAAGAAACAAAAAGAGGAACAGGAGAAAAAAGCTGAAAAGAAAAAGGCTGAAAAGAAAAAGGCTGACAAAGCCAAGGTTGCCAAAGCCGACAAAGCAAAAGCAAAGAAAGCCAAAGCATAAAAAGGAGAGCCAAAGCACGGCAAAAGAAGCCAAAACCATAAAGAGCTGAAGCACGAAGCGTTTCTCTAAACAGGAGCCAACGCCCTACCTCTAAAAAGACAAGAACAATAGAAACAAGAACAAGATACACATAAGATAGACAACCGTATGACTAAGGAATTCATTATAGCAATAGAACTGGGGTCATCAAAAATGACCGGTATAGCAGGACAGAAAAATCTTGACGGCAGCATAACCATCCTTGCTGTTGCCAAGGAAGATTCCACCTCATGCATACGCAAAGGCGTGGTCTACAACCTTGAGAAGACCACAATAGCACTTACCAACCTGGTGAAGAAGCTCAAGAACATGCTCAAGACAGAGATCGCGAAGGTGTATGTGGGCGTAGGCGGCCAGAGCCTGCGCGGCATCAAGAACACCATCGTCAGGGAGATGCCTCAGAGCGCGGTCATAACCCAAGATGTGGTAGACAGCATTCTCGACTCTAACCGCGCCATGACCTACCCCGAGCAGGAGATCCTGGATGCGGCGATACAAGAATATAAGGTAGATGCGCAATATCAGATAGACCCTGTGGGCATACAGTGTCACCGTCTTGAGGGCAACTTCCTCAACATCCTGTGGCGCGCACAGTTTTACCGCAACCTCAAGAAATGTCTTGAGAACGCCAACATTCATGTGGCAGAGATGTACCTCTCGCCCATGGTGCTTGCCGACAACGTGCTCACCGACGCTGAGCGCCGCGCCGGCTGTGTGCTCGTAGACCTCGGTGCCGAGACAACCACCGTGGCTGTCTACTGCCGCAACATCCTGCGTCATCTCGCCGTCATACCTCTCGGCTCCGACAACATAACAAAGGACATCGAGACCTTGCAGGTGGAGGCAAAGGTGGCAGAGCAGCTCAAGCTCAAGTATGGCACAGCCTATACCGAGAACCCCGAGGAGGAGAACCTCAAGATACGCATCGACGCCGACCGCACCATCGACAGCAACAAGCTGGCCGAGATTGTCGAGGCACGCACCGAAGAGATTATCGAGAACGTGTGGTACCAGGTGCCCCCCGAGTATAACGACAAGCTGCTTGGCGGCATCATCCTGACAGGTGGCGGCTCAAACCTTAAGAACATAGAGCAGGCGTTCCGTCGCTTCACACACATCGACAAGATACACACCGCCAAGTTTGTGAACCTCAGCATCAACACCAACATCCCCGACCTCATACCTCACGACGGCACGATGAACACCATCCTCAGCATCCTCGCCAAGGGCGATGAAAACTGTGCCGGCAGCGACATCAACAGCGACCTCTTCGGCAACATAGACAACGCCGCAGCAACAGGACGCACAGCTCCAGGCATCGTGAGCAACGAGGAGCAGAAGCGCAAGGCCGAAGAAGAGGCACGCATAAAGAAAGAGGAGGAAGAACGCCTCGAACGCGAGAAGAAGGAAGAAGAGGAGCGTCTGGCCAAAGAGAAAGAGGAGGAAGAGCGCCGCAAGAAATCGCCTGCCAACAAGCTGTGGGGCTGGGTGAAGAAGTTTGGACAGACCATCGTTCAGGCCGACAACGAAAACATGTAATGAGCATATCGAAGCGTGCTGATGAGCATGTCGAAGCATACCTGAAGCATGCTGAAAAGAAGTGAAAACAGAGAAAAAACAACCTGCATATATTTCTATGGAAGAGCAAAATAAGTGCAACACACCAAACATCCTCGATTTTGGTGAGCCACACAAGGAAAACTGTATAATTAAGGTAATAGGTGTTGGTGGCGGCGGAGGCAACGCCGTCAACCACATGTATAAGGAAGGCATCCACGACGTGTCGTTCGTGCTCTGCAACACCGATGCACAAGCCCTCAACGACTCGCCCGTGCCCGTACACTTGCAGCTCGGCAAGGAAGGTCTAGGAGCAGGCAACAAGCCGGCGAAAGCCCGCGAGGCAGCCGAAGAGAGCCTTGAGTCGGTGCGCAAGATGCTGAACGACGGCACCAAGATGGCGTTCATCACAGCCGGCATGGGCGGCGGCACAGGCACAGGTGCAGCGCCCGTCATAGCACGCATCTCCAAGGAGCTGGGCATCCTCACCGTGGGCATCGTGACCATACCGTTCCGCTTCGAGGGCGACCGCAAGATTGACCAGGCGCTTGACGGCGTGGAGGAGATGTCGAAGCATGTCGACGCCCTGCTCGTCATCAACAACGAGCGTCTGCGTGCCATCTACCCCGAGCTCACCGTGCTCGATGCCTTCGGCAAGGCCGACGACACCCTGAGCGTGGCAGCAAAGAGCATTGCTGAGATCATCACCAACCACGGACTCATAAACCTCGACTTCAACGACGTGAAGACCGTGCTCAAAGACGGTGGCGTGGCCATCATGAGCACAGGCTACGGCGAGGGAGAGGGACGTGTGAAGAGGGCCATCGAAGATGCGCTCAACTCGCCCTTGCTCAACGACCGCGACATCTTCAACGCGAAGAAAATTCTGCTTAGCATCAACTTCTCAAACAGCGAGAACGGCAACAACGGCCTCATGATGGAGGAGATGAACGACGTGAACGACTTCATGGCCAAGTTTGACAACGGCTTCGAGATCAAGTGGGGTATCGCCATCGATCCCGAGCTGGGCAAGAAGGTCAAGGTCACCATCCTCGCCACGGGCTTCGGCATCAGCGACGTAGACGGCATGAACAGCCACATTGGCAAGAAGCACGTCATCGAAGATGCTGAGCAGCAGGAGAAAGAGGCGCTTCGCAACGAGCGCCGCGACCACTACTACACACCCGACGGCAAGACCCAGACCAAGCGTCGCCCGAACATCTTCATCTTCAACGGCGACAGCCTCGACAACGACGAGGTAATACTTGCCGTTGAGAACACGCCCACCTACAAGCGTTCTAAGCAGAAGCTCAACGAGATACGTTCACAGGCCGTAGGCAACGAGCCGCAGAACGTGCAGGAAAAGAGCGAGGCCGACACCTCACACGGCATCATCAGCTTCGTGTAAGGGTTGAGAAACAAGACCATTGAGAAGGCGGGGCATAACATCAGCCCCGCCACAACTATAAAAACACAACATTATGACACTTTTCGACCAGATCAGTGAAGACATCAAAGCGGCAATGAAAGCCCGCGACAAAGTGCGCTTGGAGACATTGCGCAACATCAAGAAAGTTTTTCTCGAAGCAAAGACCGCTCCGGGAGCCAACGACACCCTTGAAAATGCCGATGCTCTGAAAATATTGCAGAAGCTGGCAAAGCAAGGACGCGAGACGGCACAGACCTACATCGACAACAACCGTCAGGACCTCGCCGACGAGGAGCTGGCCCAGGCCAAGGTTATCGAGGAATATCTGCCCAAGCCCTTGAGCGAGGAGGAGATAGAGAAAGAGGTTAAGGACATCATTGCCCAGACAGGTGCGCAAGGCATGAAAGACATGGGCAAGGTCATGGGCATGGCAAGCAAGAAGATGGCAGGACGTGCCGACGGACGCGCCATCTCTACCATCGTGAAGAAGCTCCTGGCATAGACGGAACCGCCGTCAGGCAAAGAGCGATTTCATGACATCGAGCGATTTCATCTCGGGAAAGTCGGGGAAGTGTAACCTATAATACTTTAAAATAAAGTCGACACACAGGTTACGCTCCACCCTCGACATAGCGAACAGGTGCATGTTGTCGAAGGTCATGCGCATGAGCACTCTCAGACGCGCAGCATCGGCAGGCGGAAGAAAGTCGGGGGGCAGAGGGTGCTGCCTCACGAAGCAGCCGGCACGAAAATCGAAGAACACCCCGTCGCCTGCCTTGTCAAGGTTGGGGAAGAAGCCCACAAAGAGCGACAGGCGCATCATGAACACGAGATGAAAATTGCTGAACGACCGCTCACAGCCGTCAAGCCATTGCAGACTTGCCGCCACATACTCGAACAACGGCTTGTTCTGCTGCTCGTTGCGGGTGACATGAAGCAGAAACTCAGCCACAAAAATGGTGAGCGACAGCTTGTAGGGGTCAAACGGTATCGTGGCATAAGGCACCAGCAGACGGGCCTCCTTCAGCCGTTGCAACCGCACCTTCGGCCTGAGGTCAAACTCAATGTCGAGCAGCGACAAGGGCTGAAACAGCTGTTTGCGTATCTTGCCTCGGCCCGACGGCAGCACTTTCTGTATGAAAGCCACACGCCCCGTCTCCTCGACAAACATGTCGACGATATATTGCGACTCGCCAAATTTTATTGAATGAAGCACGATAGCCCGCGTTTTTATAAGCATAAGTTCACGATTTTATCGCAAAATTACGAAAAATGAGGGGTTTAGCGAAAAATTATCTAAGAAAATTTGGCTAAATCAGCAAAAAGCCGTACCTTTGCATCCGCTAAATGAGCACACGGTCCCTTCGTCTATCGGTTAGGACGAGAGATTTTCATTCTCTAAAGAGGAGTTCGACTCTCCTAGGGACTACAAACAAAATAAAAACATAACATAAAGATGGCAAACCATAAATCATCATTAAAAAGAATCCGTCAGGACAAAGTTAAGGCTTTGCACAACAAATACTATGCAAAGACCATGCGTAACGCTGTACGCAAGCTTCGTGCAATGACAAACAAGGAAGAGGCTGTAAAGCTCTATCCCGCTGTGCAGAAGATGCTCGACAAGTTGGCTAAGACCAACATCATCCACCAGAACAAGGCCGCAAACTTGAAGTCAAGCTTGTGTTCTCATATCGCCAAGCTGGCTTAACAAGCTGCTGGTGCAGAAAGAAATATAAGGCTCCGTATTCCTTTGGGAAAACGGAGCCTTTTTTCGTTTTATTTCACTCTCCATTTGTCGTTTATCCCACATTTTTTTCGTATCTTTGCAAAGATAATATCGAACAATCAAAATGGCAGAAATACAAAACAACGAAAGCAATTATTCAGCCAGTAACATCCAGGTTCTGGAAGGCCTTGAAGCCGTGCGCAAGCGTCCGGCGATGTATATCGGCGATATAAGCGAGAAGGGTCTTCATCACCTGGTGAACGAGACCGTGGACAACTCTATCGATGAGGCAATGGCAGGCTATTGCACCCACATAGAGGTGACCATCAACGAAGACGAGAGCATCACCGTTCAGGACAACGGCCGAGGCATCCCCGTCGACGAGCACAAGAAGCTTCACAAGTCGGCGCTTGAGGTCGTCATGACCGTGCTCCACGCCGGCGGCAAGTTTGACAAAGGCTCCTACAAGGTGAGCGGTGGTCTGCACGGTGTGGGTGTGAGCTGTGTTAACGCTCTGTCAACCCACATGAAGTCGCAGGTGTTCCGAGGCGGCAAGATCTACCAGCAGGAGTATGAGAAGGGCAAGCCCCTCTACCCCGTCAAGGTGGTAGGCGAGACCGAGCTGCAAGGCACACGCCAGCAGTTCTGGCCCGACCCCACAATCTTCACCACAACCCATTATCAGTGGGACATCATCGCACGCCGCATGCGTGAGCTCGCCTACCTCAACGCAGGCATCAAGATCACGCTCCGCGACATGCGCCCCGACGAGAACGGCAAGACCCGCGAAGAGGTGTTCCATGCCAAGGACGGTCTGAAAGAGTTTGTGCGCTACGTCGACCGCCACCGCACACACCTCTTCGACGATGTGATCTACCTCAAGACCGAGAAGCAGGGCTTCCCCATAGAGGTGGCCATCATGTACAACACCGACTATTCGGAGAACATCCACTCTTACGTCAACAACATCAACACCATAGAGGGCGGTACCCACCTCACAGGTTTCCGCGCTGCCCTCACACGCACCCTCAAGGCATACGCCGACAACGACCCCGTGATCTCAAAGAAGATCGAGAAGGCGAAGATCGAGATTGCAGGCGAAGACTTCCGCGAAGGCCTCACCGCTGTCATCTCCATCAAGGTGGCAGAGCCGCAGTTTGAGGGACAGACCAAGACCAAGCTGGGCAACAGCGAGGTGTCGGGAGCCGTGCAGCAGGCCGTGGGCGAAGCCCTGACCTACTATCTTGAGGAGCATCCGAAAGAGGCACAGCAGATCTGCGACAAGGTCATCCTGGCAGCCACAGCGCGTATAGCAGCCCGCAAGGCACGCGAGAGCGTTCAGCGCAAGAACCCCATGACCGGCGGTGGTCTGCCCGGCAAGCTCGCCGACTGTTCAAACAAGGACCCGAAAGAGTGTGAGATCTTCCTCGTCGAGGGCGACTCGGCCGGCGGTTCAGCCAAGCAGGGCCGCGACCGCTACACACAGGCCATTCTCCCGCTCCGCGGCAAGATCCTGAACGTGGAGAAGGTCATGTGGCACAAGGTGTTTGAGAGCGAGTCGGTCATGAACATCATCCAGAGCATCGGCGTGCGCTTCGGCGTTGACGGCGAGGAAGACAAGGAGGCCAACATCGACAAGCTGCGTTACGACAAGATTATCATCATGACCGATGCCGATGTCGATGGTTCACACATCGACACCCTCATCATGACGCTCTTCTATCGTTTCATGCCGCGCGTCATCAAGGAAGGCCACCTCTACATCGCCTCTGCTCCCCTCTACCTGGTGAGCTACAAGAACGCAGCAAAAGAATATTGCTACACCGACCAGCAGCTTCAGGCGTTCATCGACAAGTATGCCGGTGGCGAGGCCGACAGCAAGTCGATCCACATACAGCGCTACAAAGGTCTTGGTGAGATGAACCCCGAGCAGCTCTGGGAGACCACCATGGACCCGAAGACACGTCTCCTGAAGCAGGTCACCATCGAGAACGCTGCCGAGGCCGACGAGATTTTCTCTATGCTCATGGGCGACGACGTGGAGCCGAGACGTGCCTTCATCGAGGAGCACGCCACCTACGCCAACATCGATGCGTAAGCAACGTTAAGAAAAACAACTTATACATATCCTTAGGTTCTCTTCTTAGAACCTAAGGATTTTTTGTTAATAAACGATCGAATTTTCGCAAGCATCCAACTTGGCTTTGCCGCTTGCTTTACAAAAACTTGCCAAACAGTAAACAACTATCGCCACAAAGGTTCATTTTCCCATCCTTGTGAAAAACTGCCCGACTTGTAAAGATGATTTAAAGAATCGTTCTCCATATATCTGAGATAACTGGCTATACGGAAATAGCTGATATTGCGAAGCTGTTGTTTGGCTTTTACAATATCTTCAATAATCAGTCCTCTGTTTTGGAGCAAGGCTAATTGTTCATCTATGTCAATAGGTTGTTTGCCGTAAATCATAGGCCTATATAAAAAGCGAAGTCCCACCGTGGTACGCATCGTTGAGAGGCGTGGTGGGATTTGTTGCTGCAAAAATACGGTTTTAAATTAATATCTCCAAATGTTTTCTTAGAAATATTCTTATCATATAGGGAATTTAACTTTCACATTTAACTTTCCCATTTATGATATGGGCTTTAACCTTTAAAAAAAGAAGATTTTTACACCCTCATTTTTTGCATATTTATGCATTTTCGCCCCTCATTTCAGCGCCATTTTCAAAGAGCCCAACTTACGATTTGAAAGTGCCCATTTGACGTCCTCAAAGAGGCTCTTTGACGAGCTCATTAAGGCCCTTTGACAGCCTCAAAGAGGCCCTTTGACAAAACCACCCCTATTTTAAGAGTTGTTAACAAAAATAATAAGCTAAACACCCCTGATTTTTCAAAACCAAAAGCAAGACCCTTGTTTTTACTTACAACCGCCATTTTGGATATTTATACATTTCTCCCTCCCACTTCTGCATATTTATTCATTTACAAGCTATAACAAAACGCCTCGGTTAGCACATCTAAACACCTTGGTTATATAACCTAAACGTCTTAATTAGCACATCTAAATGCCTTGGTTAGCACATCTAAATGCCATAGTTAGACAAGCTAAACATGGGAGTTAGCAACAAGAAATCTTGGAGGCGTTGTGTGGATAGACCGAAGAGAAGACGATAGCGGGTTATCAACAACGTAACAGCTTTGACAACAGAATATTACAAAGTTATCCACAATAAAGAACGAGGTTATGAACAAAGAAAACAAATGTTATGAACAACAAACCATAAGGTTATGAACAACAAACCATAAGGTTATGAACAGAAAAAACGGAGGTTATAAACAGAAAAGACAGAGGTTATAAACAAGATGTTGAGAAGTTATGAACATTCTTCTGGCTTGTTATGAACAAGCAAAGGCTTTATCATAAACAGAAGAAAGGCTTTATTTAAGAAGCATTGCTGAAAAGCTGACGAATAATTTGTGAATATAAGGTAAAAACCGTAACTTTGACATTCTTAAACTAACAACAAGAAAAACGAATAAGCGACAAGAAAAAACAAATAAACAACATTAAAGATGAAAATGAAACATACGAAGGCATTGGCGGCCATGTTTATGGCGTTTGCCTTGTCAACAAGCGGCTACGCAGGGAGCGGCTACGCAGGGAGCAAATCCGGCAAGACGGTGAAGATAAGAATGATCGAAACGACCGATGTGCACGGACGCTTCTTTCCATTCGACTTCATAAACCAGCAACCAGCCGACGGGTCGCTCGCCCGCGTGTCGGCATACGTCGACTCGCTGCGCAACATCTACGGCGACCGTCTGCTGCTTATGGATGCGGGAGATGTGTTGCAAGGACAACCCGTCGTGACCTATTATAACTATGTGAAGACCGACGCTGAAAACATTGCGGCATCGGTGAACAACTTCATGCGCTACGACGTGCAGACAATGGGCAACCACGATGTGGAGACGGGACATAAGGTCTATGACAAGTGGGTGAAGGAGCTGCGCTGCCCTACGCTCGGCGCCAACATTGTGAGCACAGCCACCGACACGCCCTACCTAAAGCCTTACACCATCTTCAAACGCGACGGCGTGAAGATTGCCGTTATCGGACTGATAACCCCGGGTGTGCCGTCATGGCTGTCAGAGGAGCTGTGGAGCGGCCTTCGCTTCGAGGACGCCGTGAAGACAGCACGCAAGTGGATGGACGAGGTGAAGAAGAAGGAGCGTCCCGACGTGGTTGTGGGACTGTTTCACACGGGCATAAACGACAGCAGCAAAACCAACGGTCTGCTCAACGACGCCACGCGCGAGATTGCTCGCCAGGTGCCGGGCTTCGACGTGATCTTCTACGGCCACGACCACTCTACCCACTATGAGGAGGTGACAAGCGCCGACGGATCAAAGACCATCATCGTGAACCCTGCCAACAACGCCATGAAGGTGGCCGACGCGGAGCTGGAGGTGAGCAAGAAGGGACGGAGCAAGGAGCTGAAGGTCAACATTGTGGACATGGGCAAGCGCTCTGTCGACGAGAGATACATGAAGACTTTTGAGAAAGAGATAGAAGAGGTCAAGAGATATGTAGGTATGGAGGTTGGCTCGTTCACAACGTCGATGACCTCGCGCAACTGCTATTTCGGCCCGAGCGCCCTCGTCGATTTTGTGCACGATGTCATGCTGAGCACGAGCGGTGCTGAGGTGTCGTTTGCCAGTCCGCTGTCGTTTGACGTCACGGTGAAAAGCGGCCCTGCAACACTGGCCGACATGTATAAGCTCTACAGCTACGAGAACGACCTGTGCGTCATGACGCTCACGGGCAAGGAGATACGCCAGTATCTTGAGAAGAGCTACGACGGATGGGCAGCGACCATGACCTCGCCCGACGACCACCTTATATGTATGAACAAGCGCGATGAGTCGCGCGACAAGTTCTTCAGTCTGACAAAACCGTTCTACAACTTCGACACAGCTGCAGGCATCGTCTACGATGTTGACGTGACGAAGCCTCGTGGCAGGCGCGTCGTGATAAAGAGCATGGCCGACGGCACGCCGTTTGACGAGAGCCGCACATACCGCGTGGCTGTGAACAGCTACCGCGCTGCGGGCGGCGGCGGTCTGCTGACCAAGGGAGCAGGAATAGAGAAGGAGCAGCTTGAGAGCCGCGTCGTGTGGAGAGGCGACCACACCTTGCGCGATTACATTATCGAATATGTGCGCAAACATTCGCCCATCACCCCACAGGCCCACGGCAACTGGCAGTTTGTGCCTGCCGAGTGGACCGTCCCTGCCGCCAAGCGCGACTATGAGACGATGTGGGGAAACAAATAAAAAACAGAAAAAAGAATAGATAATAAAACAGAATATTTACATCGCGCTTCGCGCTCGTTGGCTTTTGAACATTAATGTCTAT
>ERZ1026886.226-NODE-226-length-31379-cov-115.437460_pt1 | contig 31379 bp, 25 predicted proteins | sample MGYA00380173_ERZ1026886 | MGnify/ENA primary metagenome ERZ1026886 (study PRJEB33269, sample SAMEA4719809) | human gut metagenome | biome: human-associated habitat; feature: organic feature; material: feces | place: Cameroon | collected 2013-10 ... | reverse complement strand
CTGCTCTTCTGCCTCTTCTGACGCAGGAGCGGTGCCTAAGGCTAGCGGAATGGTGACGGTGAAGGTGCTGCCCTTGCCCTTGACGGATTCCAGACGCAGGGTGCCCTGGAGCAGATTGACCAGTTCCTGGGTGATGTTCAGTCCGAGACCGGTGCCATCGATGCCCTGGGCACTCTTCAGACGGGTGAATGCCTGGAATACCTTCTGGCGCTCTTCGGTGGTCATGCCCTTGCCGGTATCCCTTACCGAGAAGGTGAGGAGGTGCTGGGGGCTGATGGCTGCCTGGATGGTGACGCTGCCCTTATCGGTATACTTGATGGCATTGCTCACCAGGTTGTTGAGTATCTGCCGGATACGGAAGGCATCGGCACGGTAGTAGGTCTGCGGACTGCTGATGCCATCGAGCTCCAGATGCAGTTCCAATCCCTTCTCCTGGTTCAGGATCTGCATCTCTCCGGCACACTGGCGGAACATGTCGGCAGGTGAGAAATCTACAGGGTTCAGCTTCATCAGTCCGTTTTCCAACTGGTGATAATCGAGCAGGGCGGCAACGAGCCGGGAGAGATGGGTGGCAGAACCCTTGATGCTGTTGAGACAGGAGATGCCCTGCGGGTTGTCGACATAATCCTTCATCAGGTCGATGAAGCCCGAGATGCTGGCAGCCGGAGCCTTGATGTCGTGGGTGATGGTGAGGAGCAGGCGCTCGCGCTGGTTCATGATGCGCCTGATTTCCTCGTTAGCCTCTTCGAGATTCTCGCGGTAGATGCGTTCCTTCTGCGTATCGCGGTAGATGTAATAGACGAGGATGACGGCGGCTGTGATGGCTACGATGGCAAGCAGACCTATCTGCCAGAGCAGATTCTGGCGCGCCTGCATCGCCTGGTTGATAGCCTGCTGCATCGCCTGGCGTTCGCGCTGGTGGATATCGTTGAGCTGCTGTGAGGAGCGCAGGGCGAGGCGGGCATTGGTTATCTGCAGGTCTCTCACCTCGCGGTTGATAGCGTCGTGGTTATCGCGCGTAGACTGCTTCTCCTTGCGGTCAATCTGTTTCAGGATATTGGCTACGTTTTCGGCTACGTTGACTGGGGTAGAGAGGGTATCGGTGATAGCCTGGTTGCTGTCGCGCCTGATGCTGAGGGTTTCGGCATGCTCCTTTCTGAAGGCATCGGCAAGGCGGCGGAAGAAGCCCTTTCGGGTTTTCATCACCTCTACGGTGGTGTTCTTTGCCACATGGGTCTTGGGTGCCTTGGAATGCACGACAACGGAATCTTCGCCACTGTTGAGGCTGTTCATCTTCTCGTGCAGATAGTTGTGGGATGACTTGCCCTGCATGGCGCGTGTAAGCTGCTGCAGATTGGTCTGTTCCTCCTTGAGCAGGTTGGACATGGTGCTGTCGGCTGCCTGTCGCTTTTCGATATAGTCGCGGGTTGCCTGGTTGATAGCGAGCACGGATGTGGTGTTGCGATATACCAGCCCTATCGCCAGAATCAGTACGATGGCGACGATGATGTAACCCAAGGCTACCTTGAAAGGAACGTTTGTTTTCTGCATCTTCTAATCTTTTAATGTTTTGAGTCTTTTTGCTATTTGCGTGCAAAGTTAATCAAAAATGCGATATAAACCAACGAAAACAGGAGATAAATGCCAAAATCTGGTCATCTATCTCCTGTTTCATTGAAAGCGACGCGTAATTACTATTTTCTGAAGGTGAATTTACTCTGCTACGGTTGAATCCACTGTTGCAGCTGTAGTGTCTGTAGGAGTCTCTGCTGGAGTCTCAGCTGGTGTTGCTGTTGTGTCGGCTGGAGCTACTGTGTCTACTGGTTCTGAACCTGCAACGTTTACCATTCTGTTACCTGCAAATACATTGCTAACTGATACCATTGCTACTGCTGCGATAACTGCAAATACTAACTTTTTCATAATTCTTTTGTTTTTAAATTGTGAATATTATTGTTTATTAATTCTCTTGCTGAAACTCATTTGCGAGTTCGCTAAATAATATCACAATAGGCGTGCCAGAAAATGGTGAATTTGGTTAAGTATCTGATAATCAGAGGAGATGATGTTTTGTGCCAGAAATGGGGTGTGGGGAAAGTGGGGAAAAGGTGTAGAAAAATTCCCCAATATAGTGTGGAATATATTGGGGAATCGGGGTGTGGCATGTTTACTCCATGCCGTATTTCTTCATCTTGTTGTAGAGTGTCTTGCGGTCGATGGCAAGCAGTTGGGCTGCCTTGCTCTTGTTGCCGTGGGTGGCTCTCAGGGCAGCGGCGATGCTTTCCTGTTCCGACTGTTCGCTGTGCAGCTGCATATTGATTGGTCGGGCTGGGGAGGTCTGTGCCATCGTCTTCTCCAGTTCCTGGGCACCGATATACTTGCCACGGGTGAGCAGGGTGGCGCGCTTCATCACATTGTTCAGTTCGCGCAGGTTGCCCGGCCAGTCGTATGAGGCAATGATTTCGGAGGCTTTGGCATCCATTCCGAGCACATTCTTACCCAGTTCCTGGTTGGCATGCTTGATAAAGAGGTTGGCAAAGAGGAAGATGTCGGCACCTCTGTCCTTGAGGGCAGGCATGTAGATGGTAAACTCGTTGATGCGGTGATAGAGGTCCTCTCTGAACTTGCCTTCGGCTACCGCCTGCGCCAGATTCTCGTTGGTGGCACAGATGAGTCGGATATCCACATCAATCTCCTGCGTGCTGCCCAGCGGGCGGATTTTTCTCTCCTGCAAGGCTCTGAGGAGCTGCACCTGTACTTCGTAGTTGAGGTTTCCCATCTCATCAAGGAAAACCGTTCCGCCGTTAGCTATCTCGAAGGCGCCCTTCTTATCCTGTTCGGCTCCGGTAAAGGCACCCTTCTTATATCCGAAGAATTCAGATGCCGCCACCTCCTTAGGAATGGCGCCGCAGTCGATGGCATAGAAAGGCTTGTCCTTGCGCAGACTCTGTTCGTGGATGCTGCGCGCCACATATTCCTTTCCTGTGCCGCTGGCTCCGAGAATGAGCACTGACATCGGGGTTGGGGCAACGAGCGAAACGAACTCGTAGAGCTGTTTGGAAGCCTCGCTTTCACCTTTTATATATCTAGGCACCTCCGTGCCCTGCTGCTCTTCATCGGGCGCATCCTGTACGGATTCCGCACGCTGAGGGGCAGAAACCGCAGAAGCAGCCGACTGGATAGCCTCACGGATTTTCTCTAAGAGGATTTCGGGATGGAAGGGTTTAGCCACGTAATCGGTAGCACCCGATTTCATGGCACATACGGCATTCTGAACCTCTGCATAGCTAGTCATTACGATAAAAGGCAGGTGGGCATCGGATTTTCTGATATGCTGGAGCAATACCAGTCCGTCGTGGTCGGGCAGGCGCAGGTCGGAAAGAACCAGATGGAATGCATCGCCCGCCCCCATCGCTTTGATGGCAGCGCCTACGGATGTTACCCTTTCCACGTCGAATCCTTTCTTTTTGAGCCAAGTCTGTATCATGGTTCCGAATGCCAAATCGTCTTCTACAATCAATATCCTCTTCATGATGTTCTGTTTTATCCTCTTCTGAAATATCGTTACTGAACTTTCGCATGTGGGGAAGTTAAGGGAAGTTAGGGAAGTTAGAGGGAAGTTAAGGGACAAATGTCCTAAGTTTAAGCTAGAAGACTATTGTCTCTTAACTTCCCGAACGACCGTAGGGAGTGATAACTTCTTTAACTCCTTTAACTTCTGAACTTGCGAAACTTGAATCGTTATATATAACTTTGTGCAAAGGTACGGAAAAGTTGTATGGAAAGCTATTTAATTCACATTATTTAGCAATAAAACCGACTAAAATTCTACAAACCCTGTTCTATTATCTTATTTTTAGTGAAAAGAACAATTGTTTTCGGATAAAAGCATGCTAGTTGCTTTATTTTTTGTATCTTTGCATCCATGTTAAATAAGATTTAGAGTCATGAATCCGATAGTACAAACCATCATATTGTCAGCTTCGGCGGTGCGCATGTTGCCGCATATCGCTCTGTATCTGCTCCATAAGAAGGAGATAGATGCCGACCTGCTGAAGGTGCAGGACAGGAAGCCTACGGTGCTCAACCTGATTAAGGCATGCACCCGCGAAAGGAGTTTCCGCAATCTGTTTTATTACCGCATGGGCGAATACCGTTCGGTTTTCATCAGCTGGCTGTTGCCTCCTGAGCGTACGATGACCATCTGGTGCCCGCATATCGGGAAGGGAGCGCATCTGGAGCACAGCTATGCCACCTATCTCAACGCAGAAAGCATAGGTGATGACTTCTACTGTCTGCAGATGGTGACGCTGGGCAACGGCAAGGGCGGCAGGCCTACCATCGGAAATGACGTGAAGATTTATACCGGAGCAACGGTCTTCGGCGGCATCCATATCGGCAACCACGTGACGATAGGCGCCGGTGCCGTGGTATTCCAGGATATTCCCGACGGGGCTACCGTGGTAGGGAATCCGGGGAGAATAGTAAAACAGGAAGATAAAAAAGATTAGAAGATATGGCAGAAACACTGAAGGAGAAAACAGCCAAGGGACTTTTCTGGGGAGCAATGAACAATGGAGCGATGCAGGTTATCGGACTGGTATTCGGCATCATCCTGGGACGATTGCTGTCGAAGGAAGACTACGGAATGATGGCGATGATCAATGTGTTCCCGCTGATAGCAATTGCACTCCAGAACAGCGGATTCGCTTCTGCCATCGGTAACCTGAAGCATCCTACCTCCAATGATTACAACTCCGTGTTCTGGTTTAACATCATCGTGGGCGGTTCTCTTTATATCATCCTTTTCCTCTGTGCCCCTTTCATTGCAGATTTCTATCATGACGACCGGCTTATCGCATTGTGCAGGCTGGCTTTCGTCACGATTCTCTTTTCCAGCTTGGGTACGGCTCAGGCTGCATTCCTCTTCAAGAACATGATGGTGAAGCAGCAGGCGAAGGCAAGTATCACGGCGGTGCTGCTGTCGAGTAGCGTGGGTGTGCTGATGGCATGGAATGGCTTTGCCTATTGGTCTTTGGCTGCTCAGGGAGTGGTCTATGTGGGGTTAAATACCCTGCTGGTATGGCATTATTCCACCTGGCGACCTTCGCTGAAGATAGATTTCACGCCTGTGAAGACGATGTTTCCGTTCAGCTTCAAGATAGCAGCCACAACCATCGCCACCAAAATCAACGACAATGTGATGAATATCCTGCTGGGCCGTTTCTATACCAATGCCATTACGGGTAGCTACAACCAGGCTTATCAGTGGAACTCGAAGTGTTATCTCCTGCTGCAGGGAATGTTGAATCCGGTGATCCAGCCTACCCTGGTGAATCTCTCTGACGACAGGGAGCGCCAGCTGTTGGCTTTCAGAAAGATGGTCAGGTTTATCTGCTTCCTTTCTTTCCCTCTGCTGTTCGGATTGGGACTCGTTTCCAATGAGTTCATCATCATCACGCTGACCGAGAAATGGCAGTCGAGTGCAGAACTGCTGCGTATGCTGTGTGTGGGCGGTTCGGTGATGCCGCTATATACGCTGTTCTCCAACGTGGTAATCAGCAAGGGAAAATCCGGTGCCTATTTCTGGTGTACGGTATCGCTGAGCGTTACCCAGATTGTGCTGATGCTGTTTCTCTGGCCTTATGGCATCCATCTGATGGTATCGGTCTATGTGGCATTGACCATCGTCTGGATGTTTGTATGGTATGCGCTGGCTTACCGCTATATCAGTTACCGTCCGCTGGACTTTCTGAAAGATACCTGTCCGTTCCTGCTGGCGGCTCTGGGCGTGATGAGCCTCACCTATCTGGCAACAGCTGGCATTACCAATCTGGCATGTCTGCTCCTGGCAAGGGTCGTGATGGCAGCCGTATTGTATTTCGTGGTCATGAAGGTAGCCCGGGTTGCCATTTTGGACGAGTGTATCCGTTTTGTATTAAAGAAAAAATAGAAGAATATGATGGAAAATCAGACAAGACAATATAGTAATGAGGAGCTGAGAGCCCGGTTCAATCCCGAAGGTTCCCAGCTGTGGAAGCATCAGCAGAGGATGGTAGAGCTGCTGCTGGCATTTGATGCCATCTGCAAGCGTCATCACATCCGCTACTGGCTGATAGGCGGTACGCTGATAGGTGCAGCCCGCCATCAGGGTTTTATTCCCTGGGATGATGACATGGATGTGCAGATGCTGCGGGAGGATTATCTGAAGATGATAGAGATTCTGCCCCGAGAACTGGACGAGACGATGGCGCTGCAATGCAGACAGACGGATGAAAACTATTTCTTCCAGTATGCCAAGCTGAGAGACCGCCGTTCGGTGCTGGATGAGAACAACGGCTATGACCGGATTTTCAAGGAGCGGGGCATCTACATAGACATCTTTCCTATCGACAAGCATCCCAAATGGCTGCAGCGGCTGTCGATGCAGACCATCGGACACACCTATAAGATATTGAAGCGGAAGGACCTGACGGATGAGGTGATTATTGGCAAGGTGATGCGCTGGGTGCATCTGAATGAACGGATAATTTATCCGGTGATGAGGGGAATTGCCCATCTGACCGGTGGTGCCTATCTGGATGCTTTCGGCGTGCCTTTTGTCGTAGAGCGCCATCTGGAAGACATCTTCCCGCTGACTACCCTGGAGTTTGAGGGGCATCAGATGCCTGTACCAGGCAACTACGACAAGGTGCTGACCGACCAATATGGCAACTATATGCAGTTGCCGGATCTGGACAAGGTGAATCTGCACGTCGGCAAGTTGGAGTTCAAATCATGAACCAGTTATAAATGGAAAATTCCAGCAACTAAAGCGATTGCTTGAGTTGCTGGAATTTTTGTTGGCAGTGCTGCTTATAGCTGTAACCGAACCATTTGCGCTGATATTTTCTATAGGTATAGATGGTGCAGTATTTGAGGGAATCCCAAAGGGAATGTCTGCCGACCTCATAAATGGTTGGCGGAATCCTGACAAAATACAGGTCTGCCACCGTATCGAAAGCCGAGAAAGCCTTTACCCCCGGCAGACTCAGCAGCCATTCCTCAGCCATGAACCGGTTGTGCAGCTTGGTATCTTCGTCTAGGGCAGGGAGCGTTCTGAAATAAGACGCCTTCGTCCACCAGAAGTTGCCGGCATACATCTTGTTCTTGAAAGGCGGGAAGAGATAGCTTCCGTAGGTATCATATCCCGCTTCCAGGGTGTTGACAGCCACTTTCCACTGGTTCATCAGGAAATATTCCATCATTCTTCTCCATGCCACAATCTTATCCACGAACCCCCTGAATTCCCTGTCTTCCTGATGTAGGGTAGTCTGATAGGTGATTCCTTTGGTATGGAAATAGTAGAAGAGGAAGTCTTCGTGCTGCGATTTCTCATACATATAGTCGAGTGCCGGAAATTCGAATCGCTGTGGATTGGTGGTCTTGGAAACAAATTCTATCTTATCTGCCGAGTATTGTCGCAGGATATCTTCCAATTCTATGATATCTTCGTCGTTTCTGGCGATGCAGCTGATATAGAGTCGGTTGCTAGCCTCGAGCAGTCCGCTGTCGGCGAGATGCTGCATCTGTTCCCTTACCATCTCTTTCCAGTTGGCGTCGCAGAAGATATGGTAGATGCCGTAGATGGGAGTAGAACAGGCTGGAGTATGGTTCCAGGACGACAGGTCCTTGCGCTCGTATATTCCCAATGTACTCTTGTATATTCTCTTTAGAATGGATGTCATGATGCTGATGGATGCTTTAATGAGATGCTGATGATGCTTTCAAGGAAGTGATGAGACGCTGGAACATGGTTTTCATGTCGTATCTTGGCGTCCAGCCGAGCTGATGCACCTTGCTGCAGGACAGACGGAGCCGGGTCATCGGAGAATAGCCCATGCCTTCCTTCAGTTGGATAACCGGCTGGATATCCGGATTGAAAGTGTTGCAGAGGAACTTCGCCATATCGATGATGGAAATGTAGGTTGACTCGTTGGCAACATTGTATGCCTCGCCGTCTTCACCCTTCAGCAGGATGAAAAGGATCGCCTCGATGGCATCAATCGTATAGCAATAGCAGCGGCTCAGTTCACCGGTGGTATGGAGAACGATGTCTTCTCCGGCAATGATGTTGCGGGCAAACTGTGCGAAAACACGGTTGTCATCTGCCGTAACGCCTGCTCCGAAGGTCTGGGCGAGTCGGGCTGTCTTGACATGCACCCCATATTCCTTGGCATAGGCATGGCAGAGACATTCGGCTGCTCTCTTGGCTACGGGATAGCTGCTGCGGGTATCTGAAAGATGGATGTATCCCTGCTCTTCCTCGCTGAGCGGATGGGAATCATCATAGATGCTTCCATATACCTCCAGGGATGAAACATTGACGATAGAGGCGGTGTTCTGTAGGAGAGCGAAACGCAGGAGCTGGGCTGTGCCGTCGAAATCGGTCATCATGGTTTCTACCGGCTTGCTGACAAAGTATTGGGAAGCAGTAGGACTGGCAAAATGCACCAGATAATCGATATGAACCTCCTGTGGCATCTCCTCTGTCTTGCTGAAATCATGCTTCAGAATCACGATGTTCTTGTCCAAAACCTCTGCAGAATGGGCATCTTCCTGAGGATGACCCAGTACCTGCTGCGCCTTTTCTGCGTTTCTTACGAAGCAGACGATGGTCAGGTTCAGTCCGTGCTGTCTGTCGAGTTCTTCCAGGCAATGAACCATGCAGGAGCCCAGTAAGCCCGTAGCTCCCGTAATGCCGATGGTCTTGTTTCTCAGTTGTTCGTAAAGCGGAAAGCTTTTGGCAAAGTCTTTCCAGTCTTCCAGTTCTATTTCGTTATGTTTCATATTTTCTCTATCTTTATCAGAAACCGAAAATCTGCTGGTTCTCATGTACCGTTACCATGGCACGGAACACAAAGAAATCGGTTGGTGTTGTAATCTTAATGTTCTCCATCGGACCGATGATGGTACCGAGTTTATAGCCGTAGTGGCTCATCATCGTACAGGAATCGATGAAGTTGTGTCTGCCTTCTTCTATCGCCTTGCGGTGTGAAGAGAGGATATCTTTCAGTCGGAAACTCTGTGGTGCTCTGGCAATCAGAGAATTGTCTCGTTCCGGAATTTCCAGCGAGTTGTCTTCCTGTTTTACGATGAAAGTCTCTGTGGCTGGTATGCAGGTGATGCAGGAGCCGCATTCTTCCACCTTCCGGATATTGTCGGTGATGGTTTCCTCGGTGATGAGTGGGCGTACACCGTCATGAATCAGTACGTTGGCTTCCTTGCCGTCGGCAAACTCCTCGGCAGCACAGAGTCCGTGATAGATGGAATCCTGTCCGCTGTTGCCACCCGGTACAATCTTCACCACCTTGCTGATTTCGAACTTGCGTATCATCTTCTCCAGGAAAGGAATCCATGATTCGATGCAGGCTACGACGATGCCATCTATCTCCGGATGATTGTCAAACAATTCCAGAGTATAGATGATGATAGGTTTGCCGTTCAGTTCCAGGAACTGCTTAGGTCTTGACTTGGTGTGCATTCTGAGGCCGGAGCCTCCTGCAAAGATGACTGCTATGTTCATAAGATTCCTTTTTTAGAGAGTTATTATAAAGAATGTGGCTTTTTGGGGCCGCTTATTTCATGATCTGGGTTGCCTGGTCTGACATGTAGGTGAACAGCCAGTAGCCATTCCATGCCCAGAGATACAGGGTGAGTAACCAGCAGAAATATCTCAGGATAACCTGTTTGCCCGGTGTGAGCGACTTCATCAGATAGGCGATGGCAATAGGAATGATGAATATCCAGTGGCAAGCCATGATATACATCTCGTTCAGCCCGAATCCCATCACGAAGTGGATGACGATGTCTAATCCCAGCCAACTCAGTACCATGAGGAAGAACTTATGGCGGATGCCAACCACGATGCCGATGATGAACAGCAGCGAGATGATGGCTTCGATGACATAATTGAATGCATAGTTATACTTCACGATGGTAGGGCGGTTTACGCACATATCGTCGAGGAGATAAGAGTCGTGGAGCTGGATGGATTCTCCCATCATGTTGTGAATCAGGGCATCGGTTCTGGAAGTTGACGTATCGGTCCATTTCCAGAATCCCTCCTGCTTCATCGGTTCTCCGGTATGAGCCAGTACCCAGGCGTGATGGATGGAATCCTTCCGCTGCTGTTCCGGGTCCTTGGCATGTGCCTTTACCTCAATCTGCTTGTCTACATGGAATTGGGGTTCCCTTACTTCTGTATAGATAAGATAGGCAGTAGTTACCAGCAGGATGGCTGGCAGAATCATGGCCACGAGATTCTTAGGAGCAAAAACCTTCCTGCCGTTGGTAAACCAGGCAGCCAGATAGGTCTTGGCAATGTTGCTGAGGGTGACTCCTCCGGTCAGGAAACTGAGGATGCCGATGGTCCAGGCAGACAGTTGGCGCCTTTCCTTCATCGCCATGCCCGCCAGATACAGCGTCATGGTCAGCATGAGGAGCGACCAGCAGAAGTGGTCGGGTACCAGCATGGAAACCATCACCATACCGAAGGAATAGAGCATGGCAGAGAAAAGGATGCAGTCTTTCTTCTTCAGTTCTATGATTTCCCGGAAGATGCGGTATACGAAGATGAAGGAATAGAAGGCGCTTGCAATGAGCAGGATAGCCATGAATATCATCGCATAGTTGGTATCGCCCGAAGATATCAGTTCCTTGTTGATGAGATAGAAGGGATAAAGGATGACAGCAAAGAGCGGATGGCGCGGAATCTCGAAATAGAGTTTGCCATTCGACATAAAGATATACGACCATGCATCAAAGCCGGATACATGGAAGGTCTTGGCGAACAACTGCCAGAAGCTGACGTGGTGCGCTCTGAGGAAAAGGTTGCCGTATTTGTAGAAGAACAACCCGTTGAGCAGCACGAATACCAATAGAGCCACGAGGCCCGGTATCCTTTCTTCTTTCTTTATTTTAAAAATATTCTTCATTGTCTTATTCTTATTTTGGGTGCAAAGTTAGTGTAAAAAATTGATTGTGAGAAGAAAAATGAGGAAATATTTCGTTTTGTCCGGTTTTTGTGGCGGTTTTATTTGGCGTTGTCTTCTTTTTAAGTTATCTTTGTGGCAAAAAAGGAAATGACAGTTTCCGATGATTGTGTATCGTTAACGAATATCATAGATATGAAACAACCAGCTAAGATTGATGTCGCCGTATTGATGCTCTTCTTCAATCGTCCCGACAATTTCCAGAAAGTGTTCGACGAGGTGAAGAAGGCTCGTCCTGCCAAGTTGTTCCTTTATCAGGATGGAGCAAGGGGCGAACGTGACGTGCCGGGTATCGAGGCTTGCCGGCAGATTGCATCAGATGAGAATATTGATTGGGAGTGCGAGGTTCACCGCTCTTATCAGACCAAGAACCAGGGATGCGACCCATCGGAGTATCTCTCCCAGAAATGGGCTTTCTCGATGGTGGACAAGTGCATCGTACTGGAAGATGACGATGTGCCGAGCCAGTCGTTCTTCCCTTTCTGCAAGGAGATGCTCGACCGCTATGAGCACGATGAGCGCATCGCCATGATTGCCGGATTCAATGAGGATGAGGTAACGCCCGATTATGAGGACAGCTATTTCTTTACTTCTATCTTCGCTATCTGGGGATGGGCTTCCTGGCGGCGCGTGGTGGATAAATGGGAGGGTGACTATGCCTTCCTGCGCGACAAGCAGGCTATGCAGCGTCTGCAGTCGCTGGTGAAGCAGCGCGGATACCGCAAGGATTTCATTCCGATGTGCCGGGATCATGCCCATAGCGGCAAGGAGTTTTATGAGAGTATCTTCTGGGCTTCGATGCTGCTGAATTCCAGTCTGGCTATCATGCCATCCAGGAATCTCATCAATAATCTGGGTCTCTCTACAGATTCTACCCATTTTGCGGGTAGCATGAAGACCACCCCGAAGGCTTACCGCCGTATCTTCACGATGAAGCGCCATGAGCTGGAGTTCCCGCTGAAACATCCTAAATATGTGGTGGAAAACGTAGATTTCAAGGAACGGTTGTACAAGACCAATGCCTGGGGGCATCCGCTCATCAAGATGTCACGATCCCTGGAAGAACTCTTCCTGAATCTGAGATATGGCAATTTCTCAGGCATCTTCAAGGCAATGGGGCGCCGCTGGCGCAAAATGCTGGGAAGTGATAAGCACGTTTAATCGCAGACTTGAAAATAAATAACTGAATTTTCGCAAGTTTTGCCCTACACGCCCTGAAAGGGCAGAAGCTCCTAGCCCAGGGCATGGCCCTGGGTAATTACGGACGCAAACCTGTCGCCCTGTAAGGGCAAAAGCTTTATGTTTTGCCAGGAGTTTTAAAGCTTTTGCCCTTACAGGGCGCCTTGCTGATTGCCATTATACCCAGGGCGATGCCCTGGGCTAGGAGCTTCTGCCCTTTCAGGGCGTGCTGCTTCTGGAGCTTCTGGGCCTTCAGCCCGTACTTAAACCACATGCGAAAGATCTTTCATTTAGCAGAAATATCCGATAATCAGGATTCCGTTATATATCAGCAGGAACAGTGACAGAACGAGCAATACGCCCTTTAAACAGCGGCTGTAGCGCTGCTGCCTGGTTTCTTTCAGAAGGAAACCGATGGCGATAGGAATGGCGTATATCCAATGACCTGCCATGATATATACCTCGTTGAGGCCGAATCCGAGTCCGATATGCAGCAGCATGTCGAGACCGAAATACGACATCACCAGCCAGAGATACCGGCTCTTTCTGCCAGCCCAGATGCCGGCTACGAACAGCAGCATGATGACCGCCTCTACGATATAGTTGAAGGCATATCGGTAGTTGACGAACATCGGGCGGTGGCGCAATTCATCCTGCAGCACGTAATCCTGGTGCAGCTGGATAGATTCGCCCATCAGGTTCTCTACGATAGACAGGGTTCGGGAACTGGTGGCATCGGTCCAGTTCATGAATTCACCTTTCATGATAGGTGCACCTTGCTTAGGTCCTCTTTTCTTTCTGGCTTCATTCCGTGCCAGTTGCTTTGCCTTCTGTATGCTGTCGTTCTTGGCTTTCTGTGCTATTTCTTCAGGCGTAATGATCTTCAGACCTCTTTGGATGGAATCTTTTGTCAGCGAATCCTTTATCTGTTTGAGTTGTGCCATACGTTCCTGTCGGGCTTTCTTTTCGGCAGTCTTCTTGGCTTTCATCTCCTTTCGTGCCATCTCGACAGGCCATACGAAGGTGCGGTATTCCCATCTGGCGAACCCCCATAGCAGGGCAGCTGGCAGGATGACCGCCAGAAGGAGATATTTAGGGCGGAAGAAACGCTTTCTGTTAACAAAGAGGGCTGAAAAGAAGATTTTCAGACCATTATTGAGCGATGTGCCGGCTGTCAGAACGAAATATACCACCGTTTGCCATATCTTGAGCGGGTGGTTATGTTTGATTCTGCGTCCGGAGACGTAGAGTGCCAGAATGAGCAGCAGCATGGAGATGACGAAGTGGTCGGGCACGATGCAGGTTACCATGACGTAGCCGAAGGAGAAGAACAGCAAGGTGAGAATAGACGATGCTGCCTTGTCCAGCTCCAGCACTTCGCGAAAGATTCTCTGCAGGAAGAGGGTGGCATAGAATCCGCAGAACATCTGGATGATTACCGCGATGAAAAGGGCACAGTTGTAGCCTGTGAGTTTCATCAGTCCCATATTGATGAGGTAAGGGATATACATGTAAAAGGCGAGCAGCGGGTGGCGGTATACGTTATATGCCGCATTCCAATCGCTTAAAACCCAATAGGTTAAAGGGTCGAAACCGGATACGCAGAAGTGGCGGATGAAGTTCTTGTAATAGTCATCCGTAACGAGGGTAAAGGTACCGGCATAGCGGGCTATCACCACACCGTTCAGTATGGCCAGTGCCAGGAAGATGCCCAGTGCGAGCCATCTTTCCTCTTTCTTGATTCTAAAAATATCGAATATCTTTTTCATATCTTTCTTTTATCGTGTTTTGGGGATTCCTTATTTCTTCAGAAAGAATCTCACCAGAAGGAAGTTTACCGGGATGCAGATGCAGAGGGTGGGTATCATAGCCAGCTGTTTGGCTAGACCCAAGCCTACGAAGAGGTTGAGGCAGAGGGTCTGCATCGAGTAGTTGACGATGTGGGAGAGGGTGAATCCTGCTCCGCGCTTGGCATTCGCCTTTACCTTGAAGGTATAGCGGGTGCTGGCGATGAAATTGAAGATGAAACTTACGATGTAGGCGATGGTGTTGGCGGTGGTAGCCAGACTGTGGTCGCCCATGTTGGGGATGAAATGGGTCAGTGCCGGCATCATAGCCAGGTAGATGACATATTGCAGCACCGTAGCCAGTCCGCCTACGATTCCGAATCTGATGACTTCGCCCAGCTTCTCCCGCTTGGCATCATCCATATTATTTATCTTGTTCTTGATATTCATGTTGCAAAAGTACTTCAAAATCTCCAAATTACCAAATATATCCTGGTATTATTTATCTCAGCATCTTTCCTTTTCCGAAGAGATAAGCCAGATGGGTCTTCTCCATCATCTTGGCGATGCCGATGCTTCCAGCAATGGCGATGAAGATGGTAACGAGGGCGAAGATAATCTCGCTCCTATCCCAGCCAAAGAGGGGATGATAAAACTTGGCTGCCATCGTAAAGATAGGGTGGAAGAGGTAGATAGGCAGCGTGTTGCGGCCTATATATAATAAGGTGTCCTCTGTCTTTCGGATGCAGGCTTTATCCTGCAGGCGGTTGATGAGGCTGTGAATCCACATCAGGGATGAAATGCAGCACCAGCAGGAGAAGACGATGGCGAGTGTGCCCCAGTCGTACCATTCTTCCATGCCCAGAAGTAGCAGCCAGAGAAGTAGGGCTGTTGGGGAAGGACGGAATATCCTGTCAAAGCCGATATGGCATTGTCTGAGCACCACGCCGATGAAATAATAGGTGGCGGCACTCGGCGAAAGAGCAGGTGTCTTGGACAGGAGCAGGAGTAGGGTGGCGAAGATGAAGAGGCTTGTAGTGGTACTCATCGTCGTTTTTCCTTGTCTGAGTTTTCCCCAGGTTGCTCCCTTGAAACTGACGTAATAGAGAATGCCGCAGATAATCATCGTCTGGATGAACCAATAGGGACCGATGGAAGTAACGAATATCTTCTCACAAATCTGAGAGAGTGATAGTTCCGTGATGCCATCTCTTACGGGCATGAAATAGGAAAGTACAGAAAACCCGGTAACCATGATGACGTAAGGCAAGGCGAGACACATCAGGTACCTTCCCATCTCCTTTGGGCTTTTCCCGATATTGACAAGATAGCCTGTGATGATGAGGAAGGTAGGCATCATAAACGAGAGGATGCCTGCCTTGAGATGGGGATATTCGTTGCCGAAACTCACGATATGAATCAATATCATGAGAATAATGAGGATGGCTCTTATCCAGTCGATGTCTGTATTCCTTTGTTTCATATTGAATATCTTCAAAATCTTTATTTGTTGATGTTACAATTGGGGGCAAATTTACAAAAAATATTCTTTTCCTCAAAATCTTTTTGCCTGAAATCCCCCGGATTCTCAAAATCTTTTTGAAACGGACCTTCAGTTTGTACTTAAATTATATGCAAAATCGAGTAAGCAATATGCTGTAAATCAGCGAGTTGATATACTTGATACGGCGTTTCGCCGTACATGGGTAGTTGAGCAGTATTCTTGGAGGTGTATATAAATACCATAAAAGATACATAATCTTTACAATTATATCTTTCTAAAGGGTGTGATAAAATGATTCATTACAGGCTTCGCGAAGGTTATATCTAGGGACTGTAGAACGAACATGCTGCCCCTTTTTTCGTATTATTGGCATCACGCAAAACGGACTTTCAGGAGACTCTGAGAGACGGAAGAGAGTGACTATCCGGCTACAAATGCAGCTTTGGATGATTGAAAGCAGAAATTGTTAATTTTTGAAAAATACAAGAGAAAAGAGACATTTTTATCGGGAATAGCCCCTTTCAGGTGTCGCATTCCCCCACCAATGCGACACCTAAATGATAGCAATGCGACACCTATGCAGGGGAATGCGACACCTTTTTCCAAATTATTTTTGTATATTTGCGGCATGATTGCGAGATTGGAGCCATGCCGGATTGCTGTCCGGCATACCTGTTCATCATGCGGGCAAGCCTCTTATGTTTCCAAGAATGATCTTCGCTCTGATGATCCAATGGGCATGATAGCGAAGCCTATCCCATCATAGAGGAAAGCTCCTTATCTTTGCGATAAACAGGCAAGCAGATATATAAGACAAAATATTAACATTTATCATTTATAACAAAACGTGTATGAAAAAGAAACAATTACACAAATCGAATCGGCTCGTCACGATGCTGCTGCTCGTGATGGCTATCCTCATGCCTTATGGGGGGCATGGGCACAAACGCCTTCCAGACCTTCCATTGGTAATGGCGATGTAGACAATCCTTTTCAGATATCCATAGCAGCCGAACTAGCGTGGTTCCGCGACTATGTGAACGGAAAGATAGTGAACGAAGGCGAAAAAGATGGAACTACTCACCCATCAGCATCAGCCACGCTGACTGCTGATATCGACTTGGTAGAGTTCTGCCATGCGGCTGATGCCGCCACGAATACAAAAGAGCTCAGCTGGGATCCTATCGGTAACTCAGATAATAAGTATCAAGGTACATTTGACGGCAACGGGAAGACGATTCGCAATCTATACATCAATAGCACCATTAGGTATAAAGGTTTCTTTGGCTATGCTGTTGATTGCCGCATCAAGAACATCACTTTCGACAATGCGAAGGTGAAGAACACTGATGTATATGGTACAGGAATATTGGCAGGAGCTTTTGAGAAAGGTACTATTGAAAACATCAAAATCCTGGCAAACTGTTCGGTAGAAGGAACTCAAAATACAGGCGGAATTGCAGGAGCAGGAGCGGGTAACATCAGCAACTGCGAAAACCGTGCAATGGTGAATGGTACAAATCAAGTAGGAGGTATTGTAGGCAACTATTACGCCAATACCATCTCTTCATGCGCTAATTATGGTGCCGTAACAGGAACGGAATACGCAGTTGGCGGCATAGTTGGATATTTTGGCTCAGGAACCATGCAGAACAGTGCCAACTATGGCGATATATCGGGAGCTGTCGTGGTCGGAAACCTGATAGGATATGCTTTAACATTCAATCTGAACAATGTGCTTGGCGTTGGCAATGTTACTGCGACAAATCTAAAAGGCGGTCTCCTTGTTGGAGAAAGCAAAGATCCACGCAGCACCGCCGCAGGCGTCTTGGCATACAACAGCAATGCGAAACTTACCATCAATGGAACTGAGCAGACAGGTGAAGCTGTCAAGGCTATCGGACAAGGCTCATTGACTTCTGCTTTTAGGGTAAAAGCATTTTCTGCAGAACAGTTGAAGAGTGGATTGGTTGCTTTTATACTCCAGGGAAATGCCTCAGAAAGTGCAAAATGGGGGCAAAAACTGAACACCGACGATTATCCTATGCTTGGCTCTACGAATAAGGTGTATTCGGATCGTCCTGTGACAATGAAATGCTCAGGCGAGTTGGAAGGCACAGGTACATTTACCAACACAAAGCCAGCACAGGAGGGCACATTCACGATGCAGCATGGCAATAGTATCATACATCACAAATCAGTGGATGTTACCTGCACAGTAGATGGCACAATTGAATATTGGGAATGTGATGTTTGCAATGAGACTTATTCAGATGAAAGATTGACACAACCAGTAGGTAACATTATCAAGGAGGCTGCCACTGGTCACAACTATGATGAGAACGACAAGTGCACGAAGTGCCAGAAAGAAATTCAGTTCGTTAAATTGGGCAACAATAACATAACGATCGAAAAGGTATTTGGTACGAAGAAGAAAATCAGCGGTTACAATCTTTATAAATATACAGCCCCAGAAGATGGCATGTTGGAGGTAACGGCAGACAGCCACGGCGAAGACACCTATGGCGCCCTATGGGACAGCCGCACGGCTAAATACTTGATTAAAAAAGATGATGGTAATGGTGACGACTTCAAAATCACCTACGAAGTAACGAAAGGCACCACTTATTATATCGGTGCCAGAGAGTATGATGGAGATGCCATCGAAGGCGAGGTCACGCTCAATGTAAAACTGATAAGTAATCAACCACCTGCAGGCGTGACTGGTAAAGGAACCGAGGCGGAACCTTTCATACTGAAGACGGCAGATCATCTGGCGTGGTTCCGTGACTACGTGAATACAGGTAAGACAAGTGCCTGCGCAAAGATTGCTGATGATGTGGAAGCAATTGATATGAGCACTGTATGCCATGCGGCTGATGCCGCCACGAATACAAAAGAGCTCAGCTGGGATCCTATCGGTAACTCAGATAATAAGTATCAAGGTACATTTGACGGCAACGGGAAGACGATTCGCAATCTATACATCAATAGCACCATTAGGTATAAAGGTTTCTTTGGCTATGCTGTTGATTGCCGCATCAAGAACATCACTTTCGACAATGCGAAGGTGAAGAACACTGATGTATATGGTACAGGAATATTGGCAGGAGCTTTTGAGAAAGGTACTATTGAAAACATCAAAATCCTGGCAAACTGTTCGGTAGAAGGAACTGAAAATACAGGCGGAATTGCAGGAGCAGGAGCGGGCAACATCAGCAACTGCGAAAACCGTGCAATGGTGAATGGTACAAATAAAGTAGGAGGTATTGTAGGCAACTGTTACGACAATACCATCTCTTCATGCGCTAATTATGGTGCCGTAACAGGAACGGGATACGCAGTTGGCGGCATGGTTGGATATTTTAGCTCAGGAACCATGCAGAACAGTGCCAACTATGGCGATATATCGGGAGATGCCCTGCTCGGAAACTTGATAGGATATGCTAATATATGCAATATTAACAATGTGTTGGGTGTTGGCAATATTACTGCTAACTATGCAGATAGTAATGGTCTCATTGTCGGATACATTGCAGATGCTTCCAGCTCTGCTTCTGGCATCTTGGCATACAACAGCAGTGCTAAGATGACCATCGGTGGAACGGAACTGACGGGTGATGCAGTCGTGGCTATCGGAAGTGGCTCATTGACCTATCCTGAAGGTAAGAATGAAGCTGACGTAATCAAGGCATTCACCCCTGAGCAGCTGAAGAGCGGTGAAGTGGCTTACCTGCTCAACGGAAGTACATCAGAAGGCGAACTGGCATGGTATCAGAAACTCGGCTCAAATGCTTATCCTGTACTGAAAGCTGCAGAGGGCAATACTGTATATCATGGATCATTCCGTTACTGCGACAATACGGCTGCCTCATATAGCAACAGCACTTCTGAGGATGAATTGGTTCACCAAATGTCTGCCACCTTGGCAAGTCCTGAGCATGACGCCGACGAGCATATCTATCACATGGGCTGCCGCAACGAGGGCTGTACTCTGCACAAGTATGTTGCCGACAAGGCTGGAAACATCGAGGTAACAAAGGATGCAAACAACAAGTTTGTTGCGACCGAAGACCTGACACTCGCCGACGGCGAGGACTTCAAGGACTATGAGGCGTTCACCTCCAAGACCATCTCTTACAGCCGAAATATCCCTGAAGGCGCAGCCTGGGGAACACTCTGCGTGCCTTTCGCCATCGACCAGAGCAAGATAACTGAATGTGTCTTCTATCATCTCACAGGTATTGATGCAGATAAGGAATGCATCACACTGGAGAGTTACGAAGGAGCAGAGATTCCTGCCGGTACTCCGGTGCTCTTCAAGATGAAGGAGGGTGAGACATCACTTAGTCTTTCTGCAAGCAATGCAGAAATCATAACTGCCCCAAAAGCAGAAACAGCCTCAGATGTCAACCTCGTAGGTTCATTCACCAAAATTGGCGGCAATGGCAATCAGGGTCTTGCAGGAACCGACTACATCATTGGTAAGGATAAGTTCTGGCGTGTCTATGACTTGAATGATGGCAAGGGCGTGGGCATCAAACCGATGCGTGCATATATCCATCCTGCCACAGTATCTCAGGCAAGAGCAGCCATGCTGAGCATAGGAAAGGGTGATGGCACTACTGCCATTGACAACCTCAACGCTATCAGCAACGATGCCAATGCAGAATACTATGATGCGAATGGTCGTCGTACCAATGGTCTGCAGAAGGGTCTGAACATCGTGAAGCGTGGCAGCAAGACTTATAAAATCATGGTTAAGTAAAGGATTTTAAAATCAAAAGGATATGAAAAAGAAAGAATATACAAAGCCAGAGATGAAGGTGGTAAACATCACCTCTTGCGCTCTCCTCGCAGCCTCTACCCTATATCAAGGAAGAGCTGATAGCGGTAGTAGTCCAGCAAAAGATGATGATGACTGGTATTATGGTGATTAAATGTCATTATAACGCCTAACGGCAAAATACTACAGAAAGCCCCCGGTGCTATACGCATCGGGGGCTTTCACCGTATCTCACAGGGAAACAACAAGGGTCTATATGCCACGATGAACAGGTGGCGTATAGACCCTTGATTATAGGATGATATTCGTAATCTACATCTCCGCTTTCAGCTGCTTTATCTCCTCTGCCGTCAGATCCGTCATATCCATAATCGATGCTTCATCCATTCCATTTGCCAGCATCTTCCTGGCAATCTCAAGGCTTCGCAGGTTCATGCCTTCAGCTCTGCCTTTCTCCATACCTTTCTCCATGCCTTTTTCCATACCTTCTTCCATTCCTTTCTGATATCTGTCATCCAGAAGGGTTCTTTCAACACTTACCGAATCCCAAAACTTGTCATAGGCTCTGAGTTCGGCATCTGTAAAGCCGGAAACTTCAAGATCTTCTACTGCTTTTCCAATCTCCGGATCATTAAGCAGGTCGGCAGGAATATCCTTCGTATTGGAATTTATTTCTGTGAGGAAACGGAGCCACAAGACCATCATGCGCTTATCGGCAATGGAATGAGGAGTGAACTTAGGGAGTTCAATGAAGGTGAAATGCAAGCCTTCGATGACCTTATTGCTGTCCTTATCGTGCACGATGCGGTAGTTGTGGATGAAATCTGGAGTATCATGCGCAAAGATATCATTCACAAGATTCAGGGAATATACTGGTTGGAGTTCGCTGTATTTTCCTCCCTTTTTAGCCTGGCTTACATAGAGCTTGGATGCATTGAACAATACTCGCTGCTGGAATGCGTCAGACCATTCCATCTGCATTTCCACGCAGAACTTCCTGCCTCTGACATCTGTGCAGAGTACATCCACTATGGTGTTCTTGCCCCCTTCGAGCTGAGGCACAAGTTCTGTAGGCAGATACTTTATCTCGTGTATCTGCTCTTCATCGCTGAGTGGCAGGAGGGCGTTCAGAAGGCTGATCAGTCTTTTGGGATGATTGCCGAATATCTTCTTGAACGTGAGGTCTGCCTTAGGGTCTAAGTACTTCATAACCATCTGTTTTAAAATTCTCTGCCGCAAAGTTACGGTTTTATTTTCATATCTGCAAGAGATTTCAGGGAAAAGTTGTTGAAAATGTTTTATGGTTGCACGCAAGCACATGAAGAAGAATACTCAAGTGGCTCAGTCAGCTAGCTCAAGTGGTTCAGTCGAGCAATTCAAGTGGTTCAGTAAGACAACTCAAGTAGTTCAGTAAGCGAGTTCAGACGTCTCAGTTAGCTGATGCAGACGTCTCGATAAGCTTACAGATACGTCTCCGTTAGCTTACGCAGTAATATCTGTAACCCGATGCAGCCATATTCGTAACCCAGCGCAGCCATATCCGTAACCCAGCGCAGCCATATTCGTAACCCGATACAGCCATATCAGTAACCCGATACAGCCTGTAGTTTTCTATATTTAGTTTACTACCTACTCACTAAAGCTTTTACCCTTACAGGCGCGACATTTCCTTATCGCCACGGCTATCACCGAATGCTTTTATCTCGTATTGGGAGCGGGCGAAAGGATAAAATAGAAAGGCATCTACAAGATATTCTATAGCCAAATCGAAGGAAAATAGCTCGATTTGGCTATTATATAACCTATCCTTTAGCCAAATCGAGTTAAAATTCATCGATTTGGCTAAAGAATCCTTGCTTTTCTCGGATAATTATCTTATATTTGCACCATTATTAAAGTTAGATTTAAAAGGTATGGAGCAAATTATCGGACGAAAGAAAGAAATCGAGCTGTTGACAGAATATTATCATTCTGGCAAAGCTGAGTTTGTGGCTGTATATGGCAGGCGTCGTATCGGCAAGACTTATCTTGTGAGAAATCTCTTCCGTGATAAGTTCGCCTTTGATATGTCTGGGTCTATAGAGGCACCAGCTGAGGCGCAACTCTCTAATTTCGGGTTTGCGCTGAGAGAATATGGGGATACCAAACAGCCTATTCCTACGAATTGGACAGAGGCTTTTGAGGCATTGAAACAGTTGTTAAAGGCAAAAATGAAAGGAGAACGACTCGTTGTTTTTATCGATGAACTACCATGCTTGGATACGCCGAAATCTGGTTTCCAACAGGCTTTTGAGCACTTTTGGAACGGATGGGCTGCTTACCAAAGTGAAATCATGCTTATCGTTTGTGGCAGTGCCACGTCATGGATGATTGCCAATCTGATAGATAGTCATGGTGGGCTTCATAATAGGATAACGCACGAGATGTATCTTGCTCCTTTTACTCTTCGTGAGACGGAACTGATGCTGCAAGCTTATGGATTCTCATGGACTCGCATTTCTATCCTTCAGATATATAGCATCCTGGGTGGTGTGCCTTATTATCTCAGTTTGTTGGATAAAAAGCAAGGTGTGGAAGGGAATGTCGACAGATTGTTTTTTTCATCCCACGCTGAGCTGAAGCGAGAATATGGAAGACTTTATTCGTCCTTGTTTAGAAATTCTGAGGTCTATATGCGTGTCATAGAGGTACTTGCATCATGTAGGCAAGGTATGACTCGAAAGGAAATCACGGAGAAATTGAAGCTGAAATCGGGTGGAACCTTGACAAAGGTTCTTAGTGAATTGATAAATTGCGATTTCGTAAGAGGGTATAATACCAGGGATAAGAAGATAAAGCAGAAAGATCAAATCTTTCAGCTCACCGACCTCTATACATTATTTTATATGACGTTTTGCCATCCTGGTACGACGGACACGGGATATTGGACTCACTTGATGGGCAAACCTCGTCAAAATACTTGGTATGGATTGGCTTTTGAGCGAGTTTGCATGTTGCATATTCCTCAAATCAAGCATTTCTTAGGTATAGACCAAATCCATACCGAGTATTATTCTTGGCGAAGTAAGGTTTCAAAGCCAGCTGCGCAAATCGACTTGCTGATAGAACGTGCCGATAATCTCGTGAATCTATGTGAAATCAAGTATTCGCAGATGCCTTACACGATCACTAAGGAGGAGGATATGCGCATTCGTAATCGTATGGCTGATTTCGTGGCAGAAACAGGGATAAAAAGTGGCATTATCCCAACGATGATTACTACTTTTGGCGTGCGCCTTACACAGTATGCGGCCTTGGCTCAAGTACAAATCACAATGGATGACCTGTTCACTTGATTTTGGGCTAATAACCACGTTTATCTGAAGGGCTTGTAATGACCTTTATCGGCGAAGGCAAGCATTTCCTTGTCGCCTCGGCTGTCACCGAATGCTTCTATCTCGTATTGGGAGCGGACGAAGGGAGCGGCGGATGCAGGAGAGGAGGTGGATGCTGGAGATAAGGTGGATGTGGGTGCAGAAAGTGCCTCTGTGATGCGATGCACCTTTTCCTCGCCATAGCAGTTGTTGCTCTTGAACTTGCCGGTAAGTCTGCCATCAATCACTTCTATCTGGGTGCCTAAAACCCTGACTCCATCCAGGCCGCGAACTTTAAAGAACGGGCGAACCCAATTATCGATGCTGGCACTCACGATGAAAACCTGCGCACCGGCAACTAGGGCTTCGTGTACCAGCGTAACACCTTTGGGGCGCAACAGATGCTGGTATTCTTCGGCAAAATCGCGGCAGAGCGCATCAAACTTCTCTATACGCATGCCTGCAAAAAGATGGGCAAAGATGAGTTGCTTCGCCTTCCAGTTGGGAAAAAGATGCAACTTCATCAGTACCAGGAGCGGACTGTACATCAGGAATACCATCAGAAAACGAGCGGTACCCTTGGCATATCTGATGAATTCCAGCAGCGTATCGCTTGTTGTCAGCGTTCCGTCGAAATCGAAACAATATAATTTTTTCTTCATTTTCTTATACGATATAAATAAGGATCAGGAAAGAGAGCAGCCAGGCAAGCACGATAAACTGGGTGATGCGGTCGCGCAGGATAATCTTCGTAGGGTCACCACTCTTCTGGTCTACTACAGCTATCTGGATGTATCTCAGCAAACCAACCAGCACAAAGACACTCGTAAGATAGAGATAATCAGTATGGAACTTATCAATCACCTCCGGACTCACCGTATACATGATGTAACATACCAGGGTTACGGAAGCCGTAATCGTGATAGCCTGGTTGATGAAGGTGAGGTTGTAGCGGATGGTATTCTTGCGGGGAGCCTCGCCCGTCTTCTCCATGCGCAGTACATCATCGCGGCGCTTGGCAAAACTCATGAAGAGGGTGATGAGGAAGGTCATCAGCACAATCCACTTACTGAGTACGATGCCCGTTGCTACACCACCTGCCAGCAGACGAAGTACGAAACCGAAGGCTACGATACACACATCGATGATGGCATATTGCTTGAATTTGGCGCAGTAGCCGAGATTCAGAAGCCAATAGAAAATGATGATTCCCATCGTCTCCCATGATTCGAGCAGACTGCAAACACCCATAGAGAGGGCAAACATGAGGAACATCAGTCCGTATGCCTGCTTGATGCTTACTGCCCCCGATGCTATCGGACGGTGACACTTGACAGGGTGGCGGCGGTCGGCCTCCACATCATAGATATCGTTGAAACAATAGATGCTTGACGCAGCAAAACTGTAGGCGAAGAAAGTGATCAGGCCCGCCAGCAGGGCATCTGTATGCAACAGGGCACCGCCAAAGAACAGCGGTAAGAAGATAAAGCCATTCTTGATCCATTGCTTCGGGCGAACCAGTCGCAGCAGCGCCGCAAAACCTTTGCTGTCTTCCAATTTATTCTCGTTCATAAAACTCCTATTTTCTTAATAAATCCTTTTTTACTTGATAAACTTAGCTAATTCTTTAGAAATCCATCCGGCTATCTTGCTCAGAATCCATGCTGCAGGCAGGGTGATGCCTATGCAGATGAAGAAGGTAGGCCAATAGCCCATGTGATGAGGCTCTATGTATTTCAGCACGAAGTGGATATGGAGCAGATAACACTCCAGGCTCAGCGCTCCCACAAACATGAACCCCCTGTTAAACCAGCCCGGTGTGCGGCGGAAGATGCGGTTCAGCAGCAGAATGCTGGTGATGGTGAGCGGGATATAGAGCATGCGTTCGAGGAAGAGCGGAAACATGCCGTGCTTCTCCTGCTCCAGGAAGATGCTCGCCAGCAGCGTCATCAGGAACATGAGCCATATCATCCATATCGAAGTGCCGTCGAGCGTCTGTTTCTGTCTAACCATCTCGCCCATGTTGATGCCGATGAAGAAAATAGGCACGCGGCTCCAGAAAATCTCCAGATGTCCTACAGCCTGATGTATCGGGGTGACATATTGTACCAGGATGCACCACATGATCATCACCACCGGCAGCCAGCGGTAGATAGGATGGCGCCTGATGAGTTCCATATAGGCAGGGGCAAAGAGATAGAGCATCATCGTAGCCGGGATGTACCAGAAGTTGAGCTCATCATGCAGCCAGAATCCCCAGTTGATGGTTATCTCGCCAAAGAGATTGATCCAGTTCCAGGTGCTTCCGCCCTGGAAAGAAGGGATATAGAAGAGGCAGGCTATGATGAGCCAGGTAGGGTAGATGCGCAGATAACGACGGATGAAGAAATGTTTGGCAGAAGGATTCTTCATCCACGAGAACCAGAGACCTATTCCGCTGAGAAAGAGGAACATGTCTACACCGACATTGCCCATTCTGCGAAGCCCGTAAAAGGCATCTTCTCTAGGCAATGCTACATGAAAGAGGATGATGAACAGCATGGCTGCTCCCATCAACTCGCCGCGAAACCGGCTGATATTCGCCAGTTCTATATCTTTTATCTTCATGATTTTCTTTTAATATTTCGGGTTTGGAATCTTCTTCATCAGTTGGGTGAAGAGCCATGCCAGACAGATGCTCGATATGATGTAGAGGAGCAGGCCGGCATAGATGTCGCCCTGACGGCTGATAGGGATGAATATCTTGCGGGTGATAGGGTGGCATACGAAGAGGGCGGCGGAGATGCTGCCCATCCACTCTAATACCTTGTAAAGACCTGATAGCCAGCTGATATTCTGAAGAAGGTCGGCTACCAATACGCTCAGCAGACAGAAGAAGAAAGGCACGAAGGTCCAGCCAACCATGCTGCCGCTCAGACTGTAGATAAGCGACAGACAGAAGATGCAGCCAAAGAAGTTGGTGATAGGCGAATGGAAGGTCATGAATATCTTTTCGCCATATCTGGCATAGAGAATGCCCAGACCGAATGGCAGCATGCCGCCCATAAAGTTGTAGCGGTAACGGTTCATCACTTCACTCTCCGGATTGTCAAAGCCCAGGATGAGCTGGATGCCGATGCAGATGGCCATCAATCCTACGGTCCATCCCCAATGGCGGCGATAGAGCAGCAGACGATAGATGATGTAAAGTTGCAGCATCAGACCGAAGAACCAGTACGGACCCGGCCAGATGATTCTGTCGGGATTCTCCAGCACATTGTTGAACATGCCCAACATCGATATGATATCCAGCGCCTGATAATGGTGAGGTCCCTGCGTGATGTAGTCAACCATCGTGAATGCCACGAAACCTACTATCATCATCTTTAAGAGCTTCAGATAGTGATAGCGGATAAAGTGGAGCGGTTCGCGCCAGTTGATGCTTCCTGTAAGTTTCTTGCCCGATATGTTATACATTCTGGTCTGCTGTTCGGTAGAGAGATGAGGTTTAGCCTCGTATTTCATCACCAGTCCGTAAGCACTCAGGAAGAGGAATACGGGCACACCATAATGACCGAAGAACGAGAGCAGATGTACAGGCAGGTTGAGATCCATGCTGACCATCACCTGGTTCAGCCAGTCAACATTGTGCTGAAAGTACTGATACTCGTTCTCCTTGACGATAGGGCCCAGCCAATGGCAGTAGTTATGCATGAAGATGCCGATGATGGCGAGTCCTCTCAGGGCATTGCATGCCGGGCGTGATAGAATAGCACTATTCATAATCAGTTTCTCCTTTCTTTATTGTTTTTTCTTTTTAGAGTTTTTTCTCTTCGACATCTTCTGAGTCTTCTTCTCCTTTGCCTCTTCTGCGGCTTTCTTCTTAGCCTCCTTTTCCAGGTAGGCATCACGGAGTTTGTCGTAGTCGGCAGAATTCTTGAGGATACGTGGCCGCATCTCGTCATATTTCGGACTCAGGATGTTATATTCCTCCTTATAGGTAGGTGTCTCAATGCCAGCCAGATACAGCAGAAGATGAGGCAGGGCATCGGTCATGAAACGCTTATCCTTGGCCTTGCGTATCTGACGGTAGATATCGCGATGGTTCCTGATATATTTTGACGAACAGTATATCCAGAACGGAATTTCAAACTCATAGTGAGCCAGCGGCCAGTCGATTTCTGCAGAGTGGTTACGGCAGATGAAGCCACGGTTCTCTTCGTAGCATTCCTCGCCATGGTCGGGCACGTAGATGACGATGGCATCCTGCTTCTGGAACCGCTTTACAATCTGGGCTACAATAGAGTCGTTGTAGAGGGTGGCGTTATCGTAATGGCTCAGCATCTTGCGCTGGGCATTGGTCAGTTCAGGGCGCTTGTCTTCATAACTGCTTGCCCAGAACCGGGCTTGCTTCGTGCGGTAACGCTGCTTATAGTTAACATGCTGTCCCATCAGATGGAAGATGGTGAGGTTGTGCTCCTTCTGGAAGTTCTTCAGACTGTCATCGTAATCTTTCAGCAGTCCGTCGTCCAGGTCGTGGAGCTGGGTGTTGCGGTGGTCAAACTGGAGTTTGCTCAGTTCCGGGTTGTTCAGGAAGAAACCGCCGCTGAAGTCGTAAACCGCCTCCTTTGCCTGTGGCAGGAATTCGTTGGTGATGAAGGTTACGTTGTAGCCTGCCTTGCGGAACACTTCAGGGAAGAGCGGATAGTCGCACCATTCGCCTTTCTCGCCTACAACATGGGTAGAGAGCATGTTCTTGAAAACGAAACTGGTCAGGTTCCAGCAGGTTACCACATCGGTAAACTTGGTGAGCTTGCGCGATTTCTCCAGGGCTACCTGTTGTGGAGTGGTATCCATGAAATAGCCGTACTGCTGGGAATGATGGCGGCCGAAGCTTTCGCCGATAATCAGCACGATGTTTGGTGAGCGGTAGCTGCAGCTGTCAACCTTTACCTCGTGGGCAGCATGAATGAGTTGGGTAATCTGATGCGCTGCCAGCTGGTTGGCATAGATACTGAATTGGAGTCGGTAGATTGGCAGATAGAGTACAGCATGATCCTTCTCAGTCAGGATATGCTCTACTTCGCCTATCGTACTTCCGTTCATGAGCTTATGGTAAGCCATCTTGTTGTGCCAGGAGGTGCAGCATCCTGCGATGAGGATGATGAGGCATAGGATTCCGAAGCTGGCAGGCATGGCTGCTGTCATGCGGGGGATAGCCATCAGCCGTTTCTTGACCGATGCCAACTCCAGTACGGTTACGAGAAAAACGTATAGCTTGATGAGCTGCTTGCGGAAGATGGCGATAAGAATCTGGATGAGAGCCAGAAGCAGAATCCAGCCTACACTACTGAAGAGAACCTCGGCAGAAATGAGGGCTGAGAGGAAACTGCTAGCCTCCGAACTGTTGGTCTCGCCCACCAGCATCAGCATAGAAGGGTTGAGCGTAGAGCCGAAATTCACGTAGCAATAGGTGTCGGCGGCAGCTGTACTATATAATATAAGGTATAGTACGGCACGCAGACCCCAGCGCACCTTCTTTGGGAAGATGGCGACAACGGCACACACAACATAGAGGTCGACAAAGAGTTCCAGGAACAGGTTGTCGTATAAAGTCCCCTTGGCTGGTGTAGTCACGATAGAACTGATCATGCCCAGCAGGTACATGAACACAAAGAAGTTGGCATTTCTGCGAATCGGCGCAGAAGCCACGTTCAGACACTTCTTAATGATTTCTTTCCAACTCATTTTTTGCTGTTTGTTGTTTAAATATGATTTAAAGCGGTTTCGGAGAGAGGGATGGCTAGAGCTGCCTGTAGTTTCTGACAGCCAGTTGTTCGATGCATTCCGGCACCATTCCCCTGATGCTTTCCTCCTCTTTGATACGCTTTCTGATTTCCGTGCTGCTGATGTTGAGCAGTGGAGTTTCTACGATGGTAACGCCTTCAGGCACATTGCCAATGCTGGCTCCCTGGCGCGGATAAACCACGATGGGATAGTGGGCTAGGATGTCGTCGTGGTGGTACCACTTGTCGAAAGCTGCCCAGTTGTCGCCACCAATCAGCAGGGTGAACTCGTTTTCCGGGTAATCCTTGCTGATGGCTTGCAGCGTATGCCAGGTATAAGATGGCTTAGGCAGGCGGAACTCATAGTCGCATGCCTTCAGTTGTGGCTCGTGCTCCAGCGCCTTCTCTACCATTTCCAGGCGCAGGTGGTCGTCGAGCAAGTCGGTAGCGGTCTTCTTGAATGGGTTCATGGGAGAGACCATGAACCACACCTCGTCCAGGCAGGCCTTCTCGCAAAGGCTCTTCGCCAATGCGATATGGCCCGTATGGATGGGGTTGAAGCTACCGCCAAAGATTCCTACCTTCTTACTTTGAACTTTGAACATAGAACTTTGAACTTTATGATTAGCAAAGCGAGCTGTATTTGTCTTTGGGCCAGGCGATGGAATCGCCTGGAACGGGGGCTCTGCTTTTTGCTTTTGGCTCTGCTTTGGGCTTTTGGCTTTTGCTATTCTGCGTCTAGAAAGGTCTTGACGAGCTGATAAACCTCCTGCTGAGCCTTCTCCAAGTCATCGTTAACGACCACGTGGTCAAACTGAGGGGCAAAGGTCAGCTCATAGCTTGCCTTGGCAAGGCGCTGCTCGATAACCTCTGGGGCATCTGTATTGCGGCCAACCAGACGGCGGCGCAATTCCTCTACCGAAGGAGGCTGCACAAAGATGCTCAAGGCACGTTCGCCATAAAACTTCTTGATGTTCACACCACCCTTCACGTCTACATCGAAAATCACCGACTCGCCCTTGGCAAGCTGGTTTTCTACCTGTGACTTCAGGGTGCCGTAGAATCTGTCCTGGTAAACCTCCTCATACTCCAGGAACTCGTCAGCCTCAATCTTAGCCTTGAATTCCTCTGGAGAGAGGAAGAAATACTCTACGCCATTCTGTTCTGTACCGCGAGGAGCACGAGAGGTGCAGCTGATAGAGAAAGCCAGCTTCAATTCTGGGTGCTCTTTCATCAGCCAGTTTACGATGGTGCTCTTACCGCTGCCCGATGGGGCGCTGAAAATTAACAATCCGTTCTTCATTTTTTTCTTCTTTTCTTTGTTTGCTGTTTTTGATGGGGGGCTTTGGACAGGCGATGGAATCGCCTGGAACGGGGGCGAGGCTTTCAAAAACGCCACTTGAGGGGGCTTTTTGAGGCGGCTCTTGGGGAGAGAGGAGGTGCCTGCCTCTCTTTTAGAGGGCGTTCAGCACCTGCTCCTTGATCTGCTCCAGTTCGTCCTTCATCTTCACCACGATGTTCTGCATCTCAGCCTGGTTGCTCTTAGAGCCGGTGGTGTTGATTTCGCGTCCCATTTCCTGTGCGATGAAACCGAGTTTCTTTCCTACACCATGACCTTCCTCATTCATGGTCTCGCGGAAATACTTCAGGTGGTTGGCAAGGCGCTGCTTCTCCTCGCTGATGTCGAGCTTCTCGATGTAGTAGATGAGTTCCTGCTCCAGGCGGTTCTTGTCGTAATCTACATTCGGAATCTGCTGCAGACCGCTGACGATGTTCTGTCTGATCTTCTCCACGCGAGCCTTCTCGTATGGTTCGATGCTGGCAAGGAGAGTCTGGATGTTATCCACCTTCTCTGTGAATTTCTTCTGGAGAGCAGCTCCTTCCTGCTTGCGGAAGGCTACGAGATGGTCTACAGCTTCGCAAATTGCATTTTTTGCCACTTCCCACTCCTCATCGCTCAATTCTTCCACAT
>ERZ1026886.225-NODE-225-length-31389-cov-60.321695_pt1 | contig 31389 bp, 28 predicted proteins | sample MGYA00380173_ERZ1026886 | MGnify/ENA primary metagenome ERZ1026886 (study PRJEB33269, sample SAMEA4719809) | human gut metagenome | biome: human-associated habitat; feature: organic feature; material: feces | place: Cameroon | collected 2013-10 ... | reverse complement strand
GAGAGTTTCTAGGAACTCTTCTCACAATACTCCCTGAACTTTGCCTTAGTCATGGTAATACCAATGAGTCTATTAGATAACGCAACAATAACAACAAAATAAAAAAATACCCGAAGTGAAAAACAATAAACTTCGGGAAGCTCTCGTTATCTTTTATAGGAACAAGAAAGATCTATAAACATCAAAAAAACGACTAACATTTTAAAACTTTAAAGTATGAACAAAAAAGTACTTGGTACATTTGCAGCCATGCTTATTTCCCTTTCTACCGTACAGGCACAGAGCGAAGACATGGCAACCTTCCGCACATGGGCACAGACACCACCTATGGGCTGGAATTCCTGGGATTGTTACTATTCATCAGTAACAGAGAAAGAAGTAATGCAGAACGCACAGTATCTTGTGGACCACGACCTCGTGAAACATGGTTGGGAATACGTAGTCATCGACATCCGCTGGTATTGCAACCATCCATCCTTGGGCGGCGGCAACTACAACCAGAAAGGCACGCAGGGCTACGTGCTCGATGAGTATGGTCGCTACCTGCCATCTCCTACCCGTTTCCCTTCTGCCATGCAGAATGGAAAAAACGAAGGCTTTAAGGCTCTTGCCGACAAACTGCACTCCATGGGATTGAAATTCGGTATCCACATTATGCGTGGTGTACCGAAATCGGTGGTAGGAAGCAACAAATACAAGCTGAAAGGCAGCGAATCTACCGCATGGTCGAAAGTCTATAACGGTACCACCTCTCCTTGCACCTGGCTAAAGGACAATTTGCTGGTACAGGACAACGAATTCGGTCAGCTCTACTATAACAGCATCATGGACCTCTATGCCAGCTGGGGTGTTGATTTTATCAAGATTGACGATCTCTCACGTCCTTTCTACACCGACGAAACTCACATGATTCGTAAGGCTATCGACCAAACAGGTCGCCCTATCGTGCTATCCCTCAGTCCAGGCAAGACCCAATATCAGTATGCACAAGAATGTCTCGACAATGCTAATATGTGGCGAATGATGGATGATCTATGGGACAACTGGAGTTCTGTAGATGCCGTGTTCAACGAAGCTGATGTATGGAGCAAGTATGCACGCCCAGGCAACTATGCCGACTGTGACATGCTCCCACTGGGGCAGATAGCCATGACCATCGCAGACCCAGGCTACACCAACGCAGACAAAGGTCGCTGGACCCGACTGACAGAAAACGAGCAATTGAGCATGATGAGTCTTTGGGGAATCTGCCACTCTCCACTTTTCTTTGGTGGTGAAATGACCAAGAACGATGACTTCACCAACTCTCTGCTCACCAACGAAGAATACCATCAGATGCACAAATACGGACAGAATGCCCATCAGGTGGAGAACAACGAAGACAATGGACAGGTGGCATGGACCTCTACAGACCCAGCAACAGGCAACAAATACCTGGCACTCTTCCAAAGAGACAACACCCGTTGGGTAGTAGGCGGAAAAGCCTTGTATAAATCTGAAACCGTGGCTTATACCACCGACGGTCATGCCGTGGATGTAGATATCGAATGGCCACAAGGCAGCAAAACCCTGGTTCTCGTAGTAGATGATGCAGGCGACAACTGGAATTACGACCATGCCGACTGGCTGAACCCTACCCTGGTATTAAGAGATGGAACAGAAGTGGAACTTACCGGTAAATACAAGACCCGCGATTATACCAAATCTTATTTCAACAAGATTGTGGAAAACAAGAACGTGTCAACAGGTGGCAAAATGAAAGTACTCGGCACCACCTACGACCGCGGCTTCTCTGCAGATGCCAATGCAGCCCTCTTCTTCACCATTCCTGATGATATGGATGTAGTACGCTTCAAGGCGAAGGCTGCCGCAGACGATTCCGGTATCGGTCAGACCAACTCTACAACCTCCATCCGCTTCATGGTATTCGACCAGAATCCTCTGACCAGCGAACAGAACAACTACGCAAGTCATACTGGTTTGATTTCCCGTACAGGCACCAAGAGCATGATGCAGGAATTTGATATTGCCGATGCCGAACAGTTGAAGATTGTAGTTAGCGATTGGGGGGATGGTTTCGCATACGACCGTGCCAACCTCATCAACCCTGTGCTGATAGACGAGGAAGGCAATGAGACATCCCTTACCACCCTGAAGCACACCTCATATTCATCTTCATGGGGCTCACTCCATGTAAACCAGAATGTTGAGGGAAGAACGCTCACCGTGGAAGGCAAGACCTACGAGACGGGACTTGGCATGAATGCCCAGTGTACCCTCATCTATAACTTGCCAGCAGGACACAAATACAAGAAGTTCCGCGCATTATGCGGTTACGACAGCAGTTGCGACACCGATAATCCGAACTCATCAGGTACAACCATGGACTTCCAGTTCTACGTAACGAAGAATGCCGGTTACACCTTCGATCTCACCAAGATTGGTTATGGAGCAAACGAATCTGTTCCTGTATATGACATCTGGCAAAAGGAGTACCTGGGTACAGCCACTGGCACTATCACCGCAAAGGTTCCAAGCCATGGTGTGAAACTCTATCGTCTGGGCGATAAAGTTGCCTCAGGCATCAACCAAGTTACAACTTCGGATAAAGTAAAGGGAAATGCCAAAGGCAACAATGTATATTACAATTTGGCAGGCCAGGCCGTAACGCCTAACACCAAGGGTATTTACATTCGCAACCACAAGAAGGTAGTGGTTAAGTAATGAGAAAAAGATAATATCCAGATATAAAGAATAGGAGGAAAATGAAATAGGTTTTCCTCCTATTTTCATATGCCATCCGATGTTAAAGCCACTGGTGAGGTTTCTTCCTTAGAAACTCTCAGTTTCTTTACTAGAAACTCATTGTTTCAATAATGGAAACTGGGAGTTTCCATTATTGAAACTGATTTGGATGTTTTTGGGGGTGATTCTGCTTGTGGTTCTGCTGTTTTTTAGGGTGATTTTGCCTATCATTTCTTACACCTGAAGATATTCAAGTACACTCTTCCAATTAGGAAATTCTTCACTTCCAAAGCGAAGCCATTTTCCCTTGAATCCACTTGTTCCATGTTTTCCTCTATCATCAATGATATAGTCACCTCTGAGTAGATTCTTGTGGTGAGAGAGAATGAGACGCTTACAATAATACTTGTCCAAATATCTATTTATCCATTCCACTTTGTCTGACCATGTGGTTGGATTACTCCAAGGAGAGGTTGAAAGGATATAAACATCGTATTTACCACTTTGTTGTAATTGATGCATAGCCTCGACAGCGCCTTTTACTGGTGGCAAATAAGAAACGATATGAGATACGTCTCTGTATCTTCCTGCATATTCCTTACGGAGTTCATCACCTATCAACTCCAACCCAGCATGGAAATCCATAAGCACACCGCCCATATCAACATAAACTATCTTCCTAGCCGTTGGTTTCTTTGAATCCAAATTTTCCTGTTCGATAGTAACAGACTTTTCGATAAGTTCTTGAGTCTTGTCTCGCTTGTCATAGTTATCGCGCAACTCCATCAATATTCCACACAGTTCCGTTGGTGTCAAAATTGTTTTGAAAGAATTGTCCTCACCAGTAGAATGTGTCAACACCATACCTCTTGTCTGCATCAGTGCTGCACGGAAACGCTCGCTTTGTTCAAACATTGCCTTGTAAGCACGATGTATCAAATCTTGATATTCATCACTTTGCCTGTCAATAGCTTGTCCTTTCCACCAAACTATTTGGTCTGTCTGCCATGATGTTACACTCATCTTTCTGGCATTGCCACCTTTCATGCTGCATATCTGACGCTGCTTGTTGATGTCTTGTCTCTTCAACGATTGAAGAAATCCCTCCATGCTGCCACATATCATTCCTTCGAAACGAAATCCATTGCTACACAGATTGCTCAATACATTTGAAGGATAAAGACCATTTGAACGTATATCCAACGTATTGGTCTCTGGATCATACATATCCTGAGACTCATTTCCTTTACGTGAGGTTGCATTATAATTCTCTTCCATATCTTCTTTACATATAGTTCAACGTTTTAAAATCATATTGTCCTTTGTAAAAAACATCAAGGACTTCCTGGAATACATCATCTGGTGATACTGCATCAAATAGGGTCATACAAGAACAAACTTTCATTGCATCAACTTCTCCAAAGATTTCTACCACATCCATATCAGTATGCGTCAACAAAGCCTTTGTTACAGTTCTTAACCGCTCACCTAATATCGGATGATTGAGATATGCTTCCGCCTCATCATACCCGCTGATGCCATAATACTTAGCATTACGACTATGACCAAGAATTGCAAGTTGAGGAAATATGAACCATATCCAATGCGAGCGTTTCAGTCCGTCTTGAACTTCCAGCAACGCATGTTGGTAGTAGCTTGACTGTGCGTCCAAGAAGCGTTGCAGATTATACTTGTCTTGTTGCGTCCCATTTATAATTTCTACGAACTCTTTTGGCAAACAGACATTTTCCATTCCAATTGCGTTCTTGAACAAAGGAGCTATCTCGTAGTTCTTGAACCCGGCAATTCCACAGCCGATGCGTGTGACGAGAAATAGCAACTCTTTATGCTGCTGAGCAAAAGACAGAAATTCATTAACGTATGGGGTAACCGTCTCCACCCCACCTTGCATCGTTGGTATAGCATAACTTTTTCCTTGCAATCCTACACCTTGTCCCCATACTGCACCAAAATGCTCTTTGGCAATCCTTGCTGCACCTCCGATGTGGTGCCCTTCCAAATTGCTGCCAAAAACGAAGACCTCATTGTCTTCAAGAGACTCTATATAGTTTGGCGTAAATTTATCTTTCATACATTTATTTTATTAGTTTTTTCATGTACTCAAAATCATGAGTCTGCCTGAAAGGCACTATGAATTCGAGTTCAGAATTGACCAGGCAATACACCGCAGGATAAAAATCCGTTCCTACGAAGTCATCACTATCGAAATAATAGGTTTCCTTGTGATAAATCCACTTCAACATACCATATCCTTCAGCATCATGCTCAACCAATTCTATTCCATATTCTACATTCTTCTGTTCCAGGGCCTTCTTTCGTTGTTCATCCTTTCCTATCAAAACGCCCCTGAAGATGTCGGCGAAATCAATATCCTTGTCTTCTATCAACAGCTGACCATTCCGCACCAGGATACGCTGCTTCCCGGTCTTGACATTCACCAATACCAGCGTATGATTCTGTCTTCTTTCCAGCTTCAACACCGTCCAGGTTCGGACAATACCCTTCTGCTTTCGGGCTCTTTCCGCTTCCTTTCTACAATCCCTTGCAGCCATCAAATGCCTGCGTACCTTTTCTGAAGTCATAGAGTAGATACGAGGAACATTGCCCATGTATGTCAAGGTTACGCCATACGAATTGATTTCTCCTGTTTTTCTGTTTTTCGCTTTCCAAGCCATGAAACATTTATGGTCGCGATTTACTGTTACAACAGGCTCTTCTACCACCTCCATGTATTCTACGGCAAAGAAGAAGCGATCTATGGTCTTCGCGTACTTGGTGCCCACATGAAAATCTATGAGCTGCCCATCAGCACCTTTTATACTTATCTTGCCCATACCTGCCATTTTATCTTTAATCGTCTAGACATCTTCTATTTTTATTTTCATCGTTTTTCAGTTTATCATGACTTGACATGTTAATGTTTTGACAGCCATTCTACAACTTCATTCACGATGCTGTTAGCAAAATCCTTGGAGCTATGCGTTGGCTCATCCGGCCTGTTGATGAATACCGCCAGGGCATAGCGAGGTTTTTGGGCTGGGAATACTCCTACGAAAGACATTTCTGCCGGTGTATGTTTGCCGTTTTCAAGTTCCTCGCCTTGATAATCACCATAAATGCCAGCCAATTCAACTTTCTTGGGAGCATAGGCAGCCTGTATGCCATCCCCTTTATTTAAGCCAACCAAGACTTCCTGCAGATATTTACGTCCCAAAGGCAGCATGTCATTAGGCTCCTCTGTAACCGAATCACCTTCCAAGGTTGGGAATATCAGAACGTTCTTCTGATAGACACTATTCAGGATTGCAGCCAATTCCATAGCGCTGGTATGCTTTTCTGCACTTGTTATATTCTTCCAGATACCAAAGGCAGCATCGCCACGGTTTACCAGGAGAATCTTGAACATCGCTACATTCGATTTATGCGTCAAAGCCTGACGGCAAGTCATCACACCATATCCTCCAGATTCCCAGTTATGGTCACGGATACTGATGCTGTCACCTATATTATATACGCCACCGCACAAATCAATCTTGTCTTTGAGCGAACCATCGATGTCTGCCAACATCGGAGTAACGCCTACAAGCGTCAATATGCGATGGCTACACGCCTGCTTCAACAGTTTGCCATCAGCATAACCATCTCCATCTTTCTCCAATGCCACCCAAGTCTTCAATCTTCCTGTTTGTGCATCAATAACGGCAATCTGTCCGTATGTGCCGTTCAACGCCTTCAACCCATCAGATAAAACCTCTTGGCATTTCTGAGTCATCACGCTGTCTATCGTTGTGCATTCATCAAGCTTGGCCACATATTCGGGATTATCCATCCACATAGCTACAGTTTGATTATCTTCTCCCACCACTCCAATGGTACCACGCTCAATGCCTCTCTCAACATAGAAATAAAACACCTCGATACCATCTTCTGATACATAACGACGAGAGAAACCCGCAACATCCAAATCTATCTCCGTCACATTCTCATGCTTCTCCAAGTCATAGATACCCAACTTGCCATCTTTTGAAACAATGGCAAACCTGGTTACGCTGCAAGTATCTATCCGATTGCACTGCTCCAAAGGTACTTGGGTAACATGCTTCTTGCCCAAAGCCTCATCAGCACCAAGAGTATCGACTGCAGCCTTCACTTGGACAAGGGATAATTGTCCGAACAAGGCTAAAACTATTGAGAGTAAGCCCAACTTAATGTATTGATTTTTATAATTATACTTCATACTTCCTTCTTTTTTAATTCTTCCATCCTATGTTCCCATGCCATTTGCAATTCCTGCTGTTTGGGAACCAGATACGTTTTGGCATAACTGAGAATATCATATTCTGCGGCATCTTCACCATCACCATCAGCCTCTTCTTCGAAGTTGCAGGTAATCATAAAACAAGTCTCAGAAACTATCGGATCGAAACCTACACTATACCGCACTCTGTTTTCTTTGGCATTCAACTCCTTACAGAACTCACGAGCCTTGCTGGCCAGCATGTCATCCACCTTAACTGCCCCAACAAGCGAAATGGCAAAGCCATCAACACCCCAGGAAAAGACCTTTATGATACCCTCGGGCAATCTAAGATAGGTTTCTCCTATCCCCTCTTCTCTACTTCCGGAGAAATAGTAGGGCAATTTTTCTTCCTTTGCCAGCAGCATGCCAAGCAATACATAAGAATGTCGGCTTCGAATATCTTTCTTGTAAGCACGCTTTTGAAACAGACTGTAAATCCAGGCGCACCCCATGCTTTGAGCTATGCTTACAACGTAGAACCATATTTCCCATGAATCCATAACAATACCTTTCTTTAACTTAGTTATTCCGTCAATCAATACGCTATTTATGTGTGGGCATTCCAGCGCAGCATGAAATCTTTCACATTATCATCGTTGACGGAGTATTTCGCTCTGTGGTTGTTTTTAAACCAACTTCCGACAATGACTCCATCGCTATTCCTGCGACATGCTTCAACCATATCGATTGTAACGCCAGCACCAATAATTACAGGGAAATCGCCCAGAATTTGCTTGAATTTCTCCACCTTATCCATCGGGGTAGCCAAGCCAGTGCCTTCTCCTGTGCATACTACAGCATCGCAACGTCCCATGCCAAACTTTAAGTCTTCGGCCAAAGTGCGTCCTGAGTTTACAGGTTGGTATTTAAAACGCACTCCACCCAATACAGTACAATCAGAATTTCGACGCAAGAACTTGAGCATCGATTCATATTCTTCGTCAAGGTCAGGCTCTAAATGCCCACACACCGAGTCTATCTGTATAAAACTCACCCCATACTTTTCAGCCAATTCAAATGATCGGTAAATATCGCCTAAGATATTCAGCCCATATATTTTATCGTTATGCTTTTGCTGCATCCATCTTAATATATTCTCACAATCATCATCGTCGCCAAAATAGTTCTCTATCAAAGGATACACTCCATACTTCAGATATATTTCTATCTCCCTTTGTGCAAGTTGCAATGACGATTCTTCGTCTGTATGATTGGTATGAATCATACCAATGACAGGCTTTTCTTTTATAAATAATTTATCCTTTTTCATACTCTATTCTCATTTTATGATTTTTGAAAAAAGTTCATACTTTATTCTGTTCCCTGATTACCAGTTTTCTGTATTTGAACTCTTCTACTGACATCGGTTCTTTGCCTGTTTCTTCGGTGATTCTATCGTAAAAGGCATTGAGAACACGCAATATCTTTGAAGTATCATGCCCCGTTTTCTTCAGATAACCACGTAGTGCCGGCGGCTCTATCCCCCTGGCTACGTGACGACATGTTTTTTCCTCTAACACCACCATAAGTGGGATGGATGTCGGGAATATTGAGAGATAGAATTTTATTGATGTCCATAACAATACCTTTCTTCAACTTCGTTTTTCGTCAATCAATCACCTCTATATAGCTGGTGTATTCCGGGAACCACTTATCAAGCAGTTCATCCGTCTTCCGCTCTATCTCCGGCGTGATATTCTTGCAGACTTTCTGATAGGCAACAGAAAGCGAGAATGCCTCGTCTATCCATCCGATGACAGGCAGTCGTTTTGCCGAAATCAGATCGACGGGGAACACCAGATAGGATATGGTTGAGAGAATCAGCAGCTTATCGCTCTTCGGGGTGTCCTTGCTGATCATGATGAAGTAGAGCAACAGAACGGGTCTGGCGCTGATGCGTCCCACCTTAATTGCATACTCCTGTACCTTCTCTTTCAATACTGCTGTATCTATAATACTTGTCTTGTTCATATCTTTAATTCTTTAATGTTTAAATTGTGATACCTTTTATGTTATAGAGTGGGAAAAAGTAACCTTGCTATCACTGGAAACGAAAAAACTTGCAAACTTAAGTAATTGTTAGGTGCAAGTTTTCATTAACTATAATTTCTCAATTTTAGAATCATATCTATAACGGCAACAGTGAATCTTTATATATTTCTTGGAACAAACGATTCACCATTACTTCATCAAATGAAAACTCTACGAAGGTATTCAGCAGTGGTGTCTTACTGAAAGTAAGCGTATTCTGAATGCATTTATATGCTTCTTTCAACTGAGACTTATTTCTCACTTGGACAAACACTCCATCAGTTTTCTTGGCAATACTCTTCAAATCGTCAAACCTTTGTTCGTTCTTGATTTTTGTATAATACGGACTCTTACCATCAAAATATTTCTCTTTATAAAATACTGAATCTTTATCACTTGCAAAAGCCACAACGTTTAGCCGAACACCATATTGTTGCAAAAAACTTGCAAGTGTTGAGGCAGAAATTCTGCTTGAACTATCAGTCCCGTCAGTAAGCAGCAATATCGAGCGAAGCTTATTACCTTCCTCGTATAGTCTATTACGAATGACACTTGCCAAAACTCCATCATATATGGCAGAGCCATCATTATTGCCATAATGCTTGATTTCCATTACAGATTTTCTCAATGATTTATCATCAAGCAGACTCGGTCTTCCTGCAAAAGCGACAACATCCATTTTGTCAGTTTTTATTTTACCTATAAATTTCTGTATGAATAAGTTCTCCAACTCATAATACGATTCTTTCAAACTGTCTTCCTTACAAAGAAGAGAAGAAGAACGGTCTAAAACAACCATATAATCTGCATTCGTTGACATTTCTGGATTCTTCCATATATCTTCATCTGTTGACAATTTCTCATCCTTCACTTCTACAGTTAACGGATTTGAGTAAATAAGCGTGTCACAAGGTATAAATCCACCACCGCTAAAGAAGGCTTCCATAGGATCTATACTCCTATCTTGTATATAGTGAACAGCAGAGAAAGGTACTGGATGAATCACTAATTTTCCAGCTTTCAAAGGAGTTACCTTTAACTTTGCCCATAACACAGAACGCGAATTCATCCCTTTATATTCTTTCACATCCATGGTCTTTGTTGGCATTGACTCAGAATTATGCCAAAATGAATTATCTATTTTAAAAGGACCATTTGATATGTCTGTCATCATACTCATATCCGTATAAATTCTATACTCACATTCAAAACTGTCCCCTAATGTCAATTCTTGCTTGTCAACAGTGGCAACAACATCAAAAAAATCCTCTAAATTTTCCTCACCACACAAAACAGAATCTTTCTGTCCACTCGCATCTCTATCAACACAACCCACCACCTGTATCTTCTGACTTGTTGGATATTTCACATAATGTCCAGTTGAGTCTCCTACTTCTAGATTTGGAAGATTATGCACACCTTCCTTTAAAAAACTTATTTTTGCAAATACATTCAGCCTTACAAACTGCTCCAACTTCCCACTTGTAACGGCCTTTGTCACATAATTAGAATAAGAACGGCTTTCAATAACTTTGTAAACAGTATCGTTATACGCCAAACTCAAGTATAGATTTTCCGTTTTATTTGTCTCTAAGAAATAGGATATTCTAAAAGTCTCCCCTACATGAACCTTTTGTGGGTAAGATACTTTTATTTCTTTTTGGGCAGATATTGGCAAACTTACCCAAAAGAGAATTACCATTGATATAATATAAAAATCTTTCACGGGTCTGGTACAGATGCGTTCCACCTTCATAGCATACTCCTGTACCTTCTCTTTCAATACTGCTGTATCTATAATACTTGTCTTATTCATATCTTTAATTCTTTAATGTTTAAATTGTGATACCTTTTATGTTATAGAGTGGGAAAAAGTTACCTTGCTATCACTGGAAACGAAAAAACTTGCAAACCGGACTGGTGTTAGGTTTACAAGTTTTTCCGTATTGTCTTAATTTGGCGCAAATGAAGTTCGATAAATAAAACTAATATGCTATTGATTGAAAATTCCTATCTTTTTATTATTTATTTGTTCCCAATCTTTTAGGTCGCAATAATATTTTAATGCAAGATCAATAGTATCACGCTCCATTTCACACATGACATTCATTTCTTCATCAGTAAAATTAAGTCCTGTCATACACATCCTACAAAAACGTTGTGCCCAACAAGATGAGCAGAATATGTTTTTCCTCTCGGTAAAATGTCTCAATAGGACCTGCGCAGACATATAGTCAAATCCATCGAAAACATTGCCAATCTTTGCCTCTCCACAAAAACGCTCACAAGCATAGACATCACCATTCACATTAATAAAACAAGAAAACAGACTTTGAAAACAAGTTTCTATCTTCAATTCGTCAGCCAATGTGAGATAATTACGCTTATTGACTATATCCAAAAGCTTTTGGAAGCAACCAGACAATATATTCTTTTTTCCAATTATATATTCCGCATAGGCTTTTTTATAGAAATCATTTTTTACCTCCCAAGTATCATAAACCTGTTGACCTGTAGAGAAATTCGGAATAATATGCGAGATATGGATGGGATAATGACCAGCCAATACTGGTATCGTATCCCATACTTCTGCAAGTTTCTCCACATCTCTCCAAGAATAAACAGTAGAGAGAAAACGAACTCTATCATTGAAGAAAACCGGATATTTCTGTTGGAAAAACTCTAAATTTTTAACTATAACCTCAAAAGACCCTTGGCCTGTCTTAGTTTTTCTATATTTGTCGTGCATAGCCTTATTTCCATCAATGGTGACATTAACAAGAAATCTATCATAAGAGCATATCCAATCAACAATACTTTCAGTTAAAGCCAGACCATTTGTAGATAGAGAGAATATTATCTTTTCACCAAATACTGATGTAAGTTCCGATGTGAGCCATTTCATTTTTTTCTGTGCCAACAAAGCCTCTCCACCATAAAAACACACAGTTATTTCTGTTGATTCTTTGTCTGCATGCTGCTTAATAAAATCAACAGTCTGACGTAGAGTTGTTATAGAGATTTCTTTGTTATTATGTGGTCTTCTGTCACGATAAAGTCCAGAATAACAACAATACGAGCACCTGAGATTACATTGTTGCGTCATCTCTATAGTAAACATTCGTATCTTATCTGCACTTACAACCTTTGTTGGCTCTTTGAAATGAATTACAGGAAAAGCCTTAGTATCTTTAGACGGATTCCATAGGCTGATTCTATTATTTGTGACATCATACCACAACATCTTACCCGAAGAAGTTGAAAAACGGTGCACTTTCTTGTAGATTTTAGTGATGTTTTATTATGCATTAAATCCCCAGTTGGCATTATTTGTAACCGAACCGGTTAAAACCTTACAAGCTGGCCAACAATCAGCAAGCCCTACTTTTTGCTCTACGATAAGATTTTCTGGTCGTGTATTGTCGTTATAGCGAAGCACATCATCAGAATCAGGTTGCACATCCTTGACAGAATCTAACAAACCCCTTTCTTCTAAGTCCCGAACAAAAGCATCATTCTTCTCTATAAAGAGTTCAACCTTCTCGGTCATCATGTCATTATAAGCAATCACAGGATTGTCAGACTCATAAAAGACATGAAAAAGTTCTTCACGGGTATAGGTATGATCCCTATCATCAATGATGTTTTCTGCGAGATATTCGCTGAAACCCATTTTTATCAGTTCTTCTCGTGTAGGGAAAGGATGCTCATCATCAAAGAACGGATCATCTATAGGAGGGACATCTATATGATTAAATATATCATCCATTACATTCTTTATAATTAAATAAACCAATATTCCAACTACCTAAAATTAAGCATTGATAATTGCAACTACCGAATTCTTAAACGCCTCAAGCTGGAAACAATATGCATCAATTACGTTATTTACTGCATTCTTGTTTTTTGTTGTCGCAAAGGAATTGCCACCAATAAAACATATAGCCATTGGCAAGACTGTTGCTATTGTAGAAGAAAACGTCCCCCACTCTGCAACTTTTGCAATGCCGTAGCCTATTGCGGCCCCACCAATAGCCCCAATATACTTAGGAGTCTTCAAAACCGAAGGAGCCTTCTCTTCACTGAATTTCATATCCTCAGTCAAAATTCGGCGTATTTCCTTACCCTTAGTTTCGTCAATTTTCTGATATTCGCTAAGCCAAAAACCAGCTGAAGCTAAATCATTTTGCCAAGCCATAGACTCTTTTGCCAAAACCATCTTAGCACGTGAAAAAGTTAAAGATGATTTTGAAGCTTCTGTTAACAAAGCACCCTTAACTACATTTTCAAATGAGTCCCAATTTTTCAAAAATAATTCTAATTGATTTTCCATATTCGATTGATTTCTTTTTGATGTAATACAATTTCATTTAAGTCTCTTTTTATTCTTTCAATCATAAAACAGATTTCTATTTTATGTTCCTTTTCCTCAGCTATCAAGCTATCTACCTCTGATTTGTAATGTCGCTGATAGGAGTATAGTTGTTGCCTAAAGACATTTATATTTTCCCTTTGAGAATTATCATAAGCAGCCAACACATTAGAGCGTTCCAAGGACAAAATTTCGTTCAATTCCGATTCATATTTAGGCTTTATACGGTTAAAAACATCCTTAACGCTATAAGAACGTGTTCCACCACCTAACAATGCACCTAACAAACCTCCAACACAAGCTCCGAATGGAGACAAAAAGATAAAGCCTAGCAACCCGCCAATTACGGCTAACCCTGCAGCTCTATCGCCACGATTCATTTCTGAGTTGGTAAATTCAATAGACCTCTGCATTGGATTTATTGGCACAACATCTATAAACCTAATTTTCTTCAATATATCATCCGGTGAGAAATTTACTATTTGTACTATGTGTAAACGACTGAATTCTTTTTTCAAAGACTGTTCAAAAACACTCAATTGGGTTGCCAAGACATCAATCATATACTGTCGCCCTTCAAAATCTTGCTTTTTCATTTCCTCCGATGTCTTTTGCAATATTTCAGGCAGTTTCTTTTGCATAAAATCATTAAGTTTTGTCAAGTCTGCCTGTCTGAGTATCTGTTTTTCCAACTGTCGTTTAGTATCGTTGATTATCTTATCCAACTCATTTTCTATATTCGCACGGCAAATAATACTATTTTGCTGTATTACCACTAGTGAAGCTTTCAGTTGCTTATCTACAAAAGTCTCTATTGGCATCATTTTGCTCATTTCCAATTCCCGAAGCCTTTGTTCATAATTTCTCTGGAGTTTCTGCATTAATAATTCCAAATTGGATAGAGTACGAACGAGTATAATCTGCAGATTTTGAACAATAGTATTTTCCCTTTGTTGGATAGAAAAGTCTATCACTTTATGTAAACTCTGAACCGTGAGACGTAACATCTCATCATGCTCTTCACCGAACCGTTCGCCCTTTATGCTACACAGTACGGTAGGAGGAACCATTGGAACAACCAAAAATGTTTTAGGATTGGCATTGAAATATGATGCGGTAACTGCCTGCAGATACACAAGGGTTTTATCACGTCTCGTTGGAGTTGTCTTATCAAAATGTGTAAAAACGACACAAGACTGATTTATTCTACAACCAAGGGCTTTTACAATTTTTTCCCTAAATTTTTCTGTCAGCCCAGAAGTTGCCTTTCCTACAATAATGGCAGAGTCTGCCTCAGCAAGCACTTTACCCGTTATCTTGGTACAGTTTTCATTCAGCGAATTCAATCCAGGAGTATCTATAATCCGAAATCCTTGACGTAGGAAAGAAGAAGGTATGCCTATATAAAAACACTTTATAGCTAACGCTTTTTTTATGATATCAGCACGCAATCTTTGCATTTCCTCAAATTGCGCCTCTGCGTTTTCTTCTTGATTCACCATTGCGTCCCTAAAAGAATACTCAGCAATTGTGTCACCTATTTCTTTAATAGAAGTCACCTTTTTATGGAATCTTTGACCATTGTTATAGAGTACCTCTAAAGTTGGCTCTGCTGAATAAGCTATCACTGAAGGCACAAGCGTGGTATCGGTCATATCATCCATCACCAACAAATCAATCCCTAGCATGGCATTGATAACAGAACTTTTGCCCGAAGAGAATTCGCCTACAACAGCAATATTGACACATTGGTCATCAAATCGCTTTTGCAGGCTATGTAATTCTGAATCCAGTTCTTCTTTTGTCTTCGGCTCCCAGTTATAACGTTTGATTATGGAACGTACAAACTGGAAATGCATCTCTAATGTACAGTCTTGTTTCATTCTTTGAAATTAGTGTTTTTAAACTCAAAGTCTGCCTTAATTATCCGTTTTTTCTTGATTTTCATTGAGCACACATAACAGGTCATTTACCTCTTTTGATATACTATTAAGTTCCGCCTTTACTGTATCAAGTTGTTCGCGTCTTTGCACTATAGACTCTTGACCTTCCTTCGTAATCTTCTCAATTTCATTGACACGAGTTTTTACCTGATCAATTTCTGAATCAAGACCTTTAATCACGGCATCTTTTATTTCTTCAAAAGTATTACGTACTTTATTCACAAAATCCCTGATTTGCTGTTCGGTATTTTCTTGAAGTACATTCTGAATATTGGCAGCAACCAGTTTCTTTGTTTTATCCATTACATTCTTTCCAAATTTAAAAAGCCATGTAAGAACTCCGATTATTGCAGCTATAAGGTCAGCTGGAGGCCAAAACCAAAGAGACACCAAACCACCCCTTAAACCAACGCCAAGATCTACTGCAAAATTTTTCATAAAACGTGACAAGTCGAAACCACCAGTAAATACTTCACCTCCAGCTCTTCCCATTGGAAGGTAAAGCATACCAACTATTCTCAATATTCGTTCTGTAGCATTAACACTTGGCATTTTATTTGGATCTAAGCCTTGAAGAATATTGTCTATGGAGTCTATAGTTTTTCCCATGACACCCATATCATTTTCTAATGTTCCAAATATGGAATCAACTTGTTCCAGGAAATTCTTTTCGAAGATATACTTTTGCCAGTATTTAAATTTTTCATTAGTTTTTTCCTCAATATGCTTGATGATTTCCTCAGCAACATCCTTAATATCAGATTTGGAAGCCCATACAACCCATCCTTTAGTTGGAGTGAAGTTCTCCACCCAAATTCCAATTTCTTGGTACAAATCGCTATAAAATTTCCTCACCACAGATTCAATAGGATTTATAGTCAAACCGATGTTTCTCTCCAAGGAGTTTTTCATCTTGTCACGTTGCAATATAAGGGAACCCAGTTCAGAAAATGCCTGATTCAAATGGTCTTGCAACACAGTTGATTGAGTCTCAAATGATGCTATACGCTTAGGAATTTCATTGTCAACCAACTCTTTTATTGTCTCCAACATATAAGATGCAGGCTTATCCAGTTTCTGAATTCCTTTTTTTTGAATAAGATAGTTTATTAGGAACTCTTTAAACTGTGGAATACCCGACTGCTGAAACAAATCCGGATCGTTTTGTTTCATTGCGTCACAAGCCTCTTGGGCAGAAACAGCAAAAACCTCTTTATTAGTCGTGTATTCTTGAACTTTGGCTTGAATATATATTCTCATAAGCTCTCTTTTCTGAACCCTATCAATTCGGTTAGCCACCATCAAAAGATCTTTAAATCCACGTTTCAAAAGCGTAAGTTCTATAACCTTCATATCCTCTTCTGTAACAGGATGGGGTGCATCTAACAAATATATAGCAGCATCAGCCTTTTCCAAATAATCAAAAGTTACCTTATCTTTTTGAGGAAGGAACTCATGAAGACCCGGAGAATCAACCAACTCTACTCCATTCCGTAAAATACTGGCAGGAAAAAATAGCTCTACAACATTATACGGGCTTTCTTTACCAATTTTAGCTTTATATGCCTCAAGCTTTTCTTTATCAAACAAAATATCCATAGATTGCTCAGGTATTGCCACATACTTATAGAGGCTATCATATGGCACCTCTAATGGCGGAATCTGAACATCTTTGCCATCTGTCCCTTTACCATAATTATACTTCTCAATATATCTCTTCGTAACCTCTGGTATCTCATTGAGAAGACCTGTTGGAAGCGGGGAACAAAAATGCACCATTGCTTTTTTTTCTTTCCCGTATTTCACCACACTTACTACTGCAGTACAAGGTATGTCATCTACAGGAAGAATATCTTCCCCTATCAAGGCATTGACAAACGAAGATTTTCCTGTTTTCACTATACCAACTACTTGAATACGAAACGAATCATCTTTAAGGTTGCGCTGCAACTGTGAGAAGAATTCTTTTTTCTCACTCAAAGACAATGTATTTGCAGCATCTTCTGTTCTTGCCAATAAGTCCAAAAGAGTCTCACGCCATTGCTTATATAGTTCAAGAGTCACCATTTTATGAATTTTAAAATTTAGTTAACAAATTTCTCTTATCTTTGACTATTTTGCATAACTAATTCTAAAGGGCTTTTGTAAACATTCTCTGAAGGTTTAACGATTTTCCATTGAAACCAAATCAAGATGTGTTATAGCAAAAGCTATATATGGATTTTTTGTCCCTAACAGACTATACTTTATAAATGCACGTTGTGTTTCCATCAATCTCTTTTGTCTTCGGCTCCCAGCTATAACGTTTGATTATGGAACGTACAAACAGGAAATGCATCTCTAAAGTACAGTCTTGTTTCATTCTTTGAAATTAGTGTTTTTAAACTAAACATCTGCCTTAATTATCCTTTTTTTTCTTGGTTTTCATTGAGCACACCTAGCAGGTCATTTACCCCTTTTGATATACTATTAAGTTCCGCCTTAACTGTATCAAGTTGTTTGCGCCTTTGTGCTATAGACTCTTGACCTTCCTTCGTAATCTTCTCAATTTCATTGACACGTGTTTTTACCATGTCAATTTCAGAATCAAGACCTTTAATCACGGCATCTTTTATTTCTTCAAAAGTATTACGTGCTTTATTCACAAAATCCTTGATTTGCAGGTCGGTATTTTCTTGAAGTACATTCTGAATATTGACAGCAACCTGTTTCTTTGTTTTATCCATTATGAGTTTTCCACCTCTAAAAAGCCCTGCAAAAGCACCGATTATTGCAGCTATAAGGCCAGCTGGGGGCCAAACCCAAAGAGCCACCAAACCAACCCCTAAACCAACGCCAAGATCTACTGCAAAATTTTTCATAAAACGTGACAAGTCGAAACCACCAGCAAAAACTTCACCTCCAGCTCTTCCCATTGGAAGGTAAAGCATGCCAACTATTCCCAATATTCGTTCTGCAGCATTAACACTTGGCATTTTATTTGAATCTAAGCCTTGAAGAATATTGTCTATGGAGTCTATAGTTTTTCCCATGACATCCATATCATTTTCTAATGTTCCAAATATGGAATCAACTTGTATTTGGAAATTCTGTTCGAAGGTTTTCTTTTGCCAAAACTCAAATTCTTCTTTGGTTTTTTCCTCGATATGTTTGATAATTTCCTCAGCTACATTATTGATATCAGATTTGGAAGCCCATACAACCCACCCTTTAGTTGGAGTAAAATCATTCACCCAATTTGTAATATTTTTAGATAACCCTTCATAGAAATTCCTCACCATCGACTCTATAGGATTTAAGGCCAAACCGATGTTTCTCTCTAAGGAGTTCTTCATCTTGTCACGTTGCGATATAAGGGCGTCCAGTTCAGGACGTGCGTGGTTCAAACGGTCTTGCAACACAGTTGATTGAGTCTCAAGTGATGCCATACGCTTAGGTATTTCATTGTCAACCAACTCTTTTATAGTCTCCAACATATAGGATGCTGGCTTGTTCAGTTTCAATATTCCTTTTTTTTGTGTAAGATAGTTTATTAGGAACTCTTTAAACTGTGGAATACCCGACTGCTGAAACAAATCAGGATTGTTTTGTTTCATTGCGTCACAAGCCTCTTTGGCAGAAACTGCAAAAACCTCTTTATTGGTCGTGTATTCTTGAACTTTGGCTTGAATATATATTCTCAGTAGCTCTCTTTTTTGGACCATATCAATTCGGTTAGCCACCATCAATAGATCTTTAAATCCACGTTTCAAAAGCGTAAGTTCTATAACCTTCACATCCTCTTCTGTAACAGGATGGGTTGCATCTAACAAATATATAGCAGCATCAGCCTTTTCCAAATAATCCAAAGTTACTTTGGTTCTTAGAGGGGACTCATTGAGACCCGGAGAATCAACCAATTCTACTCCATTCTGTAAAATGCTGGCAGGAAAAAATAGCTCTGCTGTATTATACGGGCTTTCTTTATCAATTTTAGCTTTATATGCTTCAAACTTTTCTTTATTAAACAAAATATCCATAGATGGCTCAGGTATTGCCACATACTTATTGAGGCTATCATATGGCACCTCTAATGGCGGAATCTGAACATCTTTGCCATCTGTCCCTTTACCATAATTATACTTCTCAATATATTTCTTCGTAACCTCAGGTATCTCATTGAGAAGACCTGTAGGAAGTGGGGAACAAAAATGCACTATTGCTTTTTTTTCTTTCCCATATTTCACCTCACTTACTACAGCTGTACAAGGTATGTCATTTACAGGAAGAATATCTTCCCCTATCAAGGCATTGGTAAAAGAAGACTTTCCGTTTTTCACCGTACCAACAACTTGAATACGAAACGAATCATCTTTAAGTATTTGCTGCATTTGTGAGAAAAACTTCTCTTTCTCACTCAAAGACAATGTATTTGAGGCTTTCTCTGTTCTTGCCAATAAGTCCAAAAGAGTCTTACGCCATTGCTTATATAGTTCAAGTGTTACCATTATTTTATGAATTTCGAAAGTTTGTTAATAATTTTTTTATCTTTGATAATTTAATATCAATATTTTCTAAAGCCTTTTTGCAAGCATCCTCTGAAGGTTTAGACGCTTGATCTATAAGATTGTATTGCATCTTCGTCCAATTACTCTCAGTTTGATGAGCACCTGCAAGAAGATCTCTATATATGTATTCTATTCTATGCTCACAATCAGTGGTAGCATCGTGAAGCACATTAGGAATGTCAGACTTGATATACTCACGCAATTGTTCACGCATTTGTTCTACTATGCCAGACAAATTCTTCTCATTTATTTGGCGCATTAACGTGCCTACACCAACTGATCCAACAATACCTCCGCCTAGACCTCCAGTAAGAATACCTAAAACTACAGAACTTACAATCACAGCAGCTCCGGTCTTATAATTATCTTTTTTTCTAACGTCTCCAAGGTCTTCCATATCAGGACTTTCCTTGTGTGAATAGAAAGAGGTCTCTTCCGTTCGCTTCCACATTTCAGGGTCACGTTCTGCATTTATTTTGAATTGCTTAAGCATTTGACGATTAAGCCATTCAAAATCGTTTCGAGCATTCTCTGTCACAATATTATCTAGAGAAATTAAGGATGCTGTAAGACGGTTTGAAAGTTCGTAACGGTAACTTTTCTCATACCATTTCTTAGGGTCAGGAGCTACACTTATACGATATTCCATATCTGCCAATATCGTACGAACTTCATGCTCATAACGATGAGCGAATGCAGCCTTGCAAGCCTCACATCGTTTTTTTATTTCGCCACGCAAGTCTTCCCAATGCTTATTCATTTCAATTATGGCAGCTTTATTCTCTACCAACATAACCTTTCTATCTGCATCTTTTGCCTCTAGAATTTTACGCTGGTCAATAATGCCCTTCGTTGCCATATCAAGTACGTGACATACGTTAACAGCCAACCAAGACTCCAACTTGTCAGCTCTGTCAGGATTCTTACTCCAACGAACTATAAGTTCCTTCAGCTTGTCAATGCCTACCTTATCCTCAAACATATCAGATGGCATTTCCACTTCGTTAACGATAAATACAGGCATTTCTATTTTCATTCCTTTTAGAATTCCCATTATATAAGCCACCATACGATCACGATTTTCCATTGAAATCAAATCAAGATGTGTTATGGCAAGAGCTATATATGGAATCTTTGTCCCTAACAGACGATCCTTTATAAATGCACGTTGTGTTTCCATCAATCCCTTTTGGGCATCAACACAAAGAACGGCACCATCTGTTACCATGAGGGCACGACTTATCTCCTTATCACGACCCTTGCTACCATCATTAGCTCCAGGAGTATCTAGGATATCTATTGCGTACTTACTTATCCAGTCGTCTTTCAAGGTTAGCCTAACAAAAGCTGCATCGTTTTCACCTTTGTCAAAGCCCATTTCTCCATTCTCTTTATATGCAACCAGTTCCTCCCATGAAGCATAGGTTAACGGCAAGGTATTTACCTCTTTTCCTAATCGATTCAACACTTTAATACTATCATCATTACCAGAAGTGATTTGTGTAAGTAAAGCTGTTGTCGGTAATGTTCCAGTTGGCAGGATATCACGCCCCAACAATTTGTTTATCAACGTACTCTTTCCATGATTAAACTCACCCACGAAAGATACGGAAAAACGAGAACGCAAGGTATGCTTAACAAGACCTATTACTTGATTGCCCAATTGCTGAAGACCTAACTCATTAAGCGTTTCTACAGCATTCTTCACGTCTTGTATTAAGGCCTTTCTTACCTCCACTCGGGAAATGGAGTTTTTTTCCTTAGCCTGCGTTTTATCTTCCTCTACTACCTGAGGATTATTAAAGGAAGACAACCCTTTCATATTAATCTTTCCCATTTGCAGTAAAATATTTAGTATAAAAATCAGGTGATAATATACGATAGAAGCTCCATAACGATGGCTCAACTATTCTTTGCAATTGACTTTTCATCAATTCATGATCAGCAACAGAGTAAGGTTTTCCATCCAATAAAACGTCAGTAACCTTGTCGAAACTCTCCAAAGTAGAATTTCTCAAATCGTTATACTCAGCCTTTGACAAATTCTCTATAGCCTTGTGACGGAATAATCCGCATGGTTTTTCAAAATCTACCTTGCCACTTAAAGGACTGTATGCAAGATCTTCAAATTTAACCAATATACACTCAGGCAGTATATATTCTGCAACATACCGTATAGGAAATACGAGTGTTTTATCTTTTTCTCCCGTTATTTTATAACGGACGAAAGGTACAACTAAACATAAATTGTCTTGCTTTATTGCCAACGCAGGTATGCCAGGAGTATATCCCATCGGAATCATGGCCTTCACCTCGGGGCGTTGCACTATTTTTTGATAAAAAGAAGATATTACATTCATATGTTATTGTTTTAATTGATATTCTTTATGTATTTTTATGCACGTGAAATAATCAGCTGATGATCACCTGCAGACCAAGCATTTTCAAAGACATCCAACGGCACCATTTCACCACATCCCATAGGCGTACCAGAATCATTCAATACAACCATTGGATTATCCGGATCAGAATGGTCTATGCCTATGACCTGTACGGCATGATCTGCACGAGTAGAAGGGGAGAAAATATCATTAGCTTCCCCATACCATATCTGCCCACTGTCAACAGAGACTATCAATTTGCTTCCATTATTTAGTTCTGCCTCCAATTGCTCTATATTGGCATCAAACACAACATCATGATTGATATTGTAGTACGTAAGCATCTTGTCCATATTCAGCATATTGGTTCCACCATCTTCAGTAAACCATCCTTTTTCTTCTGCTATATCGGCAAACTCTTCAATGTCAATTTCACGACCTGTTAACTGCTCAATCGTGAAAAGTTGCGAGAAAAGCGAACATCTATTAGTTTGTCCTTGGCATTCCCACACCTCCATATCTTTGGCTGGTGTTCCGGAAACATTCTCAACTGGTGTTTTTGGATCAAAACACCCGTTCGAATCTGCTGTTCCTATCGAGGATGTGAACATACTGAAATCCAACATACTGCTATCATCCGATGGAACAAATTCCTCATAGTGGTAGTCACTTTGATGGTCACCAGTAAAATCGAAATCCATTTCTACTCGATAACCTTGTTCTTGGGATGTATTATCTGCATGAATAGACGCAACCATGTTCGATTCGCCATCACCAGTTGTATCGAGATAATACTTAGCATAGTCAAGCTTTCCATCTGCATCATAGTCGTTAGCGACAAATAGGGTCTCACCCAATCCATCACCATCACAATCTAATAGCCCTTGAATCGTATCATAAGTACCATCACCAGTTGTGTCAACACACGTGAGAAAGCCAGACTCCCCTGTAGGATCATTCAACATGAGGAAAGTATCTACCTCATTATCACCCGTAGTATCATACCCGAAGCTCAAGCCATCTTCTCCAGAGTAAAGGAGATTCATATATTCTAAATTATCCATAAAATTACAGCTATTATTGTAGATTATTTACTGGTTCTACCAAATTTATAAATCGTTATAATCGGTATAGTCTAATTCGGTGAATTCATCGCCGCCTATGATGTCATTCCAATCATCCATAAAATGGTCTGATGTCATATCTGAAGATTCATCAGCCAATCCTGTATGATCATGCATAGAAGCAATGTCGTTTTCCGGGTTCATGAAATCATCAACAGATGTGTCTGCTGCACATGCAGAACATGCAGCAACATCCAAATCTGCCCAATCACCTATATTAAGATAGTCTCCATCATTCACATTTGGTATCTCAAAATCCATAGTTGAGATTTCATCGGGAACTGTTAATTGCAAAGGTTCATAATTTGCCAAAGTATCATCTACAGTTTGGCAACTTGACATGATAGCATGCAAATTGTCTTCTGAATTTATAGCAGAAGCAACTTCATTCATTCCATCCTCTGTAAGATTACCATCCAAATACGCTGCAAACTCTTCAATACTTACAGGTGGCATAAAATCTTTATTCATGACCTACCTCCTTTCTGAAGATTCGCTCGTACTGTTGCTTGGCGAGTTTATGCTTATTATAATAGTTCTCCATTGACATACCTAATTCACTTGCAGTTTCCTCATTAGTCCTCAGCTCCAAATAACGCAGACGTATCAACTCGCTGTATCGCTTGTTGGGCATCTGCTTGATAATAGTCAGAGCATCTTGACGATTGAGATTAGTAAAATCTATCTCTATAGAGCCATAAACAGAATCTACTCTATCACCGCCATCCTCATGATCTTTCATATTTACAAGAGCAATCTGTTCATGCTTAGGCATACGTTCCTTCTGTTCAAACTGCTTATAGCAATAAAACAAACAGGCGGTTTTCAACCAACTGGTCAACGTACTCTCCCCTCTGAAATTTTCCATCTGACATTTTCCTGTGGTCTTGCTTGGAGCAAGAACAACTATGTATATTTCATCTATAAACTCCTTGCAATTTGCACATCCGGTATAGTAATTGTCATAGATGGACTTAAATAGAGGATAACATTGCTGATAGAAGTATCTGCGAGTAACCATTTCATCCTTATTTATCAATGACTTGGCTATTTGCAAATCTTGTATGAATATCTTTTTTACTATCATTGTCTGTAGAGTAAAATGTTTGTTTCGTTACAAGCAATCGAAAAAACTATCTTTTTATAGGCGCATTTCTTACCGACACCCCTTTCCTGTCTCTTCGGGGAGGATGCAGGAGATTAGGCCTGCACTGAGAGGTACAAAATGACCTCTTCTGGGTGTCACATTAGACAATGCGATCATGGTTTTTATCTATCAATAAAATCAACTGCAAATATAGCAATTATTTTTGATTTAAAGCAATTTTCAACTAAAAACTTTTCGTTTTTAACTTTTCTTTCACAAAGGACGTTACCTTACACTAAGAACTAGCCAATGGCAAAGAATGCAGCAAGGAACTCGAAGTTGATGATGATGACGATGCTGCAAGTTCTTTGGGAATGCACGAGCATACGTGTTTATTTTTTGCAAATCATCTATCACCCATCACGATTTCCCAAAAATAAGCGGATAAGGTATTGATTTCTAAAGGAATAACATGCGTGACTGATGTCTCAAAAAGGGGATTTATCCATCACGCATCCCTCACGATTTTGGGGGTATCCCTCACGATTTTGCTTATGCTGCAAAACAAAAAGACTTCTTTTGAGAGTGAAACTGGCTCCGTTTGAGATTGAAGCTAGCTTCATTGGCTATTGAAAGTAGTTTCATTGGCTATTGAAAGTAGTTTCGTTTGCCTTTGAAAGTAGTTTCGTTTGCCTTTGAAAGTAGTTTCATTCGCCATTGAAATAGGCTTCATTTGCCAATGAAGTAAGCTTCATTTCAAGTTGGTTTGAGGCTTAGATAATGTTTACGTGTACCTCTTTTAAAGTTTACGTAAGGCTTACTTGAGATTCATCTGGGCTTAGACGGCTCACTACGTAGCGTTTTATGCTTAGGGACGGCATTTTATTGCCCTACCTAGGGCAATATTGTGCCATCGCTAGAAAAAAATCCGTAGGATATCTACTACATCAATTGAGTGTAGTGTCGTGTAGTGTGCGTGTAGTGTCAACGCTGACACTACACTCGCACAAACACCTATACCACAACACATTACACTATTTTAGTGTAGTGTGAAGTAGAATCGCTCTATTAGCAGTTCAGAGCGCTCCGTTAGTATTCCAGATTACTCTGTTAGTATTTCAGGCCAGCCTCAACGATAACATGAGTTTCATCAAAGCTGATGCTCTGCAACTCTACCTTATCTAATACTGCCTTCAACTGGTCTATCTCGGCAAGATTAACAAATACTCTGTTTCCCGTGCCCTGCGAGATTAAATTGGTCTTCTCTGGCACCAACCTCTTCAAAAAGCTGATGGCTGGGGAAATGAGCAGCTCTATTCCCAACTTGCCGCTATAAACAAGAGGCAGCTTGGAGCCTTCAAGCTCCTCTACCTTCAAATCAACACCCACGTTCCTGGCAAAGGCAAACACCTGGATTCTTGTTGAAACTGAAACCGTGGAAGGATCAACATAAGCCAACCCAACCTCCTTGTGAAAGTTCTTCTTTATAAACCCTTCAATTTCTGTGTATTCGATTTTTACTTCCATAATGCTTAATATTTAATGTTTAATACTTATATTTTATTTCAACAACTCCTATAGATAATAAAACTTTCCGTAATTAAACTCCGACAGGGCGGTATGCTCTTCATCCCATTCCCGCATCCGCTCCGGAATCTCATGCCACATCACGTCTTCATCATCCAGCAAACTGCGAAGCTTGGCAAACATCATCCGGTTGGATGCCAGAATTTCCTCTTGAGTGGCATCTATTCCATACTCCTCAGCCTCAGCCTTTTCTGAAATCAGCATGCCGGAAAACAAACCATGAAGTCCCTCCTGACGGGCGAATTCCACGGCATGACACCATATTCCTATCAACCGGCTGCCATGATGACGAAACTGATGATTGAAAGATTTATCGATAATTATCTTGTCAAAATCCTTATCCTCATCATTCTCACGAAAATAGAGTCCCCTGTCGCAGCCATGACCCAACAACATGATCCATTCACGCTTAGGAAGATGATACATCTGATCCTTCAAGAGGTGTCTAGAAGGATTGTCGGTTACTACTTGCGCTCCTTTTCCATCGTATAGCATCGCAAGCACTTCTGTAGTTCTATCTTTTGGATGTATTACCAACATAATCTTATCAATTTTAAATTGTTTCTACCAGATTCTATCAGTATGCAAAACTACAACTTTTTTATGAAATAAACAAGGATTTTCGGGAAATAATATTTTTTATTCTGTCGCTATTCACAGGCTGTTACTATTCTTCGGCTTTCACTACCTCCAGGAAGGCGGAAGGAATGTAGGCGGTGCTTACCAGGCAGACATCCTTTACCTCTACAACCACTCGCTGCTGACCGGAGATTCTTGCCACTCTGCCCATCACGCCCTTAAACTGGCCTTCGATGATTCTCACCATGTCGCCACTCTTGTAATGGCAGTTTTCGGGCTTCACCAGTTTCACGTGCTCGTTGTCGATGCTCGTTACCCTGATGAAATTCTGCATGGAAGCATCATCCACGGTGAGTGGAGGATTCTTTCCGAATTCATCTGTCTTGAAATGATTGTAATAATGATTGAGGAAGAAAAGATTGGAGTCCTTAGAAAATGATTTGATTACTTCAAGAGTTGTATAGACAAAAAGGAAATTGGGAAGGAATGGCTCAAGCACAAACCTGCGCCGCCCATTCACCACTTTCACCACCCGCCGCAAAGGCAGATAACACTCGATGTTCTTACTCACCAGATAATCGTATGCTTTCTTTTCACGATGATAGGTGGCACGCATAACATACCATTGCTTACCAGGGGCGTGAGCATACCTTACCGACACCCCATCTGGTGATTTTCCGGGGGAGACATTGGCGGTAAAGCCAACGTGGAGAGGGGTTGATTCCGCTCTTTGGGGTGCCACATTAGACAATGTACACATTTTAATATATATGATAAAATTTGAATGCGTTTAGGCGCAATTCACAGCACAAAGGTAACAAAAAAAATTGGATTCTGCAAATCCAATTTTTCCAATTATGTATTGTTCGTCGCTACGCTGTGATTAAACGTCCGAAAATCGTGCTTATCCTGCTAAAAAAAGTTGAGAGGTGAGGGGGCATGATAACCAACTTTAACGCATTGTTTTGCCATATCTCCTAACTTTTACGTAATTTTGCACCGTCTTTATAAGAGATAACTATAGAGATTATAACAGAAATATTTATAGAAATAACAAAATACAAAATAAGATTATGTTACAGCGAGATTACATACAGCGACTGATTCGCGAGTTTATGGCGGCACTCGAAAGAATGCTCGAAAAGAAAGAGGTGGAGGTGAGACGTGAGAAGATCAGGGAACTCTACAATCAATATGTGGGTCCTTACGCCTTCTACAGCATCGCCACCATAGAGGATGTGATGAAGGCGATGGCGGGGATTGCCGACGAGGAGAAACGACTCTCTAAGATGAATATGCTCGCCGAACTCTATTATCACGAGGCGGATATGGTGGGGCAGCCCACAAGAGACGAACTCCTGAACAAGGCTTTCATGCTCTTCGACTACGTGCAGAACCATGGTGATACTTTCTCCATCGAACGCCTCAACAAAATGGCAGAAATCAAACAGAAGATAGGAGATGCGCTCAAATAAAATGAGTGCATTCTCCTTATATTTTTAGGATAACAAAAACTAATCATAAAGTTCAATGGTCAAAACTCAAAGTTCAAAGTCTACTAATGACATGACAGTAGGCTCGCCCTTGCGAGCCATCATCAAATTTGCTATTCCGCTGATTCTAGGCTACATCCTTCAGCAGATGTATCTCATCATCGATGCCGCCATCGTGGGAAGATGGATTGGCGTGGGAGCTCTTGCGGCAGTAGGCGCATCCAGCTCCATCATGTTCCTCATCATGGGCTTCTGCAACGGCTCCTGTGCCGGTTTTGCCATCCCTATCGCCCAGGCTTTCGGCGCCAGGGATTATGCCAAGATGCGGGCTTACGTGAGCAACAGCATCCGCATCGCCGTGGTGTTTGCCGTGGTCATCACCTTTCTTTCCTGCATCTTCTGCGGAAAGATTCTGCACCTGGTGAATACGCCGAAGGAGGTGTTCGATGATGCCTACATCTTCCTGATGCTGCAGTTTGCGGCGATTCCTTTCACCATCGGCTACAACCTGCTCTCCGGTCAGATCCGTGCCCTGGGCAACTCGAAGCAGCCTTTCTATTTTCTCATCACAGCCTCCGTCATCAACATCATTCTCGATGGCATTCTGATTCTCGGCATGGGACTGGGCGTAGAGGGTGCGGGCATTGCCACCTGGCTTTCGCAGGGAATCTCCGTGCTGCTCTGTATCTGGTTTATCAAAAAGAAGATGCAGATTCTGATTCCGAAGGGTGAGGAGAGGAAATTCGATAACAAGAAGATAAGCATTCTGCTGAACAATGGTGTTCCGATGGGATTGCAGTTCTCCATTACTGCCATCGGCCTCATCATGCTGCAGAGTGCCAACAACGCTCTGGGAACGGTTTATGTGGCGGCATTCACAGCCTCTATGCGCATCAAATATCTCTTTACCTGCGTTTTCGAGAACATCGGAGTGGCGATGGCTACCTATTGCGGCCAGAACCTGGGAGCCAGGAAGTTGGATAGAATCGGTCAGGGCGTAAGGGCTTCCATCAAGATGATGCTGGTTTATTTCGTCTTCACCTTCCTGCTCATCTATCCGTTTGCCGATGAGATGATGATGCTCTTCGTGGATAAGGGCGAGGCAGAGGTGGTGACTTATGCAGCCCAGTTTATGCGCATCGCCAACTATTTCTATCCTTGTCTAGGCTTGCTCACCATCCTGAGATACAGCATCCAGGGTCTGGGTTACAGCAATCTCTCGATGCTGAGTGGCGTGATGGAAATGATAGCGAGATGCGGTGTGAGTCTCTGGCTGGTGCCAGCCCTGGCGTGGACGGGAGTCTGCTTCGGTGACCCTGTGGCGTGGGTCATGGCAGATCTCTTCCTCATCCCCGCCTTCCTGTGGCTTTATAAGCACCTGAAGAAGGAAGTGCTGTAGGATTACAGCATTTTTATCGTTTATAGACGACAAAAACACCCACATTTTATCGTCTATAGACGATGAAAACGGCGACTTGTAGTTATAAAAAATAATCTTTCTAACTGGGAAAATATTTTTTTCCAGTTAGAAAGATGAAATTCTATTATTCAGTATTCGTTATGGAAAACCTTGTAGGGGTCCATCTGCTGCATTTTTTCCTTTATTTTCTGCTCTATTCCTTCTGATGGTTCCGGAACTTCGGCTCCCATCTCCTTGATGCTCGCCTCATCCTCGGCAGCTCCGGCAGCATCGCCCAGAATCGTTCTTACCTCGTAGCGCTCGCGATAGGCATCGAGAGAGAAAGGATTCACTTCTATTACCATGCCATAAACCTGCTCAGCCTCCTTCATCTTCTCCTGCGCCTTCAGCACACGGGCTTTCAGCAGCAATACATCCTCGTTAGGTTCCAGATGAGTAAAGAGATAATCGGCATCTTGCGCAGCATCATCCAGAAGGTGATTCTCCAGCAGGATGGTGCCACGAAGCAGACGGGCTGCATAATAATCTTCACGCAATTTGATGGCAAGACTCAATACGGCTACGGCACGGATGGGTTCGCCCAATCCCCGGCAAGCCTTGGCATAATAGAGATAGGTCTGCAGATTCGATGTGTCCAGGTGAAGAGCCTTATCGCATACCTCCGACATGGCAGTATAGTTCTCCATCATATACGCCACATCCGCCATACGCAGCAACACCGCCACGTTGTCGGTCTGGGCTTCCGAGAGAATCTGCAACTGCTCGTAGGCTTTCTGCAGATCGCCCATAGAGATGTAAGCCTGCGAAAGATAGTCGCGGCATTCCAAATCTTCGGCATTCAACTGCAGAGCGTGTTCCAAAGACTTGGCTGCAAGGTCAAATTGATGCATGCGGAGAGCACGAACACCATCATATTTCACCATGTCGAAGTCTTTTTCCTTCTCCTGTTTCACTTCCTCAGTAGTCTTTTGGCCACCAAATAGCTTTTTAAATATGTTCATAATCCAACTATTTTTTTAGGTTTTGAATTGTTTATTGTTGAAATCGTATCAAACGACAGGGCAAAGATACAAATAAAATCCAAAAAACGCCCCATTTTTGGAAGAAATATTTTCTTTTTTCTGATTACGAGAAGAAAAACATAAACTGAGACGGGCAGGCGATAATCTCACAAGCATCTGCTTTTTAGTGAGTTATAAGTATTTTGCAATTCTACTAAAGGCTTCAAAAGTATCAGTCTCAGTTGTCTCAGTTATTTTTCAAGTACCCCCTCTTTTTCTTTTATTCTTACATATATTTATATATAATTAATTAATAATCAATAAGTTACAAAAACAGCAAAAAGGAAAGAAAGAGAAAAATGGGAAAATGATACCCCCTTATTTTTTAACTGAGAGACTGAGATTGAGATTCTTTCCAATTAATTGGAACGCCACCTTTTGCATTAACTATCTGATAATAAGCCTTTTAGAAGAAAGTAAATTAGAAAATCTTCCAGATTCCAAATCTTCCAATTAATTTTTCAGCATATCCCTCCTACCCTCATTTTTATATATATTTATATATATATATAATTAATTAATAATCAATATGTTACACAATATAAAAAAGTAAAGCAGACGGACAAGCGAAAGATGCATACCCTCTTAAAATTAATTGGAAGAACTGGAATCTGGAAGATTTAGCAGGGTAACAGGAACGCAGCCCCAGGGAAATCCCCTCTTCTCTAGAAGGCAAGCCCAATCCATTTGCTTTTCAC
>ERZ1026886.217-NODE-217-length-31930-cov-58.352753_pt1 | contig 31930 bp, 25 predicted proteins | sample MGYA00380173_ERZ1026886 | MGnify/ENA primary metagenome ERZ1026886 (study PRJEB33269, sample SAMEA4719809) | human gut metagenome | biome: human-associated habitat; feature: organic feature; material: feces | place: Cameroon | collected 2013-10 ... | reverse complement strand
AAAAGGAAGTTAAAATGGAGGATTTGTTTAAATAAAACAGACGCAGAGTCCTGCTAACGGCAAAACTTACATTCCCCAGTTTTTGGGGAATGTTTCCACATACTTTCCTCATTTTCCACACCATCTACTTTTGGCATACAAAGCATAAATACCTGATAATCAATCCATATCATTTTAGCCCATCTTTTTGGCACGCAGATTGTGACTATGAATAGCGGGTTCGACAATGAATCCACAAAGAAAGTAAGTAAGAAAGAAAGTAACATTAAATAGTAACAATTAAAAAATATACGATTATGAAGAAGTTTATGTTTGCAGCTATCGCAGCTATGGTAATGGTTTCAGTAAGCAACGTTTTTGCATCAAGCAGAATGGTAAGTAACGCAGAGGTAGCACCAGTTGATACCGTAGCTCCAGATGCTCCTTCAGATACAACAGAAGTTGGCACTCCTATCCAGCCACAGGCTACCACTGAGGATTCTATCCAGCAGGAGAATACTCAGGAGGAGACAACTCAGCAGCAGGAGGCTACTGAGACAGAGCAGCAGACAAATGCAGAGTAAGAATTCAATAGAGCTTTGTAGAGTTCAATAGAGTTCATTTTGCAGACGACATATTTAAGAGAATTAATAGGGAAAGCGTAGAGTCCTACTGGCATCATTGCCAGCAGGGCTCTACGCTTTTAAAATTATCGAAAATATCCATAAAAGAATGCTACAATCAACACACCACTTCCTCCATTCTCACCAACTTGCCAGCGACAAACTGCATGATGATTTTATGGAGCGTTGTACCTTGGCGCAGAGCCTCAACCCTTGGAGCCATGGCATATCGCTTGATCTGTTCCTCTGCCTCTTGCCATTGTACTTCTGCCTTGGAAAGTTTGCCATCCTCTGGCTTTGCCTCATAATCTTTCTTCGACAATACCTTCAGTTCCAATATATAACTATGTTTGGTTGCATAATGGATAAGGTTTGGCAAAAGAAAAAAGTCACAATAACCATGGTTCAACTCTAGCTCTGGAGCGGTATAATAGTAATTGTTCAAATTCAGATATGCCATGAAGAAACCTTGAAGATTGCGCTCCGACTCGATACCGTCACGAACAGATGAGACATTCTCATACGCCTTTGCCATTGCCTCCAAAGCATCACGCCACTTCCCCTCAAGAGCCATGTAAGTAAACAGTATCTTCATCTGAGTTAAGTCCACAAACTTTTCCTCCTGGTATTGCTCCAACAAATAGCCATAATACTGCTTACGAACATTATTGTTTGGAATACCCAATATCAGCATATCACCGAAAGTATCCTTTATAGTAAGCATACCATAATAAAACAACAGACTCGTAAATATCTGAGGATCAGTCAAACTATATGCAGAGAAGGTTTCTGTCAAAGGAGCCACAATCTGTCCCGTCTCGGCTATCGTGCGAATGACACCCTTGCGGTCGCCATCCAACTTATCCAACTGAAGAAGTTTCTTCATCTTGCTGTAGTCAGTCTTTGTGTTTGGGTCTATCATCAGGTCGGGTGCCTGCCCATAGTCCATATAATTTCGGAGATAATAAATGACCATATCACAATTGAAAACCTTGCTTTGAGTTTCCAGAGCTTTCTTTGAGAAACAATAGTTATCATACCAAGGCTTCATCTCATCTATCATAGCCTCGATATCACTTGTTGCAGGAATGCCCCCTACCTCTTTATAATAAGCAAACATCTTTCGTACTTCCTCCTGGGAGAAGCCCAGCATTTGATTGAACTCTGGCTTGGTAGAGATATGCCAACCAATATTGAAGCCGCTCGTCACATCGTCCAAGGTAACAGGACTGACACCTGTGATGAAAATACGCTCGAACATACCCTTGAACTTCTTGAATACATCACGATAGAAACCATCGGCATGGGTGATTGCCCAATATACTTTCTCACCCTGCTCATTGAGCACGGTATTGGTGAAATTATCATATTCATCGATGATCAGGTAGAGAGGAATGCCCTTGGTCGCAGTTTCATCTTGAAGCAAAGCCAGTTTCTCCGCAGCAGAATCAGACTTAAAGAATTTTTCCTTAACATCTTCAGGATAAGAATCCTTGTAAATTCGCATGAAGCCATCCAACTTGACACGCAGATACACATTGAAGTTTTCCTCCAACTTTTCGATACTACCACCTACATACGAGAAATCAAGGTGAAGAACCTGATACTTTCCCTGTAAAGGAGTAGGATGCTTGCCTACCCATAAATCACCGAAAAGAGTTTGGAATTTCTCTTTCTTGCTACAGTCATAGTAAGCATGGAGCATACTCAGGAATATGCTCTTACCAAACCGACGTGGACGAATGAAGAAGATGTTGCTAGGTTGGTTTTCCAACAAAGGCAGATACATCGTCTTATCCACATAATATTGATTCTGTTCTATAACAGCCTCAAAGTCATTGATGCCGTAAGGCAAACGTTTCACATTCTGCTTCATGATTGCTCCTTTTTCTAATTAAGTAAGTGGTTACGACAGAAATCTATCAGATATAGCCAATATCATGCTTCATTCTGTCTCAGACACACTATTTTGTGCAAAGATAAACAAAAAGCATGAAACCCGCAAGAGATTTCGTACTTTTTATATGTTTTTGGATACCATTTATGAGTAAGCAATGTTTTTGCGAATGCTACGATCAACACACCACTTCTTCCATCCTCACCAACTTGCCAGCGACAAACTGCATGATGATTTTATGAAGCGTTGTACCTTGGCGCAGAGCCTCAACCCTTGGAGCCACGGCATATCGCTTGATTTGTTCCTCTGCCTCTTGCCATTGTACTTCTGCCTTGGAAAGTTTGCCTTCCTCTGGCTTTGCCTCATAATCTTTCTTCGACAACACCTTCAGTTCCAAGATATAACTATGTTTTGTAGCATAATGGGTAAGGTTTGGCAAAAGAAAAAAGTCACAATAACCATGGTTCAACTCTAGCTCTGGAGCGGTATAATAGTAATTGTTCAAATTCAGATATGCCATGAAGAAACCTTGAAGATTGCGCTCCGACTCGATACCGTCACGAACAGATGAGACCTTGGAATAGGCATCTGCCATAAACTGTAATCCTTCACGCCACTTACCTTCGTACGCCATATCATAATAATAATCAGTAAGTTGGTTGGTATCGACGTATGCCTTTTCCTCATACAAGTCCTTCAAATAGCCATAGTACTGCTTACGGACATTGTTGTTTGGAATACCCAATATCATCTTATCGCCACGAGTTCCCTTGATGGTCAACATACCATAATAAAACAGCAGACTCGTAAATATCTGAGGATCAGTCAAACTATATGCAGAGAAGGTTTCTGTCAAAGGAGCCACAATCTGTCCCGTCTCGGCTATCGTGCGAATGACACCCTTGCGGTCGCCATCCAACTTATCCAACTGAAGAAGTTTCTTCATCTTGCTGTAGTCAGTCTTTGTGTTTGGGTCTATCATCAGGTCGGGTGCCTGCCCATAGTCCATATAATTTCGGAGATAATAAATGACCATATCACAATTGAAAACCTTGCTTTGAGTTTCCAGAGCTTTCTTTGAGAAACAATAGTTATCATACCAAGGCTTCATCTCATCTATCATAGCCTCGATATCACTTGTTGCAGGAATGCCCCCTACCTCTTTATAATAAGCAAACATCTTTCGTACTTCCTCCTGGGAGAAGCCCAGCATTTGATTGAACTCTGGCTTGGTAGAGATATGCCAACCAATATTGAAGCCGCTCGTCACATCGTCCAAGGTAACAGGACTGACACCTGTGATGAAAATACGCTCGAACATACCCTTGAACTTCTTGAATACATCACGATAGAAACCATCGGCATGGGTGATTGCCCAATATACTTTCTCACCCTGCTCATTGAGCACGGTATTGGTGAAATTATCATATTCATCGATGATCAGGTAGAGAGGAATGCCCTTGGTCGCAGTTTCATCTTGAAGCAAAGCCAGTTTCTCCGCAGCAGAATCAGACTTAAAGAATTTTTCCTTAACATCTTCAGGATAAGAATCCTTGTAAATTCGCATGAAGCCATCCAACTTGACACGCAGATACACATTGAAGTTTTCCTCCAACTTTTCGATACTACCACCTACATACGAGAAATCAAGGTGAAGAACCTGATACTTTCCCTGTAAAGGAGTAGGATGCTTGCCTACCCATAAATCACCGAAAAGAGTTTGGAATTTCTCTTTCTTGCTACAGTCATAGTAAGCATGGAGCATACTCAGGAATATGCTCTTACCAAACCGACGTGGACGAATGAAGAAGATGTTGCTAGGTTGGTTTTCCAACAAAGGCAGATACATCGTCTTATCCACATAATATTGATTCTGTTCTATAACAGCCTCAAAGTCATTGATGCCGTAAGGCAAACGTTTCACATTCTGCTTCATGATTGCTCCTTTTTCTAATTAAGTAAGTGGTTACGACAGAAATCTATCAGATATAGCCAATATCATGCTTCATTCTGTCTCAGACACACTATTTTGTGCAAAGATAAACAAAAAGCATGAAACCCGCAAGAGATTTCGTACTTTTTATATGTTTTTGGATGACCTTTATGAATTTTCCACCAGAACGGCAAAACTTACATACCCCAACTTTTTGTGGAATGTTTCCACATACTTTCCTCATTTTCCACACCATCTACTTTTGGTACACAAAACATAAACGTCTGATAATCAACACATATCATTTCTACGCTTCTTTTTGGCACACAGATTGCGACTATGAATAGCGGGTTCGACAAGGAATCCACAAAGAAAGAAAGTAAGTAACATTAAATAGTAACAATAAAAAAAATATACGATTATGAAGAAGTTTATGTTTGCAGCTATCGCAGCTATGGTTATGGTTTCAGTAAGCAACGTTTTTGCATCAAGCAGAATGGTCGGTAACGCAGAGGTAGCACCAGTTGATACCGTAGCTCCAGATGCTCCTTCAGATACAACAGAAGTTGGCACTCCTATCCAGCCACAGGCTACCACTGAGGATTCTACACAGCAGGAGACACCAGCAGAAACTACTACAGATACTCCTGTAGCAACAGAAGAGAACACCCAGGCAGAGCAGCCAGCTACCGTTCAGGAAACTCCACAGGAGAATACCCAGGAGGAGACAACTCTGCAGCAGGAGACTACAGAGACTGAGCAGCAGACAAATGCTGAATAAGAAATCACAAGAGAGTTCTGTAAAGTTCAATTGAGTTCATTTTGCAGACGACATATTTAAGAAATTAATTGGGAAAGCGTAGAATCCTGCTGGAAGTGATGCCAGCAGGATTCTACGTTTTTTGATACAGAAGCATACACATGGATTTCCATAGAACAAGCCAAAAGTTTAAATCTATAAAGACTGTAAAAGGCTATTCTTCCTCCTCTGAATCACAGTCACTATCAGCAAAGCCATCATCGAAACCGGCATCATATCCTTCTTCATACCCCAGCTCATATTCCTTCCTTTTCTTACCCTTATATCGGCAAGCGTCGTCGTAAGAATCGCCTCGTATATTTTCGATACCATCATGATACCCATCCTCCTGCCCCTGATCATAACCTGCATCATAGTATGGATTGATGCTAAGATCAAGGGCAGAAGTGGCATCATGATTTGTTCCGGTATTTATTATTGCAATAATTTTGCTTTCTGTGCCTGGAATTCTTCTTCCGTAAGAACTCCAGCATCCCTGAGCTGCACCAATTTGGTCAGTTCACCACCCAATTTGTTCAATGCCTCAAACAAAATAATGCTTTTGGGCCTATAAAGCAAATATATCAGTCCTCCGAAGAGCACTGGAATCAACGCTATCGCCCATTCCAAACAAGGGTACTTTCCTAACTTCTCTAGCACTCTGTCCATACTTTATCACATTCTATATTAATACCACTTTGCTACACCACCATGATGCGAACATGTACCTCTTCGATTTTGGCTAAAGCTATAAGTTCCATCACTACATAAGGCTGTTGCACCTGCAGGACGATCTCTATATCTTGTAGGAGATTGCACTCTATTTCCATAAGAATTTGTATAATAGCGATTCCTATAAGTAGTATGTGACCTTGATAACTTGCGTCTTCCATAAGATACTCTGTTCTTAGATAAATAAGATGCTTTAACATAACCTATATAGCTACCATATCTTACAGGTATCCACTTGCAATTACAATCATCATCTATTGTCACAGGTGTACCTTTGGGAAGAACTATTACGACACTATTATTTATACCAGGTCCTTCTCTTAAATTCAATGCAGTAGTAGTGTACTTTGTCTGTCCTACGATAGACAGACACGCTAACAACATCACCAGAAACAAATATACTCTTTTCATCTTCTTAACTTTTCAGCAAAGAGTTGCACCTCTTATAAAGAAAGTGCAACTCCATTAATCTTATATTCTCTTTAGCAAGCTCCATATTTCACGAATCCAAAGTACAAGTGAAGAACCAACGATGATGATTACCCAATCCTCAAACTTCAAACCAGTAACATTGAAGAAATTCTGTAAACCAGGAATCTCTACCATAGCTATCTGACCAGCCAAAATGATAGTTGCAATAATCAACAAGCCCTTGCATCCTTTGAAATGAAGCGCACTCTTACCCGTCTCAAATGCTCTTGCACAGAAGAGATAGAAGAAGTGAGTCATCACGAAGATGGTGAAAAATAAGGTTAACTCGTAAGGAGTAAGATCATCAGATGCACCTAACTGAACGTTGAGTAAGTCTGTTAACTGCGTAATATTAGAATGCTCAAAGACATAAAGTAATACAAGCAGCAACACAAAGAAGAATCCACCCACGCCCAAGATGTTCTGATACATCGCCTTATTTAAGATAAAGGCATTTCTATCTCTTGGCTTATCTTTCATCACGCTTTCAGATGGAGGCAAAGATGCCAATGCCATTGCAGCAAAAGTATCCATAATCAAATTCACCCAAAGCATCTGAGTTACTGTAAGCGGACTTTCCTCGCCCATAAATGCGCCAAAAAGAACGATAAAGCAAGCTGCCACATTCACAGTCAACTGGAAGAGCAAGAAACGTTGGATGTTCTGATAGAGTGAACGTCCCCACATCACAGCCTTACCAATACTACTAAATGAGTTGTCGATAATGGTAATGTCAGAAGCTTCCTTTGCTACAGAAGTACCATCACCCATTGACAAACCAACATGAGCAGTCTTCAAAGCAGGGGCATCGTTGGTTCCGTCACCAGTAACAGCAACGACTTGGTTCTTTCTTTGCAAAGCTTCAACCAATCGTTTCTTATCCATAGGTCTTGCACGAGAGATAATCTTCAAATCCAGGACTCTCTTATCCAATTCCTCGTCAGAAAGTTCAGCAAGTTCAGGTCCTGTAATGATATTCTTATCGTTATCCTTTGCAGTCCACAGACCTATTTGACGGCCGATTTCCTTAGCTGTACCAGGAGTATCACCAGTGACAATCTTTACATTGATTCCTGCATTCATACATTCAGCAACGGCTGCAGGAACATCCTGACGAACAGGATCACTAATAGCCACAACACCCATAAAGGTCAAATTATCAGCAACGACCTTACCATCCTTGAATACGTCGGCCTTACCATCAATTATTTGATAAGCGAAGCCGAGGGTACGCATAGCTTGGTTCTGATATTCAACCAACTGATTCTCAATATCGGTTTTAGAAACATTGTTCTCGATGTTCTTGCACAAACCACTTACAAATTCAGGAGCACCCTTGACATAGAGAATTGTCTTGCCTTCAAACAAGGAAGACTTAACGATTGTTGCCATATACTTACGCTCTGTAGAGAAAGGCAACTCCTCCAAAACCTCAGCAGACTCACGCAGATTCAGATAATCAACGCCAGCCTTCTTGAGCCAAAGAAGCAAAGCGCCCTCCGTAGGATTACCCAATACTTTTACAGCCTCAGCATCTGAATAATCCAAAGAAGCCGTAGAATTGACAGCGATACCTTCCTCAATCAACAGACTTTCCTTATCATTACCCAACGCCTGAGCAGAAAGACCATAGAAATTGGTATCATGCACCTGCATCTGATTCTGTGTTAAAGTACCAGTCTTATCGGTACAGATAACTGTCGTAGCACCCATTGTCTCACAAGCGTGCATTTTACGAACCAAATTGTTGGTCTTCATCATTCGAGTCATACTATACGCCAAACTCAGAGTAACAGCCATTGGCAAACCTTCTGGTACCGCAACAACTACAAGTGTTACAGCAATCATCAAGGTATCCAACGTATATGTAATCAATCTAGCAATTTGCTCACCTGGCATCAAAGTATCATGGAAATAAACTACCATACCCATCAATATCACAAAATAGCCAATGATTGATGGGACAACAGCCTTCCAACTCCAATCGTCAAACTTTTTAATAACCATCCAGAAGAATATAGCTGTAGGAATCGCCAATGTCAAAACTACAGGACTCCAATCAAAGAATACCATCAGTTTGAGAACAATAATAAGCGCAGCGAAGATATAACTCAACTTGGTTATCAAGTCAGCCAAGCCGTCCAACTGTTCATTCAATGGAGTACGAACACTATCATCAATTTGAGCAGCTTTTGAAGCTTCACCATTTTCCGTACTGTCACCTACTGCGAGAACCTCAAATATACCATGCCCCTCCATCACTTTAGTACCACGCAATACCCGATTTGAAGGATAAGTTGCATCCTTATCAAACTCTTGTTCATTAATTGTCTTATGGCAAATAGGCTCACCTGTCAAAGATGACTCATCAACATTCAAGGTAACCGCCTCTAAAAGTTCACCATCAGCAGGAATCTCCTCACCAGTATTCAATACAACAATATCCCCGACAACAACATCTTTCTTCTTGATAGAAGTTGTGTTCCCATTTCGGATTACCTCTACCATTTCGTCGTCATTAACTCGGTTGAGGACAGAGAACTGCTTGTCAGCCTTTAACTCAAAGATAAAGGCGATACCAGTGGCAAGTAAGATAGCCACAAAGATGCCAACAGGTTCAAAGAAAGTCTCAGTACCTTCATGCAATCCCCAAAACTCATAGCAAGAAATGCCGATAGACAACACTCCGGCTATCAGCAAAATGATAATCAGAGGGTCGCCAAACTTCTCTAGGAATTGTTTCCATAGAGGTTCTTTCTCTGGTGGTGTCAAGACATTGGCACCATGTTTACTACGGCTTTCGAGCACTTGGGCATCGGTTAAGCCTGTGTAATGATGTTTTTGTTCCATATTATTTTTTTCTTTGAATAATTTCAATACGTATTCCAAAATACCATTTGGCACACATTCTATATCCAGCCATTCAAAATCAGGTGGTCCAGAATGATAATTTGAGACTTGAGCATACAAAATGTCATTTTCTATACAAAAACCTTCCAACAAGAACCAAGTTTCATCTAACCATCCATTATAATCTGGTCCCTTCCAACATAAGGGGACATTCTCTATACACATACCATGAAAATCTATCAAGTCACCATAACCTGTTTGTTCTATTATATGATTATAAAAACCAGGATTTTCTATGTAAAGTTTGTATATTCTATCTTTAACCTTCATATAATTCTACTCAAATTCATTTTCATATTTTATAGTGCCATCATTAACATTAATTTCGACCTGTATAATGATGTTTTTTGTTCCATAATTCTGAAACTCTTATAGCATATAAAAAACAATTTGGACAGAAAGAGTAGTACCTACCCACCCATCTGTCCAAACTATAAATATTAATGTCTGTATCCGTTACGATACATTTCATTTACACGCTTCTGAACAGCCTTATAATCAGAACCCAATTTTGACTTTCTTTCAGTTCCATTGCCATAAACACCATCCCAAACCTTCATTGCCATTTCTTCTACTGTATTATTAGTTGAAGTATTTGCAGAAACTTGTGTTGTTTGAGTGATGTTTGGCTTTGGTTTTACTTTAGACTCTGAGTTTCCATCGTTTACCGCAGACTGAGGTTGTCCACTTTCTGAATTTGTAGTTTTCTCTACAGTCGAAGTAGAATCCACCTTCTCCTTTTTTGAAGAATCAGAAACAACTGTATTAATAGGCTCTTCTACTTTGGCTTCATTAGAGTCACAACTTCTGTAAGCAATAAAAACCACAATAGCCAAAACCACGACAGCAATGAGGGCAAGCATTTTACTCTTGCCACCATTTGACTTATCACCGTCTTTCAGTCCTTGTGATTGCTCATCTACATTGTTATTTTGAGAAACGTCAGCAACAACAGGTGTCTCTTCCTTTTCTATTTCAAAATGTCGCTCAACATGTTTTTCCATGTTAAAGTTACGTGCTGACTTTCTTTGTTTTTTATTATCAACCATAACTATTATTCCTTTAATTGTTAACTAGCATAAATGTCTATGAGGGTTTCCAAGCCACCAACATGACCTACGCCAACAGCCTCAAACTCCCAATCGCCATCTTCGTTTACCACAAGTTTGGAAACAGACAAAGCCGTCTCTTCAGTGAAAGCCTCATTTAGTTCGTATCTGCAAAGCTCTTCATCGTTCTCTGCATTAACTACACTGATAAAAGCATCTTTAACATCGCCAAAAGTCATTCCTTCATCATGTATTGACACAACAAAGACGATTTCACAAACACTTGGATCTACTTTGTCCAAATCCACATCAATCTGTTCCCCCGAACCGCCATTACGGTCATCAAGAGAACCTAGAACTGCTCCATCACTTGACATTGGACGTGTTTCGGCCATCCACTTACGCTTGTTACCAAACACCGCACGATCAAATGGTTGCTCACGATTCTCTGAGTTATAGAACACGAAGCCTGCATCATCAAGTATCACGCCCTCATCTCCACAAAGAAAAGTTGAAGCATCAAGGTCGGCATCGGAATTCCAATCCAATACCACCTTGATTTTACTCAACCCTTCCGATTTGGCTATTTTAAAACGTTCTCCTTTTGACAAATTAAATCTTCCCATAGTCGTAATCGTTTGAAAATTTATTATGCATAAATATCAATGAGAGTCTGCATGCCACCATCGTGACCTTCACCTACGGCTTCAAATTCCCATTCTCCCTCATCATTACAAACTAGCTTAGCTGCTTCAACTGCAGTCTCTGTGGAGAAATTTTCCTTAAGATTATACTTACAAAGCTCCTCACCAGTCTCCTCATTAGAAATGGTAATAGAAGGCTCACGAACTGCCCCAAAGGTCACTCCATCTTTGTCCCCATGATAGATTGTAACACAGAAGATGATTTCTTGAACTTTTGGACTCACCTTAGAAAGATCCACGTGCATAGTCTCACCAGCCTCATCACCTTCCTCATCATCGCCAAGGTCATCTGGAGAGCCAAGGACAGAACCATCTGCAGAAACTGGAACTGTAGCAGAACGCCAATGAACTTTATTACCATGAACAGCCTTGTTAAAAGGTTCAACCTCACCCGTCTCTGGATTAGCACGGCGATTAGAATTGTAGAACACGAAGTCGGCATCATCCATTATCATGCCATCGGCACCAACAAGGAAAGCAGACGCATCCAAGTCTGCGCCAGACTTCCAGTTAAGGTCAATCTGTACCTTCTCTAATCCCTCACTCTTGTCAAGCGCAAAGCGCTCACCTTTCTCAATTTGAAATCTAGCCATAATCTTACGATTTTAATTGTTAATTATATTGTTTGATATTGTTCTATTAATTGCTCTATCTCCAACGTGGACAAGCCATACTGACGATAAAGAGCCATACCATTTTCCAACTCTCGGATAGCATTCTGCTTATTTGTCATATTACGACTACGACGAACGGAATCGATTCCACTAACATACGATGCAATATTGCGCTTTGCTCTTATCAATTTAGAACAAGCCTGCGCCATCTCAGAATTACCTTCCTCTGATGCAAATTTACGCTTTGCTTCTGCAAATAATCCCTTTTGTAGTAGCTTCTCTGCTTCCGACATTTTCTTTTTAACAGGTTCAACCTCTTTTCTCTTTGCGACATCTTTTTCCAAGCAATATTCCTTTCTTATGTCTGCCAAAGCTGTATCAAACTCATGGATGTCATCACGATGCAACCGTGCTTCCAATTTATCTAATGCTATTCCAGCATCATCCTTTCTACCTGTTCGAGCTAAAGCTTTTATGTCAGCTGTCTCTCTATGAAATTCTCGCCGTATTTTTTTCATATCAACGACTGGAACTTTCTTTGGAGAATCAGAAACAGACTGGGGAACAGAAGTTATCTTTTCTTTCCTTTCAGAAGTCTTTTTCTCATTCCTTTTCAGGCCACCCATCGTTTCTGCCAACCGACTCAGTTCCTCATCCCATTCTATAAAGCCTTTTTGAGCGATCCATCCTTTCAGTTGATCATAAACTGCATAAGCACCCTTCATGTCATTTACACGAAGTTTTGCGTTTATATCAGCCTTCATAACACGAACCTTTCTTTTGTCAGCCGAAGTTGGAACTGGCACATCTTCCACAGGTAATTCTGAATCAACAGTAGTTGCTTTTGAATCTACAGGTATATCCTTAGCCTTAGGAGTCGAAGCAAACAAATTACTTACCTGATAATCTGCCTTTCTCACCAAACCGAGCAATCGGTCTAGCATCAAGTTCTTCTCTTTATCTGTTACCTTTTTAGCAGGATAAGCCAATGGCATCTGACCAAAGATATTCTCAAAATAGTCTGTAGCAGCTTTTCCCACCAAAATAACTTGGCATTGACTTACATTCAAGCCATTATGATTCAACGCCTCATTCAAATGATGAGAAACCAATCTAGTAGCCTCACCTATAGCAGACATATCCAAGTCATCCCGAGACAGACAATAATCTTGCATTGAGCCATCGCTCATACACAATTCTTCATTAACCATCCTCACATTACTATTGAGAAATCGCAATGCTGCTTCTCGCAATATATCTTCCTCCGGTTCACGAGGCTGATAGTTATAACTATAAAGTCCTGCCCAAATCAAATCCTTTGCCTGTTTCAATCTTGGGTCGCTTCCCTGCCCTTCTATTCTAATGGAATCCATCAGCGATTCCTTCGTTTCAGCATCATAAAATTGCAAAAGCAAGTCATTCTTATCTACCGAAACCATAATAGCAACCTTTGCCCTTTGTTTTTCAGGAATAGTTCCCATGACTACTGGCAACAAGAGCTGATGGTAACTTATTGAGCACATATTCTGAAAGCCCCCTTTTTCAAATGGACTACTGATAAAGAGTTTTTTATCCGTATCCAGTTCTGGAGCAAAAAGGAACACCAACGGCAACTTAGACACATTACTATCTATATTCCCAACCACTCCATAAAAACAGTTTTGCAAGATTTTATTGATATAATGCTTGATGGCATAGAATGGCAATTTATTGAGTTGCTCATCACGACCTGCAAAACGGAAAGTCCTCATTTCCTTGCAAGTATCGAAAATGTTAGCAAAAGCATTGGGTGCAAGTTTTTGGGTTGCAGATTCCAATGCACTCTTGCCTATCACAAACTCATTGCCTACACATTCTATGGCAAAAGGCATCTCGCCTCCGCCATCCTGCATAAAATCGACAAAGCGATTGTCGCCATCCATGCGGTTATAGCGGAAGGAGATACCATTACGAGATATAGTTACCAATATGCAATAATTCACTTTCTTCAGTTTTTATCTGTTTTCAACTCTTAAATATGTCCATCAAGAACTCATCATAGAATTTCATACCTTCGAGAATGATGATAGGAGCCACATAGTCAAACTTTGCTTGACGACGAGCTTTCTGCACCTCTGGAAGATTCTGGATATAAGTATTGATATTCGCCATCGACATGATGCCTTTCATCATCTTGGACAAATCCACCATATCCTTTCCGAAAAGACCATTCACATACTTATAGAAGATACCAGAGAAATTGTAGAAACACATCTTGTTCTTATCCAAGGCTTCTGGTGATTTGAAACAAACACCTATACTCTCCATAAAGTCTGAAGACAGACTATCCGCAAAGGTCAACTCTTCTTCCTTGCCTGTACTACTATTATAAAGAGTGAAGCCATTTTCTCCTACAATCTCGATAACCTTATCCGAGATTTGCAATGGACTTGCAATGGTCTTTGCCAATCCTTTAGATACCTCAAACTTGACATCATTTGCTTGTTTCGTCTGAATGTCTATATTTGGCCAACCACCGAGATTTGACTTGACGGTTTCCACACCACCCATACCCATACAGAACATCTCCATATAGTATTTCTGCGCTACATTCTTATTGATGGTATATAACCACTCGAAGATACGAGAGCCCTTACCTGCAAAAATAATCTTCACTTTGGGTTTCCAATCATTCTTGAACATAGACAATTCGTCTGACTGACGAGCTTCCTTTATCAACTTTATAGCCAACTGTCCTGCATAGTAGGTAATAAGACCTGTTACATACATATCCACACAGAACAAAGGACGGCATTCTGTTGATAGAATCTGATAGAACTCCGTAAGTTGCTTTGCATCCAATTGGTCAACCACTTGCTCGAAATAATATGGAGCTGTCGCTGCAGAATAGAGTTTCGGTCCATCATTAAATCCAAGCAATTTCAAGTTGTTGCGATGGCAGACATTTGTCAAAGCCTTCTCAAACTGCGACTCCATAGATTTCGTTGCCGCAGATATTCTCTGGGCTGCAAAACGAATGGAGTTCTGTTTCAGCATTTTACTTGCCACATTGTCCTTGCAAATAACCGATATATCCGTCGTGCTTCCACCCACATCAAAACAGAAAGTTAGCTCATTGGTACTATTGATGTTGTATGATAGGAAGTTAGCCACAGCGCAAGCTTCCGTCATAGCTTTACTAGTGTCAATATCCTTGAACTCAAACTTGAATGGCTCACGATGAGGAACAAGTGGTTTCTGCTCTTTTCTCGTTTGCTTAGCCGAGGATGAATCAAAAGGATTATCACTATCATCAAACGCACTTGCAGAATTTGAGAAAGAATTCGTTTCGTCCTGTGAAGATTCCAAGGCATCCATAGAACCAAAAGGATTACCTCCAAATGGATCACCAGTACCAAACGGACTGTCATTGCCAAATCCGTCGTTAGATATTGTACTTGAAGTACCTTCATTTATGCAAAATCCACTTACTCCCATCTCGATGTTCAAACCAGGAACCGTTGAAACAGACAAAGAAACAGGAGTTCCCTGTGCATCAACAACAGGAGAAACGTGCTCCAAAGATTGCCAAATCTGATTATATTGCAACATCAAATTATAGCCCATCGCCGAAGGATATGACCACCTAAGAACCTTTGGTACAAATCCCTTGACAAACAACTCCGCATAGACATGCAACAACAGAGAAGACAAGAATGCCTGCTTATGCGCCTTGTCCTCCTCTCTATCGCTCCACTTCATATTGTGGATGAGTTGCACTATATTCTGACCTTCTCGGAAACCAAGTGTCATCGTGTCATCCGTAACATTGTCTACAGGCAAATGGCGACAGAAGCATGGGAATCCTCCTTGCACAGCCTCACTGCGCAAGGTATTGATACCATCCATCTCATTCTTTGGCAAACGTTGGTCATCATGGATAGCCAGAATACTCTTAATGGCATTAGAATACAACTCTTCGTTTTGGAAGAAGAGTACGTTTCGCTCTGCTGGAGCTTGGTTGGCATTAGCTCCCAAATCTTTAAAGAGTGAAACTCGCTGTCCTGTAAACTGTATGCCTTCTGCATATTGCATCTGCCCATCATGATAAGCTACAGAAGTATTAGTACTTCCAAAGTCCACACCAACGGTAACATCACTCAATGTTCGATTAACATCAAGCATATCCTTTGGCAAGCCATCGTTCGCATTCAAGGTACTGCTATAATGTATCAAGACAAAGCCACTATCACAACCAGTGATATGAGTAAAGCGCACACCTCTGAAAGGATGCTTGCTCTCAAATATCTCATATTTATATTTGCGAGTCGCAGTACGACTATCACTGGTCACCAACAGTTTGGCATCACCTAAAGCGACACCTTTATCCGCAAGATACTGTATATTACCATCATAATCGGTAATAATCTCATTATCTTGCTTTTCATCACCAACAAAAGGAATTGCACTGTATTGGCAGTCTTCTTGACGAGCATTATGTGGCATCTCCGAATACAAGAAATAACGATTCCACTTATCGGATATAAAATTAGGCCACAGCACGACATCTTTGTTTCTCTTAAAAATACCACTAATCTTGTACTCTATAGGAATTGTCTTCTCCTTGCGGTCGCCATTTTCATCGGTTACAGAAATGGTCAATCGCACTGAAAGATTAGACTTTTCCTCATCAAACTCAGCATCCATGTGAGAATTGATACTAACGCCTACTTGCGCATAACCCAACAAGATGCTCACATTACGGCCAAACACCACCAATCCCTTTTGGCTCAAAGGAATGGCAAAGAAGGCATAATCCGTGCTACCTGTCTTATGAGCCCTCAACAAAAAGATAGGCAATGACGCTATATCCTTTTCTCCTTTTTCATACTCACGTGGGAGCCAAACTCTAAGCAACTTGGAATTTTTAGGCAACAAAAGTTCCTCTGGCTTGAATGCCTTTGACACACCATCGGCATCAGGAGCCGTGGTTATATTACCATTATAACCATAAAGTTCCTCTGTGTAATTGAGAAATCCAAAAGGCAAACCAAAACCTTGCACAGGAAGGGAACTTGCTTTATTCTCATCAAGCTTACGGTCACGTATAAGTTTCAAAATCTCATTTCGCCAAGTACCCAACTCGCCCTTGATTCCTTCGTATGTGAGTCCAGCCTGCTTATAGTAGTCTTCCAACTGCTTGATACGAGGCAACAACTTATCTACATAAGCAAACAAGTTGAGCAACTGTTCGTCCGAAATCGTACTATGCAAAGGGTCAGTAAAACGGTGAGTTGTAGGGTCAACAAACGCAGCATTCTTATCTATGTCATAAGACACAGAAGTAAAGAACAGAGAGCGAGGCGAAGTAGCACCCACCACTTGCTTATTATATTTAATAAGGTATAGGAAAGGCTGCACTTGGTCATTCTTAGCCTTACCTTGCTCAGTCCAAAGACTACGATCATTCATCAACATGTTGCCAAAAGCACCTTTTGGCTCATACATGTTTTCCGTAGTTTTCATGTCCTTGCCATCACTATAGGCAAGGTTGATACGACGTATCTCTATTGCCGTATTATTCAAGGCGATACAAGCAATAAGACCACGCCATTCATCTACAAGATTAACATAATATTGGTTAAGACCTACAGAAGCATCCTTGCGGATGGTCTGTATTTCATTAAGCGCATGATTGAAAAGGTCGGCACGAGCAAAGACCGTTGGCACACCCGAAACGATAGCACTAACATCCACCCCATCTTGAATGGATGGAGTCTCTATATCTCGTGTAAAAGCCTGTATGCTTGAGGTCAAATCCTGCCACTGGCCAGCAGCACCTTGCTGTTGGCTACGAGGTTTGACATTGATTACTAATGCTTTAATATCTGGCATAAGATTTATCTTTTAAACTTTTATAATTTGGCACTAAAAGGGATTGTTATATTAATGGCATTAAACATGTGTGCCAAGAAACGTTCCTTCATCGTGCTTACATTTTGCTTTTCATCTACAGGACGGCACTTAGGAAGATTCTTGATGAAGTCATCATAATCGGTACGCTTATCAGTCTTAAACAAGCCCGATTTCTTTTCTTCCTGAATCTCCTTACATGGATCCATTGCAGCAAGAGACATCACATTTTCCTCAAAAACTTTCGAAGGGAACAAGAAACGACTTACACCTGCCAAACGAACAGAATTATATACCTGATAAATCCATCCACGCTTTATAGTTCCATTCTCGGTGCTATAAGCAAATTCCTTCATGTAGTCATCAATTTCCTTAGACTGTTCCTTTTTCATATCATTGTAGTCAGGAATTTCCTGTTCCGCAAGTCGAGCGATAAAGCCACGAGTACCCCTCGTTTTATCTTCCACGTTGTTCTGCAACAAAGCTCCACCATGCTTAGATAGAACGATATGCGCCAACGTCAAGAACGAGCCCAACTTTTGCATAAACTCAGAGGCCTTGGATTGACTTACGAAATCCGTACCACGGAAAGTTAAGTTCTTTGCATCATCCAACTCTACCGAACGATATAGGTATTGAGCAGATGTATTCTGTAAGTTCTGCTCATCAATAGTAAAGAAATCATACGCAGCACAAGCACTCATCAATTCCACCACGTGACAAGCATTTTTCTGTTCTGCACCACCAGTGATTGTATTACCACCATTGCTGTCAGAGACATTAAGGTCTTTTGCTGGCCAACCTACATGATAGAGGCGCTTATAACGCTCCTTCACGGTCTTGTCGTTCTGATAGAACTGCAAAGCCGCTTGTGAGTTGATGGCAAAATAATCAGAAGAAGCTATCAGCTTTTCTTGCTTACGCTGCGCATCCGAAGGAGATTGGAAACTGAAATATTCCGTAAGCAAAGTGGCACCAAACTTCACCTTATTGAAGTCTATTGTATTTTGGGAAATGATATTTCCTGCTTCTTTCAAAGCCTCTGGAACCACAGGTATCGAAGATGCTCCAGTTCCACCAAATACCGAACCAAACACAAAGACACGAGCACCTGTTCCACTCTTCTGCAATTCTGTCAGAAAATCAGCCAACTGTAGCTCAGGCTCCGTCGCCTTAGCTTTGTTTGCCACATAATGACAAGCTGCCTCCACAATGCCATGGTACATCAGCATTGAACCCAAATGTGTTTGCGCACGATAGCCATGCTCCAGATTAAAGCTTTGCACCGTATCATGCTCCAAGAACAAGTCTGCCAAATCATGGTCATCTTCTTCCGTGCCCTGTCCTACGCCCTGTGTAGCACTCAATTTAGAATAAGTACTACGGTTTGCCATAGAATAATCTGTATAGAAACGATAAAGGTTCAGTTTGGAAGAGAAGAAAGTATTGGAGTTCGGACTTCCACCAGGAGAATCTGGATTATCAGTCTTCACCTTGTTATATAACTCTATCAATCGCTCCACACGACCTTTATTGCCATTACTTTGGTCGGTATCAAGGGTAAGGATGTTTATCTCTTCATTGTCAAACATACCTACTGCACAGAGATGCACAAATGCTTCCAAGCATCTCATCCCTGTACCACCAATGGCTATAACAAATAAATTATCTTTCATAATCGAAATCTCATATTAGAACCAAGAACCCAACTTGCCTTGCTTGTTTGCCTTAGAAACCACAAATCCAAGTGCTACATATACCACCCACGAAACACAAAGTCCGATAAACATATGAAGCATAAAGGTACTTTTCTTAGAGCCTGTCTTCAAACCAATATATACAAACAAGAACGCAAGTAACGCCGAAACAACAGGTGCAACAATACTGGAGAACCAGAATATCCCCTTACGTTTTCTTACATCACTCAGATTAGGCTGATAAGCAACATTGTTGGACAAAATAATAGCCAACACTAAAGCCAATACCGATGCCACCAAGGCACAAATATAAACAGGAACGATAATTTCTGACATACTTTTTCTTAATTATATGGTTATACGATTGTTATTGATTCATTCTGATAAAGTAGCTATATACACAGCTACCTTGCGGATTGCAATGCTGCAACACGTTTCTGATAGCAGAGCTGAGGCAATTATTGCCAGGCCAAGTGAACAACTCATCTATCTGTGCACCAAGATTAGGTTCTGCTTTAGCAACAACTATATCTATGCGATAAAGACCAGAAGTCTCTTCATTGCCAGCAATCACTCCACCAAACTGTGGATTCAAGTCTACGGCAAGTTCCGCATCATGCCCTCTTGTCTTAGCAAAAGTCTGCGCAAACAAACCTTGATCAAAAGCAACAACCCCTTGAATATCGCCAATACTGCTACCGCCTTGTTTCACGTAATCAAACTCAGACAGAAGATTACCTTGCTCATCATAGTAATCAGAGCTTTCTGACGGAATCTCTACTTCCTTTTCGCCTTCCACTACAGTTGTTTTTGGCTTATATTGCATAGCAGTGAGCCAATTCATATAAAGTTCAAAATCCTTACCTATGTCTGTCATTCTTACAGCCAAACCTTTTATTTGATAAGAATCGGCATTCGAGAAATCAGCAAACAGATTCTGGAACAAATGGCGGAAACGATATTGCAATGGAATCTCTTCTTCCTGCTGTCCACGAGCGTTATCGACAATTGCTTGCCAGTCTTCATCAAAAGTATATAGTTCGGCACGTGAGCCCTGCAAGAAATTAAAGCCATCGTCCTTTCCATTCTCTACAGAGCCTGTTACCACATCATCCCCATTTCCATCATGGTAAGTACCACCTATGCAAGGACCAGCATAAGCTCCACTTGTTCCACCTTTCTTTGGAGAAATGGTGTAGTTATGCATAGAAAGAGTAAAACGCTTATAGTTCTGGGTTTTGCCCTGCAAGCCATCTTCTATCTCTTTCAGAAGTCGATGATTCTCGTCATCAAAAACGGTATAGTATAGATGTTTGTCTAGCGCACCTTCCTTGTAATCTGTCACAAAGAAAGTTATATCCTTGCCTCTCTTTAGCCACTCCTCGAAATAAGGAGTAGCATAAGCTTGCTGATAAATCTGATGCCCAGGAGTATATTCCTCATAATCCGTCACCAACAAGGCACTTCTATTCTCATCTACGATTTTCTTGAGAGTCTTTTCGATAGGAGCATACAACTGCCCTTGGGCTGCTGGGTTATGAAGTTGTGCAAAGATATTGGCAGCAGAATGCAAATCCTCTCCATTCAATTTTTCAATCTTCTCGTTAGCCAAAGAGTAAAGGTCATAATTATTCAATGACCCTGTCACTTTCTGGGTGATTCCATTAAAAGTTTGCGCTGTGGAAGGGTCATCGTATGCGATATAAACGCCAGAGAAATCAAAATAGGCAGCCCATTTTCCTTCACTTGACATTCTCTGCGAGTCCTTCTCGTAGTAAGCTTGGATATTTTGTGGATTCGGACTCAAATCAACCTTATTTCCACAACAACTTGATAAGCCATCAACAAAACTCATTGAGGTTAAAAACATCAATAAAGAAGAACCAATCCTAGGTAGTTTTAAAGATTTATTTAACATTTTTGCTTTCTTATGTGCGCAGATACGTCCCCATCAACACTGTGCGATTAGACATCAAAGTTTCATACGAACATAAAAAAGCGTGGGAACTGCCTGTCGTCTGTCCCACTGATAGAGGCCTTCGCATTGCCCGATACTGCTGAACAGACAACGTTAGAGCCCACGCCGATATGATATACGCCACCACATGGAGTATCTTACCTATTACTATAGGTATACAATACTCCATTGGCTGTGATATAATCACACCCGTAAACACCTACCGTTGCTAAGTCCATGACAGTATCTGAAAGTTGCGAAGTTTCTATCAGTCGTGAACAAAGCGCCAAGTATGCGCCTCAATATGTCGTGTCTCTTGCCCACCCTATTCTCCTCTATCATAAGGTTTAAACCTATATGAAAGGCTCGGCGTGGTTCGAGACTTTAGCTGCGAATTTTATGTTTTTATACATTTCATCCACTAACCGCCTACAAAATTACAGAAAATTATCGAAACAACAAAACTTTTATCGAAAAAAGTTTCAAAAAAGTTGTGTGAGGGGACACAATTTGAAAGAAGAAGCAATCTTACTTGGCAAACGACTTTAGATTTTGGGGAATGTTTCCACATACTTTCCTCAGATTCCACACTATCTACTTTTGGCACACAAAGCATAAACATCTGATAATCAACACATATCATTTTCACGCTTCTTTTTGGCACGCAGATTGTGAATATGAATAGCGGGTTCGATAATGAATCCACAAAGAAAGTAAGTAAGAAAGAAAGTAACATTAAATAGTAACAATTAAAAAATATACGATTATGAAGAAGTTTATGTTTGCAGCTATCGCAGCTATGGTAATGGTTTCAGTAAGCAACGTTTTTGCATCAAGCAGAATGGTAGGTAACGCAGAGGCAGCACCAGTTGATACCGTGGCTCCAGATGCTCCTTCAGATACAACAGAAGCTGGCACTCCTATCCAGCCACAGGCTACCACTGAGGATTCTACTCAGCAGGAGACAACCCAGCAGGAGACAACTCTGCAGCAGGAGGCTACAGAGACAGAGCAGCAGACAAATGCTGAATAAGAATTCAATAGAAATACAATAGGATTCAATTGAGTTCATTATGCAGACGACATATTTAAGAGAATTAATTGGAAAAGCGTAGAATCCTGCTGGCAGTGATGCCAGCAGGATTCTGCGTTATTATCACCCATTGATAAATATCACTTCATCAACCGCTCTATCCATTCATTGAACAAAGGGCATTTCTCCCGAATCTTCTCTAAGCCAATGTCCATAGCAACACAAATGCCAACAACTACCTTATTATAATCAGGAATAGCAGCTATCAATCGTTTGGACGGAGCTGTCTCAGGACTATTATTGATAAGCTCTGGCGATTGGAAAGCCTCTGCCGTAGCCTGCAACTCTGCATAATCAAACTCACTCTCCTCAAAACTATTCAAAAATGCACTCACATCACTGAACAGCAGCCCCTCAAACTCATGAAGTTGTATGTATGGTATGAAGCGAAAGCGATATTGCTCAGGAATATCCTTCGCCATTCTGTTTATCAAGAAATGAATACGCTCCGTCTTATCCACTATCTCCTTAGATTCTTCCCAACCAGGAAACCCGAACTGGTCTTTGATGCCATAGTAATCCACCAACATGCTGACATAGACATCACCTTCTTGAAGATGATTCAAGATTTGCTTTTTGATGGTAGCCCAAGGCACGATACCACCATGCGAGTGCTTGATGACAGGGGCTTCCACATAAATATCATGCTTAGCAAACTCCACTCCAAGCACTTCTGTACAAAACTCTTGTTCCGTAGGACCTTCACACACTATGATTAGTCGTTTCATCGTGGCTGACCTCCTTTCATAATATTTTGTTTCCACAAATCACCAAGTGTATAATCCTCAAGCCAATGTGCCAACTCTTCGCTATTCAGCCGATTGATGGTTGTACCATCTTCGTTCTGATTAACAGTCAAGACATCCTCTGGTTCAAAGCTACTAATCAGTTCAGCACTCTGAGTAGCAACAATAACTTGCGTACCCTTTTGTGCCGCCATCTTAATCAAACCCGAAAGCTTTTCGATAGCCACAGGATGCAAACCAAGCTCTGGCTCATCAATGATGATAACCCGTGGTAACCATGGCTGCATAAAGAGCACGGTCAAGGCAATAAAGCGAATGGTTCCATCCGACAAGTCGGTCGGTCCGTAAATCATAGAACTATACTTATCCTGCCATTGCAAGCGCACCATATCGGCTTCGGTTGGTTGGAAATAGAAGTCCGAGAAATAGGGAGCCACACTCTGAATGACACGGATGATGCGACGATAAGCCATCGGCTTCTCTCGCTGAATACGATAGAGGATAGCCGCCAGATTTTCACCATGCTCATACATACGATAAGCATCGTTCACGATATGGCTATCAGCCGTAAATGGAGAACGGCGACCTGTATCGTGAAAGTGAAACTTGCGAATCTGGGAGATATAACCTTTTATATAATCTCCCCTGCGCATTCCATCATAATCCTTTAACCCAGCTTCTTCTTGATACTTCCCTATATCTACCGTAGACAACTGTCCAAAATAAGAATATCCCAATTTCTCATGAGCTATCAATAATTTTCCATCGGATTCCATCAAAGATAAAACATAAGAATTTAACTTCTGTCCTATCTCTATTTCTATTTTCTCTGTTTGCTTCAAACCTTGATAAAAGAACTTATTGACTCCACCCATTTGGGCTACATATGAAGCCAGCCTCTTTTCATAGAGATTGCCCAACATTTCGAATAGTGACAAGAAATTACTTTTGCCAGCTCCATTTGCGCCTATCAAGAGATTGATTGGATGCAAGCAAACCGCTATTTTCTTGAATGATTTATAACCTTGTATTTTAACGAAGTCCATATTATTTTCTCCTATATTTTACATTTTTCTCTGTTTGCTTTTTGAACAACAATAGATAAATCAAATAACCTCTTGGTGTCTTTTAACAATTCTTCAGACTTCATATTAATTGCCGTCAAAATCAAATTTATATCTGAGACATAAGCATTTATTCTTTTATCTAAAAGAAGTATCTCACTTTTTGCCCCCATAATAGTATTTTCATATTCTATTTTTTGTTCTAAAGTCACACCAAGTTTCAAGAGAGACTCTGCATTAGATATTATCTGAGAGTTTCCATTTTTCATACTTAAATCTGATTGATTTTGAGCTATACGCATAACCAATTCCAACTGCTTATCCAAAAGGACAGACAACTCAGAAATACATTGTTCCCAACAAGCCTTATACGTTTGCTCTTCTTTTGGTCTAGGCTCATTAAGATCATAACCATAGACATATCGAAGCTGCAAATCACAAGAATATATCTCAGCTTTCTTATTCACTATTTTTTCTTTTGAAGATATTAAATCATTTTGATTGATACTTGCTGTTATTCCTTGTATTTCTGCGTAATTCAATAAATTCAGATTATTTTTCAAACACACATTTCTTTCTTCTTGTTCCTTTATCGTTTGCTGATAATTCAATATTTTATTTTGCTGCAATAATGTCTGTTCACAATTAGCATTTGTATAAAATATTGCAATCAAGCCAACAACCAAAGCAAGAACACTACCAGCATAACTTCCCCAAAAATTCAACCAATCACCATTTGAAAGAGGCATAACTGTACCTTCGCCAACTGACAATGTCAAATTGAAGATGAATGCAATAAACAAACTAACAAGCAACGCAGAGAACACTGCTATTTTTAAGTTTCTTTCTTTTAACATAATTTCCATCAATTACAAATTAAACAATTGTATTAATTTATCTAATACTGGCCTAAAGCCTTCTATCCATTCCTTACCAAAAGAAAGATAGTTTTCTTCTATATAAACTTTTATTGCCTCCGGTATTGTTTTTGGACGTTTACTTCCTTTTACCTCCCATTTAACATTGCGTATTTCCTTGTGAGATACCACATGAATTTTATCCATAATAGGTTTATAAGATTCACTATCAAACAAATCTTCCAATATATAAGAATTTGGATCTTTCTCTTTAGGTCTCTGTGACCTGACCACACCATAATTATTTTGATAAAACAACGATGTGGTTACATTGTCAGAATTGGCAGAAACTTGCAGCATCAGCTTCTCCTTTCCATTATATCCCTCCATATCATAATCAAACAAGAATACAAGATGCTCAATTTTAGAAATCATAGGATACAAAGTCTCCCTATACATCGCAACAGCATTACTTGCTCCACCTGCATGCATAAATGCTATATTATTTAACTTTGCATATTTCGTATCTTCTCGTGCAAATATATCTATAGCATACTTCAGATACATAATGTCATAAGGTCCTTCCGTCACTAAAATATTCTTTGAACTTAGGATAAAAGAACCTTCAAAGTAATCTATTGCTCCATCAGTCAAATCGCTTAGATGTTTTAGCCCATCTGCTGTTTCAACTATACCATCATGCATATAATAAATATTTTCTACATGGTATCCATCCCAACGTTTATTCAAAAACATTGGCGAATGAGTTGTCATTATCGTTTGACCTTCAAATTCTGAAATAACACTAAGGAGCTCTTTCTTCATTGCTATATGAGTATGCGCATCAGGTTCATCAAATAAGACAAGGGCATCTTTATCGCCCAACACTTTTGTAATGCATTCGATGAGGATGAGTTTCTTCTCCCCTTCGCTCAAGTCTTCGAAATTATAGCCATTTACCTGTATATCTATATTTTCAATCAACTTATCAGCTCGCATACCAGAATTAAGATTTCGCTCAGGCATACAAAGGAAATAAAGGTAATAAAATACCTGGGCATCTGGTGTTAAGTTGGGATACGAATTACATATCAAGTCCTCATACTTCAACACCTCCATCGGAATTCTTTCCTTTCCAAATTTCTCTTCTATACGAGCGTACCAATTAGAAGCATCATGGCTATTAGCCTTATTTTCCTCACGACGAGTGAATTGTACGGTCACTTGTTGAGCATCTACTTTTAAGATATTCTTAACAAAGGATTTTACCTCTTCATTCTCACTAAAGAGTAAAGAGATAAAAGCTATCTTCCAACAATACTTGTTTACATAAAGGCTCAGTGGCTTATATTCACCTCCACCAATGGCAGCATTAAAGAAACGAACATAATAATCCTTATAGCAGAAATTCCACAAACGGTCATCTTCTCCACTATAACATGAGATAAGCATGGAAGGCATCTTAGGCTGCGAGTCTAATTCTATAACCTTTCCTGCTTGGTCGATATTACCATAAAAGCAAGTTTCTCCATCCATCTCATACTCTATCCAGAAATTACCTATAGGAGTCTTGACTTGAAGCCCAAACATGGTATCAAGCACCAAACTTATTGCCTCCAGCAAGTTACTCTTACCAGAACCATTCAAACCAATCAATGCTATATAGCCTTGATTCCCCTCAAAAGAATATTCACCATGAATGTTCTTGTAATGCTCTATATATAATTTCTTTAATCTCATAATTATTCAAATATTGTTTGTTCAAAATTCTCCAAGGCTTTACGACGCAATTCACATGCTTCATTTTTACCCCGAATATTTACATTAGCCAAAGTTTGAACTTTATTGACTATCTCTCGCTGAACCTTTTTGGAAGGTACTATGATAGGAGATTGCAAATATTGTTGACTATTAATATTTGGCTGAGCCGAAATTCTCATATTGTTTTTTATCCAATCTTTATAGATAGAAGACTTTGTATATAGCAACAAATATTTTGGATCTATTTTTTCTTCATCTATTACAAACTTTATCAAATATCCAGCAAATATTGCTGGCCCATCAGACTTCTTATAAAGATAAGTTTTACCAACGGTATTGCCAGAACGAGCTATCAGAAAATCGTTTTCTTTCAGTAGATAAGTATTATTATACATATCTGCCGACACCTTATCCTCATTTAACGTTCCATCTTCGTTTATATCAGTAATCCTTATATAACGCACCGAATTATCAAATGGTTTAGAAGAATAAGGGGCACCATACATCGGTTTTTCCGTTATCAACTTAAACATAGGAGTAGCCTCTGTACCATAAATGAATAACTTTCGCTCATTATAACAATCCCATCTTTCTATACTTGATAACTTTACAAAAGAAAGCAAAGACGTATTTTTCTTCTCTTCTTCATGAGAAACAGTTTTTACTCCCAATGTTTCCAATATAAACTTATCTATTTTATATTTATTCTCTTCTATTGTCTTTTCTTTATCTTCCGCCTTACATATTGAACTATTATAGTCTGCTAAAATTCTCTCTTGCTCTTCCAAAGAAGGCAAAGGGATTGATTGTTGCAAAAAAGCGTCCTCCTGCAAATAATGCCTATTGGTAGTGCCATTGCTACATTTCTCAGCAAACCCAACAAACTGTTTTGTTTGGGTTACTAGAACAAGATATTGAGGATTTAACAAATTATAATCAACATCAAAAGCCCAAAAATTACCAGTTATTATAGCTCCATCAGCTTCTTCTGGAACAACACCAAAAGCACCATTTCTTGCATCAATCTTAGACAACAAGAACTGACCTTTCTTTACTAAATATTGTTTCTTTGTTCCAATATCTTTTCCCAATTTAGTATCTCTAACGGCAATTCCTTTACCTATAGTACTTACAGATACACGCTTATATACAATATTATCTTGTAAAGTAACTAATTCTTTAGAGCGAGACAAGAACGAGCCAATCTTAGCCATTGGGTACTTCTTGGTAAAGCCCAATTTCTCCTCAACCACATATTGGACACTCCAATTCGGAATGTCCTTATAGTGGGCAAAATGGATATATTTAAAATTATTTACACTCATTTCTCTTTAATATCTATAGAATGGTTCTGGTTCGCAAGCGACACCATCAATAAATCTTGTACGCAGCATGGTTCCGTCATCAGAAACATTGTATTTCGTGGCCTTCACATGCTTCTCCCAAAGTTTGTTTTCCTTTCGATATTCCGTAAACTCCTTTTCAAGCGGTTCCAATTCGTTTTCTATCTTAGCTCCAGTAGTACTGATACCAGCTTTCTGAACCTCTGCTATAGGAATCACGTAGTCAAATCTTTCTTTCACTAAGACTTTAATTTCGTTCTCAATCAAAGCCGTCAACTCTTTCTTACGAGACCGAAGGCTTTTCTTTTCATCTTTTGTCAAAGCCTCCTTGCCACGTTTTGCCAACTTCACATCTATATCCGTCATTTCTTCATCGTACTTAGCTTCCACCTCATGCGATACTTGAATATAGATACGATTGTATTCCTCAGCCTCATCTTCGGTGAATTTCTTGAAGAACAACAAACTTGGCTTTACCGTAGCACCTGCTGCCATAAACACATCTTGCGGAATAGACACAATCAACAATATCTTTGCCTTGCTCTCCACAAAATCGCGCACCTTTTGAAGGTTTGTATTGTTCAATACACCTTCTGGGAGCACAATACCCATTCTGCCACCAGGCTTTAGGAGATTCAAACAACGCTCTATAAACAAGACTTCGGTAAGACCACTAAACTTTCCTATTTGAAACAGGTCAAGTATAGGTTGATTTATATGATCATTGACTTGCTTTAACGCATTGTCATAATTTTCCTTACCATACCTTTTTTCATAAGCCTTGATTTTCTCTATATCAGTAAATCTATCGGCTTCTGTAATCTTTAATTCCTTGTCAATTCTTGCCCCAAAAGGAGGATTAGTAAGGATGACGTCAAAGCGACCTTCCCAAATTCCATTGACATTCAAGAGACCATCATGATGATGAACCCCACCATGACCATCTCCGTGCATAATCATATTCATCTTGGCAGTTCGAGCCATACGAGGATTGGCATCCGTTCCATAGATACAATCGAAAGAAAGGGAACGCAAACGCCCCATTGGATTATTGATGTCCAATTCATAGTTCATCTTGCTGAAAGCATCTATTACCTTTTGGTCGATTTTCTCTTGTTCTTTCTTTGGTAACTTTGAATAATCGTCTGTAAACAAAGACTTTTTCACATCCTCTTTTCTAATTTCAACTTCATTCTCTATATGTTCACGAACATATTCGAAAGCACGAATCAAGAATCCACCACTACCGCAACAAGGATCACAAACATACTCACCTTCTTGTGGGTCAAGTACAGATACCATAAAATCAACAATAGTACGAGGCGTGAAAAATTGCCCTAACTCTCCACGGAACGTTCTTCCCAAAAATTGCTCGAAGGCAATACCTTTCACATCATCAGAAGTAGTTGACAAGTTATACACTTGTAATTCCTTCACGATTTGTTCAAAGCTATTCTCTCGTATTTTGATAGTTTCATTTTCATCAAAAAGATGGTCTTTAGCAAAATCCTCCTTTGTCTTATTAAACAAAAACTGATAATAATCAGGTGACTCTTTAGACTTGACGGCATCATACATCTTCTTTTGTTTCAAAAATTCTTCCTTTGAGAAAATTTGAGTTCCAGAATTCGTACGTTCGTATCTAATTTTGATGAACAGAATCTTGCTTATCTCATCAAAAGCTGCTTCAGGTGATAGTTTATCATTATTACGAATGATGTTATGGCACTTAAAAAGCAACCGGGAGAACTCATCACGAGTAAAAGCCTTCGTCTGCAACAGCATAGTCTTGATTTTCTTGTCATCGTTCACCATATCGGCAGAAGGAATATCAGCAATTTCCTCCAACTTTTTAGGCATAGCATCCTCTACCACCTTAAAGATACGAGTTTCCTTCAAGTTGGTTGTGACAAAAAACTTAGCACCAGCCCAAGCTGCATAATTATATCCTTGGAAATAGTCAGCTTGGCGAATAGTGACATTTTCCGCCTTACACTCCACTACGATAAGTGCATTCTTCCCTTTTCGTTTATCCTCCTCATTTCGCCAGATAACAATATCTGCACGAGCAGCACCTTGCCCACGTTGAGAGTTTGTCACCTTTACTTCTTCTCCCATTTGTTTGATGCCATAGCCGTAGCTATCCACCAAACGACAAACGTATCTTTGGCGAACTTCCTCCTCAGGCTTTAGCACAAGCCACTTATCTCTTATCGGAGAATATATCTGGTTGCTTTCTATTTTTATTTCCATAATGGGATAGCTTTTTGTTTTAACAAGGCAAAGGTACACTTTTTAAGTGTATTTACCAAATTATTTATTCATTTTTTTGTTTTACTCGCAAAATTAAGCAAATTTTCCAATTACTAATTGAAAAACGAGGAGAATATTCCAAAACGACAATACTCAAATCATTCTCGCATACGTATAAATGTTTATCTTCGAAAAAAGTATCAAAGTCTCATTATTCAAAGAAAAATGAAGGGTATATATTTAACACTCAGAATGTTTTATAGAATGAGACTTCTCTAAAAATAGCGAAAGAAGTATCATGGAAGTATCATAAATTCGCTTCAATGTACCATAAAATCACATCAATGCATCGTAAAAACACTTCTATTAATCGTAAAAACACAGAAAAACAGCAGAAAAATCCATCGTTTTCAGGCAATAAATACCCATTTTTCTCGTTAATATAGAAATTTTTCATTAAAATTCTGCCAAAACATTCAGAATAGCTAAAAATGAGCAATTTACGAGAGTCTCACCTCAATAGAGGTAATGATTTGGCAACGGTTCTAATTTCTGCAATGTGCACAAGATTGCTTGTCAAACAACTCTTCTTAATTTGCTTGCAAAAGTATAATAAAAATTTTGATTGGCAAAAATGCTGCTCGTTTTTTATGATTTATTTTCAGAACATATTTGGAATGTGATTAAAATTGTAACTTAGGACTGACTCGGAACAGTCCAATCTGTCTTTTTACCTACTTTAAGGTATTGCAAATATATACTGAAATTCGTACCTTTGCAGCCGATTTTGAATATTCAAACAGAGAATGAGGCTACGATATGCTTATGTGCCTGTACTTTTGCTCATGTCCTTTTCGGCAATGGCAAATGTATGGGCTTCGTCATTCCTTTCTCATAACGAAAGGGATTTTCGTCTTGCTGTGTCGGGTGATACGGTAAGGGGAAGTCGTACCTCTAAGCAGGATTCCATCTTCAAGACGCTCAATCTCGACGAGGTGGTGGTGACCGCTGCCATCAAGGAGGTGGAGATGAAGGGCGATACCACGGTCATCAATGCCAATGCCTTCAAAACTCCCGAGGGGGCTTACCTCGAAGAACTCTTGAAGCGTGTGCCTGGCTTGGAATACGACAAGCAGGACAAGACGATGACCTACAACGGTCTTCCCATCCATGAAATCAATGTCAATGGCGAGAGTTTCTTTGGCGGCAACAGCACCCTCGCCCTCGAAAACCTGCCAGCCAAACTGGTGAGCAAAATCAAGGTATATGACAAGCGGAGCGAACTGGAGAAAATCACCAAGGTGCGCAAGGGAGGCGAGAACTATGTGCTGGACTTGCAGACCAAGCGAGAATTTAACGGCACGCTGATTACTTCGGCTGGCATCGGCAGGGGCAACAACGATAAGAAGGAGGCTGAGTTGATTTCCAATTTGTTCCGACAGACAGGCGACAATATTTCCGTGATAGCCCGAAGTGGCAACCGATATATGACTTCTCTCTGTCCCGACAACCGACAGGACAATGTGGCGATGAACTTTGCCAAGAAGTTCTCCAAG
>ERZ1026886.215-NODE-215-length-32073-cov-9.225217_pt1 | contig 32073 bp, 16 predicted proteins | sample MGYA00380173_ERZ1026886 | MGnify/ENA primary metagenome ERZ1026886 (study PRJEB33269, sample SAMEA4719809) | human gut metagenome | biome: human-associated habitat; feature: organic feature; material: feces | place: Cameroon | collected 2013-10 ... | reverse complement strand
GTATATATATTAAATGGCAAAGTATATAATATTAAATGGCAAAGTATATAATATTAAATGGCCAAAGAAATTATATTACTTTGACAAGACACTTATTGCTAAAAATATTCATCCGGCATTTGGAGCGAGACAGAGCTAAAAATGAGCCTCAATCACTCCAAATGCCGGATTATTCTTTTTTTATTTATTATCCTTTATCAGCGCTACACTTAAAGCACCGAGCACAAGCAGTACACCTGCCACAATCATCATGTTGCTCTGTACAGAACCAACAAGCGACAATATTGCACCGCCTGCAACAGCTGCTATAATCTGAGGTATACAGATTGTGCCGTTGAACAGTCCGAGGTAAGCTCCCTTATGTCCATAACCCTCAAGAGCATTGGTTACAAAGGTGAATGGCATGGCAAGCATGGCAGCCCAAGCACAACCAATAAGCATAAACGGAACAACAAGCAGGTCCTTATCGCCTACAAACGGAACCATAGCGAAACCTATGCCACCGATTACAAGACTAAGAGCATAAGCCAGCTTGGCATTTTTGAATTTAGGCAAAGCCATAGCCCAAAGCACCGAACCTACTGCCTGCCAGCAGAACAGCACACCAACCCAGTTGCCTGCTGCCTGATAACCCTTAGAGGCAGTATCAGTGGTATGCCATACAGTGTCGGCAATGGTGCCATTGGTGTATGTCCACATATACATAAAGGCTGCCCAGCAGAAGAACTGCACCAGTCCAACCTTCCAGAACATTGACGGAGCATGCTTCAGCAGTTCTATCCACGATGCCTTCTGCTCCTCTTCCTCTGGCTTAGCCTCATTATATTCGGCATATTCCTCGGGGTTCCATTCCTTAACCTTGCATGTAGTATAGAGCACACAGAGAATAAGGATGGCCGCACCTATATAGAAAGAGTAGATAACCGAATCTGGAATAACACCCTTAGGAGCCTCGTTGGCAATGCCAACAGCAGTAAATATGTATGGGAATAGATAACCAACAACCGAACCAGAGTTGCACAGGAACGACTGTATTGAATAAGCCAACGACTTCTGCTTCTCGTTAACCATGTCGCCCACAAGCATCTTGAAAGGTTGCATAGCCATATTGATGCTGGTATCAAGGAACATAAGCGAGATAAGACCAAACACCATAGCCGTACTTACAGCCATGCCGAACGAGCCTGCATTAGGCAACAGACACATCACAGCCACAGCTACGGCAGCACCAATAAAGAGATAAGGTATACGTCTGCCGAATCGAGTCCATGTGCGGTCGCTTAATGTACCTATTATAGGCTGCACAAGGATGCCCATGAGTGGAGGCAAAATCCAAAAATAGCTCAAGTTGTGTGGGTCGGCACCAAGCGTTGCGAATATACGCGAGATGTTTGCACTTTGCAGGGCGTAGGCTATCTGTACGCCGAAGAATCCGAAGCTTAGATTCCACAAGCTCCAGAAACTTTGATTTGGTTTTGGTTTCATTGTTATTTGGTTTTTTATTTATTGGTCTATTCGTTGATTTCCCCACGGGTGCTACCTCGCACTACCAAACGTGTGCGCACCACTTTCTTCTCAATCTTATTCTTAGGCGACAGTCCTTCCACCTTATTCATAAGTATGGTGGCAGCCTCCTCGCCCACCTTCTCGCCTCGCTGCTCTACTGTTGTAAGCTGAGGATCGCAAGCTACAGAACGCTGTCCGTTGGTGAATCCACATACCGAAACATCTTCAGGCACATTTAATCCGGCATGCTTTGCAGTGTACATAACACCAATGGCAGTATCATCATTCACACAGAAGAATCCATCTGGACGGTCTGGGCGTTTTAGTACATCTGGTGTTATTCTTTCGGCATCATCCCTATTGTCGCAAACATATACAAGCGAAGGATCCGGCTCAATACCTGCCTTTATCAGCGCATCGCGGTAGCCATTAAAGCGGTTGCGTCCAAGCACAGTATTGCCTCGCATACCATAATAAGCAACACGATGGCAACCAGTACTTACAAGATACGTCGTGGCAGCAAATGCACCCTGATAGTCGTCAACCACAACAAGCGATGCCTCAATACCAGTACATATACGGTCGTAAAAAACAACAGGTATTCCACGATCTACAAGCGACTGGAAATGGTCGAATTTCATAGTATCCTTTGCTTGTGATACTATAACGCCACACACCTGGTGTGCCTCAAACATCTGACATATGCGCACCTCGCTTTCGTACGACTCTCTTGATGTTGTGGCAATAATGCGGAAACCGCGCTTTGCGGCAGCTGCCTCAATACCATTAAGAATGGTGGAGAAATAATAGTGGGTAAACTCGGGCACAATAACTCCAATCACTTTGATAGGTGCACGTCTCGAGTTGCGCAGCGACTTTGCAATGTCGTTGGGATAGAAGTTGTGCTCATGAGCATAATCGCATATAAGGCGACGCTTCTCGGCATTTACACGGTCTGAACCGTTCAATGACCTTGATACTGTTGCAATGGACACACCAAAATGTTTGGCTATATCCTTCATTGTTGTAGGCAAAAGTTCCGGCATGGGTAAATTGATTAGCTATACTGTAGATGTTTGTAATTTTAATAAGTTGTTGCAAAGGTATGACATTATTTTAATATAGCAATACAAAAGTGTTTTTTGATGTGAATCAAACGATGCAAACGTTTACATTAACTGCAAACGTTTGCACACTTAAATAGCAATATTTATGAACAAAAAACATACATCGCATTGATTAACATCATAATTTTGCACGTGAGTTCAATAAAAACCAAAAAGATAGAATTAGAGAAAAGCTCTTAAACGATTAAAAACCGCTTTTGTAGAACCACATCTAAACTGTAATAGTACCTATCTAAAATAGGAATCAACCTATCTAAAAAATAAACCATATCAATAGAAATCAAATACAATATTTTACTAATATCTAAAGCTACAATGATGAAGCAGGTTAAATTCCAAAATGCCATTAGGACAGCTACGCTATCAGCAGGTCTGTTTCTTTCGGCAAGTGCCTTTGCACAGCAAATTACTGTGAAAGGCCATGTAGTAGACGAGACCGGCGAGCCTGTCATAGGCGCATCCGTCAAGGTTGTTGGCGGTAAGGCTGGTGCTGTGACCGACATCGACGGTAATTTCTCTATCGCCGCCGACAAGAAGGCTACTCTCGAAATCACTTACATCGGCTACGAGCCTCTTAAGGTTGTTGCCGGACAGGATCTTAAGATTCAACTTAAGAACACATCTACAACTCTTAATGACGTTGTCGTTATCGGTTATGGTGTGGCTAAGAAGAACGACTTGACGGGTTCGGTTACTGCCCTCAAGCCAGATGACAAAAACCATGGTATCATTACTTCGGCTCAGGACATGATCCAGGGTAAGATTGCAGGTGTAAACGTAAACTCTGCATCAGGTGCTCCTGGTGATGGTGCTCAGATTCGTATTCGTGGTGGTGCTTCTTTGACAGCAAGCAACAACCCGTTGATTGTTATCGACGGTATGCCAATGGATAACAATGACACTAAGGGTGTTAATAACCCTCTGTCTCTTGTCAATCCTAATGATATCGAGAGCTTCACTGTATTGAAGGACGCTTCGGCTACAGCCATCTATGGTTCGCGTGGTTCTAACGGTGTTATCATCATTACAACAAAGAAGGGTCGCAGCGGCCAGAAGCCTCAGGTTTCTTACAATGGTACTGTTTCTGTAAGTACTATCGCCAAGAAGCTGGATGTGATGAACGCAAAAGAATATGTCGACTTCATCAAGAATTATTATGGCGAAGACTCTTCAGCTTACCAAGGCTTAGGTTGGAAGGAATTCAACGAGGACGGTACTCCTAACTATGCAGCAGGTACATACGACACCGACTGGCAGGACGAGATTTATCGTAACGGCATTAGCCAGGAGCATAATGTAAGCCTTACTGGTGGCATCAACAAGCAGTCTTGGTCTATGCCTTATCGTGTCAGCGCAGGCTACACTGGTCAGGAAGGTATCTTGAAGGGTTCAGACTACAAGCGTGTTACCGCAGGTTTCAACATCAATCCTTCATTGCTCAACAAGCACCTCAACATTAATATCAACGGTAAGTATTCTTACTCAAAGACTGTTCCTGGTGGAGCAGATGCTGTAGGCGCAGCTATCAACATGGATCCTACTCGCCCTGTAAAGAGCAACGACGAGAAATTCAAGAACTGGGGAGGTTATTGGCAGTGGGCATTACCTACTACCTCATACGACCCAACATTCCCATACAATCGCAATGATGAAGCTCCTACAAACCCAGTAGAAAAGGTAGAGAACTACGACTTCTACAAGAGTGCACACGTTCTCTTGGGCAACGTAGAGGCCGACTATAAGATTCATGGCTTCGAAGACCTTCATTTGCATGCTAACTTAGCCGGTGAATATACAACCGGTGGTGAGTACACCAACAGCAATCCTCAATCTACATACGGATTCTACTATGGTGGCAATAAAGAAAACAAGGAGAAGAAGTACAACCTCTTGGCTACAGCATATGCACAGTATACCAAGGACTTCAATAAGGCCAACCACTTCGACATCATGGCTGGTTACGAGTATAGCCACATGAAGTATTGGGGTAACGAGTGGAGCAAGTCAATGTATCCATCTACCTTCGAAGGAAAGAACGACAAGGGCGAAGCTCTTGCAGGAACTGTAAAGTCATTCGATACAAGCAGATGGAGAGGCCAGAATTATCTCGTGAGCTGGTATGGTCGTGCCAACTATTCTTTGCTTGACCGTTATCTCCTTACTTTCACAGCACGTTATGATGGTTCAAGCCGCTTTGCCGACGGACACCGTTGGGGCTTCTTCCCATCAGCAGCCTTCGCATGGCGCGTTAAGGAAGAAAGCTTCCTTAAGGATGTAAATGCTATCAGCGACTTGAAGCTCCGCCTTGGTTGGGGTAAGACAGGTCAGCAGGATACTGGTAAAATGTATTACACCGCTACCTATTCAAAGAGTACAAGCAATCACTTCCTCTATCCTATCGGTGGCGGTAACAATACTGGTCTGCTCTATCGCCCATTGGCATACAATGACGAACTGACATGGGAGACAACCACAACATGGAACGTAGGTATCGACTATGGTATGTTCAACCAGAGATTGACCTTAAACCTTGATGCTTACTACCGCAAGACAACTGACTTGCTCAGTACAACTACTATTGCTGCAGGTCAGAACTTCGACAATGCCCTCCTTATGAATGCAGGAACATTGGAGAACAAGGGTTTTGAGGTTGCTATCACAGGTCGTCCTATCCAGACAAAGGATTGGTTCGTAGAACTTAGCGTCAACGCTGCCTACAACAAGAACGAGATTACAGAGCTTGCAGGCGGCCGCGATATGATTGAGGCAGGAATGAAGGTAGGCCAGGATCAGGCCATCACCTATCATAAGGTAGGAAAGCCAGCCAACTCATTCTTGGTATACCAGCAGGTATACGACCAGAACGGTCGTCCTATCATGGGCTGCTATGTAGACCGCAATGGCGATGGAACAATCGACGAGAACGATAGATACTTCTATAAGAATATCGTAGCTCCTTGGACAGGTGGTTTCAGCTTCAAGGTTTCGTACAAGAACTGGGATCTCGGTAGCAACTTCCGTGCAAGCTTAGGCAATTATCTCTACAATGGATACGAAGAAGGCGCGATAAACACTAAAGAGATTTGCAGCGCTAAGGGATATTACAAGAACACTACAAAGGAGATAGCAGCTTTAGGCTGGACTTCTTACAACTATCCTCTTACCGACTACTTTGTACAGAACGGTAGCTTCTTGAAGTGCGACAACATCACATTGGGCTATAACTTCAACAATCTGTTGAAGGGTGGCAACTATAAGGGTATATCAGGCCGTATCTACGCCTCATGCTCTAACGTATTCACTATCACAAAGTACAAAGGTATCGACCCTGAAGTAAACTCAGGCAAGGACGACAGCATGTATCCACGTTGCCGCACATTCTTGCTCGGTCTGAACCTCAACTTCTAACAATTATAAATAGATTTCGATATGAAACTCAATAAATTCAAAACAATTGCCCCTGCAGTAGCTCTTCTGCTTACAGCAAGTTTGAGCTCTTGTATGGATGATTTGGACAAGGGAAACATTGATCCTAATGTTGACGCTACTCCAAACATTACAGGCTTGTACAGCAAGTGCTATGCTGGTCTTATCATGGAAGGTAATGACGGTAATGCCGATTTCACTATCGACGACAATGGTAAGTCAACCCTTCTACGTAACCTGTTCAACTTCAACGAGGTACCTACCGACGAAGCAATCTGCTGGTGGTCGGATGGCGGTATCGCAGATGTTGGCTACAATAAGTTCGATCCGGGTAATGCTACATTGAAGAACTTGTACTATCGTCTGATGTCGAACATCTCTTACGAGAACCACTTCTTAAGTCTCGATGCTGCCAAGGCTGAGACAACCAAGTATGCAGAGGTGCGTGTACTTCGTGCCTATAGCTATTTCTTGATGCTCGACTTCTTTGGAGACCCGACATTCATTGACAAGATTTCAGCAGAGACACCACGTCAGGCACACGCTTACAACTCTAAGTTTGAGGAAGGCAAAACATATACTCGCGCTGAGCTTCTTCAGTTAGGTCGTGAGTTCTTGTTCAACTGGGTAGAAAGCGAATTGCTTGCTGCAGAGCCAGACCTGTTGGAGGCTAAGGCAGAGACCAGCGATACAGACCCCAACTATGGTCGCATCGACAAAGGCACATGCTGGTTGCTCTTGAGCCGTTTGTACCTCAATGCCGGTACATATCTTAACAACGATGGTCAGAACAATCCTTATTGGAACAAGGCTCTCGAATATGCCGAGAAGATCATCGATCCTTCTACTGGCTATGCCCTCTTCGATGACAGCAAGATGTCTGCAGAGGCAAAGGCTAATGGCTACAAGCCATACGACTTGCTCTTCATGGGCGACAATGGCTCGAATGGTGCAAGCTGCGAGGCTCTTCTCCCATTGATGCAAGATGGAGAAAAGACTCAGGGATGGGGTGGTTCTATGTTCTATGTAGCAGCTCTTTGGGATGCTACGATGCAGACTGTTACAGGTAAGGATGCTGCCACTACTGCCAACACATGGTCAGGTATGCGTGTTCGTCCACAATTCGTAGAGAAGTTCTTCACCGATCCTACAATTGTTGTAAACAAGTCGGCAAAAGAAATTCGCGATATGAACGTTGACGACCGTGCTATCCTTTGGGGTAAGGGCAATGCTGACGGTGCTCGTACCTTGGAACTTGGAGATAACGACAAGTTTGTCAAGGGTATTGCAACACCAAAGTGGAATAACAACTATTCTACTAACGGTACTCCTCACGACAGCTATAATGTTGACATCGACTTCTTCCTCTTCCGCGTAGCAGAGGCTTACCTCAATGCTGCAGAGGCTGAGATGCACCTTAACGGTGAGGGTTCTGCTAAGGCAAAGAAGTACATTGACGCTCTCCGCGATCGTGCCCATGCCGCCGTGCGTGCTTCTTACACTCTTAACGATGTTCTTGACGAGCGTTCTCGCGAGCTTTATTGCGAAGGTCTTCGTCGTACCGACTTGATTCGTTTCAATCAGTTTGGTGGAACTCAGGCTACATACAAATGGGAGCTTAAGGGTGGTAGCACTAATGGTACAACATTCGCTAAGACCTATAATCTATATCCTATCCCATCTTCAGAGATTCGTTCTAACAAGAACCTGACACAGATTGACGGATATAATGAGGTTCAGAACTAAAGTATAAAAGTAAAAATAGAACTATAAAAGTAAACGCAATATGAAGAATAAATATATGATGGGTGCTCTGCTTCTCGGCATCATCAGCTTATTCGCATCATGTTCGGATGACAACGACTCAAACCCAACGCTTATACAGCCTACTGAGTTTACGTTGAATACTCCTGAATATATAAATTCGACTATTGATTTGGAAAAATCTACTGGTCTTGAGCTTACATGGTCACAGCCTAAGTATACAGCAGACAATGCTCCTATCAATGCGACATACGAGGTGCAGGTATCTCCAACCAACTCCTTCACAGTTTCTACTGATGAAGCTGCTGCAGACGAGAGTGGCGAAAAGGTTCCAGACTACGCTGTTCTTAGCAACACTACACAGAAATGTGATATCTCTGCCTCTGCTGAAGAAATGGACAAGGCATTGGTAAAGATACTTAAATGGACAGAAGCTGACGTTCCTGCCGAGCAGGAGATGTACGTTCGTGTTAACGCTTACATCCTTGAGGGTACAAACCATCTGAACCCTGTCGCTTCAAACTCAGTAAAGCTCAACGTAAAGCCTTACTATATTGAACTGAAGGATGCTGTTCCAACAATGTGGTATCTTGTAGGTAACATGTTCGGCGCTAAGTGGGCTGGCAACAAGAGCATTGGAGAAGACGCACTTCCTATGTTCCTTAAGCCAAACTTCTCTTACGACAAGAAGACTGGTGCTGGTGAGATTGAATACACCAACTACTTCCTTACCGGCGATTACAACGACAAGGCCGAGTGCGACGGAGCTGGTTTCAAGATTCTGCCTTCAGACTTCAACTGGGATTACAGTATGAACGCCATACTCAATAACGAAATCAGCGCTAAAAAAGGCACAATAGAAAATCGTAATGGCGGTGCTGACGGTGGTCACATCGTTGCTGCTGAAGCCGGTTACTACACCATTACAATCAACACAGCTGACAATACAGCCAAGATGGTGAAGTACGAGGGTGATGTAAACAACAACTATGGTACTATCCAGATTAGTGGTTCATTCAACGATTGGGTAGACACTCCAATGCTTCCTTACAACACAGAGGACGTTGAGAACCACGCCTGGTACTATGTAATGGATGTTCCTGCCGGCAAGACTGAACAGTTCAAGTTCAAGACTGCAGGTTCTTGGGATACCAGCTGGGGATATGGTGCAGCAGATGGCGCTATCAACATGTACGGAAAGTGTGATGCAGGTGGCAAGAACATCGGCTTGGCAGAAGGCAAGTATTGCATCTCATTCAACGACATCACAGGTTCGTTCAGCATCGTTAAATTGTAAATCACTTTAAGCAAAGACAATTATGATTAAGAAAATATTATTGGGAATGACCCTTCTGATGGGTATGGTGTCTTGCACCGAGGACTTCACAGATTGGGGTAACCCACAGACAAATTCTCAGAAGGAAGCTGTGGCATTCGGAAATGGTAGCGTAGCTCCAGTTGATGTCATCAACTTGGCTGACGTTAATACAGAGAAGGTAAAAGTGGCGAGCATTGTTGCTCCCACTTCTTCCAACGCTGCTTATACACCTAATTATAAGATTAACTTCGACGGTCAGTCATTCGACATTGATGCTGATGGCAACATGGCAACAGCTGAATTGACAAGCTATATCGTAGATAAGTATGGCAAGCGTCCTACAGAGCGCGACATCGATGCTACTCTTGATGCATGGGTAAGCAATGGCTCAACAGCCGTGAAGATGGCTACATCTGCAACATTCCAGGTTAAGGCTATTCCTGAGGCTCCAGTTATTGAAGATGGCTATTACCTCGTAGGCGATATGTTTAATGTCGAAGCCGTTGGTGATGCCGCAGCCGTTGACGGTTGGAATACTGTAAGTGCTAAGCAGGCATTCAAGCACAGCGATAAGGATGTATATGATGATCCTGTTTTCACCATCACATTCGAGACAACCAAGGATAATCAGTATTGGAAGATTATTCCTAAGAAGAACGTTGATGCCGGTAACTTCTGGGCTGCTGGCGTAGTAGGTCCTAAGGTTGACGGCGACGACAGCATGACAGGTTTGTTGACCAACGGTGACGCTAAGGCTGGTAAGATTGCCAAGGCTGGTAAGTATAAGCTCACTATCAACATGATGGACTACTCTTATACCTTAGAGGAGGTTAACTACGATCCATTCATCTACTTCATCGGTAGCACTGATGGTTGGAAATCCAATGATCAGAAGCTTGCTCTCGTAGACGATGCAAAGGGCGTATACACTGGTTATGTTTATTTGGCCGATCCTAACGCTGCTGGCTTTGAGTTCAAGTTCCAGCGCGCGCAAGGAAACTGGGACACCGCTATTGGTGCAGGTACATTTGTAAGCTTTGGTGGAGCTGCTATCGGTGTCGCCAATGGCAACATCGGCGTGAATGCAGGCGAAGGTGTTTACTACATGGATGTTAATCTTTCAGAAGGCACTATCACAGCCACTAAGGTTGAGACCATGGGTATCATCGGTGGCTTCAACAATTGGGCTAGCGACGCAGTCATGACTTGGAATGCTGAAGAGTATTGCTATGAGGCAACCAATGTTGGTGTGACAGCCGACGGTTGGAAGTTCCGCGTAAATGGTGATTGGCCCATCAACCTCGGTGGAAGTCTCAACAACCTGACAGCAGATGGTAGCGACATTAAGGTTGCAGGCAACACAGTTAAGTTGTATCCTACAAGAAAGACAAAAGACAATATCTACTGCACAGTAGAATAATCATAAGCATATAAGATTAAAAAAGATTAGTGATAAAATAGAAAAGGTTGGGTTCCCTTACGAAAAGGAATCCAACCTTTTTTTATGTGTTTACTAAACCTACAGATATACTGCATGAATGACTAGATACTTTAGCCAAATCGAGCCAAGAACCATCGATTTGGCTAAAGCATGTGCGATACTTTAGCCAAATCGAGCCAAAAACCGTCGATTTGGCTAAAGTATCGTTCGTTTTCTCAAATAATTATCGTAATTTTGCACCATAACAATTATCTTTTTCAAGCAATATGGAGCAAATCATAGGGCGTAAAACAGAAATCAAGCAGCTGACAGAGTATTACCATTCTGGTAAAGCCGAATTTGTGGCTGTATATGGAAGACGACGCATAGGCAAGACTTATCTTGTGCATAATCTCTTTAATAATGAGTTTGTCTTTGAGATGTCTGGCTCAATTGATGCGCCAGCAGAGGCCCAATTGTCTAATTTTGGCTATGCATTGCGTGAGTTTGGAGATCCTAAACAGCCATTGCCTTCCAATTGGACAGAGGCTTTTGAGGCTTTGAAATTGATGTTGAAACCCAAACTATGTGGTAAGAGATTGCTCTTGTTTATTGATGAATTACCATGTCTTGACACACCTAAGTCTAATTTCCTGCAAGCTTTTGAGCATTTTTGGAATAGTTGGGCTGTAAACCAGAATGAGATTATGCTAGTGGTTTGTGGTAGTGCCACTTCGTGGATGATTTCCAATCTCGTAGATAGTCATGGTGGACTTCATAATCGTATCACACATGAGATGTATTTGGCTCCATTTAATCTTGGCGAAACAGAAGAGTATCTCCAGGCGAATGGATTCATGTGGGCTCGTCTTTCCATATTGCAGATTTATAGTGTGATGGGCGGAGTGCCTTACTATCTGAGTTTGCTAGACAAGACGCAAGGAGTAGAGGCTAATGTTGACCGCTTGTTTTTTGCTGAGCGTGGTGAGCTAAAGCGAGAGTATGCTCGCTTGTATTCTTCTTTGTTCAGAAACTCTGAAATCTATATGAGTGTGATAGAGACGTTGGCTAAATGTAAGCAAGGCATGACTCGCAAGGAGATTTCTGACCATCTGAAATTAAAATCGGGCGGAACATTGACCAAGGTGCTTCGAGAATTGATCAACTGTGACTTTGTGAGAGGTTATAATACACGTGAGAAGAAGATTAAGCAGAAAGACCAGATTTACCAACTCACTGACCTATACACCTTATTCTATATGTCCTTCTGTCATCCGGGCACCACGGATGTTGCTTACTGGACACATCAGATGGGCAAGCCTCGCCAAAACACCTGGTATGGCTTGGCTTTTGAACGTATCTGCATGTTGCATATTCCTCAGATAAAGAAGAGTTTGGGAATCGAGCAAATCTACACAGAATATTATTCTTGGCGAAGCAAATGCTCTACGCCTGCGGCACAGATAGACTTGCTCATAGAGCGAGCTGACCATCTGATTAATCTTTGTGAAATTAAGTATTCGCTGTCACCTTATAGTATTACAAAGGAGGAAGAGCTTCGTATCCGAACTCGTATGGCTGATTTCTTGGAGGAGACAGGAGTACGTCATGGCATTTTGCCAACGTTGATAACCACTTTTGGCATTCGCCCTACAGCTCATTCCTCGGTAGCGCAGGTGCAACTTACTATGGATGATTTGTTTGCATAAACAAGATAAGAGCTAGGTGTATCTCTTTGTGATGAGATGCGCCTAGCTCTTATTTCATGTATATTTATATGTTCGAGAACCGCCTATTGATTATCTCCATTCGAGATAAGCTCCCCTTAAGGTTGCATAGCCTGCCTTACAGAGTTTTTATACCCCTCTTGCCAGCCATTTAGCAAAGAAGCGGTCGCTGACAAAGTAGCCTTTTGGTGTTTTGTTGATTAATTGCTTGTCCACCAGAGCCTTCAGAGCTGTCTTTACGCTGCTGGTGGCAGGTAGGTGGTGGGTTAAGATGAATTGTTGGCTAAGTGGGGAGGAAACTACTTGCTCCTTGGCAATTGCTAACAAGAGTAACTGTTGGTTTTCGGTCAGCCATGCACAATAGTTTTGGTATGCCATAGCTTGCTCCTCTATCAACTCTTGAATCACTTCATCCACTAAGTCCTTATTGATCTGCTCATCACGATGTTCGTAAATACCATGTAGGATGGCTTGTACATACCAAGTTACGCTGTCGGCTTGCGAGTAGATATAGGTGAATGTGTCTACATCTACCTCTCGTTTTTGTGATGACAAAAGACGATTGGCAAATGATAGATATTTTGACTCAGCGATACATGGTAGTGACATGACAAGAGAACTCTGGAAGAATGGGCGGTTCGCCGACAAAAACATCTCTTCCATCATGTGCTGCTGGCTGCCTGAAAATACGAAATATACATTGGGAAGGAATTGGATGTAAGAGCGTATCAATGCTTCCACTCCATTCTCTGGATAGTTCATGATTTGTTGAAACTCATCTATTGCCACGTAGCATCGCTTTCCAGATTGCTTCATGTACTCGAAGATTCGCTTCAAGCTTTCTCGTCCCTCGTTTGGTTTCAAATCCAAAGAAAATGTTGGAATGCCTGTCAGTTCGTCAATTGTTAGCGTTGGTCGCCAACTGCTGAAGAACTCCTGTACTTTACGCAGGGCGGATTGAGAAATTGTATCTAATTTCCCAATGATTTCCGAAGCCATGAGCTGCACCATTTGCTCCAAGTTCTTGGTGGCAAATATGTCTAAGTAGAAGCATTTCACATCATCGTATTGCTTTTCCAACTGTTGGAAGACATGATGGATTAATCCTGTTTTGCCCATACGGCGAGGAGCGACAAGCGTGATATTTCGCTCGTTGTGTAGCGAAGTTATCATCTTCTCGGTTTCTTTCTCACGGTCACAAAAGTACTCTGCTCCTTTGTATCCATACATCACGAAAGGATTGTTAATTGTTGTCATAATCTTATTGCGCTTTTTACGTTGCGTAAATTACGCAATAATTATTGAGACTACCAAATGTTTTCAAGTTTTTTAACCCAAATCCTAATGACCGATTTGGGATAAAAAAAACTTCTGAACTTTTGCAAGTTCAGAAGTCTATGGTGGTTTTATCAGATAAAAAGCTCTTTATTTCAATCTAAATATATTTAGCGAATTTGCCGGTATCTCCACAACAGCACCATCTGTAGATGTTGTAACAAATGTCTCTGTAGGATGAACATTTGTCGGGTTGTCGATTGTGTTCTCCTCCTTGCCATTCTTTGCTGAAAGTCGAATAAGCTTAGCATTAGATATTGTCTTGCCCTGAAGACAAATCTCGGCTGTAGTGTTTTCGCTGCTTGTGTTTGCAACCTTCAGTATCACCTCGCCTGTATTCTCGTCCAATGTAGCTGTTGAGAATACGCCAGGCAGAGTGTTTGCACGAAGCTTAGAGGCAAAAATCTCCTTACCATCCAAGCTTGCAAAAATACTATCGCCCTTAACCTTTAGTTCAATGTCATACCAGCGACCTGTCTCTATATTTCCAGATACTGTGGCAACCTGACCCTTTGCGCCATCCACAATCTGCTCAATACCATGCTGTGTATTGTTCCATCCACCAAGGTTTAGCCAACAATAGTTCTTGTCGTCCACATAATTGAATATAAGGAGGAAACCTTCATTGCCTGCATCCTTACGCGCACGTACCTTATATATATATCCCTCTGAGGTTATCTCACCTGGGTTAAGACGTATGCAACTCTCGCCATTGGATGTCTGCTTGATAATATTACCGTCTACCTTCCAGTCGCCACGCACATCAGTAGGCAACTCCTGTAAAGTCATTGGCAATGCATTACCGTTAGCGTCGGTATAGCCTTTGTCTTCAAACGATACTTGTGTGCCCCATGTACCCATGCCTACACGACATACAGCAGGCTTTACCTGAACATCTCCATATTTATAAGGATTGGTTTGGTTTACTTTAAGCACACGTGTGCCTACGTTGTTGGCCATAAGGTTCTGCACATAGTAAGATGGAGTGCCGAATACCTTGTCGGATGTAAACTGAATCATGTCAGGCGCCCACATACGGTCGTTGAGGTTGGCAAAGATAGGAGCATACGAAGCCATTGTAACGATGTCGCTATTGTTCTCAATACCCATCATATATACAGCCTCGCCGAGAGCAGCGTCAAGCGATCCCATATTGCCAAAGCCCTGTGTAACAGCATACTCGCCTACATATATCTCTGAACCCTTACGGTTGTAGGTATCATACTTGTTAAAGTTCTCGGCAAACCAAGCTGGGTTGCGATAGTAATGCTCGTCGAGCAACTCAACACTCTCTTTGCTGTCCCATGTAGGATTATCATCACCCCAAGCTACCACGTTTCCTATTAGGTGCATATTGGGATATTTGGCAAGCACAGCATCCTTAAACTTCTTGAAACGCTCATAGTAATGGTCACTCTGAAGTGCAGGGTCGGGTTGATTGTTCTCGTTGCCAATCTCAAGATACTCTATATTATATGGCTCTGGATGTCCATTCTTTGCACGCAAAGCACCATACTTGCTTGTTACGGGGCCATTGGCATATTCAAGAGCGTTCATACACTCGTCTATCCAAGGCTGAATGCTGTCTACAGGTGTCATACCTCCATGCCACAAACCAACATTCACAACATATAGAGGCTTTGCATTGAGGTCTTCTGCAAGTTGCAGATATTCGTCAAAGCCCATACCATCACTTGTGCGATAACGCCAGTTTACATTCTTATGTCCAGGACGTTGTTCTATAGGACCAATGGTCTTCTCCCAGTGGAAAGCATTCTCTGGAGACTCTTGTCCCTCTACATAGCAACCGCCTGGAAAGCGTACGAACTTTGGACGTATGTTATAAAGAAGTTGTGCAAGGTCGGGACGCAAACCATTAGGACGGTTCATGAATGTAGGCGGGAACAGACTTACAACATCAAGTGTAACGGAGCCCTTGCCATCGAATAGCAATTCAAACTGAGCCTTAGGGTCATTAGCATTAGCAGTAAGCTCGGCTGTATACTTGTTCCATTTCTTGCCAATAGCGGCATCAACTGTTGTCTCGGCATATACAGTCTTGCCATCAGCACTTATCAAACGTGCCTTTAATCCTCCCTTATAGTTGCCTTTTGCAAAGAGTGATAGTTTGTATGTTCTGCCTTGTACTGCATTGATGCCCCAGAATCCCTCGTTGATAAGCGATGCAGTTGCAGCCTTGTCAGCCTTAACTGTTATCTGCAATGCCTTACCCTGTGCATTGTTCAACAGAGCCTTGCTTACAAGCTGACTTGTTATGCTTGCTCCATTCGAGGCTGATGTGCGCCATGTAGGTATAGCTTTGTCACTATCCTCAAACGAGCGGTTGCTGATAAGTTCGGCATACAATCCGCCGTCAGCAGCATGATTGATGTCCTCAAAGAATATGCCATATAGATTTGGCGATACCTTGATGCCGGGATTAGCGGCATCCACATTTATCTTTACTTGGGCGTTGGCTGCAAGAGACGAAGCGAGCAACGCCGCGAGAAATATTTTGTTACGTTTCATTATTTTAATTATATAAATAGTGAATTATATTATTCCAGTGTGGGCCAGCCATCAGCCGTCCACGTTATTTTCTTTTGTATCAGCAATGGCACTCCATTCTTAGGAATGCTGTATCCATGACACACAAACCAGTCGCCATCTGCAAACGAATAGGCAGAGCAATGTCCTGCCGCTTCAAACTCTTGTTTATCGCCTTCGATGACAATAGTGCCACCACCCTTACGCATATCCTTACCATTGCGGTCGCGATATGGACCGGCAACCTTCTTACTTCTGCCTACAGCAACACGGTAGTTGCTTTTTGATCCACGACAGCAGTAGTCCCAACTTACAAACAGATAATAGTAGCCACCATGCTGCATTATGAACGGAGCCTCTATGGCATTGGTGCCAGCAAACTGGGATGTTGGGTTAGGTTCTACATTAATGTCACCCACAGCATGACGTCTGGCAATAGTCATTGGCTTGGCACCACGTTTTACGTGCATAGTACGATCAAGCTGTATCATCTGAATGCCATCCCAAAACGATCCCCATGTCATCCATGGATTGCCTTTCTTGTCGATAATGATATTAGGGTCGATAGCATTCCAGTTGTCACGCTCGCCATTTGAGGCAACTATACAACCCTCGTCTTTCCATCCGTCAGCATTGGCAAGCGATGTATTACTAAGTAGTCCTATTGCTGATGTGTTCTTGCCGAATGTAGAACACGAATAAGTAAGATACCACTTGTCACCATACTTTATTACGTCTGGTGCCCAGATATGAGTCTCAAAACCTGGTACACTATCGCGCGTCCATGCCGGAATCTTGTTTCCTGGTAGCAAACCATCTGGCTTGATAGTCCAATGATGACGGTCTGTAGATGTCATCTGTGTTATGCCATGACCCGTACAATAGAGATAGTACTTGCCATCCTCAAATGCCATAACGGGGTCGTGTACCATTGGAGTATCTACAACGAGAGGAACAGGCGGTGGTGCTGTTTGAGCCTGGACTGTATTGGAGATTGGGGCAATGGCGAATGCCATTGCTCCAATTAAACATTTTGCTCGAATCATTTATTATACAATTGTTGTTAAAGAATTACTTATTCAAGAATTTACGTCCATTAACAACAACAATGCCCTTGTAAGAGCGGTCTACCTGCTGTCCGTTAAGGTTGTACCACTTGCCCTCGCTCTCAGTCTTCTTGGTAATAACCATTGGAGTCTTTATACCGGTAGCAATGCTTGAGCCGTCGATATACGAGCCTTCGTTAACAAAGAATAGGGTTACGTTCGACTGGTTCTCAACGAGCTTCATGCTGAACGAGTAGTTGTATACCTTCTCTGCCTTTGTGGTGATGGTAGACACTACCTTAACCACATTGCCTGTAGTAAACTCAACGTTCATATCAACCAACGAGCCATCCATATCGTCCTTGAATGTATCCCAATTGTATTCGCTCTGCATTGTGAAGTCGATGTTGGAAGTGTTTTCGGCAGTATTGCCTCCTGCTGCTGCAAACCAACCATAATTGTCGGCACGCAATGCGAAGTGCTCCGAATAACCTTCGGCTCCACGCTCGGCTGTGGCAGCAACGAGACACCAGTTATTCCAATTGGCTTTCTTGTTGCTGTAGTTGTAGAACTTAAACTCAGCCTTGCCACCCTTCTTCAGGTTGTAATAGTCCTTAGAGAAGTTTACCCAGAAAGCGGCATTAGTATTCTTCTCCATCGACTCAGGATAGTAAACAGGAGCGTCTGCCACTACATCAGCCTCAACATTGAGGGTGTAGTCCTTGGTGTATACATAGTTGTCCTTGCTTATAACCATTGTCATTGTTACCTCGCCCTGACCCTTAACAGTACCGTCGGATGTAAGAATCGACTCGTTGCTTGATTTCCAAGAAACGTTAGTGCCAAGCAATCCCTCTGTAGGCAGAACAGGGGCTTCCTCAAGTACAGTACCATCATCGAACGGAAGATTTATCTTGTTGGCTGTATACTTAATGGCAGCCTTAGCGTCAGCCTTAACAGCCCATACCTGCTGTTGCTTGGTATACGACTTCTGACCAAGTGTTGTAGAACCGCTTGATGAAGAAAGGGCAGCAATAGCTATAGCCGGAATGTTGGTATAGTCGATAGTCTGGCGAACAAGTACACCACGATATACAACACCATTAATAGTAAGGTGTATATAATCAGTGCCAGCTGTACGCTCCCATGTTCCTTCTTCACTACCTGTTATAGTGCCGTCGGCATTGAGACGAATGTTTACTGCTGTTTCGTAAGCTTTATTCTCTGTGTCCTGACCATATTCGTGACGCATAAACTGATAGTCGCCTGCTATCTCGCTGTCGGCTATAGAAGCCTTTGTAGCAATATCGTTGTTGGTAATAGTCTCGCCGTCAAACTCGAACGGAGCAGCCATAATCCAACCCTCATCATTAAGGAATAGCTGATGAACACGCACCTCATGCCCCTCGCCCTTATTAGTAAAGCGTGAGTGATATACAACGAAAGAACGTCCCTGCTTGTCGGTAAAGGCCGAGTTATGACCTTGTGCTACCTCTGCTCCCGACATCGGATCCCACTTGTAGCCACCAAAGAGCAACACTCCACGATTATCGGCTGTCTTGGCTCCGTAATTCAAAAGATAGCGTTTTGTAATTGCAGATGTGCCGTTGCAATCTACGTATGGTCCTTCTGGATTATCCGAGCGGAACACACGCATCTGATAACCTCCTGTGCTGATGAGTCCGCCATAACTCATAAAGAGGAAATAGTGCGAACCTATCTTTTCTATATAACTTGCCTCACCCGATACATAGTAGCCACCAGCTATCTTCTTGCCAAAGTAAGGATCGCTTGTGGTATTAGCGTTGGCAGCACCCTGTGTTGCAGCTTTGCCGTTAACCTCATACGGGAACTGATAAGTATAATCGCGCAGACCATTAGTTGCATCAAGTTTCAACATAAATATACCACCCGACCATGAGCCATAGCTCATCCAAAGGTTGTCGTTGTCGTCATAGAACACACATGGGTCTATACAGTTAGGCCAAAATGTGCCCCACTTGTCGCCAACATTATATCTCTCAGGCAACGATGTTGCACCGGTTGCAATGGCAAGGTCGGTGTTCTTCCAATCGTTAGCAGCTGCGTATGAATTGTGTGCATACTTTCCAAAGAAACCAGAGAACACTACCGGACCCTGATATTTCCATGGACCCTCGATATTGTCGCTTGTAAAACATACAATGCTTGAGCACCAATTGTCGCCATTCAAGCTCATATACATGCACCACTTCTTCATAGTCTTGTTGTAGATAACGTCGGGGGCCCACTGCATTCCTTTTACAGTGTTGCCCTTCTTCTGCCAACCATGAGCATCGAAGTTGCCAAATGTTACGTTCTTGCCTGTATAGTCCTTAACGGATGTTATGGCATGTGTGGAATAAGCCTGTGAGTAGTTGACAAGTACGCCACCCGTATTACAGAACAAACTGTTTGTTGCTGTAACGTTCCCCTCGTCTGCCTTGAATACTGTCCACTCCTGATAGTTCTTGTCGGCTGTGGTCTTACCTTTGCCAAGATGTGAGCCATATATATAATATGTGGGCGATGAGGGATTGCTGATATCATCGATAACGATAGATGGGTCGTGACATACCACGCGCTTGTTATATTGACGAGCACTGTATGCACCCTGAAGATCGGCATCGGTTAGATTGGTCTGCGCTGAGGCAGACATTGCCGAGAGGGCTAATATGGGTAGTAATAGATTCTTCATAGAAATATTAATTAAAAAGGGGGTGTGTCAAAATGGAAGTTAAAGGAAGTTGGGTATAGCCCGAAGTTATCAGAAGTTCTCGGACATATGTATAATTTGCTGAAAGCAATGTATTTGTCCGTTCGCTCGGCTTTGCCGCTTGCCTAAGCAAGAACTTCCATCCATCGTAGATGGATTAACTTCTTCTTAACTTCAATAACTCCTTTTTGACAGACCCTCTTCAGATTTTTGTTATTATTCAAATACCAAATGACTTCCGTCTACTGTAAACGATACGAACAAGTCGCTTGGATTGATATTGTTTATACCTGTGTACCACTGATAGGTCTCTGTACCGTCGGTACCTGTAACTATTGCCTGAACATCGGCAGTACCGTTGTTACAGTTGGTTACATATACCTTAACCTTTGCACCATTCATTGTGGCAAGCCATCCAGCCCAGTCGGCATAAGCCTCAAGCTGTGTGCCAACATGTGCACAAGCGTCATAACCGCTACCCCAACCATAGTTATCGGCACGTACTACTGCATACTCGGGTGCTGTCTTTGCTGCATCGCGAAGGATAACATAGTAGTTGTTCCAGTTGCCTGCACCAGATGTGTAGTTGGTGAGTTTGAACTCGCGTGTTGCGCCAGCTGGAAGTTTAATGTCGTCTGTGCATACTGACCAGAATGCTGCTGAACAATCGGCTGCACCAAGAGATTTTGGTTCTGGAGTAACAGCAGTAACCTTCGACTCGTTCACCTTAATAGTTACCTCAACAGTCTTGCCACCATTGGCTGTAATAACAACCTTATGCTCGCCTACTGTAGCAGGGATAGTAGAGAATGTCAACTTAGAGTTGTCGAGAATCTCTGTGCGACCGTCCTGATATGTACCCTTAACCTCAAGACCTTCTGTATCGAATGCCAATGTGCGCTCTACACCAAGAAGGGCATCCGAGTTGTAGATGTAGTAGTTGGTGTGCTTAGGCTTGCTTACAAGCTCAACCTTGACTGGAGTGTCGACAACCTTAAACTTGGCGCTTGCGTTGATGGTCTTGTCAGCCTGCTTGTTGAGGAGAGTCTTGTTGAGAGTAGCTACGATGTACTTCTCGCCAAGAGTGTTGAAGTCGGGAACTACCATAAACGAAAGGTCGCTTGAAGCTACTTCCTTAACAGTACCGCCATCGTATGTAACCTGTGCCTTAATCTGCGATGTGAAGTCAGAAAGCTCTGAACCGAGGTTCACTTCCTCAGGAACATTCACAAGCTGCATAGATACTGGCTGCTGGTCTACGGCATCTGTTACATCCATCTCGTCCTTGTCGAACACGTAGTAGCATCCGTCGACGGTGAAGTCGAGGTAGAGGTCGCCCGATTCAACAGGAATACCTGTGTACTTCTGCTGCGAAACCAAGCCCTCAGTACCAACAACGTCAGCTACAACGTCGCAAGTGTTGTCGCCATAGTTGGTAACGGTGACCGTAACCTTGGCACCATTCATCTGTGCAAGCCAACCAGCCCAATCGCCAGAAGCGGTGTTGCTATGCGTACATGATGCATAGCTGTCGCCCCAGCCATAGTCGTCCGAACGAAGACAGCAATACTCTGTCTTGTCCGCCTTGCGCAACACGACAACATAGTTGTTATAGTTGTTGGCAAGTGATGAGTAGTTGGTGAAGGTTGTAGAATAAACCTTATTGCTCTCGATCTTGATGTCTTGATCAAGGTGAGCATCCCACCATGCAGACGAACAGTCGGTATTACCAAGTGTTGTAGGCGAAATCTTCGCTCCCTGGCCCTTATTGGCATTGGCTATATCGTTGATCTTCTCCGAAAGCCAGTCGGGACTATTAACACCAAAGATGTCGCTGCCCTCACATCCGGTTAGTGTTGTCATCGCCAAGGCGGCGGTGCAGAATACGGATGCCAATTTGCTTATATGTTTCATAATTGTATTTGCTAAAATTGATTGTTATGATTTAGGTGTTTATAGGAGGTACGGCTCGAAGCCGTACCACCATATTCTATTTAAGATTAACAACCGGATGTACTGTCCAACCCTTCTCCTTGAAATAGGTAGAGTTGTCGGTAGAGTTGTTGGCTGAGTTACCCACAAGGTTCGGGTTGTTGTTCAATGTATTCTGCGAGATAGGCAAGAACTCGTGACCAGGAACATATGTATCAAATGGACAGATAACAGCAGCATCGCTGCCTACTTCTGAGTAAGATACTGCATCGCCAGGCTTAACACTGGTTCCCTTGCGTACAACGCTGTGATCCTTCATCTGCTGCAGACGACCTGCATCGTAGAAGAATCCCCAACGGATGAGGTCAAGACCACGACCAAACTCGCAACCAAACTCCTTAGGACGCTCTACATTGGCAATCTGCTCAAACAACTTATCCTTAGTGTCGAAGTTGGCAAGCTTAAGATCCTTAAGTCCAGCACGCTCGCGCACCTTGTTTATCCAGTCGATAGCCTGCTGTGTAGGTCCATTTACCTCGTTCTCGCACTCGGCTGCACGGAGCAATACGTCAGAGTAGCGCATCATGCGGAGGTTAATACCGCAGTGAAGACCTGTAACAACAGTGCTGCAAACATTGGTACGGATATTGGTCCACTTGGCAATAGGTATACCGCCATTGAGGTTGTTGGTAACGAGGTTTCTGTCTGAAGCAATCTTCTGAGTATATGCAACGTTGCCGTTCTCAAAACCTTCCCAGTCGTTCTCGTATGTGCAGAGTGTCCAGTAGAGACGTGGATCGAGCTTGCCTGCTGTTGTGCGCTCACTCTTGAAGAGGTTGTAGAGCCAAGGCGAAGCAGAGAGGTCTGCCCAACCACCAAAGTCGCCCGGACAGAAGTTAGACTCTACGGCATGTCCCTGTGTAGCGTTAGGCGATGTGTTTACTGGTGTCCACTCGTCGTCGGTACCCTGTGTACCATAATCGAGATACTGTACTTCGAACAAACTCTCAATATTATTCTCGTAGGCTGAGCCTTCGCGGAAGTTGTCGCCGTAGTTGGCTACAAGGTCATACTTGCCATACTTCTTGCCAATGATGTCCTTCAACACTGTCAGAGCCTCATCATACTTATGACGCTGCATAAGAGCACGTGCATAGTAGCCGGCAGCCGAACCGCATGTGGCACGACCCTTAGCCCACTCGCCTCCCTCGTCGCGCGAGGGCAACAAGGTCATAGCTTCCTTAAAGTCGGCTTCTACTTGGTCAAGCACCTCGTCGTACGAGTTGGTCTTGCCATACAGACCGTCGAGTGTTGAGTATGTATCGTAGTCGGTGATGAGAGGCACATTCTGATAGTAACCAGCGAGGTTGAAGTAAGAGAAGGCACGCAGGAAGAGAGCCTGACCCTTGATGCGCTTCATTGCCTCAGTGAGGTTGGCATCGTCGTTGCCAGTGCGAGAGAGGATGAAGTTGCACACATTAATAGTATAGTAAGCCTCGCGCCATGGCCACTCGGTGATTTCGTTGGTGATTGGTGCGTTGAAGTTGTCGAACTCAAGATACCAAACCTGTGACGAGTTCCATACCTCGTCGCCACGAGTGAGGTCGATGGTATATCCCACACGGCCTGTTGAGCCTTCAATACGTATGTGGTTATAGGCAGCGATGACACACTCCTCAAGATCATCGGAGGTGAACTTGTCCGTGGTCTGCTGGTTTGGGTTGGTAAGCTCCAACTTGTCCTCGCATGATGTAAGCGACACTGCGCTCAAACCAAGAAATGCTGCAAGTGCATAATTATATAGTTTCATAATTGGATTTACGTTTATTAGTTATTGTTTCTATTAGAATGTGAAGTGCAGACCTGCCATGAAGCTACGTGCGCTCGGGAACGAGCAGAAGTTGTAGCCTGGTGTGAAGGTGCCGCCTGCATAGTCGACGTTGTAGCCCTTATAGCCTGTAAAGGTGTAGAGGTTCTGTGCCGATACGTAGGCACGTACACCTGTAACAAGACCCTTGAACCAACGGTCGGGGAAGTTGTAGCCAAGCTCTACGTTGGCAATCTTCCAATATGCAGCATTCTGTATCTTGCGTGAGCTGAAGAGGTCGTTCCAAGCAAGGGTTCCCTTATTGTCTACGTATGTGCGTGGAACATTAGAGAGATATGTAGAGCCATCCTCAGAGAAACGGTTGGCATCTGCCATAGCTACATCCTTGTTGCCCCAGCCATAGCAAGAGTTAAGGCTGTTGTAGATGTCGTCGGCTACGTGGTAGTTGAGGGCGCCGTATGTAGAGATGCTAAGGTCGAAGCCCTTGTACTCCATGTGTGCGCTCAAACCGAAGTTCATCTTTGCCAAACCGCTGCCAAGCACTGTCTGGTCGTAAGCATCGATAACGCCGTCTGGCTCGCCGTTAGGACCAGAGATATCCTTGTAAAGGCAGTCGCCTACATTTGCTCCCTGCTGTGTGGCGTGGTTATCAAGATCGCTCTGTGTGCGGGCGATGCCCTCATATACCCAACCATAGAACTTACCTATCTCCTTGCCTACGTATGTGGCGTATGCACCTGTGATGTACGACTCGGTGCCAAAGCCAAGAGAGGTTACGCGGTTGCGCAATGTGCTCAAGTTGGCTGAGATATCATACTTGAATGGGTGGTCGTGATTGCGGTATGTAGCCGAGAACTCGAAGCCGCTGTTCTCCATTGAGGCTGCGTTCATTGTTACGGTAGCGTTAGCTACACCAGTCTGTGTAGGCACTGGCACTCCGTAGAGAAGGTCCTCCGAAGTATTCTTGTACCACTCGGCTGTAAACTCGAAGCGGTTGTTGAACATGGCGAGGTCGATACCTACGTTGGTTGACTTCTTCTTCTCCCAAGCGATGTTCTTGTTTACAAACTCTGAAACGGCAGAACCTGTAACCACGTTATTGCCGAAGCTATAGGTCATATTGTTGCGCTTCATTGTAGCCATATACATGTACTCGCCGATGTTCTCGTTACCAAGCACACCATAGCTGGCACGAATCTTAGCCATGTTGACGATGTTCTTGCTTACTGGGAAGAACTTCTCCTTGTCAAGACGCCAACCCAATGACACTGAAGGGAAGGTACCCCAACGGATGTCCTTAGTAAGACGTGAGCTACCATCGCGACGGACAACTGCAGAGAGCAGGTACTTCTCGTCGTAGTTGTAGGTCAAACGGCCGATGTATGAGGCAATGGCGTGACGATACTCATACGACTCCGAATATGTATTGGCTGCGTTCTGGAGCTGGAGATAGTATGGCTCTGTAAACTTGATGCCCCATCCTGTAAGCAGGTTGGTGTTCTCTTCCTCGTATGTCATACCTCCGAGGAGGTTGATGTTGTGCTTGCCGATATGGCCATCGTATACAATAGTGTTCTCGATAAGGGCATCAGCATAGTTGCGCGAAGCCTTGGTAAGGCGCTCGTTCGACTTGTCGAGATATACACGGTTAGACTGTATCCATGCAGGAATCCATGTCTTGTCCTTTGCCTCGGTCTTGCTGTAAGAGAGGTTGAGGTTGTAGTGCAAGCCGTGGTTCTTAAAATTAAGACCCACCATCTTAAATAGGTCGACATCGGCAGATGCTGTACCTACGAAGCGGTCTACCACGGTGTTGCGCTGCAACATAGTGTTGACAAGTAGCGGGTTGGATGCCGAGATATCGCCATGTACTGTGTCGTAGTAGACACCATAACCATAGGCATCGTAGTGGTAGTTGTTGGCGGCGCCTACCTTGTCGTCGAGCACCCATGTCGAATTGTCGTAAGCCTTGATAGTAGGCTGCATTAGCAATGTGCTGCGAAGCACGTTGCTAACCGAGCCGTACAAACCTTGAACATACTCGTTTGCGTTAGACAGACCCATATTGTCCTGATTTGAGTGCGAATAAACCATACTTGTGCGGAACTTGATGAACTTGGTCTCCATCGTGTTGTTCACACGTGCGGTATAACGTTCGTAGTTAGGACCTGCACCCTCAAGTGTACCCTTCTGATTGAAGTAGTCAAGCGATACATTATATGTGCTCTTTGCACTACCACCGCTCAAGGCTACGTTGTGATTCTGGCGGATACCCGTCTTGAACACTTCATTAAACCAGTCGGTGTTGGTATCATCCTGGAAGTGGTAGCGACCATCCTCGCCCATCTTGTAGCCGCTTGGGAGTGTGGTGCCCGAATTGGCGCAAGCCTGACCGATATAGTCGCTATACTGCTCAGCGTTCATAACGTCGTATGTGCTACTTGGTATAACGTCGGCACCAAAGTAGCCCGAGTAGTTCACCTTGAGAGGTTGGTCCTTCTTACCATTCTTTGTTGTGATGATAACCACACCGTTTGCTGCACGCGAACCATAGATGGCGCCTGCCGATGCGTCCTTAAGAATCTGTATAGTTTCAATATCGTTAGGAGAGAAGTCGCGTATGGTGGTACCCATTGGCACACCGTCGACTACATAAAGAGGTGCTGTGCTACCGAACGAACCGATACCACGAATACGTACTGCTGGGTCGGCACCAGGCTGACCGTCGGATGTAATCTGCACACCAGCAACCTTACCCTCAAGCATTGTAGAGATGTTTGAGTTGGATACCTTCTTCATTTCCTCAGCATTAACAATAGCAACAGAACCGGTGAGGTCGGCCTTCTTCTGTGTACCATAACCTACAACAACAACCTGCTCAAGCATATTGTTGTCAGGGGTAAGCTCAATTTTTTCGATGATAGCGCGGCCGCGGACTGCAACCTCGCTGGTTTTGTAGCCAAGATAGCTAACAAGCAGAGTGGCATTGGCATCTACGTCCAGTACAAACTTGCCGTCCATGTCGGTAACAGTACCGGCCTTAGAATTCTTAGCCTTAACTGATGCACCCATAAGCGGAGCACCGGTTTCGTCAACAACCTGTCCCTGAACCTTAATGGTTGGGGCTTGTGCTACAGCTGCAGTAGCATTGACTGGGGCAACAACGGTTGCACCACCCATAGCACCGAGGCATAGCATCATTGAGAATAGATTTTTCCTCATTGTTCTGAATTTTAGGTTTTGATATTATTAGATGTATTATTATCGCTCTTGTATGCCAAACAATAAACTTGACATATATACCATAAAGCTGTCGGGTTGGTTTTGAATGTTTAGCTTAAGTATAAACAACAAACAGAGAATGTGAAGAAAGTGGAGATATGTGCTTGCTCCACTTTCGTACATCCGCAGTTTTTCTCATTATTAATACTTGCTCATGACAGTTATTGGTGTAAGGTAATTTTGATTGATTGCTTAACGTCTGTAATGTAAACAATGTTGCTTGTGCAACTTTTCGGTGGCAAAATTACACTTATTCGTGTTTTTTATGGTGGATTATTGAAATAAAAAAGGTGGACAAATAGTGTAAATATGCTGTTTAAACCATATTTACATATTTATCCACCTACTGTGTACCCACACAATAAAAAATGATATATATCAACCACGTGGACATATTTGTCGTAGGTGGATGAACGATTTTTATACTATTTCTACTCGCCTCTATAGGCCGAAGGGGCCACTCCATACTGCTTTGTAAAGCAACGTGTAAAGTATTTCGGGTCGTTGAAACCCACTCTATAGGCTATTTCTGTTATATTTCGGTTGGCTACATTATCATTTAGCATGCGCTTGGCAATATCGAGTCGGTAGTTACGCAAGAACTGCGAAGGGGGTAGTCCACTCTCGGCATTGAGCCTTTTACCAAGTAATGTACGGCTCATGCCCATTATGTCGGCAAGCTCTTGAACACCAAACTTCGAGTTGCTGTAATTGGCTTCCATTACCTCCATTATGCGCTCCATAAACGGACGCTCATTAGCTTCTACCTCCATACGGTCGGCTTCAATGGTCTTTTGTTGGCTTTCCTTGTAGCGTCGTTGGTTCTCAAGTATCGACTTTATACGTGTCTGCAACTCGCCAGGTTCCTCGCTCTCCTTGAGGGCATCCTCAATAGGTTGGTATAGCGATTTTACCTCAAGCTCGCGCATCTTTTCCATGCGGCGCAGGAAGAAGTAACGTGTAACGATAATGCAACATAATATTATAATGAGCACAAACCACCAACTCTTGTAGAAGTAGGGTGTAACGCTGACATCGATGGATATAGTCTGCTCGTGGTCGGTACCGATGTATGGCGAATACTTTACATAAAACTCGTAATCGCCAGCCGGCAGAGCCGAATAGCGCACACTGTGTTGACCAGGCTGCAGTTTTATCCAATCGTCCTCATAACCCTTCATTCTATAGCTGTACACTCCTTGATTCTCGCCCGCGAAATTTAGTGCCGAGAAACTTATGGTAAATGATCGGTCGCCCTCATGCAACTTTATCTTGCGAGCTGTAGTTATGTTACGGTTGATATAACTGCTGCCTGCAAACACCTGCTGATTGTTGACACTAAGCTCGGTAAAACGCAAGTTGCACACCTGACTGTTGGCATTGTCTATACCCGCAACCGCCATCATGCCACGTTCGGTGCCAAGATATATGGTGCCCTTGCGGTCACGCACGGCACCGTTATAGTAGAACTGCGAGCATAACAGTCCGTCATTCTTAGTATAGTTGTTAAACTGACGTGTGCGCGGATTATATACCGACAACCCATAGCCAGTTGTAATCCACAGACGTCCCTGGTTGTCTTCCACAATGCCCGTAACCGAATTGTTTGCAAGTCCGTCGCTTGTGGCAAAAGTCTCTATACTGGTTTTGCCGTCCTTAGAGCGTGTAACACAATACATGCCATAACCATTGCTGCCCATCCACACCTTACCGTCGCGGGTCTGGCAAAATGATATAATCTTGTCGAAAATGCGGCTGTTAGGCTTGTCGAGCTTGTACACATTGTGATAAGCCTTAAAGAATCGCTTGCCCTTACTGCGCGATTTAAGCTCCACCGTTACCATACCTCGTGTGCAGCCCACCATAAGCTGACCGTCCTTTGTTACCAAGCTACCTATACATCCCTTTATGTTGCGGCAGTCGGGAAACGGGTCTTCCAGACTATGGGTATTCAGATTGTAGAAGAATAGGCCCTCGTTAGCACCTATCCACATGCCGTTGTTTATGCGGTCGTAGGCAATGGCTCCTATAAACGTAAGCATATACTGATGGTCGGGGTCTACATTCAATCGCCAAATATTATCGGGATTATTGGGATTAACAACAGCCACTCCTCCACCCCATGTTCCTATCCATAGGTTGCCCTTGCCATCAGGAGCAAGGGTAGACACCGAGTTGTGAGGCAAGTTGGAGTTGTCCACGCGATAATGCACAAATTCCTTACTTCCAGGATGCATAACGTTGAGTCCTCCCTCTACCACACCTACCCATATAGAGCCATCGGGAGCTGCATACATGGCATTTACGGCATTGCGGGCAAGAGAAGTTGGGTCGTCGGGGTTGTTAGTATAATATGCTATGTGCAACTGACGCGGCACAAGCTTTACAACACCTCCCGTCTCGGTGCCAACCCACATACGTCCGTTCTTTACCAATATCGAGTTGACAAAGTTGCTGCTTAGAGGATTTACCAGACTCATGCTGTTCCAATGTTCCACCACACCCGTCTTGTCGTCTATTATATCCACGCCGCAAAGAGTACCTACAAGCAGTCGGCCCTCAGGCGATATGGCAAGACTTGTCGTCACATTATGTTGCAAGGTGTGGCGTTTGTCGTATGTATGAAACTGGCGTCCGTCACTACAAAACAAACCATCATTAGTTGCAAGCCATATCTTATTGTTATACTTGATGATACTTGCCGCATAGCGGTTGGACAACGGAGCAAACATCGCTGTGATGTCATTCTGTACCAACTGACCCTCGCTGACACATATATCGCTAACCCTACCGTTATTGCACACCACAACAGAACCACGTCCATAGACATCGCACATGCCAAACTCGGGTGCGGCTGTGGGACAAGGTGTTGTAAGTATCGACGCTACCTTGCCATCCTTATCAAAAGCAATGCGCACTATCTCAAGTGTTGTGGCAATCCACACACATCCTTTCGAGTCGCAATAAGTGCGCATGCACACACTATTGAGCAACTGATGCAGACGCTCGGCCAATTGGGAATTGACACAAGGCGGCACAACCGGATGCATTGTCTCAAGGTCGAGCACCTGAGGTCCTTCCTCAAAAGCAATCCACAAACGGCGGAAATTATCCTCGCTTACATTACGACAACTGTTACTGCGCAATGCCGTAGGCGTGGCAGTATAGCCTAAACTCGCCACCTTATAACCGTCATAGCGCACCAATCCACCTCCGTGTGTACTTATCCAAATAAATCCATACGAGTCCTGAAAAATGTCGTCAGCAAAGTTATTTGGCATTCCGGATGCCATATTAAGGTAACTCACATTGTACTTGGCGGTCGTATAGCTTTGGGCAATACACCCCATCGACACAATGAGCGCAACCAATAGGGATATAATAGATTTTATCATTTGAAATTCGGCTTTTTCTGTTTATTAGGGATAACAATCTGCTGCAAATATAGCAAAAAAAATGATAATATCGCACCTCGCATCAACCGAATAGCAACCACTTTTGGCTTATTTGTTAAATTCGCCAAAAACAGCCACTTTTTTCATCTTAGTGTGCCGTATATATATAAAAAATGTGTAATTTTGCACAATCGTGCCAAAACTGCAACAATAAATAAAAAACAATATATAAATTTCTACATTAAAACAAGAAAATGAACATTTCATTTGAAAACTCAGACAAAGTGAATGGTCTGTTGACTATCACAGTAGAAGAAGCAGACTTCAACGCCTCTGTCGAGAAGACTCTTAAGGACTACCGTAAGAAGGCTAACATTCCTGGATTCCGTCCAGGTCAGGCTCCTATGGGATTAATCAAGCGCCAGTTTGGTGCTTCTGTACGCTACGATGCCGTTAACAAGTTTGTTGGCGAGCAGCTCTACAAGTACATCCAGGACAATAACATCCAGATGCTTGGCGAGCCCCTGCCTTCTGCAAAGCAGGAGACACCTGCCGACATCGAGAAGCCAGCTCCTTACACATTCGTATTCGACATCGCTGTAGCCCCAGAGATCAACATGACTCTCGACGGTCGCAACAAGATCGATTACTATACTATCAAGGCTGACGACAAGCTCATCAATGAGCAGATCGAGATGTATCAGAGCCGTGCCGGTAAGTACGAGAAGGCTGAAGAGTATAACGCTGAGCTTAACGACATGCTCAAGGGCGACCTTCGTGAGCTTGACGCTGAGGGCAACACTAAGGAAGGCGGCATCACCGTTGAGGGTGCTGTGCTTATGCCTTCATACATCAAGGTTGACGAGCAGAAGAACCTCTTCAACAACGCTAAGCCAGGCGATATCATCACATTCAACCCACGCAAGGCTTACCCAGAGGGCGAGGCAGAGATTTCTGCTCTCTTGAAGATCGACCGCGAGGTTGCTAAGGATCTCGAGTCTAACTTCAGCTTCCAGATTACAGAGATACAGCGCTTTGTTAAGGCTGAGCTCAACCAGGAACTCTTCGATCAGGTATTTGGCGAGGGTACAGTTAAGAGCGAGGACGAGTTCCGTGCCAAGATTGCTGAGGGTCTTAAGCCACAGCTCGAGGCTAACTCTGACTACAAGTTTATGCTCGACGTTCGCACATATTGCGAGAACAAGGTTGGCGAACTTACATGGCCAGACGAGCTTCTCAAGCGCATTATGCTCCTTAACAACAAGGATAAGGGCGAGGACTTTATTGAGAAGAACTACGCTGAGAGCATCAAGCAGCTCAAGTGGCACCTTATCAAGGAGCAGCTTGTAAAGGCTAACGAGATCAAGATTGAGGACGCTGACGTTAAGGCTGCTGCTATCGAGATGGCTCGCATGCAGTTTGCTCAGTACGGCATGACTAACGTTCCTGACGAGTATGTTGAGAACTACGCTAACGAGCTTCTCAAGAAGCGCGAGGCTGTAGACAACTTCGTTGAGCGTGCTATCGACGTTAAGCTCGCTGCTGCTCTTAAGAGCACCGTAAGCCTCAACAACAAGGAGGTTACTCTTGACGAGTTCAACGAGATGATGAAGGGTTAATAAACCCACTCACAATTAAGATTAGATCTTAAACATACAAAGGGCCGCAAGGATGTAGACATACAAC
>ERZ1026886.211-NODE-211-length-32405-cov-53.676043_pt1 | contig 32405 bp, 16 predicted proteins | sample MGYA00380173_ERZ1026886 | MGnify/ENA primary metagenome ERZ1026886 (study PRJEB33269, sample SAMEA4719809) | human gut metagenome | biome: human-associated habitat; feature: organic feature; material: feces | place: Cameroon | collected 2013-10 ... | reverse complement strand
CAACACTTTTCTACACGAACTTTCCTTGCATACATACACTTTTTTACACGAACTTTTATCGTGTGCATACATTTTTTACACGAACTTTCCTTGTATTACGTTCATGACAACCGCTTTCCCATCTTATTCATCATTATTGATTGCCTCCACATATTCCCACAGTTTCTTGTAGAAAGGATGCTGGGTCATCGTCTCCTTGTTGCCCAGGATGATGAGCTTCATACGGGCTCTCGTCATTGCCACGTTCATGCGGCGGAGGTCTTTCAGAAAACCAATCTGGCCCTCGTCGTTGGAACGTACCAGGGAGATGAGAATCACGTCGCGCTCCTGCCCCTGGAAGCCATCCACCGTGTTTACGCTGATGAGGCGGCGGTAAGGCTTGAAGAATTCATACTTCTTGATGAGCTTCTTCAGATACTGCACCTGAGCACGATAAGGCGAGATGATGCCCACGTCGATGCTGTCGTTCAATACTCGCTGCTTGCCTATCTTGGTGAAGTATTCGGCCAGGGTGAGCAGGGTGAGTTCGGCTTCCGCCTTGTTGATTCTTCCGAAACTCTCGCCCACAAACTGCTCCTTGAAATTCAAATCAGAATTCAGATTGGATGCTGATTCTGAAGATGAATTGGAATCAGAATCCTCTGGAGCATCTTCGCCTTCTATGGTTATCTGATTTTCCTCGTTCGAAGTATCAATCCACGTTATCGGATGGTCGTAATCCAATACACTGCGGTATTTAATCTGTGGCGCACTCTCCACCTTACCCCCGTAGAACCAGTCGCTGGAGAATCGCATGATTTCATCGTTCATGCGATACTGAATCTTCAGCAGGGTCACTACTTCGGGCTTGTTTTCGGCGATGCGCTCCATCAGCGTCTTGCCCAGTCCGGCTCTCAATGCCGCAATGCTCTTCACGGTTGGCGGCAACTGGCAGTGGTCGCCAGCCAGAATCACTCGGCTCGCTCTTCTCATCGGAATCCAGCAGGCGGCTTCCAGGGCCTGGGCTGCCTCGTCGATAAACAGGGTGCCGAATTTCATGCCTTCCAGCAGGCGATGGGCTGAACCCACCAGGGTGCAGGCGATGACACGTGCCTCGCCAAACAGTTCTGAGTTGATGCGGATTTCTATCTCTGCGGCACGGCTCCTCAATCTATCCATCTTCTGATGATAGCTTTCGCCGGCTTTCTTTCTGTTCTGCCTTAATTCTCTGATAGCCTTGCGGATTGCCCAGAGCTGCGGATAGTCGGGATGGCTTTCGAAGCGGCGCTCGTAGGTGAAGCCCAGCATCTTGTCGTTTACACGGGTAGGGTTTCCGATACGGAGCACGTTGATGCCTCTATCTACCAGTTTTTCTGAAATCCAATCCACTGCCATGTTGCTCTGTGCGCAGACCAGCACCTGGCTTTCTCGCATCAGGGTTTCGTTGATGGCTTCCACCAGGGTAGTGGTCTTTCCGGTTCCCGGAGGTCCGTGAACAATGGCTACATCCTTTGCCCAAAGCACCTCGTTTACGGCCCTTTCCTGGGTAGGGTTGAGCCAAGGAAACTTCATCGGTGCAAACGAGAATCTGCCCGCTTTCTGATGAGAATAGAATAAATCTCTGAGATAAGCCAGACGGTTGTTCTTCGCCTTCATCACTCTATCCAAGGCTTCAAACATCAGTTTGTAGCTGGTTTCATCGAAGGATAATTGCACGCCGATAGGTTCCGTGGACTGCTGCAAGTCGAGCAGGGGAGCAGAATCGGGCACGGTAATCACCATTCTGTCGCCATCTACATAGCTTACGGTGCCGGTAAAAGAAAAGTACTTGATCTGTTCTTCACCTCTGAAGAACATGACGGGGCGACCGAACTCAAAATTGTGCTCGATATCCTGATCCGAGGTACGGAATACCTCGATGGCTGTTTGGTTCAGCGAATTATAAAAGCTTTTTCCCACCTGTAGCGGGAACCAGGCATCACCTCGTTTCACCTTTCGCTGCATGCCCATCTGTTCGGTGAGCTTGCGGAAGGCTTCCTTCTCGGTGTAATACTCCAGCTGGAGCAGGGTGCGTTGTTGCAACAATGCCTGAATTGGTGAAATCTGTTCCATAATTGGTTGCAAAGTTACACCAATTCAGGCAAAAATAAGAAGATAATAGGATAATTATATTTAAAAACTATCACTTTTTAATTGGAAATGATGGAGATTTCTTCTCTTTTCCATCATCTTGACCATCATCTCTGCCATCATCTCTGCCAGAGTTGATAGTCCTGAATCTCGTTGGCGTTATCATCTGGCGAAGCATTTTGGCCGGTTTCTGTCGGCGCATTCTGCTTCTCTTTTGACTGCGCCCTATGATAATAGGTGAAGGCGATGAGGCTGATGAGCAGCAGGGCGATGATGCCGAGAACGATGCCGCCTGCCTTCAGCAGGGGCGATTCATGCTTGTGTTCTCTTACCTCGCGGATGCTCTTGGGACGGATGCTCAGGTCGCGGCTTATGCATACTTCTGCCATCTGCCTGAGGTGCCTGTCGTGGGTGGCCTTCGCCATGTCGAGAAGCACCATGCCCAGCGAATAAATGTCTGCCTGAGGGTCTGATTTGGCTCCCGGCAGGAGTTGTTCGGGGGCAATATAGCCCGAGGTTCCTGCCGGCAGTTTGAGAATGGTGAAGGAATCGCTGTCGGAAAGTCCGAAATCGATGAGCTTCACGTTCTTGCCATTGTGGGTTACCATGATGTTGGCGGGTTTCAGGTCGCGATGAATCATCTGCTTGTTGTGCATGTATTCCAGGGCGTCCATCAGTTCGTGGGCTATCTTGTGCGCCATTTCCGCCGTGAGCAGTTGCTGGTCTATCAGATATTGCAGCGTGTCGCCATCTATGTATTCCATCACGATGGTAGTGCCCAGGTTCTCCACTTCTTCCATGCCTATGGTATGGCAGATGTTGGGGTGCTCCAACTGCAGACCTATCTCGAATTCCTTGGTCAATGCCTGTCGGTAGATGGGCGTATAGAGGAAGTCGTTCTTCAGGCATTTCAGTATGTAGCGCTTGCCGTATCTTGTGGCTGTGAAGATGCGGGTGTGCCCAGAGATGGAGACGTAGCATTGGCTGAGGTTGCTGAACTTAGACTCTACCGGCTGGGGTTCGGCAACGTTCATCTCCTTGTTGATATCTTCCGTGAATCCTGATGTTGTCTTCATCGGCTTATCTGATGCTGTTTTCATTGGCTGATGATGCTGATAAGGGTGAGACCTCCGTTTCTTCCTGCCACGAACGATGCGGTACGCTCGCCGTTTCGCTCGATGTAAGGCAGATAGAGCGGCTGCTCCTTGATGAAGCATCCGGTAACGAAATGATCGCCTGCTTCAAGCTTGCTGTTTTCTGAGGCAAGTATTTCGTAGGTACTTTCGCCCAGATAGCGTAGGCGCAGAATGCGGTTGGGGCTCCATCCGATGGCTACTTCCGCACCCTTCTTCAGGTCGCTGCTTACCAGCTGGCTTGCCTTGAAGAACGAGGAGTTGTAGCGGGTACTGGTCTTCAGCCATTGCTTGAACTCCATATAGTTCTTGTGCTCGATATACTGCGAGAGAATATCGAGTGTCATCATGCGAGGCTTATGGTCATCATTCACATAGCCATAGAGTCGCTTGAGGGTGGATGCAGAAACACTGTAGCCTGTATGTCTTTCGAGGAAGAACGAGAATTCCTCAAAGTCGGTTGTGGTGGCAAGCAGCTTGCCGTATTTCTGCTCAACGAGTGATTTCAATTCTTCTATTTCCGGAGTATTCATATCTTCTATATTTACTATTTCCTAATTTTTCAATCTTTTATTGTTCTGTGATGTGCTTGAACTTGCCCCAGCTTCTGTTGTACTGATACAGTTTTTTCTTGCCTGCCGGTACGTGGAGCACGCAGGTAGAAAGGAAATCGATGCCCTTGGTGCTGAAGGCATTCGTATTGCATACGGGTGGGTAAGTGGCATCAATGTAGAGGTCGGTGAGCGGACAACCATCGAAGACATAATCTGAGATGAGTTCAGTCTTCTGGCCTAATCTTACCACCTTCAACCGGGTGCATCCCTGGAAGGTGCCCGTAGGAATCAGCTTGAGTTGGGCTGGCAGAGAAACCTCTTCCACCTTGCTGTTCATCAGCGCTCCCTGTCCTATTTCCGAAAAACTATCCGGAAAGATGAAGCGGGTGATGCTGCATTCCTTGAAAGCATAATCGCTGATGCCTGAAAGGGTGGAAGGCAGGGTGTAGTCGCCCTGCTTACCCATCGGGAACCAGAGAATTTCGGTTTCGGCTGCATTAAACAGTACTCCATCCAGACTGCTGTAGTGGGTGTTGGCTTTCGAAACCTGGATGCTTTCCAGCGCCGTGCAACCGGCTGATGGAATTATCTGACTTACAGAGGCTGGAATCTCTATCTCCTGAAGTGATGTGCAGTAGGCAAACGCATCTTTTTCTATCTTGATGACATCAGAAGGGAGGATGATGTGTCTGAGCTGGTTGCATTGGGCAAAGAGACCTTGTCCTACCACCTGATTTTCTGTGTGGCGGTAATAGGGGCCGAAGTCGCTTCCGCCTGCCACGATGTGCGCATCAGCCATGTTGATGTCGGCAAGTTTTCCTGCTGTCGTTTCGTTGTTGAGGTCTCTTCCTGCCATTGTTCTTAGGCATACTAAATCGTCTCCGTTCAGGTCGCCAACTATCGATAGTTGGGTATATTCGTAGAGATGATTGCCCATGAGGGCACTCAGTTTGCCTGCTTCTTGCAGTTTAACGGCATCTGTAGTCTTGAAGGTGATGGCTTGGCTTGTGGTTTCTCCCACACGGTTTTTGGCATAAGTCCAAATCCGATAGGTGGTGTTAAACTGCAGGTCGCTGAGTCTTACCTGCTGGGTTCCGATGGCTCCCTGGTAGTTTTCTACCTTTGTTTTTTGCTGCGTATCGTTGCTGCTGCCTTCTTTGGCGTAGTAGCATCCTGTTTCCGTGATGTCTTCACCGCCGTTTGATGTAATGTCGAAGCCCACGATGATGCTGCTGGGACCATAGCTCAAAACCTGCGGAGCGGTAAGTGATGGCTTGTCATTCGGCAGGGTAGTGAAATTCATCGGATTACTGCTGAGCGTAGTTCTTCCATTATTTCCTTGCAACATATAATAATAGGTGGTGCCTGCCTTCAGGTCCATCATGCAGAGTGTCACTTCCGTGGTGGAATGGCCATCCCCCGAAGGGTTGCTGTCTTCTTCTGAAAGGCTGATGGGATTTGAAGTGAGTGCCATTTCCTCCGTCTCTCCATATCTGAAGGAAAGAGTAGGCAGGGTAGTCTCTCCCTCCAGCGAAACCGAACCGTGCAGAGTGGCCTCGTTTCGGGTAATGCCGGAAGCAGGGAGAGTGGCAAGATGCGGTTCCAGATGAGTGGGTTTCTCGCTGCTGCATGCCGTGAGAATAGCCAGCATTATTCCTAAATATATAATCAGTTTACTTTTCATCTTGATGTTCATTCTTATTTTCCCGGATTTATTTTCTTGGCTTTATTTCCCGGTTTTTGATTTTCCCAGTTTGATTCCTATTCCGATGCAGCCTTGCCATTGCTTTCCGGCGATGGTGATGGCTGAGGCTGAAATGCTGAGTTTTCCGAAGGAAGCCAGGGCTCCCAGTTCTGCGGTTACTCCTTTATCAGAAAGTCCGTCGTTGATCAGATAACCTTTTCCTTCGCTCTCGCTCAGTTGCCAGGCTGTGGCCGACTTGCCGTATCCTACGCCTTCGAAAAGGCAGACGCCATGCGTGATGTGATGGATGGCTCCTGCCGTAAGTGTATAGTTGGTGTGGCGGGTTTCGCCCGAATAATACGGTTTGATGTTGCTGCCGCTGGTAAAACCTTCCTTATCGCAGTTGCCCTCCGTGCTTCCTATGCTCTTCAGGTTACTGCTGGCATGGAGGAAGAAACCATGGCGGCGCATCAGGGCAAAGAAGATGCCGTAAGAGGGGCCGTCTTTGTGCAGGGCAAGGGTAGCCAGACTGTAGAAGGCGAGTGGCATTTTGGGGCGTACTTTCTCGATGGCGGTGGTGTCAGTGATGGTCTTTATCTCTACTATTGTATCGTGGAGTTCCGTGATGGCTGGTTTCGGCAGGTTGAGCTTCATCTCATAGGTCATTCGGCTCTCCAGCGGTTTACCCAGTCGGTAATCGCGCAGCACGCCCCATTCGGGATGTTTCAGGGTGAGGGTCTTGGTGCCTTTCGGCAGATAAAGCCATATTTCCCCCACTTCGTCCTTTCTCTTCACGATGCCGAGCGGGGAGGAGAAGGCAAAGTCGGTTGGAGCCACCACCTTGATCAGGGCGCAGGCTTCATCGTTCAGATCACGCACATTGTTGATAAAGGCGCTCACATCGTTAGGCAGCTGGCGGAAACTAGCCACCGAAAACTCCTGTGCCCTAAGGGCAGAAGGAATGGCTAGCCAGAGAATCATGGCTAGTTGCAGCACCTTCAGAAGTTGCTCTTTCATTTTCTGCGAAGCGAAAGCTTCTCTAACTTCTCCCATCATAATTTTCTTTTATTCTAAATTAAAGTCTTGAATATTAATCACATCATCGCCAGTATGGACGGTTCCGGCTGGCTGCCAGGTGCGAACATGGATGAGTGGCATCGACTTGTCTCTGAAATCCCAGAGCAGGAAGAGATAGCCGTCGTCACTATACCTGTCGCTCTTGTATTGTTGTCTGAGCGTTACACCGTAGATGCCGTCCATCGTAGGATGGCGCATGATGCGGAATCCCGAGAATCTGACATCGATTTTCTGATTGGCAGCAAATACCTTGGCAAGACGGTTCAGGTAGTCGCGCTTGGAATGGATGGCAAAGGTTACCCGGTTTTCTGCCTGGCATTTGCCATCGTTGGCGATGGGCTTTACCACATTTCCCACAATGATGAGTGCCTTGTCGCTGAACACCTGCCGCAGGAAATCGATGTCCTTGGTGGTGTAGGCTGTGCGGAAGTGCTCACAGTAGTTCAGAATGGTGTGGCGGCGCTTGGCATCGGTTTCAGCCAGTTTGCCCTGCATGATTTTTGAGGCTTCCTTATAGAAAGGATTGCTCTGCGCCATCGTCTTGAGATTTATCTGCGAGAGGGCACTCGTCTTTCTGCCTGATAGTCCATCTACAGTGCCCTTCTTTTCTCTGGAATGATCCCCAGGATTTCCCCCGGAATAATCTTCTGAAATCGTTTCTCCTTTCGTTTTTTCTGTCAGATTAGCGATGCCTTTCTGTGCTTCAGCCGATTTGTATTCAGCAGCATCCTCATTCAGGAAAATACTGCCTTGACGGTTTATATATCCTTCTCTTTTCGTGTTCTTTTCTCGGAATCGGAGTTGCCCGTTTCGATAGCGGGTATCAAGCAGACAATCACGTAAGGGGATGGCAAACAGTTCTTTGCCGTCTTCATTCTCCACCACGTATCGCTTGCCTTCTTTACCGTTGTCTTGTTCTACCAGTTCCAGTCCTTCGTGTACTCCATATCGGGTTTCCTTGCTGTTTTCTTTATAATCAGCGAAGGGCGACAGCCATAATGCTGCCGCCCAAACTCCAAGAAGGAGAACCAGAAGGGATAAAATACTTACCGTCTTCTTCATTATTTTTTATTCTTATTGCCAGTTTTTAATTTCTCCACCGACTTCAATCTTCACCTGGTCCGGATTGTCGGAGATGATGAGGTTGACGAGATGTTCGGTTCCGGGTTTAAACTGGAACTTGCTCTCGAAGAGATAGCTCACGCCTTTCATCACCACCTCGATGAGCGGCATTCGGTTTTCGATGCGCTGAGGCACGATGATGGCCGAATAGCTGGTTTCATCGTCCTGATGGGCGATGATGCTCTTTCGGGTTCCCTTTACATAACGGGTTGCCACACCTGCCTGCAGGTCGATGGTGGCAGTAGGCACCGTGTTGTGGATGGTTACCTGAGCCGTGGTAGGCATGTCGCCCTCGAAATCCTCTCCTTTTATCAGGCGAATCTTGAGCTTGCTCATGATGTGCTTGAAGTTGAGAGGGATGGGTGAGGCTGATGCCGAAATGTTCTTGCTGGTAGCAAAGAGCAGGTCGCTTGCCTCATAGCCGCCCAAAGCTTCTTTGCTCTTGGCGGTGCTTTGATCCATAGCTACGCTGAAAGGCTGGTCTGTAATGCTGCTTACATCTTCCATGTAGGGATAGTAAGCATAGGCAGTATAGGTGCCCTTGTCCCAGTAGAGGGTTCGGGCTGCCGCCCATTTGCTTCCATCGTAGGTCAGCGCTTCGTTGTTCACCAGGTTGCCTCCTATTTCCAGTTGTGCCTTTGCATCTGCCACGTAAAGTCCAATCTTGTCGTTTTGCTCAAAGCTGGTCTCTGTGGCACGGGTTGCTTGTCCCGGATGGCTCACCAGGAAGGTCATCGGTGTGGATTTTGCATCCTGCGAGCGAAGAGCCGTTTCCTGCTCTTCGCTGCAAGATACCATTCCTAATATAGCCAACGCAAAACTTGCGTATCTTATTATATGTTTCTTCATATTTTTTCTATATTTTAATGGTCTGTACTATGATGAACCTGGCACTCGCCATTAGCGATGCCTTCTCACCTTTGCCATCTTCAGCGGACTGCTCTTGTGAATCATAGGAGCATGCTGATAGGTTCCTGCGGTGCGCTGGTCGCCATTTCCGCCGAAGGTACGGCTCTCCACGATTCCTGCATCTCGCTTGTCGTTCTTCACGAAGTCTTCGAAACTGTAGGTTTCTCCTGCATACGCCTTGATGCGCTTCACGATACTCTCACGGCTGATGGTGCTGTAATAAGGAATATCGTTGTTCATACAGGAGTTCGGCTCCGAACGGAAGACGCCTCGGTTGTGCATGTAGCCTCCCTCGTAAATATCCACGATGTCGCTGTAGCGGTCGTCGAAGATCAGATGGCTCCAGCCCACGCTGTGCATCTTGCCGGTAAGTTCAAGATTGTCGTACCAACCGAGCGACTTGGCTCCGTTGAATTCAAGAACGTGACCACAGCAGGTACAATCGCAGAAATCAATGAAGGCATTGTGATAAATGTACTCATCGCCCAACTTTCCGAATCCGTGACCGCCTGCCTCATGCTGGATGACACCACGGGTATCGAGCGGATAACCGTAGGTACTCTGAGGACAGAAGGCAATAGCCGAACCGTCTTCCCACATCTGGCAGATGCCACCGTAATCGGTAGAATTAGGAACGATGATGATCAGCGTCTGATTCAGATTGCCCTTGTTCACGGTTGGAGCACCCAAAGCATAACTGAATACTTCGTCATAATCAGCCTTCAATCCTACGCCACCGGTAAAGGTGGTGTTGAATCTGTTGTAGCGGATGGTATTCACGGTTCCCACGCCCGATTCCGTAGAAAGCGGAATGGCTGTATAGACGTTGAAGTAATCACGGTAAGTCTTGTAAGGTTCAATACCGAAGAAGTACTCTACTTCCTGCTTGATATTCTTCAGATATTCGCCGCTGGCAATATCCTTTGCGTTAAAGCCATCGCCGAGCAGAACGATGTTGATTCCACCCTTGTTGCCCTTGGTAGCCTTCTGCAGGGTAATCCATTCGTCCTCTCCATATTCATAGCCATACTGAGAAACGCTGCATTCGTGGGTATAGTCTTTGTCTTTCAGTCGGAACACCACCTTTCCATCACGGCTATCGGCATTCTTTGACATTCCCTTGATGGTAAGGGTAACTTCTGTTTTCTTGTTGCCGCTGGCAGGAGAAACCTCGCACCAGTCTGGCTTGCTGGCTACTTCCCATTCGCCTTCGGCGTTAATCACCAGTTTCTGCTTATGCTCCGTGCTCAAGGCGCAGGCAACAGATGGTCGGCAAACGAGCTCGTGGTGGGCAGCGATGCGCTTGAAGTCGCACCAGCCGCTGGCTGCTTGATACTGAGCGATGGCTGATTCTGGAACTTCAAGAGTGAAATTGTCTTTGGCTACACCATTGAAGGCTCCGCTCTCAATATGGGCAGGCATCGTTCCTTTGCATCGTATAGATGTAATCCCGAAACAATCCGAGAATGCGCCTTGACGTATTGTCTCCATAGATTCTGGGAAGATAATACCTTCCAACATTTTACAGTTTGAAAATGCACTTTCACCGATACTTTCTACTTCATTAGGAATATCAAGAACTCCCATCAATCGCCAATTGTTGGCAAAAGCATTGCTACCGATATGGGTAAGGGTAGATGGTAATGTTAAGGTTCCAGAAAAATCATTATTACAGAAGACGTTTTCCGAAATGACTTTTAGACTTTTGGGCAAGTGTAATTCGCCTTTGAAATGACAGTTAGCAAAAGCATCGTTTGCAATATTTGTTATACCATCATGTAAAGTTAATGTTCCGTTAAAACCACAGTTATGAAATGCTTCAGATGGTAGGGCTGTAATACCTTGTGGTATTGATAATGAGCCTGAGAATCCAGAACAGTAACTAAACGCACAATTACCCATTCTCTTAAGTTTTGCAGGTAATCTTAATTCACCATATAATCCACTACACCCAGAGAAGCAATATCCTCTAATTAATTCCAAATTATCTGGCAAAATTAAATTTCCTGTAAGATTTCTACAATTTTGAAATACGCCTCCATAATAGTCAGTTCCTTCATCACCCATGTCATCTTCGCCTCTATTTCCTAATTTTTTTAGAGTAGATGGGAGAGATAAGATTCCATTTAGACCGATACATCCGTTGAAAGCTCCACGTTTAATTTCTGTCACACCTTCAGGGATTATAAGAGAACCTGACAGATATTTGCAGCCGTAGAACGCATTTGAACCAATAGATTTTAAAGTGTCAGGAAGAACTATTCTATTGAGACTATTACTTCCTCCCACAGTCTGAATGAAATAGAAAGCACTATTTGGAATTTGATCATCCATATTCTCTTCATTCTCTTCGTTCTTTCCCCATCCTTTGATTCGAACTTCTTTCAAATTCAATGCTGACAAACGGAGCATAGAATCTCTCATGAAGTAGAAATCCTTTGCATTAATCTGTCCTGTAATCTTGAGATTTCGGACCTGCGCATAATCCTTATTAGCCGCAGTAATGGCATTCTTCAAACCTCCAGGAGTAGAGTTGATGACAATATATTCCTTCGCCGTCGCATCATGGCTTACCAAATCATTCTCCCAAGGAGTGATGCTTTCGCTTTCCAAAGTAAGTTTATAAGCGCCGCTTCCTGCCTGCTTATCCACCTTGATACCGAAGTTCATCATCTTGCCAGCCACGTAGGTAAGTGCCTCGTTCTTAGTGAACTTATAAGGCACACCACCAATGGTGATGCTGAAGAGGGTAGTGCCGGCTGCCACGGTTTGAGGAACCACGATGGTGCGCCACTCGTCGTTGACACGAGATGGGATGGTCATGGTGCTCTCTGCACTTCCGGCTGCCTTGATTTCACCGGTAGAAAGGTTGATGCTTGCCTTGCGAGCCACATTGGCAGTCAAGACAATCTTCTTGGTATTCGCCCATTCGCCATCGGCAAAACCGGAACCCTGAATCAGGGTAACACGGGCATTAGACATGCGATGAGCCAGAGGCAAACGGATGACACTGGTGGTAGGAGCCACATCGGGCACCTTTCCCCAGAGGAAATCGCTCGCTTCGTAACCACCCATCTCGCCCTCTGCCGTTGTGGTGCTTTGGTCCTTCTGCACCTCAAACTGATAGTCCTCGATGCTCTCAGGATTGGCAAAAGGATAGTAGCCATACACATCAATATGGGTATGCTTGTCTTTCCAATAAAGGTCGTAGGCAGAACTCCACTTATAGTTAGGCTCATCGAAGGTGTGGCGCACATTGTCGCCGCGGTTGCCGCTAACCTTCAGCGTGCCAGGGTTGTTGCCTTCGTAATCTACGATGTACACACCCATTACGTCGCCATTGCAGAAACCGTTGTCGTTGACGCGGGTTACGGCAAGCTGGTCGATGTCGCCCGATAGCTGGATGCGGTTTCCGTCATGCTGTTCTGTGCTGCCGCCGAAGAAATCATCGCTGCAGCCCGTGAAGAGCATGGCTACCAGAGCCACCATATAAAAGGTGTGCTTGGAAATATGGATTGTTTTCATATCTTCTTTGTTTAAAAATGAATAATTTCACCGATAACAGAGATACATGTTAGGGCAGGGCTTATTATTCTGCTGTGCCACCGTAGTCGATTCCGTCGTCTTCCCACTTGGTGATGTTTACATTCACACCATTGCTGGTCTTGCTCAGGGTTACGGTAAACTTATGTTTCTTTCCTGCTTCGAAAGCGGTAAAGTTGGCTGCTTTCTTCAACTGGTAGTCTCTGCCATCCACATTTACTGTGATGAGTTTTCCTTCGCCTACAGCCTGTGGAATGATGAGTGCCTTGTAGTTGTTGCCTTCTTCCTTTAGTGGAGTGAGGTCGGCATCATTGCCTTTGGCAGTTAACTTGCCGGTAACGAGATTGGCTGTAGCCTGGGTCTTCAAGCGGTTGATCTTGACGCTGATCTTGGCTTTGCCCAGCGATTCTTCTGTAAATCCGTTGCCCGGTTTCAGGGAAACAACCATCTGGCTCATCACATGCTTCGCATCAATCTTCACGGCCGTTTCGGTAGGAGCCACATTGGTGGTCTTGCCTATCAGAAGATCGGCTGACTTGTATTTCGCACTGGTGCTCTGGTCTGCATTCACATTCCAAGACATGGCATTCACATCACCGATAGAGCCAGTGTATGGATAATACAGATAGAAGTCGGCATGGGTGGTGTTGTCTTTCCAATAGGTAGGAGAGGCTGGCGTCCATGTGCCGTTGTAGGTATATTTCATGTTATCCACATGATTGCCTGTAGCCTTGAGGGTGCCGGCAGAACCATCGGCATTGTAGTTGACTACAAACAGACCGATGTTATCTCCTTTCTCAAAGGAATTGTCGATGACCCGTGTATCAACAGAGGTATTGATGTTGATAGGCAACTTCTGGTTTTCCTGACCAGTTGATGGAAGAGGGTCACTGCTGTTGCCTGATGAGCATGCTGCCAATGTGAGTAAACTGCATGCAAGGAAGCCTAATTGTTTCATTGTTTTCATTTTGTTCGTAGTTTAAATTGTTAGTTGATTATTTTTATTGCTTGCAAAGATAGTGAAAAACGGGAAACTACGCAAGTTCATAATGGTTCATTTCTGCTTTTTCTTTCATGATGAACCTGTATTCGGTACAAATAAGCGGAAAATAAGACAAAACAGCCCCCAAATAAGCATTTTATTCCTTATTTGGGGGCTGCGATTTATTGGATGATGCGCTCTACTTCTTCTATAGTGCGATTGAACGGACCGTTATGTTCCAGCTTGATGGTGCACATGGCGGCGGCAAACTTGCCTGCTTCGGTAGGGGTGGCACCCTGCAATCGCTTGTAGAGATAACCGGCAGAATAGGTGTCGCCGCATCCTGTGGCATCTACCACCTCGTGAGGAGGGTAGGCAGGAATCTCATAGAAGGTATCATCTACATAAATCAGCGAGCCATCGCTGCCCAGGGTGATGATTACCTCGGTAACGCCCCACGAATGGATGAGCTTGGCTGCCTCTCGTGGCTCCTTCAAGCCCGTGATGGTCTCCATCTCCGTTTCGTTCACCTTTAAATAATAGGTGTGCTTCAGAACATCGAGCTTGTCCTTCCAGTCGATGGGATAAACCTTCTCGTCTCTCACCTCGCGCAGATAGCCCTGTACATCGATGGAAACCCTGCCGCTGCGGGAGAGAAACTCCACCACCTCTGGCGAGAAATCGTCGCTCAGCAAACTGCCCAGGTGATAAACCTTGGCTTTCACCTTCTCCAACTGCTTGATGGTGAACGGATCTGCCTTGGCAAGCACACGCTGCTTGCGCTTGTTCTGGTCTTCCTCGTAGATGTTTTCGAAGAACACCGTGTTGCGGGATGGATTGAGGGTGACATCAATGCCAGCCTTGCGCATCTTCTCTACAGGTTCGGTCTCTGTAGGGTCCATTGCCGTGATGAGCGAGAAACTCACGTCTTTGGGCAACTGATTGATGGCGTATGCGAAGTAAAAAGAGGTGCCGCCTGCCATATACACAGTACGGTTGGGAGTAACAATCTTATCCTTGGTTACATGTCCTATACAACAAATATCTTTCATCATTTCTATTTTAAAACGGGTGCAAAGTTACAAAAAAACTTCGAGTATTTTTTAGGTTTTTTCCTTTATTTCTACTTTTGGCGGAAATATAATGAAGAAAAAGACCTTTTTCTTTTGTGGTATTCTTATTTTAATGTACCTTTGCAACCGATATTCATTTATGAACATTATATCGAGATTAGAAATAGATTAGAATAACATTATGTGGCTTGATAATTTAATCAACGTGCATTCGGCGGTGCAAGGCATCGTCATTCTTTCTTTGATTTGTACTTTGGGACTTGCCCTCGGCAAGCTCCATGTAAAAGGTATATCCCTGGGTATTGCCTTTGTTTTCTTCGTGGGTATCGTGGCTGGTCATCTTGGACTTACCATCGATTCAAACATGCTGGAGTTTGCCGAAAGTTTCGGACTGACCATGTTTGTGTATGTGCTGGGCCTTTATGTGGGTCCTAACTTCTTCGGTTCGATGCGCCACGAAGGAATCTCGCTCAATCTCTGGAGCTTGGCGGTCATTGCGGTGGGAACGGTGTTCTCGCTCGCTCTGTGCCTGGTGCTGCCGGTGAGCCTGCCCGATATGGTGGGTATTCTCTGTGGTGCCACCACCAATACGCCAGCCTTGGGTGCTGCCCAGCAGGCGCTGCAGCAGTTGGGCTTGCCTAGCGGCGGGGCTGCCTTGGGCTGTGCCGTCACCTATCCGCTGGGTGTGGTGGGCGTCATCCTGGCGATGATGTTCCTGCGCAAGCTATTTGTCAAGCCCGAAGACCTGGAGATTCGACGTGCCGATGAGGATGACCATACAGCCATCGGACAGTACATCATCGTGAACCCGGCACTCAATGGCAATACCATCGCCGAGATTTCGATGATGACCCATCGCAAGTTCATCATCTCAAGAGTATGGAGAGGCGAACAGGTCATCGTACCGGAAGCTGATACCGTGCTCCATACCAACGACAATGTGCTCGTGGTTACCAACAAGGATGAGGCAGCTGCCATGCAGATTCTCTTCGGAAAGAAGGTGGATAAGGAGTGGAATAATGATAAGGTAGACTGGAATGCCATCGATGCCAAACTGGAAAGCCGAATCATCGTGATGACCCGTCCGGGACTCAACGGCAAGCGACTGGGCAGTCTGCAGATGCGAAATACCTATGGTGTGAACGTGAGTAGAGTGCTCCGTGGTGATATCCGACTGCTTGCCACCGACGACCTCCGTCTGCAATACGGCGACCGCCTGACGGTGGTTGGCGACCCAACGAGCATCGACCATGTGGAGCAGTTCCTGGGTAATGCCGTGAAGACGCTCAACGAGCCAAATCTGGGTGCCATCTTCCTGGGAATCATCCTCGGTCTTGCCGTAGGAACCATTCCTATCAATATTCCAGGCATGACGGCTCCGGTTCGTCTGGGTATTGCCGGTGGACCTATCGTGATGGGTATTCTGATTGGTGCACTTGGTCCTCGTGTGCAGTTTATCTCTTATATGACGCGAAGTGCGGGTTTGATGCTGCGCGAACTGGGTCTTGCTCTCTATCTCGGCTGCTTAGGCTTGTCGGCAGGTGGACAGTTTTTCGAGACGGTGATTCGTCCCGAGGGTTTGATGTGGGTAGGCATCGGCTTCCTCATCACTGTGGTTCCGGTGGTTATCGTAGGCTTCATCATCCTGAAGACCAAGAAATATGATTTCGGAAGCATCTGCGGTATTCTCTGTGGAAGCATGGCGAATCCGATGGCGCTGACTTATGCCAACGAAACTTTGGATGGCGATACACCTAGCATCAGTTATGCCACGGTGTATCCATTGGGTATGTTTATCCGAGTGATTATTGCCCAGGTCATCATCATGTTCTTTGTGTAAATATTGATATTCCTGCGGATTTCTATCCGTAAAAATATGAGAAAAGGCTGATTTCGGTTAGAAATCAGCCTTTCTTTTTATCGTTATTTCTTTTCCTGACAGAGGATGTTCGAAGGTAATCTCCTCGGCATGCAGATGAAGGCGGCTTGCCTTTTCTATGCCGTAGAGCGGGTCGCCGAGGATAGGGGCATTCAAGCCTTCGTGATGGGCACAATGCACACGCAGCTGGTGGGTCCTGCCTGTTTTAGGATAGAGAGCCAGACGGAGATGGGTGGCGTCGATGCGCTCCAGAACCTCATATTCCGTGATGGCTTCCTTGCCTTGCTCATGATGAACTATCTGGCGAGGACGGTCCAGGTAATCGGGCATCAACGGAAGGGAAATCTTCTGCTTTCCTGCGGTGCTAGAAGATGCTCCTTGCTCTTTTTGCTCTTCCTTCTTTGCTTCTTCCCAGATTTTATCGCAGGCTTCCGGGTCTTTACATCCAATGATGGCGATGTATTTCTTCTGAACCTGATGGTGCAGAAACTCCTTTTGCAGACGATGATAGGCAAATTCCGTCTTGGCGATAATCATCAGACCGCTTGTTGCCATATCAAGGCGATGCACAATCAGCGGACTGGTTGCCGCTGGATATTTCTTCCGCATGATGGAATAGACGGATGGCTGAGATGAATCCTTGCCCGGCACCGACAGCAATCCCGAAGGTTTGTAGATGACAGCCAGTTGGTCGTCTTCGTATAAGGTTTCCAAAGCCTGGTTTTCGGCAATTTTAGAATGAAATACCGAATCCGGCAGCATCCAATGCAATATCGGCTTGCATTTGCCATTGCAAGCAGGATAGAACTGCAGATGATGGCGAATCTCCTCCTTCGGACTTTCACCCCACCAGAACATAGCCATCTGCAGAGGCTTGTAACCATGCAGGTAAGCATATTGCAGCAGTTTCGGTTCGCAGCACTCGCCACTTCCGGCAGGCGGTACCATCTTCAGGGCTGCTATTCTGCTCGTTGCAATGGTGGCTTGCGGATAATCCCTGAGGGCTGCATCTCTGAAAATCTCCAGCAGATCTTTGCTCTCGCCTTCATGATTCTGCATGCGGAACTGCGAAAACAGCCATTGCTGCAAGGCATCAGATAATGTCTTGCGCAGTTGCTTCAGGCTAAGAATATCCGCTTGATAGGATTCGTATTCCGTTTCAAGGCTGGTCTTTTCGGAAAGCGATTTCTTGAGTCGGCGCAGTTCAGCCTTCATAAACTGGCTTTCTTTCACCATTTCTGCCTCTTCCTCCGGGGTAAGATTTCCTGCTTCCCGTCGGGCATCACGTTTTGCCTTCGCCTCCTTCATCTTTTCCTGATAGGCGGCGATGGTACGCTTCCGCTCTTCCTGCAGTTGCAGGATGAGGCTTTTTGCCTCCTTCATGTGGTCCTTACTTTCCAATTGCTTGATGCTCTGGTTAATGCCAGATATTTCAGCCTCGTGGGTCTTGAAATATCCGTCGGGCTGCAGATAGTCGAAGACGGCAGGCACAAAGTCGTCCCAGTCGCTTCTTCCGCCTATCTGTCCGCTGTAGGCGGCAAGATAGCCTATTTTTGAGGTATCCGGTTCCGGTTGGGTATTCTCAACGATGAGTACGCCAAACATTTTTCCTTTTCCGATTTCTTCTCGCCAGTCCTCACGCTGTGAGAGATAGGCTTGCAGCTCCTTGCATGCAGCGATGCAAAGAGGATGAGGCTGATAATCGAGCGGATTGTTCATGCGCTCGGGGATGTCGATGCCCGATGAAAGGTGGGTAGGAGGTATGGAATGCAGTATCATGTTATTCGTATTATTTTGCTTGAAAGTATTCATATTGCTTGCTTGAAAATCATGTTGCAAAGGTAATAGAAAAAATCAAGAAAATGGCATTTTGGGCGAATAGAATCGTTTTTTTCTTGCCGAACTGCTAATAAACTTTAATTATTATGCTGAAAAAGAACAACTTAACTAATTTTTTCTTATATTTGCGGAAGACTTTTCTAAAAGTATTGAATAAATAAGAACTAAAATATTTTAATAACAACTTAACCCGGAACGATTATGGGAATATCTACAACTAAGCATAGTACTTCTATGCATTCCGTTACGAGAGTAGAAGGTTCTCCGTTACACGGACGACTTTCAGCCCCGGTGGGCTCAGTTTCAAACAGTCCATTGGCTGCATGCGCAAAGCATGTAGGCTACTTGGCCTTGCTCGGTATTTTGCTCTTGCCTCAAGCTTCTCTGGCTAGCAATTCTCCAGTACCTTTGTCTCCTAAAATCACTTCTGTGACTGGATCGAATGTTACCAGCACTACCGCTGCTGTAGCCCAGAGTGATACCGTTAGTTTTAATCAGTTTCATACAGTAAACAGTTGGACTTCTAGCAATCATGAGGATAATTCCGTGAGCAAGAAAAGCTGGCAGCTTTATTGCCGTGAGGGTTCAACTATTTCCTTTGATTATTCTGTCAGCAGTGAATCTAATTGCGATTGGCTTACGATTTCACTGAATGACAATCAGTTGGTGCGTGTAAGTGGTCAGGTGTCTGAGTCTTTTTCTTATAAAGTGGAAAAGGCTGGCTACTATACCTTGACGGCTCAGTATTCTAAAGATGGAAGCCAAAATCACAATAATGATTGTGGTATTATCAGCAATATCATGGTTTCACCTATTAATGATATGGTGGAAGCATTCTTGGAGGACTTGACTCCTTATCCAGGTATGAAGCAGGAGTTGGAGACTGTGATAAAGGCAGTTAATGCGAATCCAAACGACAGTGTTGCACAGGCTCAGTTGCAGAATACTTATTGGAGTATCAACAAGGCTCTGGAGATTTATCCAATCATCCAGTCAGACTTGGTGATAGCAGACTCTGTATTGACTGATGGCGCATACGTCGATATCGCCGAGGCTGTGAAATTGGGTAAGGCCATAGATGTAAACACATCAAAGAGTGCAGATTATTGGAATGCTTATGATGCCCTGGAGACTAGTCTTGCCGTTCAGCATTCTAGTCAGGTAGCTATGGAAAATTGGGCATTTGATACCAATAACGTCTATACCATAGATGAATTGCGTTATTATTTGGATGATACCAATGGTTTGGCTAAGTTCGCAGGATTTAACCAGAGTACTGATATTACCACTCTGGTGATACCTTCTACCGTCAGAAAAGATGGTAAGACTTATGCTGTGGTTGGTATTGAATCGGGTAACTATCATAATGGGTATTATAATAGTTATCGTCAGGAAAAGCTTGTAAGCATCAGTTTGCCAAAGACGATTAGGTATATAGCTAATTATGCCTTCTCGTATTTTCCAAATATGCAATATCTTGAGATTCCAGAAAATGTAACTACAATGGGTAATAATATTTTCGAAGGATCGGATAACTTGAAGACCCTCAAGATGAATGCCGTAGTTCCTCCTATGGTAGGTAGCTTTAGTGGTACAGATAAGCGAAAGGTTTATGTTCCTGATGGAAGTCTCCATGCTTACCGCTTGGCTAGTCCTTGGAACAATTGTGTTCTGGTAGGTGGTGAAGGTACTTCTGTATCTATCGACCATGTAGCTGCGGGTGAATTGGGACACGTTATTCTGGATGAGGCTACTTATCTACAGGAGGTTAACAAGTTAACCGTTGTAAGTGGTAATCTGAATAATGACGACTGGAAGACCTTGAAGAGTATGACTAACTTGGTAGAGTTGGATATCTCAGGTATGGCGGTTACTTCTATTCCTTCTTCTGCTTTTGAGAATAAATGGGGACTTGAAAAGATAGTTCTGCCTAAGAAACTGGAGACAATTGGTCATGCTGCTTTTAGAGGTACAGGACTCAAGGAAATTGAACTTCCTGAAAATTTGACAACATTGGATTCTTATGCATTCCAAAGTTGTTCTTCTTTGGCAAATGTCAAAATGTCTGGTAAGGTTACTGGAATTTCTGGATATTGTTTCCAGGAATGTAGAAATCTGCAAAAGGTAGAATTGGCAGAGGGCTTACAGGTGATTCATAACGGTGCTTTTTATCTCTGTAATAGTTTGCAGTCGATTAACTTCCCTTCAACTTTAACGTTGATAGATTATGACTCATTTAATGGGACTGATTTGAGGGAGATAGACATTCCAGGCTCTGTTGAGAATATTAACTATCGTGCTTTTTGTGACAATAAAAATCTGAAGAAAGTAACCTTCAGAGAAGGTTTGATTAATATTGGTGCTAGTACTTTCTCAGGGTGCGAGTCTATCGACTCTATTGTTTGTCCAAGTACTTTGCGTATGATTGACAATTCTGGTTTCCAGAATTGTAAGAGTCTGAAGAAGGTACAATTGAACGAAGGTCTTGTTAGTATCAATGCCAATGCTTTTAGAAATTGTTCTAATCTTACTGACATCGTATTGCCAAGTACGTTGGAAAATTGTAAAGGAAATGCTTTCAGAGAGTGTGGCAATATAAAGACCATTGAGGCTCGTTCGGTACTTCCTCCAACAACGGATGGTTCTTGTCCTCTGAGCTATGTTGATTTGACTGGAGTAACCCTCTATGTGCCTTCCTGGAGTGTTGGTGAGTATCAGCTTGCTGATGGCTGGAATTCGTTCTATACCTTCCAGGCTTCGAACTATCTGCCTCAGAGCATCAAGGTGAACAAGGACTTCTATTTCTCATTGGGTGATAATGATAACAAGGAATACCGTCCTAACATCTCCATGACTTGGTCTGATCATGAAGTTCGAGATGCGAATGGTAATTTGAACTATGAACGTGGTAACTTAACCGTTAGTAGTCGAAGTAAGCTTGCCATCAACGACTTTGATATGATCTTCTCGCCATACGCTAAGTATTACTTAGATGAGAATATCAGATATAATAATCAAGTCAATGATCATAGAACTAAGTATAATGGCACCTCTCTCATCGTGAAAGGTGAGATGCGAGCAGAGAATGTAACGCTTAACCTTTATAATTTTAGAGGTAGATGGCAGTTCGTCACTTTCCCATTCGATGTCAAGGTGAGCGATATAGTTCCTGAAAGCGAGAATACCTCATGGGTTATCCGTGGTCATTCGGGTGCAATGCGTGCAGCAGGCAAGAATGATTCTGTTTGGGTGAACCTTAAGGCTGATGATGTTTTGGAGGCTGGCAAGGGTTATATCATGCATTGCTACAATCCAAATAACGATGTGGATTATACTGCCAGTGAACTGGTGAAGTTCCGTATCAGTCCGCTGACTACCACCGTGAACCGCCAGTTGCTCTTTGCTTCCGACAACCGTACGTTGCCTCTGGAGGAGAATTTGTCTGAGTTCGAGCACAATCGTAGCTGGAACCTGATTGGTAATCCATATCCAAGCTTCTACGACACCCGTTTCATGGAGTTTGATGCGCCATTCATGGTATGGAATAGCTATACGCAGAATTATTATGCTTATAATCCTGCCGATGATGCTTACATCCTCTCTCCAGGTGAGGCTCTGTTTGTGCAGCGCCCTGTAGATCAGAAAGACATTACCTTCCTGAAGGATGGTCGCCAGATTGACCAGTATGCCCGCACACTGATTGACGAGACTACCCAGGCTAGAGCCAGAGGCAAGGAAGGCGTTCAGCGTTCTGTATTCAACCTGACCCTTTCTGGCGAGAATACATCCGACCGCACCCGTGTCGTATTCAACGACGAAGCAAGTATGACCTACGAGATGAACAAGGATGCCGCTAAGTTTGCCAGCACAGTGCCTACCGTTGCCCAGATTTACTCTTGGAATGGTGAAAGCCGCTATGCTATCAACGAGCGCCCTACCGGTTCGGGCATCGTAAACCTCGGTGTTCATTGCGGAACCAAGGGCACCTATACCATCGCTTTGGCAAATGCCGTAGATGGCCAGGTGATTCTCGAGGATAAACTCATGAATATATCTACAGAAATCACAGCCGATAAGGGCTATTCTTTCGAAGCCGAGGCTGGTGATGATGACTCTCGATTCGTACTCCATATCACTCGTGGCATAGGAAGTGGCGACGATACCACAGGTATCAACGGCATCACTACCGAGACCGGCGAGAAGCAGGAGGTTTACAGTCTGGATGGTATCAAGATGAATGCCGCTAAGAAGGGCGTTTACATCCAGAATGGTAAGAAGATTATCAAGAAATAAAATGAGAGTGAGTTATGAATAGATTTTTATTTATCATCATGGTGTGGTTGAGCTCCCTGTCTGCCTTTGCGCAGACAGAGGGCTATAACCCTGACAACCCGCCGCTTCCTAACTTCCCGGAGAAGGATACTACCGTCTATTATCAGCTGACGGCGGCTACTTCTCCTGTAGGTGGAAGCCTCAATTCGACGGGTGGTAAATATAAGGTGGGTACTACGGTCTATCTGTATGCATACAACTACAATCATCATGTATTCCAGTATTGGATGGACGATGCGGGCAACCAGCTGTCAACATCTTCTACTCTCAGATACGTGATGCCTAAGCGTAATGCCACAGTCACCGCAGTATATAAGTATCAGCCGGAAAATCCTTCCCTCCCTTCTTTCCCAGAGCAGGGAGCACCTACCTATAAGGTAAGTTTGGCTTGCAAGCCTGCCGGTGCAGGCTCGTTCAATACCAGCGAGGTGAACCAGGAGGAGAATGCTTCTGTGCATCTCTATGCTTATACCAATACCCACTTTAAGTTTGTACGCTGGGAGGATGCAAAGGGCAATCTGGTTTCTACTGCCCAGAGCTTCTACTATACGGTGCCTGCACGCAACACGCAGTTGTATGCCATCTATCAGTATGATCCTTCTAATCCGCAACCTCCGGGTGCGAATGCGTATGATAACTTTACGGGAGAGGTTATCGTAGATAACTTTAATCCGGGAAATCTGAGTTCGGCGATTTACGAGGTAACGAAGCATAACACATCGAACATCACCAAGATTATTGTGGCTGGAAAAATCAACAGCAACGATTTCTCCATCGCCAATAACTACAGTACCTGTTCGGTGGTTGACCTGAGTCGTACCACGGGCTTGACCCGAGTGCCAAGCTATTGCTATAATGGCAATAAGAGCTTGAGCCGTCTGCTGCTGCCGGAAGGCATTACCCAGATAGAATACAGGGCTTTCCATGACGCTACAGCTCTCACAGAGTTGACCTGCTTCTCTATGGTTCCTCCTACATTGGATAATAATGTATTCACAGGAGTAAACAAGGGATTGGTGGTTTATGTGCCAGCTTCTGTTGTAGAACTCTACGAGAAAGCCGAAGGTTGGAAGACTTATGTGGATGATGGTACCATCGTTATCATGCCTATCCGCAGCAATGTTGCCAGCCTGGAGGTGAATCTGCCTGATGCCTGCAAGGATGGCAGATATAGAAACATGATGCTCGAACTGGTTAACGTGAAGTCGGGACAGAAGTATAAGTATGTCATCACCGACCGCCTTAACTATACCTTCAATACCCTTGTCAAGGAAACAAGATATGTGGCTACATTGAAGAACCTCTCTGGTGCTGTGTTGGCGAAGACCGATACCATCAGCATGGAGGGCAACAATGCCAGCGTTACTTTCAATCTGGCAAAGATGAAGCAGTTGCGCACCATCAAGCCTCGCATCCTGGCGGGCAGCAATGTGGATGTAACCTCTCAGTGTACCTTCTCCTGGTATGATGAAGAGGGCACATTCCTGGCACAGAGTCCAACGCTCACCGGTCAGGTTTCCGATACCAAGGTGAAGTGTGCCATCACGCTGCCTCAGACTTTGGGTATGGAGTATGTTTTGCCAGCCGATGTGGTATATGATGTAGTGGAAGGCGATAACGACCTGACGGTGAACTTGGCGGCATTGCCAAAGATGAAACTGAAGGGTAAGGTCATCGACCGTAAGCTCCTGCAGGCCATCGGCGGTGTAACCGTTACCGTTTCGCAGACCTTGAACGGAAAATATTCCAAGTCGTTCGCTGCCAAGACGGATGCCAAGGGTGAATATAGCATAGAGGTATTTGCAGCTCCTTCGGTGCTGACCTATGCTTATTCCGACTATGTAAGCTATACCTACGATTTGCCAAGCGATCTGCTCTCACAGCCAGAGGCTACTTTGGCAGAGGTGAAGTTGAAGCCGATTACGGGTGTCACCATCACTACCCACTATAGCTATGCCAGCAGCGTGGCTGAAACTACCCAGCCTAATGTGGTGGATTACTATTCAGACTATGCCAACGTAAGCTATAGCATCTATAATGAGACTGCCCGCAAGGCTATCACCCAGTTTAATGTGCAGTATCCTAACATCGTCCTCCTGGAGGAAGTGAACGACAACGATTCTCTCACCATCGTGGCTAAGAGCAAGAACGAATCGTTCATGGATGTCACTACAGGTGGAAGAGTTGGTACTGATGGCAAGATGTCGGTGAATGTTCCTGTGGTTCAGCTCGGTGGAATCCGTGCCACCTTCACGACTACCGGAAACAGCAGCGTCTTGGGTATCCTCTATGATGCCGACGGTCAGCTGATTAACAAGTATTCTTATAATTCAGCCTACTTGGATATCAAGGATTTGAAGGATGGAGAATATACGCTTGTTACCATGGGTGAGAGCGAGTTCTTCGGCTCCATCTCTAACCTTGCCCAGTTTAAACAGGCTGGCTTGGAGAATGTAGAAGATTATGTGGCAAACAAGGTGAGTGTAAGGAGCGGTATCATCACTCCTGTCAAGAACACCGTGGTGCCATACTTCGACGAGAGCAAGTTCTATTATACGGGAAGCAATACTTCGTTCACGGTCAACAAGGTGAGCATCGTGGCTGGTAACTACCTTACCCTCACTGCCAAGGTTGACTTTAAGAGCGTTTATAAAGATTACGTGAAGAACGTAAGCCTGAGCGTTGATTTGCCAGAGGGTACCACCTTTGTGGATAATTCAGTGATGGTAGGCTCATCTGTAGCCTTCTATGAGCTGAACGGTCGCACACTGACCATCCCTCTCGAAAACAATGTGGCTTCCGATCGCGTTCGCTTCTGTATCATCCCAACCGTCAGCGGCAAGTTTGCCCCTAATGCAATGGTTGCCTTCAATCTGAAGGACCAGAAGGTGGAGCAGCCTATCGGTAGTGCCCGATACACCGTTCGCGACCTCTCTATCAATGTTCCTGACGAGACCAATACGCCAGACATTGTAGTTTCTGGTGTGGCTGCCGGAGGAGCAGACATCACGCTCTATGCCGACAATGAAGTAGTGGGTACCACCCGTGCCCTTGCCAATGGCTATTGGAGTATGGAGACTTCTCTTCCTAGTCCTTACAACCTGCAGGAGTTCGATCTCTTTGCCAAGGTGGTAACCAAGGCGGGTCTGGAAGTACAGACAGACACCAAACCTTGTATATATAATAAGGATAAGATTGTTGCAAAGACCGTAGAGATGTCATTCTACAATGGATGGTTGAGAAGAAATATCTCTCTCACCTTTGATTTGGAGAAGAAACGTGCGAGCGAGAACTCTTATATGTTCTATAACTCTACCAATTTCACCTTCACCGCCAACCTCAGCAACAATAGTCCTGAGAAGGTGAAGAAGGTGATGATCAAGGTTTATACCGAAGGAAACAGATGGTATGATCTGCCTGCTACTTACAACGAGCGATTAGACCGATGGGTGGCAGTGAAGAGATTTGAGACCAACAATCTGCCTCTCGGCTTGAAGGTGAATGTATTGGCTGCGGTCAACCCAGTCATCGACTTCAATGAGGTGACCGACGTGATTTCCAGCTTCGTGAAACTCCAGCAGACCTTTGCTGCTTCCAGCAAGGCCATCAACGACCTGTTGGCTCAGTTGAAGGAGCAGGAAGAAAGCGAGAATCCAGACTGGACACGCATCGCCCTGCTGAACCAGCAGTTGGCAGCCATCATCGGTATGAATCCAGAGCAGGATGCAACCCTGCAGCCAATGACCGACGAAGACTTTGCGAAGTTGGCTGAGCAATATGCAGCCTTGCAGGAAAATCCACTGATGGGTATCTTCGACCGACTGATGGAGACGAACATGAAGGATTTGAAGGAGAGTGCCAAGTATCTTACCGGATTCACATGCACCTCTGCCGATGGCTTGAGCGCCGCCGCTCTGGTTGGCGATGGCTATGTGGCTCTGGAGAAGACCAATGGCAAATACTCCTATCTGAAGGCTTCTGAGAAGCTCTTTGGCTTTGTTGATTTCGACCTGAACCTGGCGATGACCCTCGACCTGACTCAGATAGACCCTGAGGTGCTTGAGGCGATGAAGCCGGAGACCAACGATTCGTTTGAGGTCTTGATGAATGCCTACAAGGCAGGCTTGGCCAAGAACATCGTGAAGGCAAAGGAGGCTATCGCTGCTTTCTGCAAGGTAACGGAAGACCTTTATGAGGCTGTGGGCAAGGTATATCAGACCACCATCTCTACCTGGGATGCCAACGAGAAGGAATATACCGCACTCAACAATGTGAAGGCTCAGGGCGAGTGGACCGCAGCTTACGGTGAGCGTTATACTCAGGTAAGAGACATGCGTTCTTATCTGGTTTCCAGAGTGAACAGTCTGGGTAACGCACGCAACTTCCTGGCTAGTGCCAAGGTAGGTAAGTTGCTCGAAGCATCCACATCACTCTTCAATATCTTCAAGACCTATACCGGTTGGCTCGACGACATCGACGATTACATCAAGATGTACAACTCTATCCCAGAGTGCCCAACCTCTTTGGAGGACGAGAAGATGCGCGAAACCATCAAGCAGTTTGCTTTGAAGGCCGTTACTTATTACAGTGTGACCTTGGCTTCTGACATCGCTTCCATCCAGTCTGCAACCCAGGCAATGGCAGCAGTACCTGCAACAAAGGGTGCTTCTCTGTCTGCCGTGGCAGTATCTCTGGTTAAGGTAGGTGTCAACTGGATTGTGAGCAAGGTATATGATGCACAGGTTACCGGATTGAAGATGCAGGTAGATGAATTCCTGAGAACCTTCAAGTGTGCAGGTGTTGTTCCGCCTCCTGTAAATGAGGATGAACCTCCTTATCCTATCGTCAACCCTATCCATGACCCATCAGGTTATGTATATGAGGCAGTATCTTCCAACCGCCTGCAGGGTGTTACCGCCACCTGCTACTACAAGGAAGTGGTAGAAGATATGTATGGCGACCTTCATGAGAACATCGTTCTCTGGAATGCTGAGGAATATGCTCAGAAGAACCCTCTCTTCACAGATGAGAATGGTATGTACCAGTGGGATGTTCCACAGGGATTGTGGCAGGTAAGATTCGAGAAGGAAGGTTATACGCCTACCCAGTCTGAATGGCTGCCAGTTCCTCCTCCACAGATGGATGTGAACATCGGTATGGTTCAGAACACTCAGCCTGCCGTGATTGGTGCCCGTGCTTACGAGGATGGTGTGGAAATCACATTCTCTAAGTACATGAATCTTGAAACGCTCAATGCTGAGAATGTTTATCTGAAGGTAGTGAAGAACAATGAGGAGACGCTCATTAAGGATGCTGTCATCTCTATGCTCGATGAGGAAGCTGCCGTTGAGGGCAGTGCCGTTCACTATGCTTCTAAGATGAAGCTGGCCACCGATAAGTTGGGTTACTACGATGAGGCTTATGTCATTGTTTCCAAGAATGTGAGCAGCTATGCTGGCATCAACATGACAGAAGACTTCCGCCAGAAGCTCGATGTGGAGAAGAAGGTGCGTGAAATCCTCGTTGATTCTGTACTCAATGTGGCTTACGGCGACTCTTTGCAGTTTGCCATTGCTGCTACTCCTGCTGAGGCTGCTGCCGGCAAGAAGCTTGCCATCTGTTCTGCTTCAGAGCAGATTGCTTCTATCAATCTGGCTCAGGTTACCTTCGATGCTGAAGGTCAGGCTGTAGTGAAGGTCAAGGGTGAGTTGCTGGGTGCTACCGCATTGAACTATACACTTCTTGACAATGATATGAAGGCCACTTCTATGGTCAATGTCGTGGATCCTGCGTTGCTCGCAGAGGTGAAGGCTCCTGTGGCTTCTCGCGTAAGTGGTACGGCTGTATATCGCGGTCAGACTATCACGCTCTCTACCGAGACCGAGGATGCTACTATCTATTATACTACTGATGGTACTTGTCCATGCGAATCGGCTAGCCGCATCAAGTATGAGCGTCCTATCATCATCAACGATGGCATCACCATCAAGGCGATGGCTGTGGGTGTAACTGCTGCCGAGAGTGAAACCAGCGAGTTTACCTATCAGATCCGTCAGTCGGATGTGAAGCTCGACCTGGTTGAGGGTTGGAACTGGAATGCCCATGACCTCTCTACTTCTTTGCCTATTACAGAATTCAGTGATGTAGCATCACGAATCCTGACCCAGACAGAGGAGGCAGTGAAGGATGATAACTTGGGTTGGACGGGCCAGCTGAAGGTAGTGGATGCTGCAACAACCATGAAGATGGATGTTCAGACAGCTGCTACGAAGTCGTTCACCGGTGAACAGTATAATCCTACTGCGGCTCCAGTTTATCTGCATAAGGGCTGGAACTGGTTGGGTTATCCGCTTAGCTTGAGTCTGTCGCTTGAGGATGCATTCTCTATGATGGATGTTGAGGAAGGCGATTGTATTGAGACGCTGACGGGTGGTTTTGCTACCTATTCAGAGGGTGCTTGGACAGGAGAACTGAAGATGTTGGAGCCGGGTATCGGTTATCTCTACAAGTCAGTATCCGACAAGTCGTTCGTCTTCAATGCAGTACCGACTGTAGCTAATGTGAAGGCTCTCTATGGACATCGTTTGTCATTGAAGTCAGCTCCTTGGGCTGTCAACAAGCACAAGTATCCGAACATGATGCCAGTAGTGGCAAGCATCCATGATGAGTACGGCGACGTATTCGGAGGTTCTTACTACGTGGCAGCCATTTCTGGCGACGAGTGCCGTGGTGTAGGAAAGTTTGAGAATGGCATTCTCTACCTTTCTGTATATGGCGAGGCTAACGAGGCTATCCGATTTGTGGCTGTGGATATGAATACCGATGAGTTGTATGATTTGAAGGAAACTGTAGCCTTCCAGGCAGATATGCTTGGCACCGTTAAGGCTCCTTATGCCCTTCATTTCGGCTCAACCACAGGTATCAATCATGTTGTAGGCGAATCAGGCACTGTTGAGGGTATTTACCATATCAACGGTATGCGTGTAACGACTCCTCAGCAGCCTGGCGTTTATGTCATCAAGTCGGTAGATAAGAATGGCAAGGCAACGATGAAGAAGCGTGTTGTTAAATGATGTTTTACACTCTAAAACAACAAGTAATGAATAAACTAAGAACAATTTGCTGTTTAATCAGCGTTCTATTCTCTATGACTATCCTGCATGCGCAGGATAGTCAATGGAGTGTGAATCCTTATGATTATAAGTATGACATGACGGTTTATGCCAAGGTGGTGTATGAGGGAGCTGAGGTTTCAGATTATTCCAACTACGAGATTGGTGCCTTTGTGGGCAATGAATGTCGAGGAGTGGGTGATGTGCAGACCAAGGATTCTTACACCTGGGTATATCTTCGTGTCAGGAGCAATCAGGCGAGTGGTGAAAAGCTGATATTCAAGCTTTACGATAAGAGCACCGGAAGAACCTGTGTTATCAAGCCATCGCAAGTCATTGCTTTTTCATCGCAAGGCATGATAGGAAAGCCAAGTAGTCCTGTGACGCTGGAAAAACCATCTTATACCTTGGGTGATGTGAATGAGGATGGAATATTTAGTGTTACCGATGTGGTTGCTGCACGTAAGATTATGGCAGGCGAAGACGATAACCAATATAATAAACTTGCTGCGGACGTTAATGGAGATGGTATAGTTAGTGTTACTGATGTTGTCTTAATTCGTCAGCTGGTGGCTAATAACGAGAATTGAGTATGAAAAAAATTCTATTACTTATTATTGCAGCATTATTTTGTGTATCAATCAATGCTGCGGATGCATATCTTTATGTAAATAATAAGGTGGAAGCAAAAGCTGGTGAGACCATTACTTTTAATATTGCAATGAGTAATGTTAAGAACATATTAGGTTTCCAGCTTTGGTTGACTCTACCGGATGGCATTTCCGTGAATCAAAGAACCAATGCAGATAATGAATTGGAATTTGATGCGGACTTGACTAGTCGTAAAAAGACCAGACATGTATTAGATTTGGATGTTACAATCACGAAAGCGCTTCAGATGATGGGCGAACCAACTGATGGCAAATCTGCATTCAAGGGAAATGATGGAGATATTTTAACTATGAAGTTAAAGGTTGATCCGAATATGAAACCTGGAGATTATGTTATTAATATTTCAAATATAGCATTTTGTCCAGATGATATGCAGGAGATTAGACAAGGGGATATTAATGTTCCAATAACGATTTATCAAGACTACAACATCACAGCTACATCTGCCAATGAAACCATGGGTACAGTAACAGGTGGTGGTAACTATCGCAATGGAACAAAGGCAACTTTGACTGCTACTCCTAATGAAGGCTATCACTTCGTGAAGTGGTCGAATGATGTTACCGAGAACCCATATACCTTTGCTGTAGATAAGGATTTGGCTTTGACAGCTACTTTTGATGCCAAAGAGTATAACCTTATTTATATGGTAGATGGAGTGGAGTATAAGAAGGTTCCAGTAAAGTTTGGAAGTACGATTACTCCAGAGGCTTTTCCTACAAAGGTGGGATATACTTTCTCTGGATGGGGTGAGATTCCTGCTACCATGCCAACGAGTGACGTGACGGTTAATGGTACATTTGCCATCAACAAATATACGTTCACCTTTGATACGGATGGCGGTTCTGAGGTGGCTGGTATAACGCAGGATTATAATTCTGCAATTACTGCTCCTACTGCTCCAACCAAGACGGGTTACACCTTCGCCGGTTGGGTTCCTGCAATCCCAGAGACCGTTCCTGCTGAGAACATGAGTTTCAAGGCTCAGTGGACGATCAATCAATATACCCTTACCTTCGATGCCGACAATGGTACAGAGGCAACTGTGATTACCCAGGATTTCAATACAAAGTTTGAAACTCCTGCCGCTCCAACCAAGACGGGTTACACCTTCGCTGGTTGGGATAGTGAGGTTCCTGAGACCATCCCTGCCGAGAACAAGAGCTTCAAGGCATTGTGGACTATCAACCAGTACACCTTCTCCTTCGATGCTGATGGTGGTAGTGATGTAGCTGCAATCACCCAGAACTATGGTACAAAGATTGAGACTCCTGCTGCACCAACCAAGACAGGTTATACCTTCGCCGGTTGGGTTCCTGCAATCCCAGAGACTGTTCCTGCAGAAAACATGAACTTCAAGGCTCAGTGGACCATCAATCAATACACCCTCACCTTCAATGCCGATAATGGCACAGAGGATGTAGAGATTACCCAGGATTATGGAACTAAGTTCGAGACCCCTGCTGATCCTACTCGAGAAGGCTACACCTTCGCTGGTTGGGATATGAACATCCCAGAGACAATTCCTGCAGAGGATATGAGCTTCACAGCAAAGTGGATTGCAAACCAATATACTCTTACCTTCGATTCAGATGGTGGTAGTGATGTCGCTGCAATCACCCAGGATTATGGTACCAAGATTGAGACTCCTGCTGCTCCAACCAAGACGGGTTATACTTTCGCCGGTTGGGATAACGAGATTCCTGAGACCATGCCAGCAGAAAGCATGAACTTCAAGGCGTTGTGGACCATCAATCAATACACCCTCACCTTCAATGCCGACAATGGCACAGAGGATGTAGAGATTACCCAGGATTATGGAACTAAGTTCGATACTCCTGCAGATCCTACTCGAGAAGGCTACACCTTCGCTGGTTGGGATATGGACATCCCAGAGACAATCCCTGCAGAGGATATGAGCTTCACAGCATTGTGGTCAGTTAATTCTTATAAGCTTGTATATATCTTGGACGGCGAAGTTTATGCAGAATATGACGTAGAGTATGGCTCAGAGATTACTCCAGAGAATGATCCAGAGAAGACCGGTTACACCTTCGATGGTTGGACCGAGATTCCAGAGACCATGCCTGCACATGATGTAGAAATTTATGGTAGCTTCTCTGTTGTAACAGCTATTAGAACCATCCTTGCAGACGAAAAGGCAGTGGATGTTTATAACCTCAATGGTGTTCTTGTTAAGAGAAACGTAGAAGTTGACAAGCTTGACAAGGTACTCAAGAAGGGAGTTTACATCATCTGCGGAAAGAAGTTTGTGGTTAAGTAGAATGAAAAGAATTGCAGATTTTTTCTGTAACATTGTAAAATAGGATAAGAGGGTGTGTCATAAGTCCATGACGCACCCTTTTTCGCAAAAAACGCCTACTT
>ERZ1026886.208-NODE-208-length-32659-cov-98.944485_pt1 | contig 32659 bp, 27 predicted proteins | sample MGYA00380173_ERZ1026886 | MGnify/ENA primary metagenome ERZ1026886 (study PRJEB33269, sample SAMEA4719809) | human gut metagenome | biome: human-associated habitat; feature: organic feature; material: feces | place: Cameroon | collected 2013-10 ... | reverse complement strand
CCAAGGCGCAGCTGATGAGCGTACTCTATGACAAGTCGCTCGACCAGATAGCCCCGCATTTCTGGAATCTCTCCCTGGGTTTCTATCAGAGTTTGCCAAACTGCTACTGGAAGCACAACCTCACTTTCCGTTCATTTTACTTGAATGGCGTTTATCCTACCAAGTATTATGACGAGAAGCAATTGGATGTAGATAAGTTTGATGGCAAATACTTTAGCTATTATGCTTATATGCAAGCGGTGGAACTGTGCAAGTTGGAGCGTTCTTCTGGCGGAACCGTTGAGTCTGTTCGTATACAGAAAGACGAGCTGGTTCAGGAAGAAGGGAGAGTCATCAGGATTCGCGGCTCTAAAATGACCCGTGTCGGAGCGGCTGCTCCATCTGCCAACAAGGTTTTTGATGTAGTAGAGGAGATGCCGCAGTTTGCCGGCGGTTCTGGCTCAGATGCAGGACAATTCCTCGACAAGGTACAGGTGCGTGAGAATATGAACGAGACCGCCTTCTTCTATCCTGCCTTGGAGAGCGACAACAATGGCAACGTAGCCATCAGGTTTACCCTGCCGGAGAGCGTGACTACCTGGAAGTTCATGGGATTGGCTCATGACAAGGAGATGCGCAACGGTTTGCTGGTGGATGAGGCTGTGGCTCAGAAGACCGTGATGGTGCAGCCTAACATGCCTCGCTTCCTGCGTGAGGGCGATAAGAGCACCATCGTGGTGAAACTCTTCAATACTTCCGACAAGAAGGTGAGCGGCAACGCCCGTATGCAGATTCTCGACCCGGAGGCCAACAAGGTGGTTTGGCAGAAGACGCAGAACTACAGCATCGATGCCGAGGGCTCTGCTACCATCTCCTTTGATGTCCAGGGACTGAAAGAAGGCGTATATATTAATAAGGTGGTGGCTGCCGGTAATGGCTACAGCGATGGTGAACAGCACTATCTGCCGGTTTTGAGCAACCGTGAACTCGTGGTGAACACCCTGCCTATCACCCTGCATCAGAAGGGTGAGCAGAACTTCGATCTGAGCAAACTCTTCCTGAACAAGGAGGGCAAACAGGCGAAGGGCGCTGAAGAGGCAAAGGTAACCATCGAGTACACCAATAACCCAAGTTGGCTGATGGTGAAGGCGCTGCCTGCCATCAGCAATCCGGATGAGGAGAACGCCATCTCGCTGATGTCTGCCATCTATGCCAATACCATCACCACCCATATCCAGAAGACTCTCTCTTTGGATAATCATTCTCAGAAGAATCTCTCTCAGGAGAGCATCCGTCTGCAGAATCAGGTGGAGAAGCTGAAGAAGTTGCAGAACCCTAACGGTTCCTTCTCCTGGTGGAAGGGCATGAAGGGCAGCCGGTATATGACAACGTCGGTAGCCGAAATGATGGTTCGATTGAATGCCATCGCAGGTGTGCAGAAATCAACCGCCAAGATGCTGACTTCCGCCATTGATTATCTCTCCTGGCAGACAGCGCAGGAAGTAAGAGAAATGAAGAAGCAGGAGGAGAAAAAGCAGAAGGTGAATCCTAGCGAACAGGCGCTGCATTATCTCTACATCCTCTCGATGGATGGCAGAAAGATGAAGCAGAATCTGGAAGCTGACAAGGCTTATCTTCTGGACAAGATGTCGAAGATGACCAGTGATTTCACCATCTATGGTAAGGCACGTGCTGCTGTGGTGCTCGCCAAGAACAGTCAGCAGAATGCTGCTTACCGCGAGAAGGCAGGCGAATATCTGCAGAGCGTGAACGAATATGCCGTTTACCGCGAGGAGATGGGCCGCTACTACGATACACGCAAGGCACTCTACAGCTGGAGAAACTATAAGATTCCTACCCAGGTATCTGTGATAGAGGCGATGCAGCTGCTGAAGCCGAACGACAAGCAGACCATTGAGGAACTGCAGCGTTGGCTCCTGATGTCGAAACGCACCCAGGTTTGGGATACGCCGGTGAACACCGTAGATGCCGTCTACGCCTTTATGAAGGGCAATGAGAGTAACTGGAGCAGAAAGGCTGAGAATGCCGTGCTGAAACTGGATGGCAAGCTGCTGCCGATGCCGCAGGATTCCACTACTTTGGGCTATGTGAAGACCGAAAGACCGGGCAAGGCATCTAAGCTGAGCATCGACAAAAAGAGCGATTATACCAGCTGGGGAGCCGTCTATGCAGAGTTTAAGCAGCCTATCAGCGAAATCGGTTCTATGGAGTCGGGCATCAAGGTGCGCCGTGTCATCGTTCCAGCCGAATCTGAGGGCAAGGGCAAGGCGCAGGCGAAGGTAGGTGAGAAGGTGAAGGTAACGCTCCTCATCACCGCCGACCGTGACTACGACTTTGTGCAGATTACGGATAAGCGTGCGGCATGTCTGGAACCGGTCAACCAGAAGAGCGGTTATCAGTGGGGCATAGGCTGCTATGTTTCTCCAAGAGATCATGCAACAAATTTCTATTTCGATCGTTTATCTAAAGGTAAGCACATCGTAGAAATGGAGTATTACGTGGATAGAAAGGGCGACTATCAGAGCGGAACTTGCACCGCTGAGTGTACCTACAGTCCGGAATTTGGTGGCCGCACAGAGACTTATGAGTTGAGAGTTAACAATTAAAAGTTTATAGTTTATAGATTGATAATTTGAAATAGAATAGTATGAAACGGATGAATATATGGATGCTCTCAGCGCTGTTGGCGCTGCCTGCATCAGCACAGAAGATTACAACCCAGCACGAGGTGGTAGACTGCGGACAGGTGGTGTTCCGCAAGCCTGTAACTGCCGAATTCGTGCTGAAGAATGACGGGCACAAGCCTTTGGTTATCAACAATGTGTTGAAAAGCTGCGGTTGTACGGAGGTAGATTATCCGAAGACGGGCATTGCTGCCGGCGAAAGTTTCGTCATCAAGGCGGTATACGATGCCAAGCAGATGGGGTCTTTCACCAAGCAGGTTTGTCTCTATACCAATGCGGATGAAGAGCCGTTCATCCTCTCTATGAGGGGAAAGGTAGTGGGTAGCGTAGTAGATTTCGCTGGTTCTTACGATGAGATGCTGGGTGTCATCAAGAGTGATGCCCAGGAGGTGGAGTTTGATGACGTGAACCGTGGCGACCGTCCGGTTCAGCGCATCCATATCTTCAATCCTACCGACGAATTACTGGAGCCGGTAGTGATGCATCTGCCATCCTATCTTCATGCTTTCGTATCGCCTTCCAAGGTAGCTCCGCATCATTCTGCCGAAATCAGTTTCGTGCTGGATTCCAAGAAACTGCGCGACCTGGGCTTGAACCAGACATCGGTTTATCTCGGTGAGCGTCCTGGCGATAGGATTGCGCCTGAGAAGGAAATCGTGGTATCAGCCGTTCTTCTTCCTGGTTTCGAGAACATGACTCCAGCCAAGAAGGTACTGGCTCCGAAGATAGAGATGTCTGCCACCGATCTCAATCTGGGTAGTTTCAATGGAAAGAAGAAGCTGAAGGGTGAGATTCTGATTACCAATAAGGGTAAGTCGGAACTGGATATCCGCAGCATGCAGATGTTTACGATGGGCTTGCAGGTGAACCTGAAGAAGAGTAAGATTCAGCCAGGAGAGACCGTTAAGATGAAGGTGACGGCTGTGGCTGCCGACTTGAAGAAATCGCGTGTCAGACACCCTCGTATCCTCATGATTACGAATGATCCTGACCATGCTAAGGTGGTGGTGAAGATTAATGTACAATGAATTAAAAACGAATATCGTGCAGATAGAAATAGATAACGGCAGTGGGTTCTGCTTTGGCGTAACCACTGCCATCAAGAAAGCTGAAGAGGAGTTGGCTAAGGGCGGTAAACTTTACTGCCTGGGCGATATTGTGCATAACGGTATGGAGGTGGAGCGCCTGCATGAAGCGGGACTCATCACGATAGACCATGAGCAGATGGAGGAACTGCAGGGCGTAAAGGTCTTGCTCCGTGCTCATGGTGAACCGCCTGAAACTTATGCCCTTGCCGAGCGAAACAATATCGAAATCATCGATGCTACCTGTCCTGTGGTGCTCCAGTTGCAGCGCCGCATCAAGAAGCAGTATGTCAACAATCCGGAGGCACAGATTGTGATTTTCGGTAAGAACGGGCATGCTGAGGTGCTCGGACTGGTGGGGCAGACGGAGAGTCATGCCATCGTGGTAGAGAAGTTTGAGGATGTGAAGCAGCTGAAGGAAAGCGGTCAGTTGGATTTCTCTAAAGATATCTATCTTTACTCCCAGACTACCAAGAGTCTCGATGAGTTCCACCGCATCATCGAATACTGCCAGGAGCATATTGTTGAGGGCGCTGTCTTCAAGAGTTTCGATACCATCTGCCGTCAGGTGGCTAACCGCATGCCTAACATCGCAGCCTTTGCCAGCAAGCATGATGTCATCCTCTTTGTGAGTGGCAGAAAGAGCTCGAACGGTAAGGTGCTTTTCAAGGAATGCAAGAGTGTGAATGCCAACAGCTACCAGATAGAAAGTGCCGACGAAATAGATATGAACTGGTTCAAGGATGTGGAAACGGTAGGTATCTGTGGTGCTACCAGTACGCCGAAGTGGCTGATGGAAGAGTGCAAGGATAAGATTATCAACGATAGTTCTGCTCTTTTGTAGTAAAAGTTAAGGCGTTGATTGTTAGTTAGTTAACCCCCTTGCTACCGCGTTTTGCGGTAACAAGGGTATAGGATAGTTTTATTGTTGATTGAAAAGTTTAATATGCTGGTTATTAATTAGTTAACCCATTTGATGTCGTGTTTTACGACGTCAAGTGGGTTCATTTTTTATAAACTGTCTGAAAATAAAACAGGTGATAAATCTTCTCCCGAAGACCTATCACCTTCAAAAAACAGTAATTAACTCAAAATTTATAATCTATATCATTACTACCTTGTTAATATGGTTGCAAAGATACTACATTGAAGTTTTTTTCCCAAATCTTTTTCATCGAATAAAATAAATTTATCGGTAAAAGTAGTATCTTTAACGTATTTTTGCATAAATAACCCGGCAGTCTCTTTTCTGTAGCTTATTCTGCTATTGCCTTTTGATATTGTTCCATCAGCCATGCCTTCTGTTCAGGAATGGTCATGTTGCTGTTATCGAGCGTGATGGCATCATCAGCCTTTCTCAGTGGGGAAGTCTCGCGGTGGGTATCGATATAGTCGCGCTCCTCTACATTCTTCAGAATCGCATCGAAGTCGGCTGGCATTCCCTTCTCCTTCAGTTCATCGAAACGGCGCTGTGCTCTCACCTGTGAACTGGCTGTTACGAAAATCTTCAGTTCGGCATTCGGGAACACGGTGGTACCGATATCGCGGCCATCCATCACGATACCCTTGTCTTCGCCCATCTTCTGCTGCTGCTCTACCAGTGCCTCTCTGACGAAAGGAACGGCGGCAATTGGACTTACATGGCTGGAAACCTCTAACGAACGGATTTCCTTTTCTACCAGTTCGCCGTTCAGATAGCAGTCTGGGCGACCGGTTGTTGCGTTAAACTTAAACGAGATGCTGATGTTCTTCATCTCCTTCTGCAGTTCTTCAGTCTTTACGGCTCCATCTGCTTCGAAGAGCTGATGACGCAGCGCATAGAGAGTTACCGAGCGGTACATCGCGCCCGTATCTACATAAACATATCCTATTTCCTTGGCAAGATCCTTTGCCATCGTACTCTTGCCGCAAGAAGAGTATCCGTCTATTGCTATTGTTATTTTCTTCATAATTTCGAACAATAATTTATAATGTACAATTTATAATGTATAATGAATAATTTATAATTTATAACTTACGTTCAGCATGAGACTGCTGCTACTGACGTGATATTTGCCGTAGGCAACGTTCAGATGGAAGCGCTCCAGGTTGATACCGCCACCTACCGAGAAACCCGCTCCATGACTGCTTTCCTCATCTTCAGAGGTGCTGATTTTCATCTCGTTGGCTCTGCGGAAGTTGTAGCCGGCACCTATCCACAGACTCTCAGAAAGCAGAATGTCGGCACCTACTACGGCATGATCACGAAGACTGCTGTCCCAATGGTTCAGGTTGACCAGTGTGGCTGAAACCCTGAACGGTGCGTTGGCGAAGCGTTTCGTCACACCCAGCTGCAGGTCGATAGGCATCTTCTCGTATTCATTATCGTAGGCTTTCAACTGTCCACCCAGGTTCTTTGCCACGCAAGAAGCCGACCATTCCGTTTCCGGGTCGTAATAGTTGATACCCAAATCCACTCCCACTGCGATAGAATTGTAATCGCCGATATACGAAGTGATGAATTTGGCGGCAATACCACCCGCAAATTTCTCACCGAGCATATAAGAGAAGTAACCCGCAATGGCAATATCCTTTGCCGAGAACTCACCCATCTGGATGTTGTTCTCATCCGTCTCCTTCATCTTTCCGTAGTCAATAAACTGAGCCGAAACAGCCCATGTCGCCTTATCGTTGATGATACGGTTGAAACTTGCCGAGGCTGTGTTCACCCCCGACATATAGTTCATATAATTGAGATTGACCGTCTTGTCGCTTACAGATGACAGGAGAGCCGGATTATGGAATATGAGTGCCTCATCATCTTCTATCAAGGTGATGTTGTCGCCACCCAGAGCAGCTGCATGAGCACTCACCGGCAAGCGAAGGAAATTATACCCCGTTTGGCTCTCTTGAGCATCAATAATTGTCGCAAAAAGCGTCAATATAGCGGAAATTACAAATTTTTTCATTTAAATTATCTAATTCTTTGGCAAAGATACTGCTTTTTTCAATAATAAGAAGTAAATTTGCAATGTTTTCGTAGGAAATAACGATTTTAAACGGATTTTATTGTGGAAATTAAGAAATCAAATAGCGCACAACTGGAAGATAAGCGGGTTACATTTTTCCTGCTAGGTTTGCTGCTGGCTTTTACTTTCATCTTCGTCGGACTCCAATATCAGAGAGGTCCGCAGGGAGAAGATGACTTGTCTGAATCGATGGAAGATCTCTCACAGGATCTGGAAATGTCGGCTCGTCCCGACCAGAAAGATATGGTGAGTGCAGAGGCTGTTTCGGCTCCTGCTTCTAAATCGATTACCCAGGAAGTGAAGGCTGCCGAACAACAGCCTCAGCAGGCTCCGACGAAAATCAGTTCTACAACCAGCGAACTGGTTATCGGCGACGGCTCGGGTGTAGTGGATGGAGCTGAGGTGAAGGAAGCGGTTCCTGAAACTCCGATCGAGAATCCGGGAGCTGAGGCTCCTATCAAACTGACCGTCGTGCAGAAGATACCGCAGTTTCCTGGTGGCTGGTCTGCCTTTATGCAGTGGCTTACCAAGAACCTGAAGTACCCTGTAGCTGCCCAGAAGAGTAAGATTCAGGGTACCGTAGTGGTATCTTTCATCGTGAACAAGGATGGTAGTGTGGCAAATATCAAGGTAAGCACTTCGGTAGATCCGTTGCTCGACAACGAGGCTTTGAGAGTGATGAAGATGATGCCGAAGTGGAAGCCGGGCATCGATAAAGGCAAGGTCTGCCGTACGATGATTGCCATCCCGGTAGTGTTCCAGTTATAAATTAAGAATTATTCATTGTAAATTATACATTATAAATTGTACATTATAAATTATACATTATTATGAAGACAGCAGATGAAATTTTAAGCATGGTAAATGAGTTTTTGGCAAATTTGCCTTACGAAAGAAAGCCAAAGTCTCTTTATGAGCCTATCAGATACGTACTTTCTATGGGTGGCAAGCGCATCCGTCCTACGCTCATGCTTCTGGGCTACAATCTTTTCAAGGACAATCCTGAGAAGATTCTGATGAATGCCGTTGCCCTGGAAACTTATCATAACTATACTTTGCTGCATGATGACCTGATGGACAATGCTGATTTGCGTCGCGGTCATGAAACGGTTCATAAGAAGTGGGATGCCAATACGGCGATTCTTTCGGGCGACAGCATGCTCGTACTGGCTTATGAACGTATGGCTCAATGTGATGAAAAGCATCTTGCCAAGGTGTTGAAACTTTTTACGACTACTGCCCTTGAGATAGGTGAAGGTCAGCAGTTTGATATGGAGTTTGAAAACCGTAACGATGTGAAGGAGGAGGAATATATCGAGATGATCCGCCTCAAGACCAGCGTTCTCCTGGCTTGTGCCCTGAAGATGGGTGCTATCCTTGCCGATGCTTCTGATGAGGATGCAGAGAACCTGTATAAGTTTGGCGAGCAGATAGGATTGGCGTTCCAGTTGCAGGATGATTACCTCGATGTTTACGGCGATACCAAGGTGTTCGGTAAGGAGATTGGTGGCGATATCACATCCAACAAGAAGACGTATATGCTCATCAATGCCTTCAACCATGCCAACGACGCTCAGCGTGCAGAACTGCAGAAATGGGTGGATGCCAAGGATTTCGACCGCAAGGAGAAGGTGGCTGCCGTTACCCGTCTTTACAACGAGATAGGTATCGACAAACTGGCGCAGGATAAGATTGCTTATTATTTCGAGCAGAGCAAGAAGTATCTGGATGCCGTGAATGTGCCTGCTGAGCGCAAGGAAGAACTGGCTAAGTATGCTCAGAAAATGATGAAGCGACAGTACTAATCATAAAGTTCAAAGTTGACAGTTCAATGTTCAAAGTAATAGATACACATACGCATTTCGATGCGGAGGAGTTTGATGAGGATAGGGCGGAGGCTTTCGCCCGTGCCAAGGAAGCGGGGGTAGGCAAGGTGTTCTTGCCTGCCATCGATGTGAAGACCACACACGCGGTACTGGCATTGGCTAAGGAATATCCTGGCTATGCTTATCCGATGATTGGCCTGCATCCTGAAGAGGTGAAGGCTGACTGGAAGGAACAGCTGGCTGAACTCCGGAAGATACTGGAGGAGCATCGCATGACCGGTAATGCCAGTCAGGCGGGTTCTCCTCAGTTTTCTGACTTGATTGCCATCGGAGAGGTAGGACTTGATTATTACTGGAGCCGTGAGTTCGAAAACGAGCAGCTCGAGGCTTTCGAGGAACAGGTAAAATGGTCGGTAGAAACCCAGCTCCCGCTGATGATTCATTGCCGCAAGGCGCAGAACGAGATGGTGCATCTGCTCAGAAAGTATGAGAAAGAACTGCCGGGTGGCGTCTTCCATTGCTTTACGGGCAATCAGAAGGAAGCCGAAGAACTGCTCTCCTTCGATAAGTTTGTATTGGGCGTCGGTGGCGTATCTACTTTCAAGAGCAGCCATCTCAGAGAAGACCTCCCTGCTGTAGTTCCTCTGGATCGCATCGTTCTGGAGACCGACAGTCCGTATATGGCGCCTGTTCCTTATCGCGGCAAGCGTAATGAGAGTGCTTTCGTGGTAGAAGTGATGAAGACGCTCGCCAAGGCTTATGGCATAAGCGAAGAGGAGTTTGCCCGACAGACCAACCTCAATGCAGAGCGGGTTTTTCCGCTATCCGTATCGCAAGTATAGGACGCAAGCGTTCAAAACTCCTTAAATAAACATAAAAAAACAATGAAAGTTATGGTATTTCGGAGGAAAAGCAATAATTTTGCACTTCGAAATTGTTGCAGCAGCATGTTGCGGCGATTAAGAAGAGTTCTTCGGAATATGGAAAGGTGCTCGAGTGGCTGAAGAGGCACGCCTGGAAAGCGTGTAACCGGCAAAACCGGTTCGGGGGTTCGAATCCCCCTCTTTCCGCTTTTATATATATAATAAGGTATATGAAGAAAAATACAGCTATTGCACGTTTTGCAATATTGGTTTTCACTTGGATGTGTTCTCTGCCTATGATGGCTCAAGAAGAGAACATGGGATTTCATCAAGCTCTTAAGACAAAGTTTATAGAGGGTAATGCGGGATTTATGTCTCTCGTTGCCATCGCCCTCATCGTGGGTATGGCTTTCTGTATCGAGCGTATCATCTATCTGAGTCTCTCTGAAATCAACGCCAAGAAGTTGATGCAGGATATCGACCAGAAGGTGTCGGCGGGAGATGTGGAAGGGGCTAAGACGCTCTGCCGGAATACCCGCGGACCGGTGGCTTCTATCTGCTACCAGGGTTTGATGCATATCAGCGAGAGTCTTGATGACATCGAGCGCTCGGTAAGCGGATATGGTACCGTTCAGGCGGCTAACCTGGAGAAGGGATGCTCCTGGATCAAACTCTTTATCGCTATGGCGCCATCGCTCGGATTCCTCGGAACCGTGATTGGTATGGTCATGTCGTTCGACCAAATTCAGCAGGCGGGCGATATCAGTCCTACTATCGTTGCTTCGGGTATGAAAGTGGCGCTTATCACTACTATCTTCGGTATCATCGTAGCCCTCATCCTTCAGGTTTTCTATAACTACATCCTTTCTAAGGTGGAGCACCTGACAAGCCAGATGGAGGAGTCGGCGGTTACTTTAATGGATATTATTGCCAAGAATAAATAAACGAAGAGAGAAATGGTTAAATTTCAATTTTCAAAGCAGAAGACGAAGTCGGCCGAAAAGATATCGCAGCAGGTGTTCTATATCATGATAGGACTGGCGGTGCTGGTTTTCGGTCTGTTCTTTTTGGTAGGCTACGATTTGCCTTTCGAAGAGAACCCCGACTTTAATGCGCCTCTCTTTACCGATGTGCTCATCCTGCTGATGTGGCTCTACCTGATAGGAGGTGTGGGACTGGCAGTCTTTTCGATGATCAGAGATTATCGCAGCAGCAAGTCGGAGGCTGTAGTGAATGGCATTCCCGTGCGCCGCATCTTCCGCATCACATGGATCGGAACTTTGGCAGTTTTGCTGCTTACCTTCTTTTTGGGCGGTTCTGCTCCGATGCTCATCAATGGCGAGAATTATGCCGATTGGCTCTGGCTCAAGCTTTCAGATATGTTTGTCATCACATCGCTCCTGATGCTGGTGGCAGGAATCGGTGCCGTCTGTTTCGGTGCCACACGTTATATTCGGAAGAAAGACTAAAGAGAGTGCTTTGGGCTCTCTATTCTATAAATAAGGATTAAATATGCTGATTAGAAGGAAGCAACACGAAACCCCGGGACTGAATACCACATCTACAGCCGACATCTCGTTCATGCTGTTGATATTCTTCCTTGTCACCACATCAATGGATGTGGATAAGGGACTGTTGCGCCAACTCCCTTCACCTGAACCGCAGAAGAAGGAACAGCAGCAGTCGGTGGTAGACAAGGCTAACCTCATGGCGCTGCGCCTGACAGCTGGCGATACGCTTTTGGTCAACGGTAAGCCGATGCAGGTGAGCCGGCTCAAGGAAGAAACCATCCGCTTTGTTCACCGCCTGGGCAAGAAACATCTCATCTCTATCGAGAGTGACCGCGATGCCGACTATAATCTCTATTTCCAGATGCAGAATCAGCTGATGGAAGCATACAGCCAGCTTCGCAACGAAACAGCCCAGAAGAAATATCACAGGGATTATGCCCTCTTGAACAATGACCAGAAAGAACAGGTGCGCAACATCTGTCCGCAGCGCATCACAGAGTCGTATGCCAACGCAATGACTCATGCCGACCAGCGTGTTGATGCCAATGCTGAAGAAAAGCAAGGGGAAGAAAATTCTATAGAAACAGCTACAGAACAGCAGAAAGGAGGTAAACAATGATGAATTTTCATAAGAAATCGCATGAAGTGCCAGGGTTGAATACATCTTCTCTGCCAGACCTCATTTTCTCCGTACTGTTCTTCTTTATGATTGTTACCCACATGCGCCAGGTTACCTTGAAGGTAGACTGCCGTTTGCCACAAGGTAAGGAACTCACCCGCCTGACCAAGAAATCGGCGGTGAGCCATATTTATATAGGTAAGCCAACCAAAGAGATGCAGGCTAAGTATGGTACCGGTACCCAGATTCAGTTGAATGATAAGTTTGCTTCGGCTCCCGAAGTGATGGATTACATTTCGGCAGAAAAGAAGCGTATGTCGCCGGAAGACCAGAAGCTGATGACCGTATCAATCAAAGCAGATCAGGAAACCAAGATGGGTGTGATAACCGACGTAAAGCAGGCTTTGCGCCAGGCAAAAGCACTAAAAATCAGTTATTCTGCCACAGAAAAAGGAAAATAATATTAATTTATCATGTTTTTCTCTTAAAAAATTGCTTTTATTAATTTTTTGTATTATCTTTGCAAGCAAATTATTAGTATTATGTCAAAACAAATTTTAGATTCATTAGATAGGCAGATTCTGAAGCTGATTTCTCAGGATGCCCGTATTCCATTTTTGGAAGTGGCACGCGCTTGCAATGTGAGCGGTGCTGCCATTCATCAGCGTGTAGCTAAACTTACAAATCTTGGTATCATCAAGGGTTCACAATTCATCATTGACCCAGAAAAGATAGGTTACGAAACTTGTGCCTATATGGGACTCTATTTGAGGGAGCCTGAGAAGTTTGACCAGGTTGTAGAGGAGTTGAAGAAGATTCCTGAGGTTGTAGAGTGCCACTATACTACAGGCAGCTTTGATATGTTTATCAAGATTTACGCGCTCAACAACCATCATCTCCTGGAAATCATCCATGATAAGTTGCAGCCACTGGGATTGTCTCGCAGCGAGACCATCATCTCTTTTAATGCATCTATCAACCGTCAGCTTTCTATGCAGGACCTCAAGAGCTTCAACGATGATGAAGAGGAAACTGATGAGGAGGCTGCAGCAGAGAAATAAGATATAAAAAAGGAAAAAAACAGTAGCTCCCTGCGGGATTACTGCTTTCTATAAAGGGTGAGGAATGTGAATGGTAAGCCGTTTTCATTCCTCATTTCTTTTTCTGTCACTTCCCATTCTGCCGGATTGATTTCCGGAAAGAAGGTATCGGCATGTTCAGGCTCCTTTTCTACGATTGTGAGATAAAGCTTGTCTGCAAAAGGCAAAGCCTGTTCATATATGCTGGCTCCTCCGATGATGAAACATTCATCTGAAGCTTCTTTGCTTCCAACCGCTTCTTTGCTTGCTGCCGTTTTTTTGCTTCCAACCTCTTCTTTCCTTGCTGCCAGCGCTTCTTCCAGAGAGCTGCATACTTCGCACCCTGTTATCTGCTCTCTTGTCTTCGAGATAACAATATTACGGCGGTTGGGCAAGGCTCCGTTCGGCAGCGACTCAAATGTCTTTCTGCCCATGATGATCGTATGTCCAGTTGTGAGCATACGAAATCGGGTCATGTCCGATGGGATGGCGTAGAGCAACCGGTTCTTGTCCCCGATAGCTCTATGCACTTTTGATATACAGGCAATGATGCTAAGCATTTTTTATTTTAATGTTGAATGTTGAGTGTTGAATTATTCATTCTTGCTGTAAACTGTTAACTATAAACTATTAACTATAAACAGCTCTCCCGTCCCGTGGCTGCTCTTGATCTTCCACTCCTGCGGATAGAGGTTGTTGGCACGGTTGCCGATGTTCTTTTCCCAGCCTATCGGAACCTGTCTGTAGGTTACCAGAACATAACCCTTAGGCGTATCGGCAGGCAGATTCACAGCCTCCTTGCGAAGGTAGCGGATGGCATCATCGTAGGATAACTCCACCTGTGGGAAGTGATCTTTGTTGAGCATCGTAGAGAGAGCGAGAGCCTGGTCGGGAATGAGACCCTTTCCCTTGTCTGTTCCCAGTTTCACACCTGCATGCAGCACCTTCAGGTTCTTTTCAGCCTGGTCGTAGATGTCTTTCCATCTGCCCGGAATGGCGTAAACCGTCTCGTTGCTCTCTGCAGGCATCCATTCCGTATCTGTCTTCAGCCAGTCGTCCGGAATCTCCGGTCCCTTTCCTTTAGCCACCTTCTTGTCTTTCTTCTTCTTATCTTTCCTGTTCTCCTTGGCTGAAGAACCTGCTTCCCATTCGCCCTCTTTCTTCAGAATCGCCATAAACAGACCTTCGCCTCGCGAAACGCCAGGAATGAACCGGTAAACAGGGAAGTCGGTGCCCGTGAGGTTGCGGGTGATGTTCCATGCGTCTTCTACACCCTCCAGTGCCATCACTTCTGCGCCAAGTTTTTCGCATATCCAGTCCACATTCTCCTCATCTTCGTGCGCATTGAAGGTGCAGGTAGAGTAAATCAGGATACCGCCTGGCTTCAGACAGTTCCAGATATCCGATACGATTTCGCGCTGTAGCTGCCAGCAGTTGTTCACATTCTGGGTACTCCATTCGCCGATAGCCCCTTCATCTTTGCGGAACATTCCTTCGCCGGAGCAGGGAACATCGGTAAGGATTACATCAAACTGCAACTTCGATTTCTTGTAATCGCGGGGATAGTTGTTGGTGACAATCATATCCGGATGACCGAACTTCTGTACGTTTTCGGCTAGAATCTGCGAGCGGGTGCGCATCGGTTCGTTGCTGAAGAGCAGACTCCCTTCCGGCAAGGCAGCTCTTACGGCAGTCGACTTTCCGCCAGGGGCGGCACAGAGATCCAGCATCATCACCGGTTCTTTTACGTACTGTCGGATAGCCATATCTACAAACATGGATGAGGCTTCCTGCACATAATACAGGCCGGCATGCAGCAGCGGATCGAAGGTGAATCCGGGACGGGTAGAGAGATAACGTCCGGTTTCCGGACACCAGGGAATCGGTTCGCCATCAGCATCCTTGCATTTAAAAGGATTGATGCGGATACTGGTTGGCGCCTCCTCTTCAAGGATAGCATGCTCCAGACGCTGATACAGCTTTTCGCCCATCAGCGCCTGCGTATATGTTCTGAAATCTTCAGGTAATGTCTTCATTCTGTCTCTTTTTCTTTAATTTGTTTGCAAAAATAAGAAATTTTTCGTTTCTTTGCAACTAAATCGCGAAGAGATGCGTCTAAGAAGCAGAAATTTATGAAATAACAAGGTAAAACAATAAAAAAATAATGATATGAAGAAAGCAATATTGGCATTAGCGCTCGTTATGAGCATCGGAGCCACCCAAGTGTCTTTGGCGTCTTCTGCTCCAAAACATCGTTATCATCCAACTACCCAACAGGTAGATTCAAAGGCTGCTCCTGCATCTGCCGCACAGTCATCTGCTTCGAAGGATAAAGACGACGAGGCGTTGGAGGCTTATTCTGATACAACCAGTACAGATTCGGCTAACTATGATGATTATGATGAGAATGATAATAGGTCTGTTCATTCTAGATACAGTTTAGACAACTATGATGATCCGTTCGATTTCATCGGTTCGGTATTTGGTGGCGGAGCGCTGGCTGTTATGATCATCTTCTGTATCATCTTCGGTCTGCTGTTTGTCTTTGCTCCGCTGATCATCGTATTTCTGGTTATCAGATATCTGATTCGCCGCCATAACGACCGTATCAAACTGGCTGAGATGGCAATGGAGAAGGGTATCAATGTTCCGGAAAGCGACCGTCCGATAGACAAGCAGAGCGATGAATATCTGGTGAAACGCGGACTGAGAAATGCCTTCCTGGGCGCCGGCTTGTGTGCCATGTTTGCCTGGTGGGATGTTGATTTCCTGGCTGGTATCGGAGCCCTGGTCTTCTTCTATGGCATCGGTCAGACCGTTATCGGCTCGCTTCCTGCCATCAAGGACTGGTGGAAGAACCGTCATGGCGATCAGGGCACGGGCTATAATGGTACTCCGGTCTAGCAGCCGACATTCAATATATCATGGCTTCTCAATAGGAGGGGAAGTCACAAGGAAAAGAACAACAATTATTAGTTAATATATATAAGGTGGAAAAGTTATCCGATATCTCTCTCGTCACGAAGGTGGTGATGCTTCATGACCGCAAGTCGTTCGACCTGCTGGTCAGGAAGTATCAGTCACCCATTCGTGGGTTCTTCCTGCGGCAGACGCTGGGGGATGCGCAGCTGAGTGACGACTTGGCGCAGGATACCTTTGTCAAGGCATATACCCATCTGTCCGGTTTCAGGGGTACAGCCTCTTTCTCCACCTGGCTCTACCGCATCGCCTATAATGTATGGTATGATTATACCCGCAGCCATAAGGAGACGCAGGACATCGATACGCCTGCCGTTTCCAGTAAGAATGCACAGGGCGCCCATGCCGGATTAAAGATGGATTTGCTCAAGGCACTACAGATATTGAGCGAAAATGAACGTACATGCATCACGCTGCAGCTGATGGATGGACTCTCTATAGATAAGATTGCAGAGGTGACGGGAATGGCGCAAGGCACCATCAAGTCGCATCTCTCTCGTGGAAAACAGAAACTTGCAAGTTACTTAAAACAGAATGGTTATGACCGATAAGATAAATGATAAGAAGTTGGAGAGCATGAAAGGGGAACCGTTGAACCCTCAGGATGAAGAACTCTTGCAGATGTTCTTTTCCGATTGCCAGATGTCAGAGATTCCTGATGACGGATTCTCCGACAGGGTGATGCAGGCATTGCCGGCTTTACCCGAAACTGATACTGCGATGTCGCTGGTTAAGCGCCAGCGTCTGGAACATTTATGGACGGCAGCCTGTGTGGCAGCAGGCATCATCATAGCGGTAGTCTGTCAGGGATGGGAACAGATTCAGGGATGGCTTTTCTCTATGAAGATAGATTTCCTCCTTTCCGGTTCGCGTGCCCTTACGCATGTGGCAGATTCCATCGCCCACTCTCAGAATCTCCTGATGGTGCTGGCTGGCATCGTTGTCCTCATCATGGTTTGGGGATATAATGAACTGGCTGATGCGCGCCAGTAGGCTTCTTCCCTGATATCAATTGTATGAATGATCAACTCTTTCTATTAGCAGAATAGTTTTAAGTGCTAATAGAAAGAGTTTTTTATTACTATAAATATCATCTTTATGCTCTTTAAATCTCCGTTCATCGACGCTGAACGGACATTCAACGTCGCTGAACGTACATTCAACGTCGCTGAACGGACATTCAGCGTCGATGAACGAAGATTTAATATTGCTGAATATAGAAAAACAAATAGGTGCTGCTACTTTTTCAGTAGAGCACCTATGCTTATGATATCGGTTTCTAAAACAATTTATAGGTAGTGCGTAGCACTTTGAACTCGGTTCGGCGGTTCAGCTGGTTGCAGATTTCCTGATGCTCCTTGCTCTGCTTCAGGATAAATTCTTCGCTGAGCACATCGCCTTCCTTGAGCCAAGGATACTTCTCGGTGAGTTTCTTGCGCACATTCTTCGGCTTCTCCTTGCCGTAGCCCACAGGGGTGAGGCGCTCTTTCTCTATGCCGTGTTTTATCAGATAGTCTACTACCGATTGGGCGCGGCGCTGAGACAGATGCTTGTTATATTCGCTGTTTCCCTTGTAATCGCAATGGGCGCTGAGTTCGATGGTAACGTGCGGGTTCTCTTTCAGCAACGTTACCAGCTGGTCGAGGGCTGTTGTACTGGCTTCTGTCAGGGTTGCCTTGTCGAAATCGTAGAAGATGTTGTCGATGAGGACAGGGGCTGTGATGGAAGCCAGCGGGAACTGGAGCACGTATTCCTTACTCTCTTTAGCCGAATCAACCCGAAGTTCTTCCTTGTGGTTGAGGTAGCCTTTGCAGGATGCCATCACCAGGTAGTCGACATGCGGATTGATAGGGAGAACAAACGAACCGTCGCCCTTGACAGAGAGTTTCCTGTTCGTGCCATCGTTGCCTACGATTCTCACCTCAGCGGCAGGCAGTTCATAGCCGTCTTTCTCGTATACCCATCCCTTCATCGTGGTAACAATCTCCGGATTCTCGAAGGAGTAGATATGATCGTAGCCTCTTCCGTCTTTTCTGTTGGAGCAGAAGAAACCCTGGTTGTGGAGACCCTCGAAAGTCATTCCGAAGTCATCGGCTTCTGTATTCAGCGGATAGCCGGGGTGGGTGAGTTCATATTTGCGGGTGGTGGAATTTACTTTGGCGATATAGATGTCGAGTCCGCCCATTCCCACATGACCGTTGCTGCTGAAGTAGAAGTCGCCGTTAGGACGGAAGGTAGGGAACATCTCGTCGCCTGGGGTGTTGATAGGTTCGCCCAGGTTCTCTACACCACCCAGTCCGGCAGGAGTGATGCGCACTCGCCAGATGTCGAGACCGCCTTTTCCGCCTGGCATATCTGATACGAAATAGAGCCATTCGCCATCAGGGGAGATGGCAGGATGGGCAAAACAGCTGAGCGTATCTTTGCTGATTTCCAGATTCGAAGGCTTGCTCCAGGCTGCATCCGAGCGGTTGGAGGTGACGATTTGGGCATAGCGGGGCGATGCTGGATCGGTGGTACACTGGGTGAGATACATCTGCTTGCCGTCTGGGGTAAAGCAGCATGCGCCCTCTTCGTAGTCGGTATTGAGACCGGTTCCTATGGCTTCCGGTTTGCTCCATTTGCCTTTGTCGTCCTTTTCAGAGAAGAAGATGTCGGCAGATTTCGTTCCCGTCACTCCGTTCATTTCGCTGCCCTGGGCTTCGTTACGGGTTGAGGTGAAATAGAGTTGGCTGTAGTCATCGCTGAGGAACATCGGCGAATAGTCGTCTCTTCGGGAATTGAAAACATCCATCCGCTTTACCTTGTACCGGCTTCCTTCTTTCTTCCAGACTGGGGCTTTCCGTGCCGATTCAAGTCCGTTCTTTACCAGTATGTTGTCGGGCATGGAATCGAGCAGGAATTCGAATTCCTTGGCTGCCTGTTTGTAACTTCCGTTCTTCAGGAGAAGCCGGGCGTAAGCCAGACGGTCGTTGAGGTCTGCCTGCTTGTATCGGATGGCATTGCTGTAGGCAGCCAGTGCCTTCGGTGTACTGTTGATTTTATCATAGCAGCGTGCCATCTTCAGAGCCACCTTTCCCCGGGCAGCCCGCTCCTTGGTAGGTGTCTTGGTGTACACCTTTTTATATTGGGTTGCCGCATCGAAGTATTCGCCTAAAGAAAGATGCTTGTCTGCTTTCTTCAGGTTCTGTTCAATGCCGCAACTTATCAGAAAGAGGCAGCTGATTGCTGTTATGATTTGATATAATCTTATTTGTTTCATATTGATTTACATCTGCGAGAATGGCTGGCGATATTGGCAGCCTGCCTTCCAGTTGCTACAGCCATAAGCTGTCTTGCCCTTGATGATGACGCCCTTGCCGCAAAGCGGACATGGTTTGCCAACCATTGGGTCGGCAGCTGGAGCCGGCTGAGCAGGAGCATTCTGAGAATCAGTATTCTGTGCTGCAGCCTTATTGGCTTTCTTGGCTGGAGCTTTCTTGGCTGGAGTTTTCTTGGCAGCCGGTTTCTTCTTGAGGTCTTCTTCTGTCATGATGGTCACTCTCCGGTTGCTGTTGTCTGACAATACATCGATGACAATCTTGTTGATCTGTTCTTTCAGTCCGTTGATGAAGTCGGCAGGATCGTAGGTCTTGTGCTCGATGTCGCGGAGTTTCTTCTCCCAGATACCGGTCAGTTCGCAACTCTTCAGCAGTTCCTCATGGATGGTGTCAATGAGTTCGATGCCTGTCGGGGTTGCCATCAGATTCTTGCGCTGGCGACGGATGTAGTGGCGCTTGAAGAGGGTCTCGATGATGCCGGCACGGGATGATGGACGGCCGATACCGTTCTCCTTCAAAGCCGCACGAAGTTCTTCGTCTTCTACGAATTTGCCGGCTGTCTCCATCGCACGCAGCAGGGTTGCTTCGGTATAATACTTAGGTGGCGTGGTCCATTTCTCCGTCAGGGTAGGCTGATGCTCGCCCGATTCGCCTTTTGTGAAGGATGGGAGGGTTCTTTCTTCCACCACTTCCTTCTTGGTGCCATTTCCTGAGTCTGCATTTCCGTTGGCGTTATCTGAAGCATCATCGTCATCTGTATTCTTTGCATCCTTGGCATAGACCACTCGCCAGCCTGGTTCGAGAATCTCCTTACCGCTCACCTTGAACTCTATCTTTTCCGGTTTGGGTCCGTCTTCGTTGATTACCTCGCCGAGAACGGTGGTGGTGGAGAATTTACAATCCGGATAGAACACGCTGATGAAGCGCTTGGCGATGAGGTCATAGACGTTTGCCTCCATATCGGTGAGTCCGGTTGGCGGAACACCGGTCGGGATGATGGCATGGTGGTCGGTTACCTTGCTGTTGTCGAAAACCTTCTTGCTCTTCGGCAACTTCTTGCTGATTGTTGCGAGCTGCTGGATGAGCGGGAGGTATTTCTGCTGACTCATGATTTTAGCCTGACTCACTCCGTTCAGAATCTGCGGACATTTCGGATAGATGTCATCGGTCAGAAACTGGGTATCTACACGAGGATAAGTGGTGTACTTCTTCTCGTAGAGACTCTGGATGAGTTTCAGCGTAATATCGGCTGAGTAGGCAAACTTCTTGTTGCAATCCACCTGCAGCGAGGTGAGGTCGTAGAGATGAGGTGGCGCCTCGTTTCCCTTCTTCTTGCTTACATCGGTGACGGTGAAAGGTTTGCCAGCGATGGTACTGAAAGCCTTCTCACCTTCCTCCTTGCTGGTAAACTTGCCGCTGGTAGCGGTAAACTGGGTGTCGCGGTAGATGGTGGCGAGTACCCAGTAAGGTTCAGAAACGAAGTTGTCGATTTCTTTCTGGCGGTTTACGATCAGGGCAAGGGTAGGGGTCTGCACCCGACCTATGCTGAGCACCTGTCGGTTCTGTCCGTATTTCAATGTGTAAAGTCGGGTGGCGTTCATACCGAGAATCCAGTCGCCGATGGCACGGGAAAGTCCGGCAAGATAGAGTGACTGATATTCCCCCTGGTCTTTCAGTTCCTGGAATCCCTGCTTGATGGCTTCATCGGTCATGGATGAAATCCACAGTCTCTTGACGGGGCATTTTGCCTGCGCCTTCTGCATCACCCATCTCTGGATGAGTTCTCCTTCCTGTCCGGCGTCACCGCAGTTGATGATGCTGTCGGCAGCCTGCATCAGTTTCTCGATGGTAGCAAACTGTTTCTTGATGCCTTCATCGTTGATGAGCTTGATGCCGAATCGCTGTGGAATCATCGGCAACGCCGCAAGGCTCCAATGTTTCCACATCGGAGTATAATCATCCGGTTCCTTCAGCTCACAAAGGTGGCCGAAGGTCCATGTTACTTGGTATCCATTACCTTCCATATAACCGTCGCGCGCCGAGGTAGCCCCGATGATTCGGGCGATGTCCTTAGCCACGCTAGGTTTCTCTGCTATACAAACTATCATTCTTTATTCTTATTTCTGTTTGCAAAGGTACAATAAAATAATGAGAAAGCCATCATTTCGCCTTTTTTTTCTATTCGGTAAGGACAAAATATTCAGCAACAAAGTCGCCCTGAAAGAGCAAAAGCTTCTAGAATTTAAAGCTTTTGCCCTTTCAGGGCGACTTTGCTGATTGTTATCTAACCCAGGGTGTTACCCTGGGCTAGGAGCTTCTGCCCTTTCAGGGCGTATTCGTATAAATCTGCGGAATCACAAATAAATCTGCGTAATCACAAAGCTTGTCTTTGTCCTGCATTCATTAAAAATCTGCGTAATCTGCGAAATCTGCGTGAGAAAAATTATTCCCGCGTGAGAAAAATTATTCCCGCGTGAGATTATTCGTACTCCTGCCAGCTCTTAATCTGCAACTGATCCTGGCTCAATGTGCAGAATGCCTCGATGAAGGCGGAAGCCAGACGGGCATTGGTGATCAGAGGAATGTTGTGGTCGATGGCGCCACGACGGATTCTGTAACCATTGGTCAACTCACGCTTGGTGTGATTCTTAGGGATGTTGACGATGAGGTCGAACTTGTGGTCGGCAATCATCTGCATCACGTTAGGAATATCCTTGTGCTCCTCATCAGGCCATCCTACGGCTGTAGCCTTCACGTTGTTCTCGTTCAGGAACTTCGCTGTGCCGGCAGTAGCATAGATGGTGTAACCATTCTTCACCAACGCCTGGGCAGCGTCGAGCAGAGAAGCCTTCTCCTTCGCACCACCGCTTGAAAGCATGATGCCCTTATCCTTAGAAGGAATCTTGTAGCCGGTAGCAATCAATGAGTTGAGCAATGCCTCCTCGAAAGTATCACCCATACAACCTACCTCACCGGTAGAACTCATATCCACACCCAAAACTGGGTCGGCGTTCTGCAAACGGGCGAATGAGAACTGTGAAGCCTTCACACCCATGCGGTCGATATCGAAGGCAGACTTGTCTGGCTTCTGATATGGAGCATCGAGCATGATGCGGGTAGCAGTCTCGATGAAGTTGCGCTTCAATACCTTGCTCACGAATGGGAATGAACGGGATGCACGGAGGTTACACTCGATCACCTTCACATCGCGACCCTTAGCCAAGTACTGGATATTGAAAGGACCCGAGATGTTGAGCTCCTTGGCGATGGCACGTGAAATCTTCTTGATCTGACGGGCTGTAGCGAAGGAAATCTGCTGAGCAGGGAAGGTCATGGTAGCGTCACCAGAGTGAACACCCGCATACTCTACGTGCTCTGAAATACCATACTCTACAATCTCACCATTCTGAGCCACACCGTCGAACTCAATCTCGTTGGTCTCTGTCATAAACTGAGAGATAACCACTGGGTACTCCTTAGAAACCTCAGAAGCTGCCTCCAGGAAGCGACGCAACTCGTCATCGTCGTGGCAAACGTTCATGGCTGCACCGGAAAGAACGTAAGATGGACGAACGAGAACAGGATAGCCTACCTCGTCGATGAACTTCTGAACATCCTCCATAGAGGTGAGGGCGCTCCACTTAGGCTGGTCGATGCCCAGCTTATCGAGCATGGCAGAGAACTTACCGCGGTTCTCGGCACGGTCGATGTTGACAGGAGATGTACCCAGGATTGGCACAGACTGGCGATGGAGCTTCATAGCCAGGTTGTTTGGAATCTGACCACCTACAGAAACAATCACACCACGTGGTGACTCCAGGTCGATGACATCGAGTACACGCTCGAATGAAAGCTCATCGAAGTAGAGACGGTCGCACATATCGTAGTCGGTAGATACGGTCTCCGGGTTGTAGTTGATCATGATTGACTTGTAACCCAACTTGCGGGCTGTGTTGATGGCGTTTACTGAACACCAGTCGAACTCTACAGAAGAACCGATGCGGTAAGCACCCGAACCGAGAACGATGACAGACTTCTCGTTCTTGTAGTAGTTGATGTCGTAACCCTCTACAGCGTATGTCATGTAGAGATAGTTGGTGAGGTCAGGATGCTCGCTAGCCACAGTAGGGATGCGCTTTACGGCTGGCAGAATGTTCAGCTTCTTGCGCAGGGCACGAACTGCGAGCACCTCCTTCTCCATATTGGTGTTCTGAGTCTTCAATACGAAGCGGCCAATCTGGAAGTCAGAGAAGCCCAATACCTTAGCCTCGCGCAATACCTCGGCAGGAATCTCCTCCAAAGTATTATATTCAGAAAGCTTGTGCTTGTAATCTACGATATTCTTCATGCGCTCGATGAACCAAGGGTCAATCTTGGTCAACTCCTCGATGCGCTCGATGGTGTAGCCTTCCTCCAAAGCCTGGGCGATGGCGAAGATACGGAGGTCGGTAGGGTTAGAAAGCTCCTCATCCAGGTTATCGAACTTGGTGTGGTCGTTGCCAACGAAACCGTGCATTCCCTGACCAATCATACGGAGACCCTTCTGGAGCATCTCCTCGAATGAGCGGCCGATAGACATGATTTCGCCTACAGACTTCATGGAAGAACCAATCTTGCGGCTTACACCGGCAAACTTGGTAAGGTCCCAACGAGGAATCTTACAGATCATATAGTCGAGTGATGGAGCCACATAAGCTGAGTTAGGAGTACCCATCTCGCCAATCTGGTCGAGCGTATAACCGAGGGCAATCTTAGCTGCAACGAAGGCGAGCGGATAACCTGTAGCCTTAGAAGCGAGGGCAGAAGAACGGCTCAAGCGAGCGTTGATCTCGATGATACGGTAGTCGTTGGTCTCAGCGTTGAAAGCATACTGGATGTTGCACTCACCCACGATGTTGAGGTGACGGACGCACTTCACGGCGATGTCCTGCAACATCTTCACCTGCTCGTCGGTAAGAGAACAGGTTGGAGCCACAACGATAGACTCACCTGTGTGAATACCCAGTGGGTCGAAGTTTTCCATAGAGGCAACGGTGAAGCAACGGTCGTTAGCATCACGGATGCACTCGAACTCAATCTCCTTCCATCCCTTCAGGCTCTCCTCAACGAGTACCTGAGGTGCGAAAGTGAAGGCAGATTCAGCAATCTCCTTGAACTCCTCTTCGGTCTTGCAGACACCAGAACCGAGACCACCCAGCGCATAGGCAGAACGGATCATGATAGGGTAGCCGATGTTGCGTGCCGCAGCCACAGCCTCCTCCATGTTCTCGCAAGCGTGGCTTACTGGAACCTTGAGGTCAACCTTGTTGAGCTCCTTTACGAAGAGGTCGCGGTCTTCTGTGTTCATGATAGCCTCTACCGAGGTACCCAACACATCCACACCGTACTCCTTGAGCACACCGTTGAGGTAAAGCTCTGTACCAACGTTCAAACCCGTCTGTCCACCCCAAGCCAGCATAATGCCGTCAGGGCGCTCCTTCTTGATAATTTCAGTTACAAAAAAAGGTGTCACCGGCAAGAAATAAACCTTGTCAGCAATACCTTCACTCGTCTGAATTGTAGCAACATTAGGATTGATAAGGACGGAACTGATACCCTCCTCGCGCAGCGCCTTGAGAGCCTGCGAACCGGAATAGTCAAACTCACCTGCCTGGCCGATCTTCAAAGCACCGGAACCCAGAACGAGGACTTTCTTAAGCTGTTTCTTCATCATTATATATAACTATAAGTTTGTTCTTTATATGTCTTGTTATTTATGTTTTTAGCAACTAAACAGTATAGGGCTTAGTTCACAAATGGTAGACACACTATTTCGGGATGCAAAGTTACGCTATTTATTTGATTATTCCAAATTTTCTGCATTTCTTTACAGTTAAATAACATCAATTCTCGTAATTTCTTCTATAAAATCTTTTATTTTTACTATTTTTTTGTTACTTTTGCAGCGACTACAGAAGATGTAGTAGAATGTTTCGATAATTATAAAACAATAGCAAACAAGATAAATATAACAGCAATGAAAGTCGGATTATTCGTCCCTTGCTATGTGGATGCCCTTTACCCTGAAGCGGGTGTGGCTACATACAAGTTGCTTAAGCATTATGGACTAGACGTGGGTTATCCCGAAAAACAGACTTGCTGCGGCCAGCCAATGGCTAATGCTGGTTTTCAGGACAAGTCGGAGAAGGTCATTGAGACATTTGATGAACTGTTCAAGGATTACGATTATATCGTAGCTCCTTCAGCATCATGTGCCGCTTACGTTAAGGTGTATTATCCTAAGATCCTTGAGGGTAAGCACGAGTGTATTTCCTCCAAGAAGATTATGGATGTCGTGGAGTTTCTTCACGATGTGCTGAAGGTGGATCATGTTCCGGGAAAGTTCCCGCATGAGGTGAGTGTGCATAACAGTTGCCACGGTGTGCGCGAACTGGGATTGTCATCTCCTTCTGAGCGCAACATCAAGCCGTTCAACAAAATCATCGACTTATTAAATATGGTGGAAGGCATTACCATCCACGAACCGGAGCGCAAGGATGAGTGCTGCGGATTCGGCGGTATGTTCTCTATTGAGGAGCCTGCCGTTTCTACCCGTATGGGCGAAGATAAGATCAAGCGCCACATGGCTACAGGTGCTGAGTTTGTTACCGGACCGGATTCTTCCTGTCTGATGCACATGGCTGGAATCGCCAAGAAAGAGAAGATGCCTATCAAGTTTATTCACGTTGTTCAAATTTTAGCTGCAGGACTATGAGTACAGAACATTCCAAGAGAGCTGCGAAGTTTACGCAGAACGTAGAGAAGACCACCTGGCACGACGCTACCTTCTGGTCTGTTCGTCAGAAGAGAGATAAGATGGCGCAGGAACTTCCTGAATGGGAAGACCTCCGTGAGCATGCGTCTGAAATCAAGATGCATACGATTACCCATCTCGCCGATTATCTCGATATGTTTTCCAAGAATCTGGAGAGCCGCGGGGTAAAGGTGCACTGGGCAAAGGATGCACAGGAGTTTAATGAGATTGTGCTCGGCATTCTGAAAGACCATAACGTGAAGAAGATGGTGAAGTCGAAGTCGATGCTCACCGAGGAGTGCGAGATGAATCCTTATCTGGAGCAGCACGGCATTGACGTGGTGGAGACCGACCTGGGTGAGCGCATCATCCAGCTTCTGGGTCAGAAGCCTAGCCATATCGTGATGCCTGCCATCCACCTGAAGCGTGAGGAAGTGGGAAAGATGTTCGAGGAGAAGGGAATCTCCAAGGAAATCGGCAACTATGATCCTACTTACCTGACCCGCTGTGCCCGTCATCATCTCCGCGACCAGTTTATGGAAGCCGGAGCAGGTATGACCGGATGTAACTTCGGTGTGGCTGCTACCGGCGATTGCGTGGTTTGCACCAACGAGGGTAATGCGGATATGACCACTTCCATGCCTAAGCTCCATATCGTAGCGATGGGTATTGAGAAACTGGTTCCTGATTATAAGTCATTGGCTGTGTTCCAGCGCCTGCTCTGCCGCTGCGGAACCGGTCAGCCTACCACTACCTTTACCTCTCATTTCCGCCAGGCTCGTCCGGGTGCCGAGATGCATGTGGTATTGGTGGATAACGGCAGAAGCGACATTCTTGCTGATAAGGACCACTGGCAGACGTTGAAGTGTATGCGCTGCGGTGCCTGCATGAACACCTGTCCGGTTTATCGCCGTTCGGGCGGATACAGTTACACCTATTTTATACCGGGTCCTATTGGCGTGAACCTGGGTATGCTGAAGAATCCTCAGAAGTACAGCGACAATGTTTCGGCATGTACTTTGTGCTTGTCTTGCGATAATGTCTGTCCTTCCAAGGTAGGACCGGGTTCTCAGATTTATGTCTGGCGCCAGAGTCTGGAGAAGTTGGGTAAGGCTGATCCTGTAAAGAAGGCAATGTCGAATGGTATGAAGTATCTCTTCGACCGTCCTGCGCTCTATACCACTGCCCTGAAGTTTGCTCCGCTTGTCAATCTGGTTCCTGAATGCTGCACGCACTTCAGCAATTGGAATGCCTGGGGCATCGGTCACGCCATGCCTGAGTTTGCAAAGAAGAGTTTCCATCAGCTTTGGAAAGAAGGAAAGGTGAAGTAGTGGGTCATCATAAAGTTCAAAGTTCAAATTTCAAAGTTCAATGAAGAAAGAAGATTTCCTGAACAAGTTGCGTAAGAATACGCATGTTCAATTCGATATGCCTGCCGTAGATGTGAAGGGTATCCAGTATGAGGATACGCTGAAACAGTTTATTGAGATGACGGAATCGGTAGGTGGCCATGTGATAGAGGCGAAGGAAGGTGAGAGTCTGGATGAGCTGGTGAAGAAGGCTTATCCGGAAGCCAAGGTCTTTGCCTCTCATCTGCCAGAAATCACGATTGCCCAGAAGAATCCTGATACGGTGGCTGAGGCTAACGATCTGAATGGTACTGATGTGGGTATTGTTCGTGGTGAAGTGGGTGTTGCCGAGAATGGCTGCATCTGGATTCCTCAGACCATGAAGGAGAAAGCGGTGCTTTTCATCTCGGAATACCTTGTGATATTCCTCGAAAAAGAGAAAATTGTGAACAATATGCATGAGGCTTATGCCCGTATTGAGATGGATCCGAAGTACAATTTCGGTACTTTCATCAGTGGTCCTTCCAAGACTGCCGATATTGAGCAGGCTCTGGTTATGGGTGCGCAAGCTGCCAGAGGCGTAACCGTAGTGCTTTTGTAAAAGAAGTATTGAATCTTAATCTATACGAATAAAGCCCACCAAATCGGTGGGCTTTATTCGTATCTCTGCTCAGTTAGATTTCCCATTGGTATGTGTCGTAGATGACCCCTCTTCCTCCGAATCCTTCCTTTTGGTGGATGAGATTCTTGTTGAGATACTTGCCCGCATCTTCTGTGGATTTGCCGAAGTCGAAGTATGGGACATTCCATGGGCATTTGTGGAGGATAAAGTCGAAGAGGGCATCCAAAGCTCCCAGTTCCTTGCCCAATTCGTTGGCAGCGATATACTGGGTATGAATTACTTGGGGGGTAGTATATACGATGCTTCCACCAATAATCGTTTCATCTTTCTTTACCACAAAGCAGAGAATGTGGTCTGGAAAACGATGCATAAGTAATTGCAGTTCCTCTTTCGAGTGTACAGGATGAGTATTATGCCTCTGCCAAAGATTCTTGTCCAATAAATCCCAAAAGTCTGTGATGTCCTTTGGAAATTTTGTAAATCCAACACTTAGTCCATGGCTCACAGCTTTCTTGATGCCTCTTCTTCTCTGCTCGCTGAATCGTAAGGGGGCATTGAGAAAAATGGTAGTGGAAATCTCTCTAGCTATCAACTTTGCCTTCCCAATATAGGAGAGAGCATAGAGGTCCTCTTCCGAAGGGATGCTCTGGTATATCCATGGCATTGCCTTGTAGATACATAACTGGAAATCATTTTGCAGGAGATAGTCCTTGAGAGCCTGAAAGATGTCGATGCAAACTTCTGCTGTTACCTTGGAACAAGTCAGTAAGCCTCCATACGTCAGTCCTTGGTGAGAATAGAGAATCTTCTTGTCCTCATCCGCAGTTTCATTGGCAGGAAGAATGGCATACAAGCGTCCTTTATAATAGAACATCAAGGAATGGTCATGAAATCTGTCTTGATGATAGTCCATATAGTTTCTGTCGAAGAGGAAGGTGCCTTGTCTGGATTTCCAAACAAAGTTGTTCCATTCGGCAGCGTCTTTTGGGGTATATCTTTTGATTTCTATCATGGCTCTGATGTTGTGCTATGTGTGGTATGGATGTATTTCAGAAATTCATCGTATTCATACAGATAGTCTTCTGGCTCATAAAGTTCAGAGGCAAGCACCAGGCATACGGCTCCCTCGGAGAAATCATCCAGTGTGCGCCATATCTCTGTGCCGAGATAGAGCCCCATGCCAGGATTGCTGAGCTGGTATTTCTTGGTCTCCTTGCCGTTGTCTAGGGATACGGTAAATGATCCATGCACGGCGATGATGACTTGCTGGAGCTTTTTGTGGGCATGACCGCCTCGGTTGCCACCCTGTGGCACATCGTATATCCAGTAGGCACGTTTCAAGTCGAAGGGAAGCTCGATGTTCTCCTCTGATACGGTCAGATTGCCTCTAGGGTCGGATATGGTATGTAATTTGATGATTCTACCTAATTCTTTCATAAAGTTGTATTCTTTTATTTGATAACGCTCTTTTTCTTTTTTTATTGCTTATTGCTTATCCTTCTTGGGCAACTTGATGCTGGCATTGAACTTACGATGGCTCATTTCCTTCTTAATTTCCTTGGAGTAGAGGCTTGCACCTTCACGGTTCAGATGGTTGGCATTGTGGAATAATGCCCTGTGATGGGTGTAGGCAGTGTCGCAATAATGGTTAAGGAATGGGATGCCTTCCTGTTGGCAGATAAGCTTGAACCTGCGAAATACTGAGTCGCTTTGGTAGGATAGCTGTGGCGATGCTGTGAATATGAGGCTGGTATGGCTCCTTTTGCATTCGGCTATCAACTTGTGCAGATATTCATATTTCTTTCTGTCGTGTTTGTTTTGGGGTAAGGTCTCCTTCTCGATGGCTTGGCATCCCTCGTAGGGAGAGTAACCCTTGGTATAGCTCATGGCTGGATGACGCCAGTCGGCAAGCAGCTTGAGTAACCTCGAATTATACTGATAGAAAGGAAAGAGCATCTTGATGCGCTCGGTGGAGTCCACGTCCCAGAAAATCTCTCGTATGCCTGGTCGGTGGTAATAGGGGCGCAGGTTGGTGAGATAGGTACTGTTGTCATCTTGCAGCAGGTCATAGTCTGGTTCTACATCGTAGATGAGCATGTGGGGCATGCGTCTTTGCTTGAGTAGTTGCAGTCTGCCCATGCTGAAGATGATGCCCATGCGGTCTTCTCCCACATTATAATAGTTGCCCAAGATGTCTGGGTCGTAGTGATGCAAGGCTCTCGACGACCCCATGATGATGGAGTCGGCTATCAGCTCATTGTGGATATAGCGCATCCTGCCGCTCTCGCCTTTTACCTGAAGGTCGAGATAACGAAAGGTTTGTGCCGTGATGATATATATGATGGTCAGCAAGATAAGAAAGACCATGATTTTACTTAAGAACTTTTTCATATTTCAGCTTACGATTTGTTTCAACTTACGTTTATTTCAGCTTACGATTTAGAAACCTGCGTAGATGAATTGCCCCGAATCGAATACACCGAAGAGGAAGATGCTGGTAGTTACCACGACGTATGTACACCATCTCACCCAGAGCTTCGGATGATGGAATGGATTTTGACTTGGGGTTACTTCAACGATGAGATCTTTGGCGAATACCATCAAGATGAATAAGAGGATGAATTTTTCAAATACCCAGAAGTTCATGTCTTGCTCAGTGAATATCTTGCCGATTACATGGAAGGCATCGCCCACGCTTGGCATTCGGAAGAATATCCATAGGAAGTTGATGAGCAGGAAGTTGATGAGGATGCTTATTCCTCTCCTCATTCTCTGCCTAACTTTGTGCTCGGTATTTCTACTCTCTTTGGTGAAGCTTAGCATCTTCTCCATCACTTGGAAGAATCCGTGAAGAACTCCCCAAAGTATGAAGGTCCAGTTAGCCCCATGCCAAATGCCACTGATGAGGAAGGTGATAATGATGTTGAGATAGGTTCTCCCCTTGCTGCATCTGTTTCCGCCTATGGGGATGTAGATGTAATCGCGCAGCCATTGGGAGAGACTGATGTGCCAACGATGCCAAAAGTCGGTGACGCTATGGGCAAAGTAGGGATTGTGGAAATTCTGTTGCAAGCGGATGCCGAGCATGGAAGCCGAACCGATGGCTATGAGAGAGTAGCCGGCAAAGTCGGTGTATAGTTGGATGGAATAGAGGACGGAGGCTGCCAGCAATTCTGATCCACTGTGCTGCATATAGCCATCCAGCACGGGATTCACGTAGAGCAAGAGACGGTCGGCAATAACCGTCTTCAAGAACATACCCCACACTATCATCTTGGCACCATTTGCCAACTGCTGATAGTTAGGACGCACCAGCTGGCTCAGTTGGCATCTCAGGGCATCGTATCGGTTGATAGGACCTGCCGTGATGGATGGGAAGAAGGATATATAGAGCATGTAGGTGGGCAGATGATGCTCTGCTTGATACTTATCTCTGTAAACATCAAAGAGATAACTCAATGCCTGAAAGGTGAAGAAAGAGATACCCAGTGGTACTATGAGGGTATGGTGAGATAAGAGGCTATCCATGTAGAGCACCTCTGTGAGGATAAAGTCTGTATATTTGTAGAAGAGCAGGGGGAGGGTGGTGAGAAGGGCTCCTAAATAAACAATGAGTTTGCTTCTGTTGTTTGAGGTGCTGTTTGTTCTCTCCTTTCCCTTATTTCTTTCTATCAATAGAGCGGAAGTATATGAGATGAGTGTTACCACCAAAAGTATAGCTGCCAATGACTGGTTGTAATAGTAGTATAGGGCATAGGAAATCGCCAACAAAAAATACTTTTTGATGGCTTCCTTCTTGATGGCATGGAGCAGCAAAAAGAGGAAGGGAAATAAGGTGATGTATAGAAATGAATTGTAAATCATTGGAATAGTGTGGGCGAGTTTTCAATAAAAGAAGTACAGAAAACGAACTGTTAACTGTTAAACAGTTAACTTCTCGCTTTCTGTATTCTTTGTTGCTGGGCAGGTAACAAATCTGCCCTCTCGGTATTTTTTAATGGGGGATGATGTTATTTCTTCATGTATGGGTCGGTTCCCAATACGGTTTTTGCCAGGCGCTTTGCCTTGTCGCGAAGCTGGTTCAGGTCATCGCCCTTCTCGCCGTAGCAGAGAACAACGCCCATTCTTCTGCCTACGTGAGCCTCTGGCTTGCCGAAGATGCGGATGCGGGTGTGGTCTTCCTTCAGCGCATCGAGCATGTTGTAGTTTAATGGCTCGGTGCTTTCCTCTGGTGAGAGGATGACGGCAGAACAGCCGATGTGCTCCAGATGGATTCCGGCGATAGGTAAGCCCATCACAGCACGGAAGTGGAGCTCAAACTCGCTCAGGTTGGTGGTGTGACCGAGGGTTACCATACCTGTATCATGTGGACGAGGACTCAACTCTGAGAAGATGACTTCGCCCTGCTTGCTCAGGAAGAACTCTACGCCCCAGAGACCGGCACCTGTCAATGCCTTGGTTACTTCACCTGCAATGTGCTCAGCCTTCTTCAAAGCCTCTTCAGGAATCTGGAATGGCTGCCAACTCTCGCGGTAGTCGCCGCCCTTCTGTACGTGGCCGATAGGTGGACAGAAGAGGGTAGGACCATCTTTCTGGGTGACGGTGAGCAGGGTGAACTCAGAATCGAAGTCGATAAATTCCTCGATGATTACTTCCTTCACGTCGCCACGACCTTCTTCCATTGCTTCCTTGTAAGCCTCCTTCAGTTCATCGTCGTTGTGAACATAGCTCTGACCATGGCCGCTTGAACTCATCAGAGGTTTCACTACGCATGGGAAACCGATTTCATCGGCAGCGTTCTTAAACTCCTCGAAGGTCTTGGCATAGAAATACTTGGCTGTGCGCAGACCCAGTTCCTTGGCGGCAAGGTCGCGGATGGCACGGCGGTTCATGGTGTAGTTCACGGCACGGGCAGAAGGCA
>ERZ1026886.198-NODE-198-length-33357-cov-14.343343_pt1 | contig 33357 bp, 28 predicted proteins | sample MGYA00380173_ERZ1026886 | MGnify/ENA primary metagenome ERZ1026886 (study PRJEB33269, sample SAMEA4719809) | human gut metagenome | biome: human-associated habitat; feature: organic feature; material: feces | place: Cameroon | collected 2013-10 ... | reverse complement strand
GTATTTAAACTAAATGCTGCTTTTAAATTTGAAATGTTAACTAAGTAAAATGTTAGTGAAGAAATCTAACTATTTAGATTCTCTTTTCTTTTGCAGTGATAAAACTGAAATTTTTTCTTGTTTCTCGAGGGCATAGCAAGTAAGTCTGTCACCCCAAACACATCCAGTATCTAAAGCTATAACATGTTCTCTGTCACATTGAGCATTTAAAGCTGCCCAGTGACCAAAGAACAGCGTAAAGTTCTCCCTTTTGTATTCAAAAGGGGACCCAAAGTTAAACCAAGGATAGATATTGTCCTTTTGAGCATCAATTACAGTGCAGTCTGAATGACCGTAATCGAGTACAAGTTCTTTTGAGCATAATCTCATTCTTGTAAAGGCGCTTACGATAAATCTCCAGTAGTTAAGATCTGATGACAGCATTTGCTCTTCAAAATGATCAGGATGATCTGCATACATATTTGCTAATAAGACTTTTGTATGCAGAGGATCTTTTAATACTTTTGAAATGACAATGGAGTGTTTTTGAGCTTCATCAATTGACCATTTAGGATAGATACCAGCGTGAACTACAGCTATTTTTTTCTCAGGATCAACATATAAAAGAGGGGTGCTTTTAAAAAACTCAATATAGTCATTAAGCTTTGGAGCGTTTAGGAGCACATCTAAATTATCTTTAGCTTTGGCTTTGTGATAGCCATACAAAACAGCTAAAAAGTTTAAGTCATGATTGCCTAAAACAGAGTGAATTCGTCCTGGGTGTTTTGCCTTTAACGCAGTGATTAAATTTAAAGTATCAACAGGCTTTGGACCTCTTCCAATTAAATCACCAGTAAAGATTAGTTCATCTTCGTTTTCGTTGTAGTTGATATTTTTCAAAAGAGCTGTAAATTCATCATAACAGCCGTGAAGATCACCAAAGATGTATGTAGACATTTGTTTTCCGTAAAAGTGCAATTATCGTAGCTTTAAAACAGCTTAAATTTGGGAAATATTAAAAAAAGTTCTTAAAATTCGTATTTTTTGACACTATTCTACCATTTTTGTATTAATTGTCGGTTATATTAGTCGCTATCAAGACAGCCTGAATGTTCATATAATACACAGTAATCGTTAACTTTATGTTAAGTAAAATGCTGTTAAAAATCAGAGATGTAAGACAGTATTAAGAGATACCTTAAAGAGTTTGCCATGCCGTTTATCAAGAAAAGTTTTATTACCGAAAAGTTACTGCCAAATGTTCCTATTGAAAAGGTCATAGGTCAGTATGTAACTTTAAAAAAGTCAGGCGCAAACTATACCTGCTGCTGTCCATTTCATCATGAGAAGACTCCCTCATTTAGTGTCACACCAGCAAAGCAGATGTTTTACTGTTTTGGCTGTAAAGAGCATGGCAACGTCATTGATTTCATCATGAAATTAAAGAACCTGAGTTTTCCCGAGGCAGTTGAAGAAATTGCTCAAAATGCAGGTTTAACCGTTGAATATGACACAACTAATACCCGTTCCAAAGAAGAAGTCGATCTGCAAAAAGAGTATTACGACCTCATGGACAGATGTGCGACCTTATATACTCAGGTATTAAACTCACCTGAAGGCGCTCCTGGTCTTGAGTATTTTTCAAAAAATCGTGGTTTGACACGAGATACTATCTTAAAGTGTCGCTTAGGTTTTGCTCCTAAAAATCCTCACTTTTTGCAAGAAAGGTTATGTCAGGATCCTAAAACAGAGCAGAAGTTAATTGATTTAGGTATGTTAGTGCGCAACGACTACGGTGTGCACTCTATGTACCGTAACCGTGTCATGATCCCTATCTTTGACAGACGAGGCAGGATCATCAGTTTTGGTGGCAGAACCATGGGCGATGACAAGCCTAAGTACATGAACACCAAAGAAACTCCTATTTACCGTAAGCGTAATGAGTTATTTGGTCTATATGAGGTCTTAAAAGCTAATAACAACCGTCCACCACGTATTGTGGTTGTTGAAGGATATATGGATGTGATCTCAGTGCGACAGGCTGGGTGTACCTATGCTGTAGCTTCATTAGGTACAGCAACTACACCTGAGCAGATTAAAGAGATGTTCCGTTACACTGACAAAGTTGTGTGCTGTTATGACGGAGATAGCGCAGGTCGTCATGCTGCTTGGCATGCCTTAGAAACAGTAACTCCAATTTTGCAGGATGGTAAAGAAATTCGTTTTGCATTCTTGCCTCCAGAGCATGATCCTGATTCTTTAGTAAGAGAGCAAGGCTTAGGTGCTTTTGTAAAGTTCTTAGATGAAGCTATGAGCTATCCAGAGTTTTTGATAGTACATAAGTCTCAAAGCTATGATTTAAAAGATCCTAATTCTTTATCAAACTTTATCTCAGACACCATAAAGCTGATTAAAGCTATTCCTTTAGTTTCATTACAGTCGGTTGCTTTAAAGTTGCTCTCAAAGCCATCAGGCATTTCTGAAAATCAGCTTTATGACATGCTAAAGCAAACTCATGTTGAACAGCCTCGAGTTTATGTAGCTCAAGAGAAAAAAGAACAGGAACAGATTGCTAAAAATGAGGTCTCAAGGGACTTCTTTAAAACTCCTATGAGAAAACTCATGGCCTTTATTATTCAGCAGCCTACTGTGGTCTCTAATGTACAAAGAGAGTTTGCACTAGATGAGTTTGTAGCTTTGTGCAAACGATTAGGCGTAAAGGGTGCAGATGAGTTAGAAGGTTTATTAAAGATCATTGCAAAAACTCCTGATATAACTCCAGCTAAATTCATTGAACAGACTCGCCAGACATCTTATGAAAAGATTGTAAGGCTGTTAATCAGTGCTCCACTGAATCTTACCTTTGAATCAGGTGGTGAGATTAGGGAGATCCCTTATGTGGACAGAATAGAGTATTTTGCAGATATCTTAAGTGAAGTTATAACAAAGCCTCTAAAAGACAGAGCCAAAATCCTTAGTGTGGAGATGAGCCAAGGTAAGATGGATGCTTTATCTGAGTACACTCAGATCCAGAAGGAGATTTTGAGTAAAGATTTAAAATCTTGACGGGAGAGAGGGTAACCTGTAAAATAACCCCTCGAACAATGGCCCATTAGCTCAGTTGGTTAGAGCAGACGACTCATAATCGTTTGGTCTCCTGTTCAAGTCAGGAATGGGCCACCACTTAATCCTTCCAAAAAAGACTAATTGTTTTTAATTGCATTGTAAACAGCAGGGCACTTAGTATAGCTGTCTTCAGTTGCTGTTACATAACGTCCGTTCTGTTTAACCATTACAGATCCTTGTGAGCTACCTGAGATTAAACGTACCTTTTTGCCTACAGCATATTTGCATGAGAATGGCATATCGACAATCAAAGGACCATTGTCTGAATCAATGGTTAATCTTACACCGTCATGTCTGTCCATGTATTTTGATGCGGAACCTGCTGCTAAGGCTCCTAATCCCGCGCCTACGGCAGTGCCGGTGCTGTTTTTGCTTATAAGATTTCCTAAAAGAGCTCCGCCTACGGCACCTAAAATAGTATTTGAGGTGTTATCGTTCTTTTTATTGGCAATATCAATTGCTTCAATACCGGTAATGGTACCTTCATAATAAGTGTTAATCGTACCAGCTTCTGAAACTGGATTGGTGCAGGCATTTAAAGTAGTTGCACACAACATTCCAAGACAAGTATATCCAATTAGAATTAAATTCTTACTCATAGGATGATCCTTTTTGTTTAAAACTTTGTATATGTTAATCTTATGCATTCAATCTTAGTGTAAACTTAGTAAAAATACAGAGACAACGCTAAAAATAATCATCAAAGTCCTTAGTAAAAGCTCATGTTAAAAACGCATGAGTAAAAAATCATGAGTAATATCATGAATAAATTAGCTTTTACAAAAACAAGATCTTGAGGATAGTACTTACCCATGCCTAAAAAGATAAAACAGATAATCTTTACAGAATATAAAGATCCTGTAGAACTTTATGTTGAAAAGTTAAATGACAAAGGTCAGGGTATTGCTCATTATGAGAACTATGAGATCTATTTAGATGGTGTAATTGATGGTGAGACTGTTCTTGTAAAGATTGATGTACCATTTGCAAATGGCTCTAAAAGACGACCTGGCAAGGTCATTGAGATCATTAAAAAATCACCTGACAGAGTTGACTATAAAGATGAGTCACTACAGTCAGTGATGTCTTTTGGTCCTATAAGTTATGATGGTACTTTAAAGCGTAAACAGCAAATGATTGCTCAAGCTTTAAAAAAGGCTGGTATTGATAACTGTAACCTAAAACCTATTGAAAAAGCTGATCTTACAAAACCATCCCGCTATAAGAGCATTCGTTACTTTGCAAAACAGGATGATAGGATTGTAAATGGTTTTTACAAAGTCCATTCTCATGAAGTTATTGCTGTCTCAAACTGCTCCTTAGAACCGAAGTGGTTCTCAAGTCTTGCTAATGAGTTGTGTGAGTTTTTCACTAAAGAGAACCTAACAGTTTATGATGAGACTACTCAACAAGGCCTGTTACGCTCTTTATTATTACGTGACACTATAAAAGAGAAGATGGCAGTTTTAGTAGTATCTAAAAAGCCAAGTAATATCTTTATAGAAAGGTTAAAGACAGAATTTAAAGATAAAGTGGACTCACTTTATCTTAATGTAAATGAAGCTAATTCTAATAAGATCCTGTCAGATGAGATGATCTTAATTTCAGGTAAAGCTGAGATTTCTCTAGATCTTTGTGGATTTGACTACAAAGCAGGACCTTATACCTTTTTACAGGTAAATTACCCTGTAGCGCAAAAAATGTACGAAAAGGCTGTATCTTTTTGTGGTGAGGATAAAGACAAAACAGCTTTAGATCTATGCTGTGGCGTAGGCACCATGACTTTACCCTTATCTAAGAACTTTAAAAAGGTCATTGGTGTGGAAATTGTGCCTGAATCAATAGCTGATGCTATTGAGAACGCAAAGCATAACCACATTGAGAATACTGAGTTTATCGTAGGTGACATCAGAGAAGTTATTAACTCTTTAGTAAAAGCAAAAGATATATCCTCAATTATCTGTGATCCTTCAAGAGTTGGTATTGGGGATGATGCTTGTAAGGCACTATCAGAATTAAACTCACCTATAAAACTAGCCTACATCTTTTGCTCATTAAAGGCGCTTGAGCGCGATTTAAAGAGCTTAAAAGACAGTGGCTTTGTAATTGATGAAGTGCAAGGCTTTGATATGTTTCCTTACTCATCTCATATTGAGACTGTGGTGTTACTATCAAAGTAAATTAACCATCTATAGATGGGAAAAGACGTTTTTATTAAGATGTTCATGACAGCTTTTCACTATTTGTTTTGTGGTAGCAATACTTTTGAACGATCCTTTAATGCCTGTGAAGACTATATCTGAATAAGAAAATTACGGAGAAACAGATTGAATAGAGATCCTTTTGAAGAATACATTATAGGATCTGAACCTGAGAAGAAATATAAAGTCTATGCATGGCATACAGCTATTGGCTTGCAAGCAGTTGACGGTCTTAAAACCTCAGAATATTTGCTGAGTATCGCTCTTCGTAATATTGAAGGTGAGATTTCGTTTGAAGAAGCAAATTCGCTTTTGCAGCAGTACTACAATGAAAAAACGTCACATAGTACTTCAGACAGAACTGAGGAAGCTGATAAGGTTTCTGCAAGAATAGCGACTTTGATTTCTGAGAAAGCCTTTAGTTTTACTTATCAGGAGTACCTTTCTATCCATAGAAAGTTGTTTACAGGGCTCTACTCACACGCAGGTCGAATCCGTGATTACAACATTACAAAAAAAGAGTGGGTTCTAGATGGTGCCACCGTTATTTATGGTAGTGCAACAGAGTTGCTTGCAACTCTTGATTACGATTTTTCTTGTGAGAAAAAGTTTTCATACAAAAATCTTTCAATGGATGAAATTATTCACCATTTAGCTGTTTTTATTTCTAGATTGTGGCAGATACATGTCTTTGGAGAAGGAAACACTAGAACCATAGCTGTTTTCTTAATTAAATATTTACATACTCTTGGATTTGACGTAACTAATAGCACTTTTGCCGAAAATGCTTGGTATTTCCGTAATGCTTTAGTTAGAGCTAACTACAACGATTTAAAAAATGGAATTCACGAGACGACAGAGTATTTGGAGTTATTCTTAAGGAATCTATTGCTGAATGAAAACAATCCTCTTCGTAATAGAGAGTTGCATGTAAGATGTCCGTTAAATTTATATGAAAAAGCGAACATTGGCTCCGAAAAAACGAACATTGATATTGCAAATTCTGACGTAAAAGCAACCTTATCCATAAGGACGATTGAGCATATTAAAAAATTAAAAGCAATTTTTGCTTTTGAAAAAGTATTTGGTCGAGCTGATGTAATAAAAGTGCTTGGTCTAAAAAATACAGGAAGTTCATCCTTATTAAAAAAAATGCTTGAGCTAAAAATTATTGAACCGGTTTCTGGGTATGGAAAAGGAAAATATCGATTTGTTGGAAAATAGTTTCGTTGAAAATAAACAAGCTAAGTTCTAGCAAGTCAAAGAATATAAATATGTATATTTCGTAAATGGTATGAATAATGTGGTGACAAGGAACAGTCACTGCATTATTCAACAAGAACGAGCGTTATTACACTAATACTTCTGAAAAAATAAAAGCCTTTGCTAAATGGCATCCTGATGTAGAAAATCAGAAGCAATAAGTAAAAGTCAATTTACCTTTATCTTTTAATGTTACGTCTTATTTAAAACAACGGATAAGATGAAGCTTTGTCTTTTCTCTTTCATTTAGTCTCTTTGTGTATCAGAGTTCACACTTATTACCTCAATCGAGCTTAAAAACTCTTAATTTCAGTAAAGATATTGCATAATAAAGGGCTTTTTTGAATAAGTGTTTACCTGCTGTTTTGGTATTAGTAAAATAGTGTATAGAATTCACTTTTTGCAAAATTACAATTGAGATTTATTGTATTTAGCTTGTTCATCATAAAAAGCGCAAAAAGAATAAAAAACGGAGAATATTGTGAAAAAGATTATTTTGACAGGAGACAGACCAACTGGCCGCCTACATGTAGGTCATTATGTAGGTTCACTAAAAGAGCGAGTTAGTCTGCAAAATTCAGGCGAGTACGATGAAGTTTATATCATGGTCGCAGATGCTCAGGCTTTAACTGACAATGCTGATAATCCTGAAAAAGTTCGCCAGAATGTAATGCAGGTAGCCTTAGATTATTTAAGCTGCGGTATCGATCCTGCCAAATCAAATATCTTTATTCAGTCAATGATCCCTGAGTTAGCTGAGCTTACTGTTTACTACATGAACTTAGTAACCGTATCTCGTGTTCAGCGTAACCCAACTGTAAAAGCTGAAATTAAGCAAAAGAATTTTGAAACAAGTCTGCCATTAGGCTTTTTCTGCTATCCAGTAAGCCAGGCATCAGATATCACCGCCTTTAAGGCAACTACAGTTCCTGCAGGTGAAGATCAGATGCCAATGATTGAACAGTGCTGTGAAATTGTAAGAAAGTTCAACGAAGTTTACGGTGAGACTTTAGTCGAACCTAAGATTGTTTTACCTTCAAATAAGTCATGCTTAAGATTACCTGGTATCGATGGTAAAGCTAAGATGAGTAAGTCATTAGGTAACTGCATCTACTTATCAGACACTGAAGAAGACACCAAAAAGAAAGTTATGTCTATGTTCACAGATCCTACTCACCTGCGTCGAGAAGATCCTGGTCATGTTGAAGGTAACCCTGTATTTACTTATCTTGATGCATTCTGCAAGGATGAGTATTTTGCCGAGTACTTACCTGACTACAAGAACCTAGATGAGTTAAAAGCTCATTATCAGCGTGGCGGTTTAGGTGACATGGTAGTTAAGAAGTTCTTAAACAATGTTATCCAGACAGAACTTCGCCCAATTCGTGAAAGACGCAATGATTGGGAAAAGAGACTTCCTGATGTTTATGAGATCTTAAAGCAGGGTACAGCTAAAGCTCGTGCAACTGCCGCTCAGACTTTAAGTGAAGTAAAACATGCAATGCGTATTGATTATTTCACAGATGACAATCTTTTAAAGTAAAGGATTGCTCAATTGAAGTAATATAATCATAAGGCCAGGCTATATTGCTTGGCCTTGTAGTAAATATCAGTTTTTATTAAACCTTCCTGTTAGGTTCAATTCTTGTTTTCTTTATCTTTAGATCCTACAGCCTGAGCGATACATACAGTAGCACCCATAGATAACCCCACAATCATGACGGTTATCATATGCATGATCTGTGAACCAATGGATACGGATGTAATGCTGTCTACACCATCGAACTGACCTATGATGAAAAGATCAGCTAAACCATAAAGAGTTTGTAAGAAATAGGATAAAAAGTAGGGAAGAGAGAACAATGTAATGTTCTTTAAAACACAGCCGTTGGTTAAATCTCTCTGCATGGTAATTTCTTAGCTTTTAGGTTGTATTTTGTGCCGTTATTATTTCACGGATAAGGTAAATGTCAACTTTTCAAGAATTTATACAATTTGTATCTCTAGAATAGTTACAGATTTGTTTGTGAGAAAATACGTATTACTTCATTAAGGCAGTTAGTGTGCAGAGTTTTGTCGAAAAATATCTTAGACAAATGTATTAAAAGAGTGACAATCCAATTATTTCATAAATATACGAAATACCATATTTTTAGAGAATCTTGAGAATGGCATCTCAATGCAAGTACCTTGTAACTTGTTTCAAGTGTTCTATAATTAAGTATGAAAATAGGAAATCCCTACTTTTGGAGGATATATGTCAGATACTTTATACGTTAATGATGCAAAAGTTATGGCAAAAGGACAGGTAACAATTCCCAAGAAAATACGTGAAATTCTTGGAATTGAATCTGGAGATCGTGTTTCTTTTGTTGTAACTGGAAATGAAGTTAAAATCGTAAATTCCGCTGTATATGCGATGATGCAACTTCAAAAACAGATGAAAAATTCAGGAAAGAATGTTGGGCTTCTGTCAGAAGAAGATGTCGCTGAGTGGATCACTAATTCAAGACGTAAGGATTCACATGATTAAAGTAATGATAGATAAAAATATCCTGATATCATCAGCCTTATTTCCAAAAGGTAAGGTTGCCAAAGCTTACTTAAAAGTTGTGCAACCTCCATTTCAGCCTTATGTATGTGATTATATTATTGAAGAATTACGTCGTAAGTTTTGTCAAAAATTTCCAGATAAGATGGTTTATCTTGATGCATTTCTTTTTCATGCTCTTCAAACTATAAAAGAAGTAAAAACACCAATAGACAAATTATCAGAAGAGGAAAAAATTAGAGATCCTAAGGATAGACCTATTTTACGAGCAGCTCTTAAGGAAAATATAGAGATTCTGTTAACAGGAGATAAAGATTTTCTTGAAGCAAATGTAACAAATCCAAAGATAATGAGTGTTACAGATTTCCTAGAACTTTAGTTTCTGATATCGAAATGTCAATATTGAAAAGTTAACAGCCTCATTAAGTGCTATAGTCGATGATGAGGAGAAATTTAAGCAATCTTCTAATGAAATATTAGAATATCTCTCTTAGGATAATACTGATAACATTATCAAACTAACCTCACTCAATACATGTTGTCTCAAGTCTAATCCTTGATCATTAGTGTCTTACTAGTGACTATTTTGCAAATTGGCATACAATGAGCAAAAAGAATATTTAAGACTATGACTGACAAGCAAAAAAGTAAAATTACGCTCATGACAGAAGGCAATATCTTTAAGATCTTGCTTTTCTTTTCTATTCCTCTGATCTTAGGCAATTTCCTGCAACAGATGTATTCAACTGTTGATTCAATTATCGTAGGTAACTACGTAGGATCACAGGCATTAGCAGCAGTATCTTCAACCTCCATGATAGTGACAGTAATTATTTCAGGTTGTCAGGGTATAGCTGTTGGCGCAGGTGTTGTTATTGCTCAATGTTTAGGTGCTAAAAACAGACGTAATGTCTTCAGATCAGTGCATACCTCTTTAGCTTTTTCACTAGTTTTGGGTGTGGTTTTAACCGTGCTGTGTGCGCTGTTAACAAGGCCTATGGTAGAGGCAATGAATACTCCAAAAGATATTTTAGATGACTCTGTTACCTACTTATTTATCTACTCTTTTGGTCTTATTTTCACCATCTTCTACAACATGATTGCAGGCATTTTAAATGCCTCTGGTAATTCCAAAAGATCTTTACTCTATTTAGCTTATGCTTCAGTTATCAATGTAGTTTTAGATTTACTGTTTATTGTTGTCTTTGACATGGGAGTAGCAGGAGCTGCTATAGCCACTAACATCAGTCAGCTTTTAGCCTGTATCTTCTCATTACACTACGTCATGACTACAAAAAATGAATGCAGAGTCTATTTAAAAGCAATCCGTTTCCATAGGCAGATGTTAGTGAGAATTCTTCGTATGGGCATTCCTGCTGGAATGCAGAACACCGTGATCTGTTTTTCAAATGTGCTAATTCAGTCAAGCGTTAATGTCTTTGGCTACGAGACCATCGCAGGTTATGGTATCTATCTTAAGATAGACGGTTTTGATATTTTGCCTTTGTTAAGTATTTCTCTTGCAATGGCAACCTTTGTAGGACAAAACTATGGCGCTGGCTGTATTGAGCGCGTTAAAAAAGGTGTCATTTGTGGTCTTATCATAGGAGTTACCTATACAGCAGGTATCGGCATTATCATGCTTGTCTTCCACAATCCAATTCTAAGCTTGTTTACCTCAGATAGAGAAGCTATCCACTATGCATATCTTGCAATGCTGTATTTCTGCCCATTCTATGGCATGTTAGGCTTTACTCAGGTCTTTGCAGGAGCAATAAGGGGTGCGGGTAAGAGTTTAGTTCCAATGGTGGTATTGCTGTTCTCATTCTGTATCTTCAGAATTTTATGGATCCTATTTGCGCTACCTGTACTCAATAATTTTGAAGGTGTGCTTTTAGTTTATCCTGTGTCGTGGACTGTAAGTGTAGTCTTAATGACTCTGAGCTATATAAATCTTAGGAAAAAGGTGTTACGTACAGCATAGCTAAGAGAGTAACTCCTATTTTCAACATAACCTCATTTAACCACTCACCAAAATCTGTTACCACATGCATTTTGTAAATTGAAGTGTACAAAATGCATGAACAAAAACGGCGCAGTTCATATCTCTCTTTGTAAAAAAGGCTTTTTGTGGGACAATAACTTGATTTTTACAATCTTTGACTAGAAATTTAATGAAAAATTAAGTTCCTGCGTCTTAAAAAGCGCAACAACATAAAATGTCACTGAAAATAGATAGTCACTGAATTTTTTACTTAACTGGATATAACTCAAATGCTAGACACTTTAGATTCTGCCATTAATGCTGTTAATGGCGTTCTGTGGTCTTATGTCTTAATCATTGTTTTGATTGGTTTAGGCATATATTTCACTATCAAAACCAAGTTCGTTCAGATCTTCTACGTTGGTGAAATGGTTCGTGTTTTAAGACACGGTATCGTTGGTCATAAAACCAAGGGTAAGGAGATCAGCTCTTTCCAGGCATTCTGTATCAGTACAGCTTCACGTGTAGGTGTAGGTAACATTGCAGGTATTGCAATTGCAGTAACCTTAGGTGGTCCAGGTGCAATCTTCTGGATGTGGGTCATCGCTTTAATCGGTTCAGCTACAGGCTTCGTTGAGAGTACCTTAGCTCAGATCTACAAGGTTCCATTCCGTGAGGGTGGTTACCACGGTGGTCCTGCTTACTACATCCGCAATGCTTTAAAACAGCCTGCTGTTGCTGCTTTATTTGCTGTTTTAATTACCATTACTTTTGCTCTAAGCTATAACTCAGTACAGTCAAATACCATTGCTATGGCATTAAATGACAGTATGGGCTTTGACACCATCATCACCGGTTTAGTTCTATGTATCTTAACCTCAATGGTGATCTTTGGTGGTGCTCACCGTATTGCAAAAGTAACTGAGTTCTTAGTTCCAATCATGGCAACTTTATACCTGATTGTAGCTTTAGTTATCTTCTTCAAGAACTTATCAGCAGTACCTGAGATGTTCTACTTAATCTTCCATGACGCTTTTGCTCCTCAGTCAGCTGTAGCTGGCGGTTTTGCTGCAGTGATCATGACTGGTATTAAGCGTGGTCTGTTCTCTAACGAAGCTGGTGAAGGTTCTGTTCCAAATGCAGCTGCTTGTGCTACCACATCTCATCCTGTAAAGCAGGGCTTAATCCAGGCTTTCGGTGTATTCGTTGATACCTTATTTATCTGCTCAGCTTCAGCAGTGATTGTTTTACTATCAGGTAAATATGAAATCGGCGGTGATGTAACTGGTATTGCTCTAGTTCAGGAATCTCTATCATCTCAGTTAGGTGAGTGGTGCAGATACTTCATGTCATTTACCATTACCTTATTTGCCTTCAGCTCAATCATTGGTAACTACTACTATGGTGAAGTTAATATCATGTACTTAACTAAGAACACCTATGTAATGACTGTCTTCAGAATCTTAGTTGTTGCAATGGTATTCTTCGGTTCATATGCTTCACTGTCAGTAGTATGGGATTTAGCTGACTTATGTATGGCTCTATTAGCATTAACCAACCTTTATGCTATTGTTCGCCTAGGTAAGTACGCATTCTATGCATTTGATAACTACATTTCTCAGAAGAAACAGGGCATCAAAGAGCCTGTATTTACAGCTTCTTTAATGAAAGATCAAAGTGGTGTTGCTTCATGGGGTAATGAAGAAAAATACTTTGAAGATAAGAATGCTAGATAATCTTTAAAATTAACTGAAAGCTTTTTTGCTGTTAGGTTTATTAACAGCGCTTTCAAGCATTTAGATATAAAGATCCTCAGTGGAGAAAATTCATGCAATAACATGTTCCACTGAGGATTTTTTATACAAAATTCGCTTAATTATCAAAATTTTTGTGATAGCCTCGATTTAATTTTGTACTGCTAGTGTTAAAAGATTTTCCATATTGTAGAATGAGTTAGAACAATAGATTATCGGAGAAAACTATGGATTATGGCACACAACTAGTTGCCTTATGCGTAGTACTAGTAGTTACAATAGAATTTTTTCAATATAGAAGAGTAAAGTTACTTTCAACCGAATTATTTGAAGGTTTCTTAGGCTTATCTATTTTCTGCATTGTATGCGACATTGGTTGTATATATGCCTCATTTCATCCTCAATATTTTTCAATTCTGATAAATAGAATTATTCATCAATTCTTTTTTGCTTCTTTGTCTTTGATGGCCTTTTATGTATTTATCTATATTGATTTACGCGGAAGAAAGGTCAAAAACTATTCAACACTAGAACTTCTATTAAGAGCCATTCCTCTGATAATTGCAATTTTAGGTATCCTGTTTGGTGATATTAACTACAGTGTTTCTGTAAAGGGTTCATACTCATACGGCACCTTAGTAAACATTGTTTATATCATGTCGGCTACCTACTGCGTAATGGTAATTGCTGCTTTAGCTTATGCTGTAAAAAACAGACACTTAGTAGTTAAATATGACTTTATTTTCTGCTTTGCTGCATGGCTGTTCATTGCTATTTATCAGTATTTGGTACCAACAGCATCATTAATAAGTTTAGCTATTGCTCTTATCGTGATGTTTGTATACATCTCCTTTGAGAACTCAAAAGAGAATGAGGATAAGGATATTCACTCTTTATTATCTCGCAATGCTTTTGAGATGGTAATCGATGAGCTCTTTGGTGAGAATAAGAACTTCTATGTGATCTGTTTTTCAATGCAGAACACCACTTCACTACGTTCAACCTACAGCTTATCAACCTGTTTAGATTGTATTGCTAAATCAGTAAAATCAATTCCTGATTTTAGTAACCGTAATATCTTTAGAATTTCAGAATTCAGCTTTGGTTTCATCCTCTTCTCAAAAGAAGAGTTAACCGACTGGAGTGCTCGATATAAAGTATCAGATAAGGCTCTCTTAATTGAGGATAGTTCAATTCAGCCTACTTATATTGTAAGTGCAGTAGAGTGCCCTACCAGTGCTGATAATGCTGAGTCTTTATTCTCGCTTATTTCATTCTGTCAGTCTCATTATGAAGCGCAGAATGACCACTCAGTTTTAATCGTTGATAAAGAAATTGCTGATAAGAGAAACTATATTCTTTCTGTTGAAAGACTGATTCAAAGAGCAGTAGATGAAGATGGTTTCTATGTTGTATATCAGCCTATTATCAATACCAAGACTAATCGCTGTGAGTCAGCTGAAGCTTTAGTAAGATTAAAAGATACCAAGTCATTTGGTTTTATCTCACCAGAGGTTTTCATTCCTGTAGCAGAAAGACGTGGTCTAATCAGTAAGATTGGTGATCAGGTCTTCTCAAAGGTATGTCAGTTTATTAAAGATAATGAAGTTGAAAAACTTGGTATCAAGTATATCGAGGTCAACCTCTCAGGTATTCAGATAGCAGATCCTACCATCCCTTTTAGATTACATCAGACCGTAAAGAGCTATGGTCTTGATCCTAAGATGATCAATCTTGAGGTGACAGAAACAGCTTTAGTACGCAGCGGTAAGGTTGCTTTAGACAATATGGAGAAGTTAAAGTCATTTGGCTATAAGTTTTCTATGGATGACTTCGGTACTGGTTATTCTAATCTGTCTCAGGTGGCTGCTGTTAAGTATGATCTTGTGAAGATGGATAAGTCTTTAATTTGGCCTGCATTTGAGCCTAATAATGAGCAGGCAAGAACCATCATGATAGCTTGTATTAAGATGTTCCATACCTTAGGTATTTCTGTTGTAGCCGAAGGTGTAGAAACAGCTGAACAGGCTGAAGTTTTGGCAACAAATGGTGTTGAGTTCTTACAGGGCTATCATTACTCTAAACCTGTAAAAGAAGACAAGTTCCTAGAATTCGTTCAAGAGTTCAATAAAACAAGAATTGAAGCTGAAATAGCTCCGGAGTTTGATTCAAACAGCGCAGTTTACGCTGATCTTTAATTAACTTACTGCTTTGAATTTCATTTAGAGCAGTAATGTTTAACTTTTCAAATCCAATTCCCTGAAATCCTAAATGCCTTTAGGCCCGTCATAAACTCTCACACAGATAGTTCTTATTTCCTTTAAACTTTGACCGTATATTCTCATCATCTTACCGTGCCTTCCATGGCAAGTTCCTCTGTCAGCTTATTGCTGTTTCTCTAAAGATGATATTTAACACCCTCATTAGAGATTATGAAAAGTCAGATGCTGCTTCTAAAGATGGTCTTAAGTTCTCAAACAAGTCTCTATCAAGAATACTCGAAGATCTAGATACCATTATGCTTTCTGTATACAAAGGTGGTTATTACTTTGATGAAATAGCTGTCATCTATAAAACAATGTATAAAGCTATTGATATTCCTTTACCTGAAGCTAAGCATAAATACGAGCCAGATCAGGATGACATGATCACAGATGAAGAGTTAAATGCTGAGTATGAAAAGATGGATGAAGATCTGGTAGAGATTGAAAAACAGCTGTAACAAAAAGTCCGACTTTTTAAATCGGACTTTTGATGTTCGCAGATTGCTATGTCATAAAAAACTTACAAAATCTGCGCTCTCCTTGTAGATTCAGAAATTAACTGAAGCTAATTATTTAACCTCAAGTCCGTTGTACTCTAATACAACTTCACGCTCAAATACTCTTTCACAGTATCTGCATTTCATGAACACCTTGCCGTTTTCAGTTGAGATCTTAAAACGAGCATTAGCATCTCTTTCATCATTAGTAATGCAGTTGCTGTTTGGGCACTTGAAGACACCTACAGTCTCTAAAGGTAATCTTAACTTGTATTTGTCTACAACCTTAAAATCCTTGATCTGGTTAATGGTTGCATTAGGAGCTAATACAGCGATCTGCTCGGTCTGAGCTGGAGAGAATACGACATCAGAAATCTTGATGATGTCTTTCTTGCCTAAGTTACCAGAACGTAAGTTAAAGCCTACGGTTAGCTGATTGTTCTTGCTTAAGAACTTGAACATGCGAATGATGTTGATTGCCTGACCTGGAGCAATATGATCGATCACAGTACCGTTAGCAATAGCCTCAACAAGGAGCTTTGATTTGTTGTTTTCTACATGAGCGTCTGACATCTTAAATCTCCTTGTTTAATACTAATGAAAGAATTGCTTCACGTGCATATACACCGTTTGCAGCCTGCTTGAAGTAGTAAGCATATGGGGTATTGTCAACCTCAGGTGTGATCTCATCAATTCTTGGGAGAGGGTGTAAGATCTTCATATTCTCTTTAGCATCAGCTAAAACTTCAGGGGTTAAGATGAACTTTGACTTTAAGTGCTGATACTCAGTTTCATCAAAACGTTCTTTCTGTACACGAGTCATGTACAGGATATCGATCTTAGGCATAATCTCTTCTAATGAATTGTGAATTGAGAAGGTGATACCACGCTTGGTTAAATCATCAAGAATGTACTGAGGCATTGCTAATGACTCAGGAGAAACTAAGTAAATTCTTGCGTTATACAGTGATAAAGCTTCAGCTAGTGAGTGAACGGTACGACCGTACTTTAAGTCACCTACAAAGGCAATTGAGATATCCTCTAAACGGCCTTGAGTCTCTTTAATGGTGAATAAATCTAACATGGTCTGTGAAGGGTGCTGATTTGAACCGTCACCTGCGTTAATTACAGGTACAGGTGAAATATCAGCTGCTAATCTTGCAGCACCTTCTTTGTTGTGGCGGATTACCAGGGCATCAGTATATGAGGTGATGATCCTCATTGAGTCCATAAAGGTCTCGCCTTTCTTGCCTAAAGAGGTGTTAGTAGCATCAGAGAAACCGATAACTCTACCACCTAAGCGCTGAATAGCAGTTTCAAAAGATAGTCTGGTACGGGTTGAACCTTCAAAGAAAGTTACACCGATTAACTTGTCTTTTAATAAATCATTACGAGGATGTGCTTTTAATTCAAATGCAGTTTTCAGAATTAGTTCAATATGATCTTTTGAAAACTCTGAGATTGAGATGATATCTTTTTGGAAAAGTGGATTGGTCATTTTTTGTCCCTTACACTGAGTGAAATCCAGTAAGAACGGGGACGCATTCGCTTTCAGGAGCGGTTGCGTTTTTTCGCTGTTCCTGAAAGCTACATTATACACTAGTTAAAAGGGATTTTTAGGTATGGATAAAATTAAATTTTTTTACTCAAGCTTATGTCTAAATAGATATGAAGCCATTGATAGAGTAACAATACCAACCATGATTAAAGGTATGATTTTATCGGTCAAATCAAAAAGAGATCTGCCCTGTAAATAGATTTGCCACATGGAGTTAATACCATAGTAGACAGGGTTACAGTAAGCTACAGCTTTAAACCAATAAGGCATTCCGTCAACTGCGGTAATAAGACCTGAGGCCATGATTAATACAAGACATAGTGAGAATCCTGCGACGAGTGACTGCATAGTGGTTTTACTCAAGGTAGAGATAGCAAGTCCAATTCCTACAATAGCAAAAGCAAATATGGTAATTAAAGTAAAGATTGCAAAGATATTTCCTCGCATTGGTATTTCAAAGTAAAAGCGACAGATAGCAATCAGGATAAATGATTGGATAAAAGCAATCACAATAGGAGGTATGGCTTTACCAATTAGCATTTCAAAAGGTCTTGCTGGTGTCATGATCATCATGTCATAAGAGCCTTCTTCTTTCTCTCTTGAAACACTCAATGAGGAGAGTAATAACACCTGAATTACAGATAAAGCTAAAGTCATACCAATTAAGATGGTATAGCGAGTGTAGTTATTCTCATTAAATAAAAAGCGTGAGTTGATGTTAAGTGCACTTTTACCATAGAGACGATTGTTAATATTCTCAATAATAGAGGTGACATAGCCAGAAGCGGTATTTGCAGAGGCTGTATTTCGTGCATCAAGAATGATATTAGCCTGAAGGGTATTCTTAAAGTTTGAGTCTATAAAGATACCGATAAGACTTTTTTGTGAGTCCACACTCTCTCTTAAACAACCCATGGTGTGGCACTTTTCAATGAGCTTGAACTTTGGTGTTTTTAAAAGCTCCTGCTCAATCTCATAGCTTACACTGTCATTACTCTGATTATAGATAGCATAAGGCACACTCTCTAAATGGTAGGAAGCACCATAACCAAAGATAATACACTGCACGATGATTGGGGCAAAAAGTACGGCTCGTGACTTTTTGTCCATTAAAATGGTTAAGATTTCTTTTTTGATTAAAGCTAAAATTCTTAGCAAAGATCTTCTGATTAGAGTTCTCATCATTTGCTGTCCTTTTTAACCTGTCTTACTGTAAGGATGAAAAACAGCGCACACCAAAAAAGTTGAATAAAGAAGTTTGCTACTAAGAATAACTCACTGCCACCTGAGAGCATGTTAATTCTCATGGCTTTAACTTCATAGGTAGGCGGAATAATCGTACCTATAACACGAATAAAAGGCTGTACGGCGCGTAAATCAAAAATTAGACCTGACAACATCACGGTAGGTAGGAAACCTATGATCACAGCAATTTGAGCTGCGGTGAACTGATTCTTCATGAAAGAGGAGATAAGTACACCTAAGCAGATCATCTCTAATACATATACAGATAAACTGAAAACTAAACCTATGATACTGCCTCGAATAGGAATGTCATATAAAAGCTCACCCAACCCTAGGATTATAAACATCGACCAGATAGCCATAATGTAATAGACAATGACTTTAGAGAGTACAATCTCAAAAGCTGAAGCATTAGTAGCAGCTAATGACTCAATCGTTTTCCTGTCCCATTCACGGGCAATGACAAAGCCACCTAAAAAGATACTGATTAAAGTAATGATACTTACGTATTGTCCTGACATTAAGAACCATACAGATTCATTTGACTCATTAAACCAGTTGCGGGTGTTAACCGTAATTCTTGAGCTTTTGGTATTACTTAATTTTGAAACAGCACTTTGGATGGTAGATTTTATGTAAAGTTCAGAGATGGATGAGAGCTGAGCTTCCACACCATTTAAATATAGCATAAGCTCACCATTGCCTTTTTGCACTCTGTTTGGAAGATCATTTGGTAAGTACAAAAGGGCTTTTACTTTGTTGTCATCAAATAACTCCTGAGCCTTAGCAAAGCTTTTCTCAACAGTTACCTCATAGTAAGGGGAGCCAATAAACTCATCTGTAATCGCTCTTTCTAAAGCACTTTCATAATAAGTGCTGATGCACAGCTTTACAGGCTTTACTTCCATTCTTACAGCACTACCGTAGATGACTACTAAGAGCATTGGCAGTAAAAAGGCTAAGACAAAGACAGATTTGTCTTTTAAAATCTGTTTGAACTCTTTTTCTAGAAGAATTGGTAGATATCTAAACATACTCATTCTCCTTTTGCATTTTGAGCTCTAAACTTATGAACAAGCTCCACAAAGGCCTGTTCAATACTGATTCTGTGACCGTCTTTAATGCAAATCTTGTCAGGGGCTCCTAAGACTAAGATCTTGCCCTGATCCTGAATTAAAAAGTTATCGCAATACTCAGACTCTTCCATAAAATGAGTTGTTACAATTACGCAGGTACCACTTGAAGCTAAAGCGCTTACCCTGTCCCAAAAGACACGTCTTGCTACAGGATCTGCTCCCGAGGTTGCCTCATCTAAAAACAGGATCTTAGGTTTATGAATTAAAGCACAGGCCATGGAGAGCTGACGTTGCAAACCAAAGGGCAGATCTTCACTTTGAACATCTTTGTATTTACGTAATGAAAACTCATCCAATAACTCTTCAATACGAGTTTTTAGAGGTTTTATTTCAAGTCCGTAACTAAGACCAAAGTACTCTAAATTCTGATAGACATTTAACTTTCTGTACAAAGAGAATTTTTGAGATACATAGCCTATGGTAGCTCTGGCATCATCTTTTGCATGTTTAAGATCAAAGCCGTTTACCGTAACATTGCCAGAGGTAGGCTTTAACAAAGCACAGATCATTCTAAAGGTTGTGGTTTTACCAGCTCCATTTGGACCTAATAATCCAAAGATCTCGCCTTTATGTACTTTAAAGCTTGATTGATGAACAGCAGTAAAGTTACCAAAATTCTTTTTGATTTTATCGACCATGACTACAGGCTCTCCTGTGTCATAAGGTGTTACTTTAAGCGGTGTACAGAAAGATTTATTTTTTTGAGTAGTACTCTTCTCTGATGACTTGTAAGTATCAGCAGTTGTACTGCTACAGCTTGTATCATCGCTTTCTTTTGGTAATCTGTTTAAATAGCTCTGATAGATATAGGCATCCTCAAGAATTGGTTTTCTTTTCTCTACAGTAACCTCAATGCCTAGATTGTCTTTTAAAAAGTCATAAACAGTTTTTTTACTGTCTTTATCTTTGGTAACTATATCGATTTTGCTCAAGCGAGGGCAGACATCGATAAGAGGGGATCCTTTGCAACAACGCTCTGAGATAGACATAACCTCGCGTACGGTTTTTTGGTAGTTGAGCTCTCCTAACTCAACACTGTAGGTCCTGCCTTCCATCTTTTTTGAGATATCGGAAGGTTTGCCTTGCAGTACCACCTTAGCATCATTCATCATTAAGGTGATATCAGCTTTTGCAGCCTCTTCAAGATAAGCTGTAGAAAAGATACAGTAAGCTTGTGACTTATTGATATAGTCATAGATAATGTCCCATAACTCTTGACGAGATACAGGATCAACACCTACGGTAGGTTCATCTAGAATTAAAATTCTAGGCTTTGATGCTATAGCACAGGTAAGACCTAGCTTTTGTTTCATACCACCAGAGAGGGCGTCAGCTTCACGATCTTTAAACTGCAAGAGATTTACTTTATCTAATAAATCTAAAAGATAATCTTGGTTTTCTTTTAAATTAAGACCTTTTAATCCTGAGAAGATCCTCAAATTATCAAAAACACTTAACTCTCCATATAAGCCTAGTGTTTGTGACATGTAGCCTACAACTTTTGTGAAATTCTCACTGTTATTGTCAGGCTTTAATCCATCTAATAACACTTCACCGCCATCAGGTCTTATAACGCCTGAGAGTAATTTTAAAAGCGTAGATTTACCAGCACCGTCTGGTCCTGTAAGGCAAATAAAATGATTAGATGCAGCAATGTTTAGTGAAAAATCACTATAGACATTTACATCTTTCTTGCCTTGTACCTTATAGGATTTATAAAGAGAGCTAATCTCAATAATGCCGTTCATCTTTTTGCTCTTTAATCTGCGCTTTTACTACAGTTACTTATTTTTCTGAAAATTCTACAGTTACACTCTGACCTAAACGCAGTCTGTTCTCAGGATCATTAGTATCAACTCTTACCTCATACACAAGATCAGGTCTTAAGTCTTCTGTTTGTACAGTCTTAGGTGTGAACATTGCAGTATCACTGATGTAAGCTACATTTCCTTCAACCTTATTGTCGTCAACACCACTGATATAAGCTTTAGCGCCTACCTTTACTAAATGTAACTGCTTTTCTGTCAAATAGACACGTACTCTCTTTTTATCTATTACTGATAACTCATAAACAGTGCTTTGAGGAGAAGCCATATCACCTAGCTCACTCTTTCTTGTGCGAATGACACCATCAAATGGGGCTTTAATAACACTCTGCTCATTCTTTTGGTAATTTAAGTAATTAACCTCTGCTACAGCGCCATCATATTGAGCCTGAGCCTTTTCAATATCCTCAACTCGATAGCCTTTTAGCATCTGCTTGTATTTAGCTGAAGCTTCATCTAGTTGAGCTTTAATCTGTGTCATAGAGTAAAAAGCATTGTCTTTTTCCTGAGCAGAAACACTTCTTGCTCTATACAGTTTCTGGTAACGCTCGTTGGTAACGGTTGCAAGCTTTAAGTTATCCTCAAGCCTTTTGACATTGGCTCCAGCCTGTTTGATATCCTCAGTTCTATAGCCTCGAACCATTTCATCTAATGATGCTTTAGCCTGGCGCATATTAGCTTCATTGATCTGTATCTGATAGTTAAGAGCCTCTGTATCAAGGACAGCTAAGATCTCATCTTTTTTAACCTTTTGTCCTTCATCAAAGTTTAATTTGACAATACGACCTGATCTTTCAAAAGCAAGAGAGCTCTGTCTGATATCAACATTGCCATAAGCTTTAGAAAGTGCTTCTGAACCGTCATATTTTGAGTACATAATGCCTGCGCAGATAGCAGCAGTGATTACGAATGGAACAACAATTAACTTCTTATTCATGATTTAGCATCCAATCATATTTAGCCTTTTGAATATCAGTCTTAGTAATTTCTGCAAATGATGCAAAATCCATAAAAGGGTTATCTTCACAAAAGCAGACAGACGAAATACAGGACATAAAAAAGACAGAATAGAGAACATTAAAGATATATTCTCTGTATTTTGGATCAAGGTTGAACTTTTCACACATGGAAGCCCAGATCTCTTTTAATTTGTCAAAAATCTCTTCTTTCCAAATCATGGCAATTTCAGGATCTTTAGCTGATAGTTCAGCCATCATGATGCAAAAACGCTTAAAGAACTCGTCTTGGGTAATTTTTTGCATCCTAGTTAAGAGCTTTGCCATTCTTTCATGGAAAGTATCTTTCTCATCCTGATTCAAATCGATTAAGTTGTTTTTATTCTCTTCAAATTTCTTTTTTAGAGCAGCCTTTAAGATTGATTTCTTATCTTTAAAGTACAGATAGATTGTTGAGCGCGCCAGATGTCCTTCATTGGCAATATCCTGAAAGTTAGTCTCAAAATAGCCATTTTCAACAAACAGTTTCATCGCGCACATGACGATTTCAGCAGGACGTGTATCTTTGCGTCTTATTCTGTTTTTAGTATCCATTTTTATTAGCTCTTAATGACACTTGTGTCATTAAGTATAGATCGATTTTAGAAATTCTCAATAAGATAATGACAAAATTGTCATTATCTTATTGAGCAGAAGGGGGTAAATTTTGTGTGATATATGAATAACTTTTTGAAAGATGTAGCTTTTGTATTGCACAACTTTTTTAATTTTGTAACGTACAAAAATTTTTCAATTTTTCCATACTGTAAGTTACAGGTACCAGTAAGAACGCGTACCGCCACAGAATTTTGGTATGTAAAAGTGAAGTTAAATTCAAATATGAGTAGAGGCGCTCTAAGGACTCTGCTTACCATGTTTTCATTACTCATCATTAGTTCTACTCTTATTTATTTTGGTTCAAGAGGTGATGCCACCACTATTGCTAAAAGCATTAAGTCAGGAGTCTTAACTGCGGATACAGTGGATGTCTCTTTTGAAAATGTAGGAGGGGTGCTGTTAAAGCGTGACATTGAAGAATCTCAAATAGTTAAAAAAGGTGATGTTCTAATGGTCTTAGATGACACCGATACAGCTATCAGTATTGAAAGGACCAAAGCTACCATTGAAGCTCAAAAGGCTTTAATTCTTTCAAAAGAAAATGAAATTGAGATTAGAAAAGCTAATGTAGATTTAGAGGAGTTAACCAAATGGAAAGAGATTGAACAGTTAAAGCAATCTCTTACCGTATCAGAGTCAGCAAAGCTCTTAGCACAAAAGCAATATAAACGAGCTAACTCTTTAGTTAATACCAGAAGTATCTCAAAGTCTGACTATGACAGCGCCAATTCACAGAATATCCAGGCAGGTGCAGCAAAAACTCAGGCTTTGCGTAAGTTACAGGCAGCAATTTACGGTGCCACAGACGAGCAGATAGAAAAGTTAAAGAGAACAGGTTCAGCAAAGGGTATGACCTTGTTATCAATTAAGAATGAAAGACTTGAGATTGATAACATGCAAAACGCTTTAGACAACCTTAAATCTCAATTAAAGCAGACTGAGGTTCAATTAAAACAAGAAGAGGTCAACTACAGTCGTCTTACTTTAATTGCTCCATGTGATGGCAAGATCTTAAAAATCCTGTATCAGCAAGGGGAGCTGGTATCTCCTAACTCTTCAGGTCTTACACTCGAGACTGACAGAAAGTACTTTGATATCTATGTAAGTGAAGAGCAGGTTCTAAAGTATAAAAAAGGCAATAAAGTAAAAGTTCATTGTGTAGCTACAGATGAAGATCTTACAGGTACGGTAAGGTATGCAACAGTAGCTCCTACCTTTGCAGATCTTAGAATGACCCGCGAGCGTGGTTTGGGTGATCTGACCTCATTTCAGGTAAGAATATATGTAGACTCACCTGAGGTATTAACCGGTATGACAATGGAGGTACGTGATGAATAAGATCATAGCCTCCATAGATGAAGAGTTTCAGGCGATGCTCTCAGGCAGGTTCATACCTTACCATATCGCAGCATTCATGATGGCGATTATGATCACGCTTATAGTTTCAGTCTGTATGCGTCATGGTGAGGTCTTTGAAGGTAAGATTGCGGTTATCGATCTTGATAGTTCACATCTGTCTACCACTTTGATTGAGAAACTTAATACATCAGCCTATGTTGAGATCTCTGAGGTTTACCATTCACCAGTATCAGTGCGAGATCTTACAGCTCATGATAAAAATATCGGTGTACTCTATTTCCCAAAAGGCTTAGAAAAAGAGCTCAAAAGACGCGACAGAACTTTTAATATAGGCTATTTTGCTGATTACTCAAATCTGGGACAAAACGGTCAGGCTATTGCTAATTTAAGCGAGATTATTGCTACATTAGGAGCTGAGAACTCAGCTCCAGAAGTGGCAGCACTTGCTAAAGCTTCAAGTGAAAAGGTACAGGCTCTGTTGCAACCTATGGATATGGTAAAACGAGAACTGTACAATCCTACAACCTCAGCTTCAATTACCTTTTGCAGTGCTTTTATCTACTTTTTCTCATCCATTATCCTAGGCCTTACCTCGGTAATGTTAGTAGGTAGATTTAAAGTCTCAATGCGCTGGCAGGCAATTTTAGAGGATGGCTTTGCCTGTCTTGTCGCAAGACTTCTGCCTTATGCTTTAATCTACACTACAGCTATCTCACTTGTTACAGCTCCACTTATCATCTTTGGACAAATGAGATTTGAAGGCAACTATTTCTATCACTTACCTAGTATGTTGATGACAGGCTTTTCAATCAGTGTACTGGCTCTTATTGTTACATGGAAAACTACTCAACCAAGTGAAGGCGGCAGTAAGATGATCTTGATTGTGCCACCTGGCTTTATCTTAGGAGGATCTCTTTTAGCATCTGGTTATATGCCAGCTTGGGTAAATACAGTTAAGTTTGCCTTCCCTTTAACCTGGGAATATGAATTCTGGCGTGATTTTTCAATGAGAGGTTTACCCTTAGTTGATATGGTAAAAAGTTATGGTCAATATGCTCTTTATATGACCGTGATTACCTCAATTCTTGCGGTGGTTTACTATAAAACTCGTCAAAATTTCTTTGAAATGAAGAAATTAGAACAGAGTGAAGGCGAAAAAGCTCAAAGTGAAGCTTAACAAAAGCCTTATATAAGCCATTGTTAAAAAAATATTAAATTTATTTTGATATGCCCCTTTACAAAGAGGGGCAATTTGTTGATAATACTACGGCAATTCCACAGGGGCATAGTTCTAATGGTAGAACAGCGGTCTCCAAAACCGACGGTTGAGAGTTCGAGTCTTTCTGCCCCTGCCACTTCAAGCAATTTTCTCTATTTTTCAAAATCTAAAAATATGCTACGTAAGTTGCCTCTTTATTAGGTCAATTAGCTGTATCTATAGTTGTCATAAAAGGCGCTAATGCAGCTTTAATGGCACTGTCTGCAACCACTTCAACTAATATCCACTGAAGTGATGTGACAGGCGATAAAAGGATGAGCCATACTAATGAGGAGACTAATCTTCAGGAGAGTAAGCACGAAGGCTCAAAAACTGAGGCTACTTTATCTCAAGATGAGGTTTGCAGCTCAAAAGGGTAAGGTTTATGCTTCTGAGACCAATGCTAAAGCTTCGACAACTGAAGCTACAGCTTCAGAATCTGGTGCTCAGTCTATGAAGACTAAAGCTGGAGCTTGTGATATTCAGTCTAAAGCTATGAAGATGAATTATGAGCATTTAACCACAAAAGCATTGTTCTCAAATGCTATACTGTTGGAGAAATATTTCTTTTAATGCGAGAATCCAAAATGGAATTTACAAAGCAACTTCCAGATACCACCGATTTTGGAGAGTTAATTGACAATAATTGCATTTATGTTGATAAAACAGCAATTATCAATCAATTTGCCTCTAAAAAAGGTCCATTTTTCATTTCTCGCCCAAGACGTTTTGGTAAGTCTACTCTTATCAATACGCTTCATGAGCTCTTTGCTCATGGTATAGAGAAATTTAAATGTTTAGCTATTGAACCTTTATGGAAAGACAAAACTTATAAAGTCCTTCATTTAGACTTTTCTATCTTCAAAGAAGTCCCTTCAAATAGTTCTTTTAATAAAGAATTTATGGACAGCCTTAAGTTTTCTTTAGAAAGAGCTGGAATTAAACCTACAAATGAAAAAGTAGACTTTCCAGCAAAACTACTTGAGAAGTCAATTGAAAATGAAGAGGAAAGATCAGTTGTACTGCTAGTAGATGAATATGATGCACCTTTAACCGCAGTCTTAGATGATAGCAATGAATTTGAAGATAGACGTAAGATCTTATCTAACTTCTATTTTACGGTTAAATCATTTCAAGTAAAATTCCGCTTTATCTTTATTACAGGCGTTACTTACTACTCACATACCTCAATATTCTCAGCATTTAATAATTTAAAAGATCTAACCTTGTCTACAAAATATGGCGCACTGTTAGGTTATACCACAGAGGAGTTGGAGAAATACTTCTACGAGTATATCGATAACGCAGCTGCCGTTTTAAATGAAGAAAATGATACTGATGCATATGATCATGCAATGGTAGTATCAGAGCTTAAAAGAAATTATGACGGTTATAGCTTTGACAGAAAGTGTAAAGCTCATGTCTTCAACCCGTGGTCAATCATTAACTTTTTAGAAAGTCCTGAAGAAGGCTTTATTCCATACTGGGTATCATCAGGTGGTTCAACACCAACGTTCTTAGTTAACTACTTAAAACAAGGCTTAGAAAGATACAATATGGATGAATTACAGTCACTATTGCAAATTGATTCAACAGTAGACAAAGCAAGCAGCAAACTGTATCCATCAATTGATAATATTGCAAATATTGACCTCTTTGCCATTCTGTATCAGGCAGGATATTTCTGCATCAAAGGTATATCTAGAAAATTATTAAAGATAGGAATTCCTAATCTTGAAGTAAAACAGGCTTATTCTGAAATCATGTTAAGACTTTTAACTAACAATAATGATGTTCAGGAAAAGTTTACTACATCTCTTTATGATGTTCTTTTTGAAAATAGCTTAAACAAGCTAAAGGACATCTTTAATTGCTTTATCAATGAACTTTCATATGAAACAGTAAAGAACTTTAATGAAGCTTGTTTTAGAGATGTACTAAAGCTTGCGATGCTAACCTTCAATGTAACAGCCTCAACAGAGGTAATGGGAGCCTGTGGCAGAGCAGATATTACCGCAGAGGCTGGTGACTATCTGTATGTCTTTGAATTAAAGGTAACAGATAATTCTAAAGACATTGACACAAAACTTACTGAAGTAAAAGAACAAATCATAAAGAACAAGTACGCAAGACGTCTTACTGATAAGACTGTAGTTCCGGTAGCCTTAGTCCTAGAAAATAACTCTAAAAACAGAGAAAAGTCTGATGCTGCAGTCTGTGAGATTGTTGCTTTGGAAATGGTATATGTAGATTAATAATCTCCTTTGGAATTTCATTATGATCTTTAATCCTAATCAGGTAACTTGGACACTACGTAAAGGCGTTAAATTGCCTTTTGCTCCTCAGGAGAATATTGACTCAGTTAATAACAATCCTGTAGAGAGTGTTCCTAATTCTCAATTAACTAAGACTGTAGTCAATTCTGTTGATGTTCCCTTAAATCAAGTTGCAACAAGCTCAGTTGATACCACTTTAACTCATAATGAAGAACCTTCCATTGCTAAAGTAGGTGCTCCCGTATCCATAAATGTTGGTGCTGATAATAATGCTGTATCACCTGTAGCTCAAGTTTCAGAAACTGTTGCTCATATTACTGATAGTAGTGCTAATGCTTCACAAGAAGTAGCAAGCTTAGCTACAACTTCAACAGCAACAGCTCAAACTGCAACATCAGCACCAGCTACACCAACACCAGCTACATCAACACCAGCTACATCAACACCATTACCTTCTCAAGAAGCATCAACTGTAACTGCAGCTCCATCAGCAAATGACACTGCTCCAGTAGTTGACGGCAGAGTTGTTGATAAGAGTGTTCTTGAGAATGTAAAAGAATCATTCCCTCGTTGGAAGACTTTGCCTTATAAACTAAGAGCAAAGAGAGCTGATCTTTTCATCAACTTAAATTCAGATGTACCATTCTTACAGAGCTTAGTAGATTTTCTAAAGAGCAAAGGCTTAGATATCAAGCCATATGACGATTCAGTAAATTATCTCCCAAGTGACATTCTGTTATTAGATAAAACAGATCTTGTGCGTCAGGGTACTGTCTATGTATTGCAAGCTGGTAAAAGAGCAATATGGAATGAATTGCTCATAGAATTTGGAGATAGACTCAAATGACCTTGCCTCAAAGATATTCGGTTAGAGTCCTTACACGAGATGATCTGTCTTTAGTACCTCAATTAGAACAGATTGAGCTTAAAACTCAAAAAAACGCTTGGAATGCTCAGTCTTTAATTGAGTGTTTTGATGACAGTTACATCATCTTAGGCCTGTTTGATGTAGAAAAGCTCATAGGATTTTCAGTTATCTATAACACAAAGTTTTCTACCGATCTCTTAACAATAGGTGTTGATCCTGATTATCAGGGTAAAAAGTTAGGCTCTTTACTCTTACATAGAACCTTAGAAAAAGCTCTAGAAATTGAGGACATGGAATGCTTTTTGGAAGTAAGAGTAAGTAATATCGTGGCTCAAAATTTATACAAAAAGTATGGCTTTGTAGAAGTTGGATTGCGCAAGGAATACTATAATCCAATTGGTGCTGAAAAGGGCGAGGATGCTTATACCATGCATCTATCCGACATCAAAGCTCACCTTGAGAAAATCTCTTTGTAAGGAGACAAAATGCCTGCTAAGTTAGATCAAGACGCAAGACCTGATGAGAAACTTTTAAAGCTTTACTCTTTGTTACTGTTTACAGGAAAAGAATACTCTTTAACTGAGCTTAAAGACAAGCTTATGTGCTCTAAACAGACTATTGGACGCTTAGTTGATAAGTTAGAGAAGAGCTACTATGGAAGCATCGTTGTCAAAAAGAAAGGCAAAGAGAACTTCTACAGCCTAAAAAAGCCATCTACATCTAAAGATATGCACGTAAGTATCAATCCTGATGGTTTGCGCAAGATGATCTTATGCAGTGATCTGATGTGGCATTTACTCTCTTACAAAACACGAGATCAAATTGAAGCTTCAGCTCTGCAAGCTCAGGCAAACCTCCCTTCTGAAGAGCTTCCTTTCTTTAACGATGTTCATTATGGTTATAGCTTTACCAAAGGAAAGATCAATTATGATGTCTGCGACATTGAATTGAATGATCTTGAAAAAAGCATCGCTTCAAGAAAATGCTGTGAAATTCTGTATCAGCAAATCGTTAATGGTGAGTGCAAAAGATACACCATTGCACCTATGAAGCTGATTGCATACAGAGAAACTCTCTACATTGGCGCTTGGTGTGTAACCAGAGTTGGTAAAGTAGAGAAAACCATCGACAATCCTATGTTCTTTTTAGTTCATAGAATGCAGAAGGTTGAGGTTTTAAACAACCGTAGCTCTGAAAAGTTACCAGAGATTGATTTTAGTAATGAAACTTTTGGTTTCATAAAATCAGATCCGGTAAAGGTAAAGATCTTCTTTAAAAAGAAAGTTGCTACTTATGTTTATGACAGAAAGTGGAGCGATGATCAAAAGATTACCTTAAATGATGATGGTTCTTTATTACTTGAGTTTACCTCTGGTAATAAATATGAAGTAATTTCTTTTGTCTTAGGCTTTGGTAAGAATGCAGTTTTACTAGAGCCTGCCTCATTAAAAGAAGAGATAGCAAAAGAGATTGAGACTATGCAAAAGGCTTACGCAAAATCTTAAGTAATGGCGTAAGTTAAATTAGCTAAGAGGTTAAAACAAAAGGTGAAGTTACACAAGACACCGTCATAAATTCAGTATGGTGTCTGCAGTTTAGCTTCACCTAAGGAAAAAGCAATTTTGATGCTTATTGTGCTATCAGAAGGTCAGTGCACCTAACCTAGGTCTACTTTAGCGCCATCCTCGGTCTAGTGGCGCGGTTTAATTAGGTACAGGTGTTCTTTAAAATTCCTCTAGAGCCTTATTGTCAAAGACACTATCCTAAAAAGCCTATCTTTTTACCTTGATGTTCTTCAATGTTCTTAAGTTTGGCTTCATTTTCTAATTCAGACAAAAATACTGAATTACAAAGTGAGTCTTCATTTGCAAAAATGCCTGTATGCATTGCCTTTATCACATGGAAGTCGCCAGGAGTTAGGAACTTAATCTTTGACAGACGAAGCTTGTCCTCATCAGTGAATTTATCATGAGCTAAAGGTAAAAGCTCGGTTTCAAATAAAGCAAGCTTCTGCTTCTCATTAGCGTAGGTAAATTCAATTTTAGTTGAAAAGCGTCTTAGGACTGCTCTATCTAATTTGTCGATGTAGTTAGTAGTGCAGATCACAAAGCCTTTACACTCTTCTAAATGAGTCAAGAACTCATTTACCTGACTTATCTGCCATTGGGCTTTGGCATTGCTTCTGTCAAAAATAAGTCCATCAATCTCATCAATTACCAAGATTTCATTTTTGATATCAAGTTCGTAAAAGAGCTCAGCAATATTCTTTTCAGATTGACCTACGTACATATCAAGAATATCACTTGCTCTTACGACCTTAACTCTCATGTTAACTTCATGTCCAATGAATCTTGAAAGCTCTGTTTTGCCAGTGCCTGCAGGGCCATAAAAGAGCATGGTACCCATGCCTTTTTTAGACTTTCCTTTTTTGATAATAGAAGAGAGTTTCTTACAGCCATTCAAGAAAACATCAATATCCTGTTTAAAGCACACAGCTTCTTTGTTGAACTCTGAAAATCTCTTTATGTCAGTCTTTTTCTTTATGTCTTTATTATTGTCAGCATCTTCTCCACCAGATAAGGGACCAAATAAAAATCCGCAACCTCTATTCTGATTGTTCAAGGTAATATTGGCCTGTAACTGACATTCAAGCATGTTTTTGATTTCTTTTGGACTTTCAAATAAGGCACAAGCAGCCTTTAGTGATTGCTCTATCACAGCAGGTGAAGTTACATACTTTTTATTAAACTCAGAAATGACTCTAGAGGTTAGCTTTGCCTTAGGGTATTTTTGAGCAATGCTCTTCCAAATACTGATCCTCTTTTGAACTTCCTTAATTGAGAATTTGATGCTCAAATTGAATCTACGCTTTACAGCAGTGTCAATTTCGCTTACATCATTGGTGATCCAAATTTTTGGAGCTGACTGTTTCTGCTCTAAAAAAGCATTAAGCCACGCCTTATCCTTGCTATTTCTAATCTCATAGCTAGTATTTAAAAGACGTTCTGCTTCATCAATGACAATCAGGCAGTTATCTTTATTTTCAGTGATCTTTTGGCAGGCTAAAAGCTTAGAACGTCTGTCTTGTTCGTTATCATCAACATCACTGTTTACACTGTATACGTCGAGTTTTAGCTCTTTTGCTAAAGCTCCTACGATACTTGATTTTCCAGTTCCTGGATCACCGTATAAAAGGATATTAACAGGGCAGATCTCTTTAGATCCTAGTAGCTTTCTTAAAAGAGTGAGCTTGTTTTTATCTTTTTCAATTTCATCTGCTTTGAGCTCTGTATCGGAACCGTTGAACTTGAAAGCTTCATCGATTACGTTTTGACTGTCAGAACTTAAGATTTTATTTGCAAAAGAACTTAAATGGTATGCTCTGCAAGAGCATACAAGACCATAGTTCTCAAGTTTATCTAAGCTCTCTTTGATATTGGAAATTGAAGTTTCGTAGATTGCAGCTAAAATTTCAGAATCTTTGTTTAAATCTAATTGTTCATCAAACAGCAGTTTGCAACAGCTGTAACTGTCGATAAGATATATGAGCTCAAGAATTTTAGTTTCAATCTCGTTTAAAGAAAACATGCTTTCAAGCTTGGCTATTTTCTTTTGGTAATCTCTATCGGTCTTTGACATCTTATAGTTTTTTACATAATTGTCAGCTTCTGTTTTAAATAGGCTGAACATCAGCTCATATCTTAATTTGCATTGATAGCCACGACGTCTGCTACTAAATGTAGCGTCATCATTTTCAGGTCCAAGATCGTCATTATCTAGCAGATCTTCAAACTCGTTTGCAGAAAACATGTCTTTTTTAGCTGCAGTTACGTACTTTTTGATGAGTTTTATTTGTTCTTGAGAGAAATTTGACTTCTCTAACATGGTTGTAAGATAGTTTTGTGTGAATTTAGAGCAATAATGCTTGTCTGAATATATCCAACCTAAGACATCTAAAAATCCTTTGATGTCTGCAGAGCCAACTCTATAGTCATTACAAGATGATATGTTGTCTAAAAAAGCTTTGATTAAAAATGCACTTCTAACTTTTAAAGGTTTATCTGAATCAAGATTTAGGATTGCTTGCTTAATATAGTATTCCATAGACATCCTCTCTTTTACATAAAAGCTCTTACATCAGTATTTTTCAAATTGTTATCTTTAATGACATATAGCTTTTGACCGTAATGTCGTACTTAAAAAATGAATCAGTTCTTTTGAATGAATACAGAATAGAAAATCATCGTTCCATAATTTGATGACTGTTTGAAGAATTTAAATATTTTTGTAATGATCTGTTGAAAGAAACTTTGAATACTTAATTTTAAGAATGAAATGTGTGTCCGATTTTAGATACCGCCGATTTAATTAAGGGCCCTTATCAATTATTAATACACAATCTTATTGTTAACATTGTCGGTAATTGAATATGGTTAAGATGCTATACTAAAGTCAAGAAAAAATCTTTTTAGGACTATGACATGAAATTTACAAAGCAACTTCCAGATACCACCGATTTTGGAGAGTTAATTGACAATAATTGCATTTATGTTGATAAAACAGCAATTATCAATCAATTTGCCTCTAAAAAAGGTCCAT